>MAAC01018069.1_pt1 | contig 26763 bp, 23 predicted proteins | sample 1115981 | NCBI WGS metagenome assembly MAAC01 (sample SAMN04961126, study PRJNA320927) | seawater metagenome | isolation source: sample BD02T64 sea water enriched with oil for 64 days | place: USA:Gulf of Mexico | collected 2013-07-27
TCAATAACTCTGTTGATGGTCACGTTCAGCTTATCGTATCGTTCTAATTGTTCGCGTAAGACAATAATCTTATTTGAAAAATATTGTCACGAATTAAACTCGGCATAAGAGAAAATTAGTTTGAATCAGCATCTGGCAAGGGGTGCTGTTTTTTTGTTGTACGATGAATTCGGTTCGTTAATGCGAATTAATCGCATTTTTATGTTGATCAATTGCGAATGATTTGCAATATTCTCTGCTGTTTCATTGAGGGGAAACTCTCGGTCAATTTTCATATCACAAAATGTGATAAAAATAGGAGACAGTCGATATGAAGGCTGCTTGGTTAGCGACAACAGCAATGCTTACAGCTGCTGCTATAGGTAGTACAGCTGCATATGCGGAAGACGTTGTGAATGTATACTCATCACGTCACTATCAGACAGATGATGCGCTTTATGACAACTTCACCAAAGAAACCGGGATCAAGGTTAATTTGATCGAAGGTAAGGGCGCAGCTCTTATCGAGCGTATCAAAAGTGAAGGCGCGAATAGCCCGGCAGACGTTTTGATCACTGTTGATGCGGGTAACTTGTGGCGCGCAGAACAAAAAGAGATCTTCCAGGCTGTTTCTTCATCCGAACTAGATGCTCGTATTCCTGAAAACCTTCGCCATCCTAATCGTAAGTGGTACGGCCTTTCTACGCGTGCGCGCATGATCTTCTTTGATAATTCGAAAATCAAAGCTGGTGAAATTTCCAGCTATGAAGATCTTGCTGATCCTAAGTGGAAGGGTAAGGTTTGCATTCGGAAGAGTTCAAATATTTACAACCAGTCTCTCCTCGCCTCAATGGTTGAAGAAAAAGGCGAAAAAGCAGCTGAGAAATGGGCTGCTGGTGTCGTTGCAAACTTTGCGCGCGAACCTGTAAAAGGCGATACTAATCAATTGCGTGGTATTGGTTCTGGCGAATGTGAAATCGCTGTTGCAAATTCATACTATTTTGTTCGTTTGCAGACAAAACCTAAGGATCAGGACAAGGGCCTTGCCGATAAACTCGGTTATGTTTTCCCGAACCAGGCCGATCGCGGTACGCACGTAAACATCTCTGGTGCTGGTGTCGTAAAGTCGTCTCCGAACAAAGAAGCTGCTGTTAAGTTCCTTGAGTACCTTACAAGCGATCAGGCCCAGAGCTATTTTGCCGATGGAAATAATGAATTTCCTGTCGTTGCGGGTGCTGCCTCGAACTCTGCTGTTAAGGCCTTGGGTGAGTTCAAGGTAGATACCGTTAATGTATCTGTTTATGGCGCAAACCAGGTTACGGCTCAGAAAATCTTTGACCGTGTTGGCTGGCATTAAATCCTTCTCATCTTTTGAGAAAGATTAAAACTGACAGTTAAAGTTAAGACTGTTGCTTATAATATAAAAACACCCCCGGACAAAATCTTGTCCGGGGGTATTTTTATGATCGTTAGACAAAACCTAATAGGTAAATATCTCTATTTCAATATCATAATATTTTCTATGTCAGGTTCTTGTGATGACATACTTAGGTAGAGAGTGGAGGTGTGTCTACTGGCTTCCTGCCCGACTCCTGGAGATTGCTCGCGTCAGGAGGATCAGAGGGAGTACCCCTACGAGAACGATTGTGAGCGACGCAGTGGACGATTCCGATAGACGCTCATCCGAGGCCAGACTGTAGGCCTGTACAGCCAGAGTATCAAAATTGAAGGGCCGCATAACAAGAGTCGCCGGCAGTTCTTTCATCACATCAACAAAGACGACGAGTCCTGCGGTCATAAGACTGCCGCTCATAATTGGAATATGTACACGCCAGAGCGTTTTGAGGGGGCCGAGGCCGAGTGTTCTTGATGCGTCTTCCATGCTTGGTCGGATCTTACCCAGGCCGCTTTCGACTGTATTGAGTGAGACTGCAAGAAAGCGGACGAGATAGGCAAAGACCAGGGCTGTAATAGAACCAGTCAGTAACAAACCGGTAGAGATATCAAAGGTTGATCGCATCCAGGCGTCAAAGGAATTATCCAGTACAGCAAGAGGAAACAGTGTTCCTATCGCAACGACAGTTCCTGGAACGGCATAGCCCATTGATGCGATACGTGTTGCCAACTTTGAAATAAAATTTGGCTGCATTCTATTGGTATAAGCCAGTAATACGCCGATGATTACAGCGGCAATCGCGGTTACTGCGGAAAGGGTAAAGCTATTAAAGGCAAGTTTAAAGAACTTTGGTCCAAACTGCTCATCCCCCAAGCTGATTGCCATATCAACTAGAATTAAAGCAGGTAGAACGAAGCCGAGAAATAGCGGCGTGACGCAAGCCAGAAAGGCTAAAGCTTGCCTGATTCCCTTGAGTTTATAGTCTGGTAAATTTTGATAGCGATTGGTTGCATGGTGGTATTTGGATTTTCCACGGCTAACTTTTTCAAGGACGAAGACAGTCAAGATGAAAAGTAATAGATAGGTCGATAACTGTCGTGCAGCGGGAAGATCCCCCATGTTTTCCCAGGCGTTCATGATCCCTGTCGTAAAGGTTTGAATGCCAAAAAATGAAACTGTACCAAAATCAGCAAGCGTTTCCATCAGCGCGAGAGAAGTTCCAGCTATGATTGCGGGACGTGCCAAGGGAAGTGCAACACGAAAAAAGCTGCTCCACGGGCTGCAACCGAGTGTTCTGGAAACTTCGAGGGCGCATACCGATTGTTCGAGAAAAGCGGCCCTCGCAAGCATATAGACATAGGGATAGAGTACGAGGGACAGCATTATAATCGCGCCTCCCATCGAACGAACCTCGGGAAACCAGTACTCTCTGTATTCAACGGAGAAGATGTCTCTTATCAGGGCTTGTACCGGGCCGCTTACTTGAAGGAAGTCGGTGTATGTATAGGCCATTACATAGGCAGGAACAGCCAGAGGGAGAATAAGAGCCCACTCGAAAATTCTGTGACCCGGAAAACGACACATGGTAACCAGCCACGCTGTGCCAGTGCCAATAATGGACACAAGGATACCGACGCCGATTGCAAGTATGGATGTATTTATGAGGTAACTCGCAAGAACCGTGCTGACTAAATGATCCCAGACATCGCTCTTCGTTGTAAAGCCAGCGCTAATAACATTGAGGATGGGAAAAGCAAAAATTGACGCGATAACCAAAGCTACCCAAGTCCAGGAACCTGCTTTTCTTTTGGGGCGAGTTTTAGCGTTGCTGCTGTTAACCACAATTGGGTTCTGTGGCATTTATTTCGAATCCATCAAGTTTTTATACACTGGTCTACTATTTAATAATGAGTCTCAGTTAGAGCCATGAGCTAATCTCTCGAACTAGGGCTTGTAAAGGATAAAGCGTGTTAAACTTTCATCTCTAGAGCTTTAAAATCATTAAATTATGTATCTTTCCAATTAAAGTTAACAAAGGATGGGGACTGGGTAAGAGGTTATTAATCTTCCTTTGCCAAGCTTGTGCATGAATTAATGGCGGATCGCAGAAGAATTGTGTCCGTAATAGTTGATCCAAGATGGAATGGAAGTGCAGTTATGGATGATCTTTTGAGCGAGTTTCTAACCGAGACCGGTGAAGGCCTTACGACACTCGACGTGGAACTTGTTAAGCTCGAACAGAACCCTAATGACAGTGAACTGTTGGGCAATATTTTCCGACTTATGCATACCATTAAAGGTACTTGCGGTTTTCTCGGGCTGCCAAGACTAGAGTCAGTGGCGCATGCTGGCGAGAACATCATGAACAAGTTTCGTGATAAAGAACTGTCAGTTACCCCAACGGGTGTTTCTCTTATTCTGGAATGTCTGGATCAAATTAGAGATATTTTGGCGACTCTGGAAGCAACGGAGCAAGAACCTGAGGGTGATGATAGCGATCTGATTGCTCGTCTTAATGCACATGCTGAAGGGGGAGATCAAGCAGCAGCTCCTGAGCCTGAACAATCGGCTCCAGCTCCGGTTGACGTTGCCATTGATGTTCCTGACGATGACGAAGAGGAAGATGAGCTTGAAAAAGCCTTCCGGTTGGCTCTTGGGCCAGATGAGCTCGCAGCTCAAGCAGCAACGGAGGTCGCGAATTCTGAGCCTGCAGCGGCACCAGAACCAGTGGCAGAAGTTGTCGAGCTAAAACCAGCCCCTGCACCAAAACCTGTCGCAAATAAAGCTGCTCCCCCGGCACCCAAAACTGATGCGGGGTCATCTGTTGCTAATCAGTCCATCCGTGTCAGTGTCGAAGTTCTTGAAAACTTGATGACAATGGTGTCCGAGCTCGTGTTAACCCGGAACCAAACACTTCAAATTCTCAGGGCGCATAAAGAAAGTGATTTCGCGACACCTCTACAACGTTTGAACCACGTTGTATCTGATCTGCAAGAAGGGGTTATGAAAACCCGTATGCAGCCGATTGGAAACGCCTGGGCCAAATTACCGCGTATTATCCGTGATCTGTCGCATGAACTGGATAAGAAAATTGATCTGGTTATGAAGGGCGCTGAAACGGAACTTGATCGGCAAGTCCTTGAACTGATCAAAGATCCTTTGACTCATATGGTCAGGAATTCTGCAGATCATGGCCTGGAAATGCCTAATGAGCGTGTGGCTGCTGGTAAACCTGAAACCGGTCAGGTCATTCTTAATGCCTACCATGAAGGTGGCCACATCATTATTCAGATTTCTGATGATGGTAAGGGGCTGAATACTGATCGTATCAAAGCCAAGTGTGTCGAGAACGGCCTTATCTCCGAAGCTGAGATGGATGGCATGAACGATCAACAGATCCAGCAGTTTATCTTTAAACCGGGATTTTCAACTGCAGACGCTGTTACAGCGGTATCTGGTCGTGGTGTTGGCATGGATGTTGTTCGTACCAACATTGAGAAAATTGGCGGAACAGTTGAACTCAACTCAACTGAGGGCAAAGGTACAATCTTTACCATCAAAATCCCGCTAACACTGGCAATCGTTTCTGCACTTATTGTTGAGTGTTGCAAAGAAAGATTTGCAATCCCGCAGCTTTCCGTTGTTGAACTGGTACGAACATCTGCGCACTCTGAGCATAAAATTGAACACATTAATGAAACACCTGTTCTTCGTCTGCGAAACAGATTGCTCCCCCTTGTAACATTGCGTGATCTGCTGAAATTGTCTGATCCTGAGGCTGATGAGGCACAGGGAGAAACAACTGAAGTACGCGAAGATAACTTCATTGTTGTTTCTCAAGTTGGTACTTACACATTTGGTATCATTGTGGATCGTGTGTTTGATACTGAAGAGATTGTTGTAAAACCTGTCGCGCCTATTCTTCGTCATATTCAGTTGTTCTCAGGTAATACAATTCTGGGTGATGGCGCCGTTGTGATGATCCTGGATCCAAACGGCATTGCCGCAGCAACCGGAGAAATTGCGGTCGCTGATACGGATATGGGGGGGTACGAAGATCGCCAAGCTGCTGCAGGCGAAGAGAACGTGGCGATGCTTGTGTTCCGTTCGGGGAGTGGAGCACCAAAAGCAGTACCATTGGCACTGATTGCGCGTCTGGAAGAAATTGACCTTGCGAAGGTTGAAAATTCAGGCGGACAGCATGTTGTTCAGTATCGCGGGCAACTCATGCCGCTGATTCCGATGCAATCTGAAATGCAATTGGGAAAAGAAGGTCGCCAGCCCGTACTTGTGTTCTCTGATCGAGAACGCTCAATGGGACTGGTCGTCGATGAGATTATTGACATCGTGGAAGATCGTATGAACGTCGAATTGAGTGCAGAAAAACAAGGTTATATCGGCAGTGCTATTATTGCTGAAAAGGCGACTGATGTCGTTGATGCCGGGTATTTCCTCACTCAAGCATATCCCGACTGGTTTGGAACAGAATCTGGTAAAGAGAATTTTGAAAGTAGCCGTTCCAGAGTTTTACTTGTCGATGATAGCCCGTTCTTCCGTAACTTGCTGATGCCTATGCTATCGGTGGCGGGATATGATGTGAAAGCCGTCGAGTCCGCGAGTGAGGCCTTGTCTCTTTGCGATGCCGGAGAAATTTTCGATGTGATCGTTTCTGATATTGAAATGCCAGGTATGAACGGTTTCGAATTTGCTGAAGCCGTACAAGAGAACCATCGTTGGTCCAAAATTCCGATGGTTGCGTTGTCTGCTTTTGCTTCTCCCGCTGATCTGGTCAGAGGACGTGCCGCAGGTTTTAGAGATTATGTTTCCAAGACAGACCGGGGTGCTTTGCTGACAACTCTTCAGGATACGATTGCAGAACTCAAGGGCGCTGCCTGAGATAATAAAAAGAGAGAAATGCTGTGAGTGATAATTACCAAGAAAACGAAGATTTTGTTACTTTCTTTATCGCAGGCCAACTCTTTGGTGTGCCGGTACTGAGGGTTCAAGATATAATTAACCCGCAACGCATAACACCGGTTCCTCTGGCTCCGCCTGAAATTGCAGGATCGCTGAATTTGCGTGGTCGTATTGTTACGGCAATCGATGTTCGAAAAAGGCTGGGGTTACCTGCGAGAGAAGGCAAGGATTGTATGAGTATCGTTGTTGAGAATGGCCATGATCTCTATAGTTTAATGGTCGATAGCGTTGGGGAAGTCCTCGATGTTGACCAGTCTTCTTTTGAGCGAAATCCGCCGACACTTGATCAACGATTCAGAGATTACTCTCAAGGGATCTACCGCCTTGATGGTAAATTATTGGTGATTCTTGATGTGAATCGCTTCTTGGATTATAGCCGCAGCGCTGATGCGGCATAATAATTCTCTGAGAAGCTAATTGAGTTTTGAAATTTGGGTATTATGAAACAAATTGGAGCAATAATATGAAGACCTGTTTGGTTGTCGATGACTCCAAAGTCGTACGGATGGTCGCTCGGAAAATTCTTGAAGGATTGAATTTTCAGGTTGAAGAAGCCGAAGATGGTCAAAAAGCCCTGGATGCCTGTAATGCATCCATGCCAGATGCTGTTTTGCTCGATTGGAACATGCCTGTCAAAGATGGGCTGGAGTTTCTAAAGGATTTACGGGTTCTAACGGACGTGGAGCAGCCTATTGTTGTGTTTTGCACAACAGAAAATGACATGCAACATATCCAGCAGGCGATTGCCGCAGGGGCCAATGAATACATTATGAAGCCTTTTGATAGTGATATTATTGAGTCGAAATTCATACAGGTGGGCCTTATTTAATGGCCTTGCCCATGAACTCATTCACTACTGATAAAGTTGAAAAATCTGATAATGCTTATCGGATCATGGTGGTTGATGATTCTGCTGTAATCCGTGGTCTTCTTACCAGGATATTGGAAAGCGATCCCAAAGTTTCTGTGGTAGAATCTGTTGCAAATGGGGAAATCGCTGTTAAGCGATTAAATAATCGGGATATCGATGTCATTGTGTTGGATATCGAAATGCCAGTAATGGACGGATTGACGGCCCTTCCTAAGTTGCTTGAAGTGCAGCCGAGTGTTCAGATTATTATGGCGTCGACCCTGACACGCAAAAATGCAGAGATTAGTTTGCGGGCCATGCGTCTGGGGGCGGCGGACTATATTCCAAAACCTACGAGCTCAGGTGCGTTGACCAAGGCCAGTGATTTTAAGTATGAATTGGTGGAAAAGGTCAAGGCTCTGGGGCAGGTTGCGCGTGCGGGTAAAAAAGCCCCACAGCCAGCTGAAGGTGGAGCGCCGCAAAGAGCCAAGGTAAAGGCTGCTCCAGTTCAATCTACTCTTTATCCAAACAAGGAAATCGGGCTTAGGAAAGATGTCATTCACAAACCGGATCTTTTGGCGATTGGCAGTTCAACCGGCGGGCCTCAGGCGCTCTTTGATGTGTTGGGTAGTCTCGGAGTTATTTCGCAGCCTGTTGTTATTACACAGCACATGCCTGCAACGTTCACTGCTTTGCTCGCAGAACACATTGCCCGCGTTGCCGATATGCCCAGTAAAGAAGGTGAAGAAGGTGAAGTCCTCAAGGGGGGACACATCTACCTGGCACCTGGCGGGTATCATATGGTTTTTGAAAAACAGGGGACTAATACAGTCATTCGTTTAAACCAAGACGCACCGGAAAATTTCTGCCGCCCAGCGGTAGATCCGATGCTGAGAAGTTTATCCAAAATTTACGGTTCTCGTCTTCTCGTCCTGATTTTAACAGGTATGGGAAGCGATGGTCTACGAGGTTCCGAAGTTGTGACGGCCGCTGGTGGTTCAGTCATTGCTCAGGACGAACAAACAAGTGTTGTATGGGGTATGCCTGGAGCGGTGGCGACTGCGGGACTTTGTTCTGCAGTACTTCCAATTAAGCAGATGGCTTCTAATGTACGACAACTTGTTCTGAGGTCGGCGGCATGAATGTGAGTGATTTCGATTATATTTCCCAGTTTCTTAAGAAACGTTCTGGGTTGGTCTTAAGCCAAGACAAAGCATATTTGTTGGAAAGTCGCTTGAATCCAGTGGCAAGAAAGTGGAGTCTTAGCGGCTTTGATGAGCTTGTCCAAAAAGTCAGGGCAACAAACGACGAGCGTATTCTCAGTGATATTACCGAAGCAATGACGACAAACGAGTCGTTCTTCTTTCGTGATCAAAAGCCATTTGATCTATTCCGGGATATGGTTCTTCCTCACATGCTTGAGAAAAGAGCTGCAAGTAAAACGATCCGGATTTGGTCTGCAGCTTGTTCTAGTGGACAGGAGCCATATACCTTGGCGATGCTCTTGAAAGAGGCTGGTCCTGCTCTCGCGGGATGGAAAATTGAAATTGTTGCGACTGACTTGTCCAATGATATTCTTAATAAGGCCAAAGAGGGGGTCTACACCCAGTTTGAAGTACAAAGAGGATTACCGATTAATCTTCTGGTCAAATACTTTAAGCAGGCGGGGGACCGGTGGCAGATAGATAGCTCTATTCGCAACATGGTGACTTTCAAAACATTCAACCTTCTTGAAAGTCCGGCCTTGTTAGGAAAATTTGATGTTGTTTTCTGCCGTAATGTCCTGATTTATTTCGAACAGGCAACCAAATCGACTGTTTTGACAAAAATTGCAAAGCAGATGCCTGATGATGGTTTTCTATATCTCGGCGGTGCTGAAACGGTGCTTGGTATTTCTGATGATTTCCAATTGATACCGGGTAAACGTGGAATTTATGGACTGGTACGTAATGGTCAGGCCGTAAATCGCGCTGCAGGTTAGTCGAGGGTATACTGACGAAACAAAAACCACCCGGAACTCAGTGTATGAGGTCCGGGTGGTTTTTTTATACTTTTTGTCGTGATCTCAGGGATTGGTCTTCGAAGATCAGTCCTTCTACTTTGAATGTTTTATGCAGAAACCAGCTGTGGAGTATCAACAGTTTGTTCTACGGGGTCACGTAGAACATAACCTCGACCCCAGACTGTTTCGATATAATTCTCTCCGCCTGTCGCATTTGACAGCTTCTTGCGCAGTTTACAGACAAACACGTCGATAATCTTGAGCTCAGGCTCATCCATGCCACCGTAAAGATGGTTCAGGAACATTTCCTTTGTGAGAGTTGTTCCTTTGCGCAGGGAGAGAAGTTCCAGGATGCCGTATTCTTTGCCCGTCAGGTGAAGTAACTTGTTTTCAACTTCGACGGTACGAGTATCGAGGTTAACTTTGAGCTTACCAGTACCAATGACGGATGCGGCGTGACCTTTTGAGCGACGAACGATCGCTTGAATTCGTGCAATCAGTTCACGCTTGTCAAAAGGCTTGGTCAGATAGTCATCAGCGCCAAAACCAAGACCCTTAATTTTGTCATCAAGCCCGTTTAGTCCGGACAGAATTAGGATCGGTGTTTCCACTCTTGATGCTCTTAGGCGACGAATTACTTCGTAGCCATCCATATCTGGGAGCATAAGATCGAGGATAATGATGTCATAATCGTAGATTTTACCAATCTCGAGCCCGTCTTCACCCATGTCTGTTGAGTCGCAGACATAACCTTCTGACTTCAGCATCATTTCGATGCCTTGGGCTGTTGGGGCATCATCTTCTACTAACAGGACTCGCATAATAAATTCCGGTCATAAATGTTGAGTAAACGAATATATATGTTGTTAACCATTTTCGGTAAGGAATATTAACAAAACCTTACCAAGATCCCTTATGGTTAATAAAATAGAGCAATTTTTATGTTTATTTTAGTAAAAATACGAATTTTTTTACAATTTTTGATTTTTTGGAAAGAATCACTGATTAAGCTCGTATTAAGTGGAGTGTGTAAAAATAGTGTCGTAATACACTGGAAAATTATTTTTTCAGGTAAAGTTTTAACCAAAATGATGGCAATTCGTCTTTTAAAATATGGGTAGATTTCGGGAATGACTCTTAAAAGTTTAACCAGAGAAATTTCAGAACTTTCTGATTATCAAGTGTACGGAAGAGTATCTGGCGTCCTGGGAATGCTTGTCGAGCTCTCTGGACTTGATCGCCTCTTGGTCATTGGATCTCGCTGTATCCTGATTGCGAGAGATGAACGAAGAGTCCCCTGTGAAGTTATAGGCTTTAGGCAAGGCCATGCACTTTTACTCCCGTTTGGTTCTCTTGACGGTATCGGGTTAGGGTGTAAGGCCTTACTCGCTTCCAGTGAACCTGCCATTCATCCATCGGATGCCTGGCTTGGCCGCGTTGTGAATGCATTGGGGGAACCCATAGACGGGAAGGGGCCTCTGCCTATGGGCCCTGATCCCTATAAAGTCAGAAGTTCTCCTCCACCAGCTCATGGAAGACAAAGGGTCGGTGGAAAAATTGATTTGGGTGTACGGGCAATCAATACTTTCCTGTCCTGTTGTCGAGGCCAACGGATGGGTATTTTTGCTGGTTCTGGTGTGGGCAAGTCCGTTTTACTGTCAATGCTAGCAAGATATACATCGCTGGACGTAAATGTTATCGGCCTGATTGGTGAGCGCGGACGTGAAGTTCAGGAATGGTTGGAGGATGATCTTGGACCAGAAGGGCTTGCGCGCTCTATAGTCGTGGTTGCGACATCAGATGAACCGCCTTTGATGCGTCGGCAAGCCGCTTACATGACGATGGCTCTGTCCGAGTATTTTCGAGATAACGGCCGTGACGTCCTTTGTTTGATGGATTCCGTAACGCGTTTTGCAATGTCTATGCGTGAGATCGGCTTATCAGCGGGCGAACCACCTGCCAGTAAGGGTTATACCCCTTCGGTATTCGCCGAACTTCCTCAACTGTTGGAACGTGCAGGGCCGGGAGTGAAGCAGCAGGGATCTATTACTGGGTTATTTACTGTATTGGTCGAAGGGGACGATCATAATGAACCCATTGCAGATGCTGTACGTGGTATTCTTGATGGACATATTATTCTTGATCGTGCCATAGCCGAGCGAAATCGGTTTCCGGCAATTAATTTACTTCGAAGCGTTTCCCGAACAATGCCAGGATGCAATGTTGATTCGGAAAATGAGCTGGTAACGCGTGGCAGGCAGTTATTATCAACTTACGAGAATATGGCGGAATTGATCCGAATTGGTGCTTACAACGAAGGCTCTGATCCTGTTATTGATGAAGCTATTGCACATAATGGTGCTCTGGAAGCGTTTCTTACCCAGGGTAAATATGAAGAAAGTACGCTTGCTGAAGGTTATGAACAACTTGCTGCAGCTATTGGAATGAGTTGGGAGCAAGAAGCACCCGAGTTAACAGAATTCCAGAACCAAACTCAAAATGAAACTTAGAAAAGGCGGGGATTGAATAATGAAGACCCCAATAGACAGTTTGGTAAGAGTACATAGTTGGAAATTGGATGAAGCCCAGCAAAAATTATCTGATTTGGAGGCTCTGTCATTAAAGTTAAAGCAAGATCTGGCCAAGCTTGATCAGGAAGTCGTCAAAGAGCAGGAGTTTGCATCACAACATCCTGATGTTGCTCAAACTTACCCGGCCTATGCCGAAGCAGCACGAGAGCGCCGTAAACGCCTTGAGACCTCTATTAAAGAGGTAATGACTTTAAAGGCAGTAGCTAAACAAGAGCTACACGAAATTTATCAAGATTTAAAAAAATACGAAGAAGCCCAGGCCAATGATATTCGGCGGCAGCAAGATGTGATCAAGAAAAAGGAACAGGCTGCCTACGATGAAATGGGAATACAACAATACCGGCGTCGGAAAATTTCCGAAAATTAACTCTGTTGTAGGATAGAAATTAGTATTTTGGTATCGTGCTGATCTGGGTTTCGCACTGGTCTTGGTTTTACACGGGTCTCGATTTCATACTGGCCTTAATCGTGCGTAGTTTGATCATGCAAGAGTGCTGTTGTGCGTACCAGCTATGAGCTTGTTTGCAACATCCGTTAACTTTTCCCACTCTTGAGATGGTTCAAATGTGAGGCGCCCGGTAAATCCGGTTGCTTCATTGGCACCATAAAACAGATCCGAAATTCGACTTTGCATTGTATTGGGCAGGCTCTCCCGACTACGGACAACGAGGTCGAACCGGTTTTTTTTGACCAGACCATCAAATTGCATATCCCCATCCCGGCTCATTTCAACTTCAAGCTTGAAACGCGTTGCCTCTTCTCTTTCTGGTTTCTTTCCCTTTTGTGAACCAGATTCCCGATCTCTAACAAACAAGTTGGCTTTTTCCAAAATACCTTCGTGAAGGATGGGAAGTTGGGTCATTCGCCAGTCACCTTGACTGGTTTCAAGCGGCCGGCTGAGAGTAGCATTTTCATTTGTGAGCTGTTGAGCTAATTCGGTATTCCCGGCGGACCTTAAAAGGGAAAGTGTATCCTGGCCAACCCAGGGTCTATTCGGTCCGGCCTTAATTGCATTTAAAAAAAGAAGTATGCCGGATGTCAGGGCAGAACCTTGATGAGGAATATGACTTGCCAAGGCATTTCCTTGCCCTTGGGGTATCAATGTGCTGAGTGCAGATTGCAATGATGTTCGTAAATCCTGCCCCGGATTAAGTCCTCCCGTCAAAGGTAGAGAGCTACGACGAAGAGAATTGTCTCCGGTTGTTTCATCGACGGCAGGTAAGAACGTCAGATTAATTTGGGCACCGATTGGTATTACTGCTTTAAAAGAGAGCTGAATATTACCAAGCGAGGTCTGTACTATTGGTTGCCCTTTACTTGTCCCAATAACCGTGGCGTTCAAGGTATTGGCATCTATCCGGGGTGTCTTATTCGTCTGGCTTGGAGAGGAGAGTGGGGTGGCCTGCGATGATTGAGTGACCTGTTGTCCTGCTGGCAGCCCACTGCTTGCTTTGGTTGTCGGGTTTTGCTGCGCTGAAGGGGATATTATCTCTATCCGTACAGGGAAGCTTTTGCCTGGTGGAATTTGGGTGATATTTCCGGGGATTGAGCTTTGAGGTTGGTCAGACGATTTGTTTAAAAAGGTGGCTTGAAGGGTTTGACCTAGCGTCAGCTTGTCTTGTGGATTGTGGGGAGGAGCAGGTGTCGCGAGTTTCACTTTGTTGTGTTGAGGAACCAGGAGAACTTCGAATGGAGGATGGTGCGTCCTAAACTGAATAATGATTTCTGTACCGGGTGGAAGCTTAATATTGCTATTTACCGCAAGGTCACCCAACAGGGTTTGCACGATCAGCTGTCCAGATTTATTTTGCCCTTGAATGGTTCCTGAAATTTGTTCCTGTACAGGACGTGCCCCTAGAGAAGGGGGGTAACTGGCTAATGTACTTGCTTGAGCAGTCTGGGTCACTCCAGATTGAGGGGACGGCGTTGTCGCAAGAGGGAGCCGTACTTTATTCATTTCCTGATAGCAAGTTCCTGGCAATCTGTTCAACGCGTTCTGCTGCTGATGATGTAGGATACCTGACAAGCAGAGGCGTTTGATTGCGAATTGCTTCCTTTACTTTGTTGTCCCTTACAATAATACCAGCAAGAGGCGGCGTAATTTTGAGGAAAGATTCACAGGCCTTCCTGATTGTATTGTACGTTTTATGGCCATCATGTTCGGTTTCAGCCATGTTCACGATGACACGTAAGTCCGCATCAGGGCGTTGCATCTTGGTAAGTTTGATGAAGGCATAAGCATCTGTCAGCGATGTGGGCTCGTCTGTCGTAATCACCAGACAAACCTGAGCTTGAGAGGCAAGTTGCCTTACCGTGCGATCTATCCCGGCACCAAGATCTAGTATAATACGATCATAAGATTCAGACAGGTTTGCAAGGTCCGTAGTTAAATTGTTGAGCCGCTGTGCTGGTAGGTTTGCCAGATTGCCTGATCCTGACCGTCCTGCGACAACATCAAAGCCTCCGTCCGGGTAGCGGACTGCGGCCTCTTTTAAGGAATAACGGCCGGTAAGGACACCACCCATATCCTTGTTAGGCGCAAGGCCGAGCTGGATATCGACGTTAGCCAAACCTAAATCGCCATCGAATAACAGAGTTCGACATCCTAAACTGGATAATGCGTGTGAAAGTGTAATGGATAGCCAGGTTTTGCCAACACCGCCTTTACCAGAAGCAATAGCAATCATGTTCCGGCAACGTTGTTTGTTGTGTAGAGCCTGTACATTATAATTCTTGGCTTGGTTCATCAGCGTGTGCCTGTTGCAAGAGTGTGCTGTTGGGATTCTAGTCTTGTTGGAAGCAATAGTCGTGCCAGGGAAACTGGATTTATAGGGGACAGACCATCGGCAATTTGAGAAGACGTACCCGCAGCCATGAATGTAAGGTTAGCGCTGTGAGCGGCAGTTAGCAGTCCGCCAAATCGTCTTGTCATATCCAACTTTGTCGGAATGATGTATTTTGGGGCGAGGGCTGTGAATGCAGCCGCTTTATCTGCGGCTTCATAGACATCGCCACCTGCAGGAATGATTAGGGTCGATACTGCATTTGAAGCTTGAGCGAATTCAGCCAGATAATCCACGGCATCCTCGTCAAAAGGGTTTATCCCCATTGTATCGATGAGAATTAATCTCTCTTCGGTAATCTTATCTATACATTCTGTTAATTTTTCAGGCGCTTCGGCAATATCCAAATCGATTTGTAAACGATGACAAAAAGCCGCGATTTGTTCTATGCCTCCCGTTTTCTCTGAATCGATTGTAATAACGGTGGTTGGGATTTCGGAAATTCGTGCCTTTGCGCATAACTTTGCAATGGTCGATGTCTTGCCATCACCAGGCGAGCCAATCAACATAAGAGGCTTCGATATGGGGCACGTTGGTATCTGTCCAAAATGGAAATGATCATCCAAAGCTCCAGCAAGAGAAATATGCCATTCAGAAGCCGGAACTCCCATCGCGTGGCCAACAAGGGTGTCTATCATTTCAGCGGGAAGGCGGTGAAAGTCGAGGACTTCTGTTATTTCATCGACAAAATCGACATCTTCAGCAGGGTCGATAATGGAGAAATCATGAGCAGGTTCATCGTCAAGGCCCGCTGTTACACGGACGCCTTTACCAGGACCAAGTTCGTCTGTCGCCAGTATGATCGCATCTTCGCCCAAATCAACACGGACTTGATCCATGGCTTCGGGTAAGCTGTTGGCAATGTAATGCTTTAAACGCATTTTAACAGCTTCCTAGCTTGATTGTCTGTTTCACATATATCACTTAAGCACACCATTAGCTTTAAATTACCCCAAGAGTCTTAATTTTTGCTTTTGGATGTACTTCGTTTTGTGACATCACGACTGTTGCCGGGCGAAACCGTTCGACAATTGATCGAACATAGGGGCGTATTACCGGGCTGCTAAGCATAATAGGAGCTTCGCCCATCATTGCATGGCGCTCAAAGGTTTGCCGAACGGCAGTAATGAACTCTTGCAGTTGAGTTGGTGGCATTGAAAGTTGCTTGTCTTCGCCTTCTCCGACAAGAGCTTGAGCAAAGGCCTGTTCCCACTGTGGGGAAAGGGTGATCATGGGGATAAAACCCTGTTCGTTTTCATTACTGTTAGAAATTTGTCTGGCTAATCGTGATCTGACATGTTCCGTGATAAAAGTGGCATTACGGGTATAGGCACAGGCTTCAGAAATACCTTCAAGTATGGTTGGAAGATCCCGAATTGAGATCCTTTCCCCAAGAAGATTCTGAAGGACCCGTTGTAAGGCGCCAACTGAGATCTGGGTTGGAATGAGGTCTGCAATAAGTTTTTGATGTTCTTCGTTTAGCTCATCTAGAAGTTTTTGAGTTTCTGAGTAGGACAACAGCTCAGAAATATGATCTTTTACGACTTCTGTGATATGCGTCGTAATAACAGTTGAGGCATCGACTACCGTATAACCTCGGAACAAGGCCTCTTCTCTCTGGCTTTCATCAACCCACATGGCTGGAAGACCAAAGGTAGGTTCAATTGTCTCTTCTCCGACAAGTTGGATCTTGTCTCCGCGCGGATCCATAATTAACAGCATATTGGGACGTAATTCTCCTTCGCCCGCCGAGATTTCTTTTATACGGATGATGTAGCTATTGGCCCCGAGTTGCAGATTGTCTTGAATACGGACAGAGGGCAGGACAAACCCTAGCTCTTGGGCGAGTTGACGTCGCAGGCCTTTGATTTGATCCGTAAGCCGTTCTCCCCCTTGGCCATTGATCATTGGCAGAAGGGCATAACCCAATTCAAGTCGAAGATTGTCAATTTGTAGAGAAGAAGAGATTGGTTCCTCGGCTACAGGAGCGGGCTCGGCAGCTTCCATTTGTTGCTTGTCTTCTACTTGAGCCTGTTCCAGGGATTTTTTGTTTGAGAGCCAGGCGAGCCCGCCAGTTGTTCCTGCCAACAGTAAGAATGGAAATGCAGGTGTTCCAGGCACGATAGCTAGCGCCATCATCAATCCTGAAGAAAGGCCCAGAGCACGGGGGTAACCACCAAGTTGTGAGAAGATTGCCTTGTCAGCAGATCCGGTCGTGGTTGTTTTCGATACAAGAATACCCGCAGCTGTCGATACGATAATTGCTGGAATTTGGGATACCAATCCATCCCCGACAGTTAGAAGAGTATACGATGATGCCGCGTCACCAACGGCCATATCTCTTTGGGCAACACCGATAATGATGCCCCCAATTACGTTGATAAAGGTAATTAAGAGCCCCGCGATGGCATCACCACGGACAAATTTGGAAGCCCCATCCATTGCCCCAAAAAAATTACTTTCATCTTCAAGTTCTTTACGGCGTGCGCGCGCTTCCGTCTCGTCAAGCAGCCCGCTTGATAGATCGGCATCGATAGCCATTTGCTTGCCAGGCATAGCATCCAGGCTAAAACGTGCTGAAACCTCGGCGATTCTTCCGGCACCCTTTGTGATAACAATGAAGTTCACGATGACGAGAATGCCAAATACAATTATTCCGATGACAAAATTTCCGCCCATAACAAAGTTGCCAAAAGACTCAATGACTTGCCCTGCTGCACCTGTCCCTTCATGCCCTTTGGCGAGGATCAATCGGGTAGAGGCAAGGTTCAGGGATAATCGCAACATCGTTGCGATAAGCAAAACAGTCGGGAATGACCCGAATTCCAATGGCCCATGAATAAAAAGAGCCGTCATTAGAATGAGTACGGATAATGTTATCGAGAGCGCCAATGAGATGTCGAGTAACCAGCTTGGCATTGGCAGTATCAGCACAACAAGAATAGCCATAACACCAAGTGCGAGAGCAATGTCTCCACGCTTAAGTGCCTCCAGGGCTGACACCACGGTTGGCGGAAGCCTTAGTTTGTTACCTTCTTGTTGTGGGCTGCTATCGGACATAAAGTTACTACTGTACTGTTATAAGTTAAAATGAGGGGCTATAGCTTTCTACGCCTCTACCAGGGCTTGTGATTTCTGTACCATCGTCGCTATAAATTTTTAATTTATTACGAAGAGTTCGAATTGAAATCCCAAGAATGGTTGCTGCGTGAGTCCTGTTACCAAGACAGTGTTGAAGCGTGTTGAGGATGAGATCCTTTTCAACATCGGCAACCGTTCTGCCTACGAGAGCCTTTTCTGGTACACCGTTCCCTGAAGGTGCTGGTTGAACTGGCGGAACTTGGGGAGCAGCAGCTTGAGCCGTTGGATAGCCTTGGGACTGGGGAGCCGCAGGAGCAGGCGCAAAGCTTGCTCCAGTCAATAAAATAGCTTCTGGTCCAACGAGGTTGTCTCTGGATAAGAGAACGGCCCGATGCATTGTATTTTCCAACTCACGTACATTACCACGCCAGTGGTGCTGCATTAATTGCGCCATAGCTTCCGGTGTAATCGCAGGCTTGGCGATGCCGTTGGATTCTGCGTACTTGGTGAGGAAGTGGTCGGCAAGAATTTCGATGTCCAGAGGCCTGTCTCTCAGTGACGGCATATCGATAGTGACAACATTTAGCCGGAAATAGAGATCTTCCCTGAAGTTTCCTTTCCTTACCTCTTCTTCCATATTTCGGTTAGAGGTCGCCAATAATCGAAAATCAACTTTGATAGATTTATTTCCGCCGACACGATCAATTTCACGTTCTTGAACGGCTCGTAATAATTTTGCCTGAAGCCGAGGATGCATTTCTGATATTTCATCAAGGAGCAAAGTGCCACCGTGTGCTTCTTCAAATTTGCCTATGCGTCGAGACAAAGCGCCCGTAAAAGCACCTTTCTCGTGGCCGAAAAGTTCTGATTCCAGCAAGTTTTCAGGGATTGCTGCACAGTTGATTGAAATGAAATTACTCTTTGCCCTCTTGGATTTGGAGTGCAGGTATCGTGACATAACTTCTTTACCCGTACCACTTTCACCCGTGACAAGAATGCTGGCATCGGAGGGCGCAATCTGTTCTGCGAGCCGGATGACGGCAGCCATTGCCGGATCCTTGTAGATCAGAGATGTCGTTTCTTCTGTTACGGCTGCAAGGACGGCTGCAATTAACTCGGCGTCAGGAGGGAGTGGAATGTATTCCTTTGCCCCTGAGCGTATAGCATCGCCAGCTTTGGAAGGCTGTGTGCCAATGCCACAAGCAATGACAGGGACGGAAAAACGTTCTGCATCAAGATGTTTACAAAGCTTATCGATATCAAGATTGATATCGACCATGAGCAGATCAGCACCGTTACCCGTGCGTAGGGAGGACATGGCATGATCTACGTCGTCAACGGTTGCAACTTTTGCTCCCCGCTCAAACGCAATCTTTCCGGCGGTGATCATATGTCCTTCTAGCGAGCCAACAATTAGTAGGCGCATAACTTACTCTCCTGGTCGGCGACACATTTATTAGTCGCCTTAATCAAAATAATTCACTCTCTGGTCCGGAGAGAGAATAGTGTTAAGCATAATCTCTAAACGTCTTGGGTTTTCATGCCGACTAACGGAACAAACGCCAATGGTATAAATCTGGTTGACGATTGCTTCTGTTTGAGAGATTCGCTCCAGCTTTGCTGCTAACGGGTGGAAAACCATGTTTGACAAAATAGCGCCATAGAATGTGGTAAGCAGAGCCACAGCCATGCTTGGACCAATGGTACTTGGATTTTCAAGGTTGCTTAGCATTTGTACCAACCCGACTAAAGTCCCAATTAGTCCCATAGCGGGAGCTACCTCGCCTGCACGCCTTAAAATGTTAGCGGAACGTTGATGCCGGGTTTGCGTAGCGACAACCTGCTGTTCAAGAACAACCTCTAACTGTTCTGGCGTAATGCCGTCGACGAGCATCTCTGTTGCCCGGTGCAAAAAACCGCTGTGTTGAATGTCAACCAGATGCTTCTGAAGGGACAAAATACTGTTACGGCGTGCTTGATCAGCTAAAAACAGTATTTGTAACGCGGCATTTCCTGGTGTTTCAGCGTGATATAATGCTGCACGAAGCATTGTTTTTTGGGCTCTGGTCACTTCATCCCAGGTGAACGAAATCGTTGTGACTAAAAAGGTTCCGCCTATCACGATCAATACGGCAGGAAGATTAAAAAAGGACCCTGGGGACCCTCCAAGTACCATCGCGACTATAATAATCAAAAAGGCCCCAGCGACACCTGCAAGTGTTGCATAGTCAAATGTCGCCCCTGAATGGGGGCGGCTGGGAGCCTGGCCGCGGGTGCTTGTACTGGTTTGTGAAGTGTTGACCATAATCAGTTCAAATCCCGGAAGTACCTAGTTTCGGTCCATTTTGATGATCTCTGTCATCGTCACACCAAGCCGGTTTTCAACAACCACGACTTCTCCACGTGCAACCAATCGGTTATTTACGTAAATATCGATGGCTTCGCCAACTTTTCTGTCGAGTTCAATAACAGCGCCTCTACCAAGCTTGAGGAGTTGGCTAACCTGCATATTGGCTTTTCCAAGAATTGCTGAGACTTGAACAGGAATATCGTAGACTGCTTCAAGTTCTTTGGCGTTGGTCGGTGGCCTGCCACCTGGTTCAGGCATAGAGGATTCATCCTCCATTTCAGGCATTTCCGGAACGGAAGGGAATGTTCCGTTTTCTGTTTCATTTTCGTTCATTGGGCAACCTCATTTGGCTGAGCACTTTCCATAATCTCTTGATTTGAGAGTGCATTGGTTTGCCCGGAATCTCCGGGTAATGAAAGACTTGTAATGGCGCGAGAAAGTATTGTTTCTATTTCATGGAGCATTTCGGTGCTGTTTCTTTCCGCACCTCCTTCCGCCCACTCAACCCGGACATCACTTGGCGACATGCCTGGTTCAGACAAGAAAACCAAATGCCCGTTAAATCCACTTTGGCTGGCCACCTTTTCCAACTGTTCCTGCACGTCATCCAATGTTTTGTCGGCAACACGGATTACGAGGCGAGGCTCTTGTGGTAGCCGATCGAGACATTCGCGAAATACGAGAGTGACTTCTGCAAGTGTCGAACTGTGTTCAAGGCTTGGAAAGAGTTTTTGAATGGCTTTTAATGCCACTTCCATGGATGTACTTTGTAATTCTTCGAGTGTTTTTTTGTGACTGTGTTCAAGTGTAGATAACTCATGAGCTAGCTTTGATATTGCTTGAGCTATTTGAGCTTCACTTGCTTCTGATGCTTCTTCCTGTGCCTTTGTATGGCCAGCAGAAAACCCTTCTTCGTAAGCGGTCTGCTTTGAGAGTTCGAGATCCTCAAGTGATACGGCACCTTCTGGAAGAGGGAGAGTCTCGACTTCAGGATCGGCAGGAAGGGCATCTTGAGCAGGCGTGCTCGGAGTTCCCATGAAGTCAGAAAAACTGTCAGGTCCAGTTTCTTTGGAGCTGTTTGAGCCTTCGAATGATGTATCGAAGAGAAATTTTTGGTTCATATTTGCCACGAACACCAACTCCTAATAAACCAACTCGTCTTCGCCTTTTGAATCGGCCATAACGATTTCACCTTTTTCAGCAAGATCTTTGGCAATCGTCACCATATACATCTGAGCTTCATCAACATCTTTGAGACGGATTGGGCCCATGGCCGCCATATCTTCTTTCATGATTTTAGCCGCACGTTCGGACATGTTCGTGAAGAACATTTCCCGTAAGCCTTCTGAGGAACCTTTAAGAGCGATAGAAAGTTTATCTTTTTCAGCGGCGCTGAGGAGGGTTTGTACTCCTCCTGGATCAAGATTACTGAGATCTTCGAAAGTGAACATCAGGGCTTTGATCCTCTCGGCAGAATCTTTGTTTCTCTCTTCGAGTGCGTTCATGAAGCGGCTTTCGACATTTCTATCCAGGAAGTTGAATATATCGGCCATCATTTCATGGGAATCGCGGCGGTTCGTTCTGGCAAGATTTGACATGAACTCATTCCTCAAAGTTCTTTCGACATCATCCAGAACGTCTTTTTGCACAGCTTCCATGCGGAGCATCCGCATGACAACTTCCATGGCGAAGGGTTCTGGCAATAGCCCCAACACGCGTGAAGCATGTTCCGGTCTGACTTTGGAGAGAATTACTGCGACAGTTTGCGGGTATTCGTTCTTCAGATAGTTTGCGAGCACATTCTCGTTCACATTCGCCAGCTTTTCCCACATGGTTCGACCAGCAGGGCCGCGAATTTCTTCCATGATCGTATCAACACGATCTTTATCGAGTACTTTTTGTAACAGGCGTTCTGTGCTGTCGTAACTACCAGTGATCGTTCCTGTTGTGGATATCTGATCGGCAAATTCAACGAGCAAACGTTCGATAAGTTGTGCACTAACCATTCCGAGAGTGGCCATGATTTGAGATATTTCGCGGATCTCATCATCTTCCATAATGGAAAAAAGTTGAGCCGTCTGCGCTTCTCCCAATGCCATCACGAGAAGGGCGGCCTTTTCAGGCCCGGTCATTGTTCTGTAATCGTCGCGCATACTATTTGCTCTTAAACATAATTAATTTGAATAATCACTGATGTTACTTGCCTTCCTGATAAAGCCAGGTCCGTAGTATCTGGACGGCTTCTTCAGGATGCTTTTCAACGATTTCACTAATTTTGGTTATAGAAGAAGCCCGCACACGACCTTCAACTTTGTTCATATCAATCATCTGCTCAATCTCTGAGGTAACTCCAGCGGATTCAGCAGACAACGCTCCACCCTCTGTGGCATCAGATGTCAACATTGGCACGCCATCTGCGCCGATTTGGGCAGGCATTCCCGGCATGAGAGGCACGCCTGGTGCTCCGGCTTGTGCAGCCATAACCATGGGGCGGCCATCTGGACCAGGTATTGTGATGGTGCCAGCTCCACCACCATCAGCAGCTGGAGTGAAATCACCATCGATAATACGGGTAACGAGAGGTCTGACGACCAAAAGGAGTATTAAAATTGCGACAACACCAAGAATAAAGAGCTCTGCAAAACGCATCATTTCGTCTTTGCCAATCCCAAGAACACCTTCTGCAGGCAGAAGCAGGGGATCAATCTCAGCAAAACGGAAATTAGCTATTTCCACCGTGTCGCCACGGCTTTCGTCAAAACCGACGGCAGAGCGAACGATTGCACCAAGCTGCGTAATATCTTCTTCGCTTCGACTTGTGAAAGTGCGTATACCTTCTTCGTTGACTTCAGATATATCATTAATAATGACAGCAACTGACAGGCGTCGAATTGAGCCAGTTTCATGTACTTTTGTTTTTATAATTTTGGAATTCTCGAAGTTGACGGTTTCTTCTGTTCTGGAAGTATTACTTTGACTGCCAGTAGAGCCACCAAGCTGCCCCAGATTAGCATCAGGAAGATTGTTGCCAACGGTAATGCCCTCATTCCCTGAACCATCAGCTTCGCTGGCGCTTTCTTCTACGGTTTGGGTCGAGAGTACAACTTGTCCATCGGGATCAAAAACTTCCGAGTTCTCAGTTACACGATCAAAATCCATTTCGGCTGATATCTGCACCTGGGCGTTTCCTCGACCGACATAACGCTCAAGAAGTTCTTCAACGGTCCTCATCAGGCGGGTTTCATGCGCGACCCGTCTTTCATCTGCGGTCGTGGTTAGCGTCGAAAGATCTCCTTCTTTTCCGCCGCGCGCGAGAAGATTGCCTTTGTTATCAATAATCGAGACATTTATTGGTTTCATTCCGGGAACGGCTGCCGAAATTAAGTGCTGAATAGATAAAATTTGTTGGCGATCAAGTAGATTGTTGCCTTGCGTTGTAACGACAACGGAAGCCGTGGGTGCTTGTTTATCCCTGCTAAAGAGTTCCCTTTGAGGCAAAACAAGATGTACGCGAGCCTGTTTTATACGATTAATTGATTTTATTGTTCGCGCGAGCTCACCCTCTAGAGCTCTTAAATGATTTATGTTTTGAACAAAACTTGTTGTACCAAGGGCTTCTGACTGGTCGAATATTTCATATCCGATAGAGCCCCCGCTTGGGAGTCCCTTTTCGGCCATGGCAACACGCATTCTTGCTACGTTATTACTCGGCACATAGATTGTGTCACCCGAGGGAGAGAGCTTGTAGGGGATTTGAAGCTGATCAAGTTCACTAACAATTTGTCCACTTTCCTGGGGGGCTAAATCTGCATAGAGCAAGGCCATTTCTGGTGTTGCTACTCGACCAGTTAGGTAGATGAAGAACGCAATAGTGGCCGCAGCAACAGCTGCCATTATACCAAGCCGTGCGGGGCCAAGATTCTTTAAAGTATCAACAAAAGTATTCACGACCGCAAAATCCGAACTATTACTATTTACCAAATATCAGTAAAACCTGTTAACATTAACCTATAGCTATTCGGTAAATAGGAAGTTAACAAAGGAAAAATTTGCCTAGTGCTGGGAAAAATTTGCCGGGGCAATTGAATAAAATTTTATATATTTAAGTCAAGAGCTTATTCCTGAATTTAAGTAACAGGCTCTAAAAAGATGTTGTTTTTCTAAAAATAAAACGAGAGAGGCGCAGTGTCAGAATTTTGGAGTACCTTTATTTTCAGTATCAGCACGATATTTCTGTAGGTGTGTGGTTCGTAGACCACGAAGTCCGTGGTTGTCGATTAACCTTTGCCAGGAGAGAAATTCTTCCAAAGAAAGTTTGTAACGTTTGCAGGCATCGTCGAGGCTAATCACACCGTTTCTTACACCTGCAACGACTTGGGCTTTTCTACGGATAACCCACCTTTTTGTTTCTGGTGGCGGAAGGTCATCCAGCGATAAGGGATTTGCGCTGATATCAGCATCACTTACCCGCCGGTTTAAACTACTCGACCCCATGGTTTGTACTCCGGTTATTAATTAACTCGTTGTCTTTATAGCCTAGGGAGGTTGAAAAACTATTAATATCAATAATTTAGACAATTTATCTTAAATTGTATCTATATTTTGAATTGTCTTGTTAAACAGCCTTTTAACATAAAAAAACAGCTGCTCAATTTGAGCAGCTGTAAAAATAAATTATTGTTTGGGTATTAAAAATCTTTACCGAACAATTCTGATCAGCTCATCCAGCATCTCATCGGCTGTTGTAATGATCTTGGCGCTGGCGGAATAAGCTCTTTGTGTGACAATCATGTTGGTGAATTCTTCCGCAAGATCGATGTTCGATGCCTCAAGTGAAGATGCCGCGATCAAGCCAGCACCACCAACTTTGGGTCTGTTCAGAATGAAATTACCTGAATCGGCAGTAGAACTGTAAGCATTGCCCGTTCGTGCTTCAAGACCATTAGGGTTGGGAAACATCGCGAGTGGAATTTGGGCTATATCAAGCTGTTCGCCGTTATCGAACAGGGCAGTTACCACACCTTCCTCGCTGATGGATACCCCTCTGAAGTTACCGAAGCTGACCCCGTCCTGTTCCGTTGAGTTAACAATGAAATTTCCTGCAAACTGGATTATGCCATCGGCAGCACCGATTGTGCCTGTATCAAGTGTTATAGTGCTGTTGGTTGCGCCGGTGCTTCCTATTGACCAGTCAATCGTGAGGGGAGGCATACTGATAACACTTGGTGTCCCTCCTGAGAAAGTGATTGTACGGGGAAGATTGGCAATTACGCCACTTTGTGCGCCGTTCAAGGTTGGATTCAGGGCAGTCATATCCCAGGTATTTGCGGCTGTCTTTGTAAAGGCTAGCTGTAAATCATGGGTGTTACCTAAGTCATCAAAAACTTGGACCGTCGCAAGGTATTGGTCGTTGAATTGTTGAGATGAAGACGCAGAAGCGGCTGCCGTTTCTGTAATACCAGTTCCGTAACTTGTGATATCAATCGAGCTACTTGAGCCGTTGTTCCAGGTATAGAGAGGGTCGGGTGGGGGAAAACCTGAAGTGGGGAGGCCGGTCGCGGGATCAAAAACCACGGTGGTTGGGCCGCCATTGGTAACGGACCCACCAGTTGGGGCGAGTGCTTCAAGTGACCATTGATTAGCAGCTGCGAGTTTGGTCCACTGGTAAGTTACTGATTGAGCAGTATTTGTACCATCATAAACAGTGCTGGTTACATCATGTGTCGTACCCGTGGCAGCGGTATTGTCAAGATTAACCTGCATAACAACATCACTGGTTTGTTCTGTTGGAAGCGCAGTTGATGGAAGGTTCAAATCAAGGCTGAGATTGGTTGTTGACCGTGCGGTTCCGTTCAGGTTTGCAATATTTACAGTAGAAAGTCCTGTAAAAGTACTGCCGCTGGTTGGTGTGCTACTGCCCGGGGCAATGGTCCAACCTTGTAAAAAATAGCCACCAGCATTAACAAGATTTCCAGTGGCATCAGGCCTAAAAGATCCTGCGCGGGAGAATAGGTATTGTGTGCTTGTGCTTGTCGCAGAGCGATCACTGACCACAAAGAAACCTTGACCAGCGACGGCTAAATCTGTCCCGGATGCCGTTCCCTGAAGTTGGCCTTGCTTGTCGATATTACTTAAAGGGGCAGAGCGAACACCACCTGATGCGTATTGGGTCGCACTTGCTGATTGGGCAACGAGAGTAGAAAAGCGGGCGCTGACACCTTTGTAGCCAATGGTATTCACGTTGGCGATATTGTCAGAAATCATTCCCATCGCATTACTTTGCGCATTAAGACCGGACACGCCAGCATATAGGGCTCCGTAAATACTCATAATCTAATCTCCCTATTTGTGAAAATCCCATCGTGGTCATAAGAGCTCATAGTGTGATGAGGAAACCTCTTAATTAAATTGGTTTTCATCTTTATGTACTCCCTGTTGATGTGGTGGGTTTCTCTATTACGGCCTGAACACTGCTGAGTGGAATTTCTACCTCGCCCATGTTGAGTACGACGACACCACTGTTAAGTTGTATCCCGGTAACAGAACCCTGAATGCCTTGAGCTGTCTGAACAACTTTATCTTCAGCATCGGTTGCGACGACACTAAAGCCATACAAGCCATTTTCGAGTTGATTGCCGTTGGCGTCTTTTCCATCCCAGTGTATTTCGTGCTGCCCTGCTGTTTTAGAGCCTTC
>MAAC01009437.1_pt1 | contig 26761 bp, 18 predicted proteins | sample 1115981 | NCBI WGS metagenome assembly MAAC01 (sample SAMN04961126, study PRJNA320927) | seawater metagenome | isolation source: sample BD02T64 sea water enriched with oil for 64 days | place: USA:Gulf of Mexico | collected 2013-07-27
ACCTTGGGATAGTACAAGGGAACGTAGTTCTAGTCAAAAGGCTGTTGCCCAGACAGTAAGCCCACAGTGGAAAGAGAAGCATGCCGCCAATGACCAATACCGTTTAGTATTGGTCATAGGAGGAGAGGGTGCTGCAATTGTCATTTGTTTCTATTTTCAACCTAGTTGGCCATAAAGCATGAAGTTATTTCGACTTTTTTATGTGAAGGAGCTATCAAAGAAGGGGTTTCTGAGAATCGAAATATCATCCATATTGCATAGTACACTTATACTATGCAATATATTTTCTCAAAAAATAGAACAGTATCTTAGCTTTCGTAAAAAGTTAGGATAAATTGATATAGAAACTGCGCACTGGTATAGCAAGCATAGGCGTGAAAATCATCTTCTTTATCTTTGTCTCCAAAATCACATACAGATTTCATAGAAATACATAGAGGCCGAGGTTCTGCCGCATAAGCGCAAGCCGTGAAAACAGAGTATGACTCCATCTCAATGCCGACTAGGTTCTTGTGTTGTTCTCGCACATCTTCTACTAATGCTTGCGCTTGCAACACAGAGCCTCCACTCGCCATAGCGTCAACTATTACTGAAGGTGCCCTGTCAGGCTTATTATTCTGATAATTATTATAAATAGATTCTAGCATTTCGGGTGAATTCGCTAATCGAGAAACGACACCGTTAAGGCTACTATCTAATCGCCATTGATATGCCGCTGGGCGAAATTGTAGCTTTCCCTCATCATTCGTTGTCCATTTCCCACTTCCCCAATCAAAACAGGGGTCAGCAACTAGAACATCACCAAAGTTGGTTTTTCCTTTAACACCTGCACAGATACCAGGCATAATGACGAGACCTGGGCGAAATGTCGCGATTAATTTTGTAGCTACAACCGCCGCAGTCGGCATACCCATATGTGGCGCTGCAACTGCTACAATAGTTACTTTAGAGTCGCCGGTTAAAAATTCTGCTGTGAAATAGGACGAATGATCATATGGTATCCTAACCTCTTCCCAATTTGCATCAAGATCCCTAATAGCAAGTAGCTCCTCTTCAAGAGCACAAACTATTCCAACATCAAAATGAAAAGTTGTACCATCATTTGTATATGGAGGGATATCATTTTCAACAAGGTATTGAACACTGTCCTGAAGTGATGATCTCCATTCGACATCTGCGTAGCTAAATTTTACAAGTTTCCAGATAAGAGTACTAAACTCAACCTCCGCCTCTGAAAATGCTTCATCATAAGCCGTCATCCCCACAACGTGATGAGGCTGTTTTGCGTTTCTATTTCTCTTAATAAAATTAATAACATCTAAACCACCATCTTTCCTTATTGGCCTGTCTTCACGTGGAGGTATGTTAATATCGAGAACTAGCAGGTCATATTTCTTTTCTTTGAGACGTTTCTTTGCATTGAACCCATCGCTTACAGTGTCAATGTTATTAAGAGTTACACCTTCTACACCCAGAATAGCTTCTACGATCAGCCTTCGTTTTTCAGTTTCATCTTCAACAATTAATATTTTTAGCACTACTTTATACCCAGATTTGAATTTAATATCATTGAGTTAAGATTAGCTTTCCAGCTATCACTTCCTTGTTGGAAATGAATCCCTCCAAGAAATCGTCCCGAAAATTCATCTTCGCACTTGGCGGTAATTTCCTTGAAAGTAACTTTATCTTCACCTTCTCCAAACGCCTCCAGTTGCGTCACGACGATGGCTTTAAAGGGGATTTTTCGGAGCGATAACTTCCTCATTAAATCGTATCCTCCGAGAGGTCTTAAACGACCTTCCCTTTTACCTATGCCTCTGTCAAACGTAGGGATTGTCATATCAAGCAATATGAGGTCAGGGCAGTTTTTTACGATAGCCCGAAGCCCTGATTGAAAACTTTGGTAAGTATTTGTCGTTTCCGATTGGAAATTATTGGCTAGAAAATCGACAAGCATCCCAGCCTTTATAGGGTCATCTTCAACTAAATAGATAGTCACGTTAGCATTCCACTATATTTTGGTAATTGAACTTCAAAATTGTTTCGAAGGTATAATTATCTTTAACATTAAGAATTAGTGAGTGAGTTGTTTTGTAATCATATTCTAAGATTCTCCAAACCTTGGAAAGGCCCGATCCACCTTCGGATCTAACTTTACCCATTGCAGTGTCATCATTAAAATTATTAACCGATGTGATTGCAATTCGTGAAATATTTTCTATAACCTCACTTGGGTCCAAATCATTGCTAGTCTTTATGGTTAGGTTTTTTCCTTCATGAGTAACCTCTATAAAAACATTGCTCTTACCGCCAGTTGACCCACCATGGAGTGCAATGTTCTGTAGAAGAATAAAGAAAATCTCAACGGTTCCTGTTAAATAGTGGCCAGCAATCTTTATGTCGTCACTAATTTTAGCAGAAATTTCAATTTGTTTGTCTGCATAACAGCTTTGAATCTGACGAAGTGCCACATTAATAGCAACTTCAAGATTAAATGGTTCAACATACGCATTGTTTGATCTCTGAAACCAACCTGAGATAGTGACAATTAAAGCATTAAACTCTGTTTTTGAATTTGTGATCGAATCTGACAATATATCCAATTTTTTGTGAGGGATCACTCGCTCAATTGAAGACAAAAGTTTATCAATTGCACTATTTATGTCTGCACGCAGTTCGGTAAATAATTTTGTTCTTATATCTTCCATTGATTTATCGACAAGTCCCCAAGTGAAATCAAGTAGCCTATCAATGAACTCTTCGTAAGGGATAATAGTTTCAAAGCTATTCATTAAAACAAACAATTCCTCGGAGGAACTTCTAAATGTAAAAAGGCCATCAGGATCATCAGTGGACTGAACCCTAAGAAAACTCCCGAGGTAGAGAGACACATTATCTTCAATTATTTCTGTAAAGCGAACCATGCATTTTAACAAATGGGTGTTTTCTTTTTCCGACAGCGTCGTTGATAATTGATTCCAAGCATGAGGTAGTAGATGGGTTTTATTTTTAGAATCATAAGTACATAGAAGCCCCCTGGTAGAGAAAGAACTCCTTAAATGCCCTTCGAAAGCTCCATGCCGAACTGAGCTACTAATATTAACATCGAGTCCGTATGCAGGATTAAACGCAAACTGATTTATAAAATATTCAATTGTTTTAGTAAAGAGTCCGCCTCTTTCTGAGTTAGGAATCTTAATATCTTTAAAATCATATGTTTTGGATTCACCTAGAGCGTTTTCTACTAATTTTGAAATATTTCCCGCCTGATAGTTTAAGTCGGGTTGTTCGGAAAGCTCTGAAAACCGAGAGTAACATTCACGCATTCTCTCATCAGCGGCGCTTAATATTCCATCTTCATCAACATACATTTTGCTAGCATAAACTTTATCAAGCAAGCCATCTATAGTAATGTCCCTGATGATAGATTTTATTTCGGAGGAGTATATGGCCCTGTTTTCGGGATCTAATGCAACCAATTTACTACATATTTTCACCCTTTCTAATTCGATTTCCTCAGGATCATCGAAAGCGGTAGTGTCATCCATTATTCTTTGAACACAGATATATCTCAAAAAATAGACTATTTCTTCTTTCTCGAATCCTGAGGTTTCAAAGTCGGTTTCGCTAGGTATCTCAGATCCTAAATCGTAGAGAATGCTCTCGTATACATCTGATAGGTCTCTTTCCCATTTAGGCTTTACGTATCTTGCTGATAAGCTAAGCAAAATAGCAAGAGACATATTCGGGTTTTTCATTAGTTCTTTTAGGCCGCGGGATATTATATTATGAACTGGATATACATCGACGACTGCTGGAACAATTAGGTAATGGGAAACGACAAGGTTTGCACATTCTTGATATAGTTTCTGACTAAACAAGGCTTTAAAGAGGAAGAAATTTGATCGTGACTGAACATATGGGTTTTTTGAATTTAGACCTGATCTGTAGCATTCTGCGGCTACTGCTAGGTTTCCGTTTTTAAAGGATATATGCCCTCTATACATTTCATCTCGATAAGGGGGCAGTGATAACTCCTGCAAAATTTCTAAACCCGTATTGTAATCAACATTTAGAGCTTGCTGTAATCCCAATGATGAAGATTCTGGATGCAGAATCTTCATTTTTTCCAAATAGTTAGTACAATCATCAAGCTGACTAATTGCTTTTACTGACCAAGGATTATGACTGCACTGGACAGCTGAAAGGTAATCCATTTCAACAAAGGTACTGTCAATAGTGCTTTCGGCGCTCCTTTCTATAAATGCTACAATTTTTGTCATTACAGGCATTTGGAAGCACATCATTGCTATTTTTTTGAGTCTGTATTTAGACTGCGAGTAACTTCCTGAAACAACAAGCATTTCACCCATTTTATCAGATATTTCATCCTTCAGGTTCCTGCTTTGGTTTTTAGGACCAGTTAAGAAAAAATCTGTTCTAGCTTTCAATTCTATCATTTCTTCTGAGTCGAAATTAATACTCTCATAACTGCCATTAGTATAATAATCGAAACCATGGAACTGACCTGACGATAAAGGAATCTCGTTGATCCCTAAAATCCCTCTAAGATTAGTCAATCGATAATCATTAATTTTATCCACCAAATTCAAGGATCTAGATATATAGGATCTTGCTCCTGGTTTTGCTTTGGAAATAGAAAGCTCTGCCATCCATAAGAAACTCAAATACCTGTCCACAATTGGAAGTGTTTCTTCCCACCAAATTGGGTGGTGTTCTTCGTTAATTTCGGTTAAATGGTATGGAAGGACTTGATATAAAACATAATCGCGAATTATCATTTCTGGTTGTAAAAGTTCCCTAAGTTCATCTTCAAGAAACTCAAGTGAGACAGCGTCTTCACACTTTAAACCGCAATACCATGTAAAGTATGCTACCACAGAGCTAATATTTTCTGTCCCAACTACGTTTTCGATGTAGTCCTTTTGTGCTCGAACCCCCCCAATTAGGTGCAATAATTGAACTCGCCTTGAAATTAACCATAATGATACACCCAGATTTTCTTCAACTTCGTCAAGGATATTACTGCATGTATCCCAGTCGCTGTTCAAAAAATTTTCTTCAAATGAATCTCTAAGGATAACGAAAGATGATATTTTCTCGGGAAAAATAGCTAATATTGAGGCAATCCATAAGAATTCTCTCTCAGCATCAAGAAGAGAAAACCTTTTCCTATTGGATAGATCTGACAAATTAGTAGGAAATGTATTTTCGCAGAAGAAGTGAAAAAACGCATGATTTTGTGAAAGTGCTTCTATTACTTGAGGTATTTTATCAGCAGAGAGATTCTCTCTCGCTCTAGATATACCAACCTTCAAATTTTTGGCACCAAACGCTTCTCTGCGAAATTTCTTAACAGGATTATCGTTCAACTTACCTTTGGGGCGTCGAGTGTTTTTTTTTCTTGCCAAGGTGACTTTAATCTCCAGATTTACAATTCTATAATAACTACGATTGAGAGCAATATCTTAGGTATCGTCAAACGACGTAGCTTCGTTGTTGGCAGCAGCCCCAGACTGATAATATTTCTCATATTGTTCTCGGGACTTGTGGCCTGTTGCAGCCATACCATCGTACATGTTTTTCCCTCGTTTACCTTGCTCTGTGACAAACCCAGAACGAAGAGAGTGGGGGGTAAACTTGTCAGCGTACTCAATACCAGAGGAAATAGAGCGTTTTTTTACTATACGATAGAATTGCGTACCTGACAGCCCCTCTTCTTTAACAACTTGCCCCCTTGGTGTTAATTGCCGAAACAAATAACCATCACCAACTCCCGAAGCAATCAACCACTCTTGTAGGTATGACCTAGCTTTACCCTCAATTTTAACAGTAAGTACTTCATCTGCGTAGGTCTGATTCTTAGCACCACGAATTTCGATTAGATAGTAGGTGTCTGTTATTTCAACAATATCACTGAATTTTAATGACACCAACTCTGACCTGCGGCGCCCACCCGCACCAAACGAGACGTAGATCATAGCCTTATCACAAATGCCTAAAAGGTTATCGCTAATACTTGTTATTACCTTATCTACAACGAGCTTTACTGCTGCTGGTGATGGAGTGTTTGCATGAGTGGGTGATCTCCTTGCATCGTTGATGAGCTTAAGAGCATCTGGGTGTTGGCAGGGATTGGCGTGACCGTCATGTCCACGATTTTTGTGCTCTTTGCTGAGAGTCGATAACCGGCGTTTAACGGTTGCCACTTTATGCCTACCGCGTTCTTTCTTAAGTTTTGATTCAATCAATTTAGCTTCCTTTTCAGGATCGAAGTTCCCCTCAAGGTGAGTAGCGACAAAGTCAAAAACCATACCCCAATTTACAGGGTAATGTTCCTTTTCATCATGAAAAACCTTCGCCCAACCCCAGAAATAATCCATATCGGATGATTTTGCCAATTGTGTTGTTTGACGTTGTGCCTGCTCATCAAGCGAACGCATGCTAGAGATAGCTTGAGAGCTAATGTATTCGTTCTTTTCCATGAATTTAGACTCAACAAATGCAGCTATTGTGCGTTTTTTAGCCGTTAACACGGCTGGATATCGAATTGATGGTTATTGTAGTACGAAATTTAAGATCCGACGATAATAAACAGTTATCGTACATATAGGTATTTCTTGATTGCGTGATTTTTAAAAAATAAGCATTTAACTGTTTTTGAACAATACGAGTTGCAAAGTAAAGATTTAGAGATATCGCCTCTATGGGTGTGTGATTAATTTATTGAAAATTCGATAGGCTTATTTGTTGGAATATAACGTTCGGTCGCTATGCTGGCATTAACATGAGTACAACCGTTCAACTGCGCGACACCATAACTTTCATGGATATGCCCGAACAGATGATATTTTGGTTTTACGCGCCTAATTGCCATCATCAGTTCCTCGCAGCCTACATTCGAACCATCCATTGTTTGATCCAAAATACCAATAGCCGGACCATGAGTGATTAATACATCAACACTTGCTGGGATAAGGTCCCACTTGTCTTTTAGTGCAGCGCCTCTACTTAAGTTAAAAGCCCAATTAAAAAAGAAGGGTTGCCACGGAGAACCGTAAAATTTTACACCATCAATTTCAATTAACTCATCTCTTAGATAGACAGCATTAGTTAATATTAGTCTAGACTCGCCTTCATTGGTCTGGAAGCACCAATCGTGATTACCAGCAATAACGATTTTATGCGTATGGGGGAGGGTGCCCAACCAATCATTAAACTCGACAAGTTCTGACAACTTTCCTCGACCAAGAATATCACCAGCATGAATGAATACATCACCAGGCGGTATTTCTAAATCGGGATACATTCCGTGTGTATCACTAATTACGACGCATTTCATATCATTGAACCCAATTCTAAAAGCAGTTAATTACTGGCTAGATAACGAATAACGGTTTTAAGTGAGGCAGGTGTTGAGTGGACACACAAATATTCCTTAATAGTTAACCCATTAAAAATTGAACTGCTATTGGGCTGATTAAACCAATTGTTGCATTTTTGACTGCCACCAATGGGAGCAATTCTCGATAGATATTTGTGGATTTGGATCAGCATCGCAATCTTGTCAGTAAGCTCATTATCTACTTCGATATTAATGTTCTCGCTAGCTTTAGATAATAGGGCCTCAAGATTCTTAACATCCTCATCCAATATTGCCGCTAGGTCAACTACTGATAATTTCCAATTCTCATTAGAACTTATGGATTTAAGCCAACGTAGTGCAGCAGGAAGGTATAGTTTTTGATTCAAAACATTTACAGTCATGATAGTGCGGCTCGTTTCAAAAAGAGTAGTATCTGATCAGTCAATTATATCCCAAACCCATGTGCCGATGACACCTTAGCTTATTTAAAATAGGGCGTAAGAATTAGCCCGGCAAATCACTCTATCGGAACAAACCTTAGAGGCTTATCAAAAGTTTTGAAATTTGAAAAGGGTTAATATGATCCAGAGTTCACTATGTCCAATACGGTTTAGTATTGGTCATAGCGGATTATACCGTCCGGCCTTTACCAGAAGCTGCGCGTTCTTGATCATCTGCATGAACATATGCTTTGTCGGTGGTGGTAAGCTGTTCATGGCCAAGATCCGCAGAAAGGTCTTTCAGAGGTCTGAATTCAACGTCCATAGAAGCTCCAGTATGCCTTAGCCAGTGTGTTGATGTCGCCAGGAGTATCTTTGCATCTTTCTCGAACCCATCTTCTTTTAGCTTTGCGCTAGCAGAATCAAATGCTGCTTGGGCAGCTATTGAAATGGTCCTTGCCTGTAACCCTGGACTCTTTTGCCGAATTGGCTGGAGCAGGGGAGCCGACTCGTCGATGGTAGGTAAGCCTTCGAGGCCACGACTCTCACGGTACCGGCGTAAATAGTCCAAGAAATCTACGGGGACGCTAACCTTGCGTTTCTTATTGCCTTTGCCAAACGCCGTGAACCACCAATTACCGTCACTGTCTGAATAGAAATCTCCCATAGTGGGTGTCCAATTTTTTCTATAAGAGAGTTCGCTCATTCTCAAATACAAACTTTTCAAACATGCGACAATAAACAAGTTTCGCTCCCATTCAGGTTCACTATTGGCTCGCGTCTTCGCGGCTTCAAGAACGTACTCCCACTGAAGAGAGGACAACCTTTTAACACCCTCATTGGTCACATCAACGACCAAGTACGGCGAGCTTTTTTTAACGGCCTGTATTGGGTTTCCGAAAGCATAATCATCTTCTACTAAGAAGTTATAGAGCACAGACAGGTTCGAAAACACCTCCACAATGGTTTTTGGTTGTAATGAATAGTTTTTCTTTTCCAGCTTCAACGTTTTACCCAAGTTGTTATTCTCGTATTCTTTGCGTTCAGCTTTGCTGATTCTTACAACAAAAGGGCGCCAATCCTTCGTAGGAACCTTAATTCCGTTGTCTAATCTGAAGCGTCTTTTTATCTGTAGCCCGATCCAACTTTTGGGTGGTTTTACTACAAAATCTATATAGTCTTCGATATCTCGCTTTTTTAGAAATGTTATTGACCTTTCTTTGACGGTCCATGCCCACAATAAAAAGCGTTCCGATTCACTTCGAAAAGCATTGTAGGTGGCATCGCTTTTTCTACACTTACTCCATAAAAAAGCTTTTACATGTTGGTAGTCTTCCATAGCGCCGGGCACGACGTTATTTGTAGCCTCAACATATTTGCGTATGGAAGGGGTGTCATGTGGGAAAAGTTCGTCACGGTCCATTTGATAGAAATGGCTATGCGCATCAAATAGAGGTGTTGCTGAAAAGGCCTTCGACATTATCAGATCCATTTAGAAAAAAACGTAGCGTTATATGAAGCTAGTATAGTCAAAGACCCCTATTATTACCAACAGTTGTTACTATTGGTAATAATAGAGATGGATAGAAGACGCCCCAAAACTCTAGCATTTAGTCGTTTTAGTCAGTTCTTAACATTTAACTTAGTTACCACCCATTATTGGACTTGAAACCCAAGCGCATCCCAATACGTTCAAAGTAACCTATTGCTACCTTCTCAATATCAATAGAGCCTGGCGTAGGATGAGAACACAAATCTTCCTTAGTAGATTGCCCTGAAAATTTGGTAGCCCCATTTGGGCGATCAAACCAACTATCAATCTCCGAACCAGCAGCGACGAGAGAAATGCTAGAGATGGGTTATATATCATCATCCTCGATGGCTTGAACAAGCAGAGATACAAAGCTTAAAGCATTAGATTAGCGACAATTCCCACCGGAATCCGTTGATTCCTGTCAGCTCAGCATTGTGATGAATACAGCTTTGAGACTATCTATTGTCACAATCAGGTATTATTCACTGTAAACCTGAAAATCAGACATGATGTTTCTTAGGATTTGAAAAAGTATATATCTGCTTTTTACAACATAACGTCGTACAAATGCATCTGCGATGAAAATTTCGAGCAATTTTGCCCGTCAACGCACTCATTTCAGTTATCGATTAGTTCGTATTAATATGTACCAACACTTTAGTCATTAAAAGCCGCTAACGTGGAAACGGTAAGTCTTCGCAACGAGCTAACAGGGAAACATATTTAGTAGGCGTTTTCTGACAGGCAAACAGTATTAGTTCGTGTCGCGAACTTAGTTTACCAATTCGGGAAACACTATTGGTTCGTTCTACAATACCGCTCGTTTTTGTATAAATACCACTCATAATAATCACCACATGTATGTGCGCATAATATATATTATGTTAAATGGTATATATTATCTGTGCGGGCCATCGCCCTCTGATGCGTGCAGAGAACTAAATCCTGTAACCTTTGTGGAGTAAGGTTTAATAGGCTTGTTCAGTTCTAAATACAAGGCTTAAAGCAAAGTAACAATAATTTATTCTTTGCCCTCCTTTCAACCAGAGTCCGATTCACGGCCTAACTACCAGGTCTTAACTCGTGAAGACTCGCATTTAAATATGAAAAGACCACTTCATCCTTTTGATTGATAAGCTCGACATAGTATTCAAGAATACCCAAACCAGATTTGGATTCGGACTTTCGTTTTCCAATACAAGTTGCAGTTAGACTCAATAAATCCCCAGGGCGAGCTGGAGCACGATTTTTTAGATTATTGCTAGCAAGTGAGCTTACTACCGCCCAATCATTTGCATCAGGAAATGGTAGCTTGCTAGTGATACCGAATAGATGCGCAGTACAAGCTACTATCCCTCCAAAATATGACTTCTCAGCAGACTCTTTATCCACATGAAACGGCTGAGGATCCCACTGTTTAGCAAATCGAATAATTTCCTCCTCTGTGAGCTCATGCTGTCTAGGAAATGTTTTACGTTCATCTATAACGTGATCTTCATAATATTTCATACTCCCCCCCCCCCAAAAAAAAATACAATAAGCTTTCAGATATATTATCGGCTGATATAAAGCTAGATATTCAAACGTTTCCCAAGAAACAGGATTAGAGACGGTAGCAGTAAGAAATCCAAAAATAGTGCCGCCACCAAAATAATACTCGTCATCTGACCCAAAGCACTGTTCATCATTATTTGCGAGAAAGCGAGAACCGCAAAACCCGATGCAAGAATGGCTGTGGTTACCACAAGTGCGGGGCCTACATCTTGAAATGTAGCTCTAATAGCTTCTTCAGTATTCTCAGATTCTATCTTTGCTGACTGATATTTCACAAGAAAATGAACCGTATCATCCACAACAATACCTATCGTCAAGATAACGACACAACTCAAAGCTAACCCGACCTGTCCAGAATAGAAATACCAAATACCAAACCCCAAAATCACAGGGGTAATATTCGGGATTAAACTTATCACTCCATATTTAAAAGATTTAAGAACAAACAATAAAACAAAGGATATTATGAATAGAGCCAGCAAGGCACCTTCAATGGAGTTCCTTGCACTAGCAACGGTCAAGTGGGACCAGATTGTTGATAAAGAGACATTGTGCGCGACAAGCCCTGTGGGTAGATTTTTTTCTTGCCAGTTTTTTATACGCTCTTCAATCTCAATCACTTTTTCGGTTTCTAGCGAAGGCATTGACACTGTTAATAGCATCTTTTGTTTGTCGTGGGTGATTCGTTCATTGAGATCTAGGCCGAATGGCAACGACAATTCGTAAAGCAATAAATATTGAGATATCAACTCTTTGTCATTTGGAATGGAATAGAATTCACTGTCATCGTTGTGCATCGTTTGATTTAATCTTTTGACAACGTCAGAAAATGAATAAACGTTAGTGATCTCTGGTTGTTGACGTAAAAATCCTGAAAACTCATCCAAATAGGTTAAGAATACTGGATCGGCTATCCCATACTCTTCACCGGAGTCAAATTCATAGTTATTAACATTCATTGAGCCAAAGTGCTTATCGATATTGCCGGTATCTTCTCTAAATACATGGGGCTCGTGAATTATTTCCGCTAAGTTGTCATTCATTTTATTTTGGAGAGAAAACCACCCCATTATCGATATCACTAAAAATGTGGCTACCAAAACCCATTCCTTTTTAGCGATAATCAAGTTGGCCAATTTCAACATAAACTTTCTTAGGAAAAAGTTTCGTTCTTCGCTCGCCTTAATGGGTAACAACAGGATCAATGCAGGTAACAGCGTCATAGAATATAACCACGAAAGGCCCGTCCCTATTGCCGCTGCATTTCCTAATACAGCAATAGGAGGCAAATCATTCGTATTTAAACTTAAGAATCCAATGGCAGTGGTAAGGCTAGTGATGGTAACCGCTTTAAAGTTTCTGTTTAAGCTAACCTCTAAGGCATCAACTTTACTTTTTGTCTTCATCTCATTCATTAATCCAACTAGGATATGAACACAATGAGCAACAGCTATTGTGATACTTATCAATGCGGCATTGACCGCTAAGGGAGAAAAAACAAAGCCTAATAACGACGCGAAGCCAATAGCACCGACACCCGACAAAGCGGCAACCAACAAGGCCACGACTATACTGGCGGGGCTTCTAAGGAGTAACCCAACTAGAAAAAACATCGTTAAAAACAGAATAGGCACTAGCGACTTACCATCAGATTCTGCAACCTTCATGTTATGGTAGGTACTTAGCAAATTGCCACTGGCAGATATTTCAACGTTGTTATATTTAGCTTCAATCCGCTTGCTTAGCTTGTACATCAATTCAACTAAGCGATGCCCCCCTTCTGCACTTTGCGACGTTGGGCCATCCATGTTTAGAGATAAGGCGACTGCAGCATGTTTTCCATCTAATGATATCAAACGATGAACGATATCAGTGTCTTTTAGTGCGAACGCTCTTCTTTGCTTAAGCTGCCCAACGGAACCCACGATATCACTATCGATGAAATCCTCAACCAACATCTCATCATTCTCGCTGTGGATAAATTGATAATTAGCAAGTGAGTCGACTCGCCGTACGTATGGGAGCTTCCAACTTGATTCAGTCATTTCCATCAGTGCTTGGAGATTTTCTTTTTCAAACATATCTCCTTTACGGGCCGACATCATGATAAATATCGTGAAATCACTCCCATAGGTTTCTTCCATGTTCACGAACCTTTCGTAGTCCGCGTGCCCTTTCTTAAAGTAGATCCTAGGAGAGGTGTCGAACGTAAAAGAGCGTAATCCTAGTAAAGAAACCCCGAAAACAAGCAAAGAGAAAAAAATCAGTGCCCTCTTATGCTGGATTAGTCTATTCATAACATCATTAACCTACATTGAAAATACGTACAAGTTCATTGAGTATACCCGCAAGTATACCCAGGCAAAACCGCAAAGTATACCCCGGAGTATACTCGTGCTAGAATGACAAGTATGAACATACCCCACCATGCAGAGCACGAGACAACCTATGGTTGAAGTAGACAAGGACACAACGCAAGCGGATACCAAGCTAAATGCCATTGTTAAGGCCGCATCCAAAGTGTTTGTTGAAAATGGGTATCATCTTGCAAAGATGGATGACATTGCAAAAAAAGCGGGAACGACCAAGCGCACTATCTATAAAAAGTTTGGCAGCAAAGAAGTGCTATTTCAGTACATCTTAAAGTCCATGATAGATACCGCATACGCGAGAGCGAACCTTCTATACGATAAGGCAATTCCATTTAGGGAGCAGCTAATGAAGGTTCTCTATAACACCTGGGATGTTATTGGCGACGATGATTTCGTAAAAATAAACCGCATCATTATCGCTGAACACATGAAAAAACCTGGTTTTATGACTGATATACTCAATGAGGGCACGCAAAGGGATGAGGGGTTATACGCTTGGATGGATAGTGCTATTCAAGCTGGCCACGTGAAAAACTGTGATAAATACATGGCATCGGAGTTCATTATTGCGCTAGTCGAGCACTTTGCACAAAACCCCAAATTCCTTAACAGGCCCGCGCCCAAAGGTAAAAAGAAGGACTTAATCTTAGAAGAAATTTGCGCTATGTTTATTTGTCGATATGGAAATCAGCCATAACCCCCCTCTCAACCTAACCAGCTCCCACATTCAAATTTAAACTAACTCAGATCACCACAATTCCGTAAAGAGTTCCCATTTCTAGCGAGCCCTCAAGTCAGTCTAATTTCAAAGGAACGGTGAATCAGTGCTTTAAATTCTGGGATGTTACCCAGGAGTAAACCTTAGGGAAGCGGTGGTATATCCAAACAATTAAACGAAAAAGCTTCGGGTAAATAATCAAGCTCTTGTTTTTTTCGATATCATTTAGTGCCTTTTCTGCAAATTCCTTCACTGATATGGAAACATCTTTCTCTCTTGTATATTCCCGTAGTTCTGTGGAATTTACGGCAGGGAGATCACTAGGGCTTGAAGAGTCAAAGATAGGCGTATTTACTGCTCCAGGGCATAGTGTATTGATGTTGATACCCTTTAGCTTTGCTTCTTCTCTCAAGCTCACAGATAATCCGACGATAGCATGTTTGGTCATAGCGTAAGGCACCATCAGAGCTGATGGTATTAGACCACCAACGGATGCTGTGTTAACAATGGTACCGAAACCTTGTTTAACCATGATGGGATAAACTAAGGATATACCGTTGGTGACCCCCCTTATATTAATATCAATATAACGGTCATAATGTTTATGTGTTAACTCTGCTGCATCGCACCCAAAACCAATACCCGCATTGTTGAACAGGCAATCAATTTTTCCGTCTGTTTGTATGATATTTAAAATTAACGATTCATAATCCTCATACTTTGTCACATCAAGAACGATAGGGATAGCATCCCCCCCCAAGTCGCAAGCAACATCCTCGATATTATGATTGATGTCAGCCATCCATACTTTTGCGCCGCGATGAATCATCTCTGTTGCCAATCCAAGTCCAATTCCTGAAGCTGCACCTGTGATCAATATCGTTTTTTTTGTCCAATACATACATTTGAGCCTGAGATGGTTTTAAAGTGTACATTCTATATGCATAGATAGTTGAGATTCAACGCTGAATTGAATCAACTACACAATACAGCGTTAATAACGTGAGTAGTGCAGGCAATATTGAAGGGAAATCACCTCATTTATTTTCACATTCGTCCAAAAAGATTGAGCGACACACTGGACCGCTCGCCTTAGATACCCTTCTACGAACGAACACGAGCGAGGTCAATTTGGTGCAGGTTATTATTTGTTGTTCAGATAATCAAATATGCCGTTGTTATTGCTGGATTCACCTGTGATTTTTTCTTCGATATCCCAGTGTTCAACAATTTTTCCGGCATCATTAAATCGAAAGATATCCATGTAGCCGGTGCGCAGGGGCTCGTATTCAGCCCTATGGTCTTTGGCTTCAAGGAGTACGCGTTGGAGTAGCTACGTGCTGAGATAGCTGGGTGCTCACCGGAAGGCTTCTACATGGTCCTCAGAAATGGTCGCGTACGATAGCGGTCACACGCAGGCACACCTGCGGTGAGCAGTGTTGAGCGCAAAATTACCGTCGTACCTTTTCCCAAATTAACATCGCCCGTTTTTGCCTAAAATCAGCGTAATTCCCACGCTATGATCGAACGCAAAAACGGGTTTCCCACTTTATAATCCCACCTTTTTCCAAATCAAATCATAACTTTTACCAAAAAATCATTATAACCACAGCCCGAAATTGAATATAGAAAAGTCAATTACGATTGTTTGGGGAATCTGTCTGAAGAGCTACTCTTAATTTTTGATGGGCGTGGTTTTCTGATATGGAATTACTTCAACCTACGTGGTTGAAGCATTAGACCTCAGTGTCTTATGTGAGAAACAGTAGTACTCAACAGATTGCCACAATTCGTCATTTTTCGTCATTACATTGCCAGACTGCGATGCTAGAGTAGAAATTGTCTCCAGATAGCTAGCACAGCTATTAGTTAAACCAACCTGCCTAGGAATATAAAAAAGTGCTTGTTAGCTTCAACATACTTAGAACCACTACTCAGTGGAGAATCTAGTGAGTCTATCTAACGGTACCCACTTTTTGCATCTGGATTCGGGCATCTCAAAGCTAGCGCTTTGTGGGATAGGAGGATTAACGCTTTACCTGTTCTACCCGCCCCTCACATGGCTATGGCACCAATTGGCTATCGACATATCTAACGTCATGATAATTTTAGTGTTGCCTCTCGTGTGGTTCCTGCGCCCGCAAACACTCAGACAACAAAAGAGCCTACATTTCCCTATCGCGGCATCGCTAATGTATTGGATCTGCATTGTAGCTTACCTCGCGAATGAAAATTATTTAGGTGTCAACATCCTTTCTACTGCACTTTGTTTTGGCGCGCTTTATGGTATTTACGGATTTATTTCGACCGAGAGGCAATGGCGCGCACTATTTCTACCCTTCTGCTTAATAGTCATGCTCTTGCCTTTTGAAGGATACCTTGATATTTATCTGGGTTTTCCTCTACGTTTACTCTGTGCTGACTTAGCTGGTGAAATATTAGGGGCACTAGGGTTCGCGTCTGTATCCAACGAATCCCTTATACTAATTGAAGAGAAAGTTGCCAACGTTGAATTGGGGTGCAGCGGTATCAAGGGTATCTGGGCTGGTGGGATTTTTTTTCTACTCCTCAGCTTGATAGAAGGCCACAGGGTAACGTGGAGGTGGTTCGCCATTGGTATGTGCTTTATTGGTTGCTTACTCATGGCGAATGTTTTACGAATCGTCTTGTTGGTGTTGCTGGGTGTAGTAGCAGACTACCCTTCTCTGGCGCATTATGTTCACCAAGCTATAGGGTTGATTGGGTTTAGCCTATCCTGCATATTTGCCTGGGGCGCATTGCGATTTTCACGAAGGGAAACTAGCCCAGAAGAAACAAACGCTGTTCTAAGCAATATCAGAAATCAGGCCCTCCCTCTTTCGATCCAAATACCTAGTTTATTTATTGGCGGGCTATTACTAGCGCTGTGGCTACACAACCCACTTCAAGCCAGTGCAACGCTAACCTCTCTTAACTCTCTTAACCCCGACTTACCGAAAGTGCTTAGCCCTTCCGTTATTGAACTTAGTGATCTAGAACAAACGTTCTTTACCAACAATCATGCTTCAGTCATCAAACGGCGTTTCAATCTCGAGGGTACCACAGGCAGTGTTTTAATCGTCAGTAGCCGTTATTGGAAAGCCCAGCACGAACCCCACAACTGCTACTTAGGCCAAGGCTATAGCTTAGGATTTGAGGGGACTTGGTTTCTAAGCAATGATAATACAGTACGTTTTCTTCAAATAAACAATGCTTCGAAAACGGCAGTCTACTGGTTCCAATCAGAAGACCATATTACTGCCGATTATTCAGCTAGAGTCCTCAAGGGGTTACTGAATCCCCAGGATACTTGGTTAATGGTATCTGTTTTATTCGATCAAGCCAGAAGCCAAATACAATCCGAAGCACTACTACTAGAAATACAGCAGCATTTAGCAGAGACACTAATGAAGGAAGGAAGCAATGAATAAAGCAATGTGGATCAAACGCAGCTACTGGGCAACTTACTTACTGTGGCACCTCGTCTTTACTATTGTTGCGTTGGCTATTCTGCTACCATTTCTCACACTGCCTATTATTAATAATGCCCGCATTGGTGCAGCTCCTTGGCACTATGCTCTATATACCACGCTCATAGTATTATTACCTTTCTTATCAATGGCCCTAGTATGGAAATACTTTCGTAAAAACTCACTCTCCGCCGTCAAATTTTTCTATGGCGTAGAATTGCCCCTAATTCTTTTGTTACTTCTGCGGGTAGTTCTATTTCGAGATGTACCCTTAGCAGCACAATTCATATTCCTAAATATCGCTATCGGAATAGCAGCTTATTTCCGAATACTCATTCTATCTAGCAAACCAACAACAACCGTCATTGATCAAGCATTTTCAACGCTAGTTGCTTTCGTGGGAATATATTTGGGTGTACTACTGGGCATCTATTTCCTGCCTATTGCTCTATCAGTAACAATTGATCTCTGGGACAGTTTAGGTAATACCAACTGGCAAATATTTCTGGAAGCAGTTACAGAGCTAATTACTGAACCTATTCTATTACTAGTGATGATTTTCTTTGCATTGACATTTTTCTTCTTTCTAATAACTCCACTGGTACTCATTATTACCTACGTTCGTCAGTTCGTAACCCAATGTCGTAATACACGCCTACCTCAAATAATCACCATGCTCTTGGCTGTCGGTATAATTGAAGTAGTTGTTCTTACTCTAAGCTATGAACAACCTCAGGTTCAAGCTTTTGAACTCACGGAAGAATTGCCAATAGACCCCCTCATGCAACAGCAACTACTGGCGAATGAGGATACGGTTAGAGAAGGTCTTCTAAACGCCTACTTAGGGGCTTACCGTTACTTATCAACGACCGATGGCAGCAGATCTCTGAAGAAGAGATACTCAGATATTTTTGGTGAACCATCTTCTATCGCCGACAATGCCCAGGCATTATTTAACTGGCTAGCATCCCCCTTTCTATATCAAGGCAAGGGCTTTGAAAAGGATAGAAAACTTGCTGCAGATCGCTACCAACAGTTTTTTGATACTCCCATTGAGAAAGGCGAGCGAGAGAGCATACTCGCCGCAGTAAAGGCGACATGGGAAAACGAACAGAACGAAGCAGGTTTAATGAACGCCGCTAGCCACCATGTATTATTGAAAGATCAAACCATCACAGTAAAGGAGTACGGTGATGTTGCAGTGGTCACCATCAACCAAGTGCTCGAGAATCAAACATACCAACCACAAGAAGCGGTATTCCATTTTTCACTACCACAAGATGCAGCAGTGACTGGATTGTGGATGAGCGATGATATAGAGAACCCAGAAAAGTTCCCTCATGTAGTTTCACCACGCGGTGCAGCACAATCGGTTTATAAATCTGAAGTTCGCCGTCGAATTGACCCAGCACTCTTAGAAAAAGTTGGCCCCCAACAATACAGGTTAAGAGCTTTTCCCATCCCTGCCCGTCAAATAAAAAATAACGATCATTCAAACCGGTATAGTGAAGCCATACGTGATTTCACCATCAAAGCTGCATCGGTACAACTCGAATACACTGTAAGCATTGATTCCTCGAACCACTGGCCCATGCCCACTTTGCTCGAAAAGAGAAACGTGTATTGGACTGACCAAACTATTCGTAGTCATCGCACAAAATTTTCATCTGATTGGTTGCCAAATCAGTTAACCGCTTCAAACCCGATAGCAGCTCAACCACACACATCAATTGTTAATGACGGCACTATTCGCGCAATACCTCGTGATAACAGAAAACCAGAGAAGGCGTTAGAAGAAAAGATCGCTATTATCATTGATGGTTCGTTCAGTATGAATCAGGTAAAATCTCGCCTTAACGAAGAGCTAGAATGGCTAGCCGAAAACGTTGAGTATTATGACTTATTCTTCTGCCAGGAGGCCTGTGAACAAACGGACCTAGCAACCCTAATGAAACAAGTCTACTTCGGGAACAGCCAATTAATTCAACAATTATCCCAATGGATGGTTATTAAATCCAAACACTATTCATCGGTGTTCCTGTTAAGTGATGCTGGCAGCTATGAGCTTTCACAGGACAAAGACCTCAAACTGCAACAATTTGAGCAACCTCTATGGTTTGTACACTTAAGTGACCTCCTTCCCTATGCCTACGCTGATTTAGTTATCGATACCGTAAACGACAGCAGAGGTGGTATTGCTACATCGCTAGAAAGCGGCATCGAACAGTTCTTATGGGCACAGGAAGCAGATAGAATCCACAGCGATGAAAAGCTTATAGATGTCAGTACCGAATATTTTTGGTACTGGTCTGAAGGTACTTCTTCTGAACAGAAAACAACTCCCTTTACTGCCCTGGCTGCCGATCACCTTATTAAGCACCTAGCAAGAACACACGACAAAACGCAACTGCAAAACCTAGATATGATTCATAACATCGCGAAAACTCACAACCTCACAACCTTCTATTCATCAATGCTGGTATTGGTCGAGGACAGACAGCTAGAGTTGCTTAAAAAAGCTGAATCACAAGATGACAGGTTTAAGAGAGAGATTGAAACCGGGGAAGAAACCCTAGGTAAACCTATGGATCCATTTGCAGTTCCGAGTGTACCAGAACCTGAAGAGTGGGCTCTACTAATTGTTGCGGCGTGTTTACTATTGACGTCTTATATCCGGCGGCGAAATTCAACAAACTATGCCGGAAATCTGAATATTTTACGACCTGATTAGGAATTTACGTCGCTAGGAGGTTATCACCGCCGTCACTAACTTCTGTGGGCGCCTCCAATAGGAATACTGTGGAGCCCAATCCGAAGCCATCCGATAATGGAAGAATTAATGCAATGACTCGATGATCACTAACCGACTGTTTTACCAAAGTCACCACTAGGACGTGCTATTGCTTATTGTCTGAAACACTGTGATGGGCTGTGTGGATTTCTCAATGATGGCCGATTAGAAGCCGATAACAATCTCACAGAGCAGGAGATTAAACCCTTCGTCATTGCAAGGAAGAACTTTGTGTTTGCCAGCTCTGTCGATGGTGCCAAAGCATTGTGCCTACATTTTAGTTTGATATGGGCGGCGAAACGTCATCAACTCGACCCTTCTCGATATTACGTTAAGGTCTTGGAAGCTATACCTCATTGCCAGACGCTTGAGGATCATGAAGCGTTACTGCCATGGAATATTGACCTGGAAAAAGTTGGCGTTGCTGAGGTCGCGGCATGATTGGGTTCGGTGTATTGCGTTCAGTCACCGAGACTTATTTACTTATTCTTTGGTCGTACATACACGTATATTTACCATAATAAAAATATTTCCGTGTAATAGAATGTAATATTTTTTTATAGCTAATGTTCTAAATTATCTGAGGTATAAGCGATCCAGAAACACCATTTAGTGTAATCCAAGACTTAGTGACATGGTATCGGAAGGGTGTTAGTAGATCGTTACAAATGTTTGGTGATACGCCGAACTGCTCTCATTTTTGAAAGGTTAAAATAATGGCATTTCATTAATGCAAAGCACATTTGCACAAATAGAAGTTGGATAAATTATGGTAGTAAGTAAAAATTGACTATGTTTTGTCAACTAAGAAAAATGACAATCAGTCTTAATCGGTATCTTTCTAAAACGCTCACGAAGAAATCACACCATTACAGGAGTAACACTATGAGTTTACGAGAGTTATTAAAAAAGAAAAATATGCTGTTGAAAAAGAGCACTCAGCCAGAAGCTCGTTCTAGTACCTATAGGCACATAGATATAGCCGCAGTACACGCCATTGTTCAAGCCGCAGTTAATGTCGAAGAATTTACCATTCCCCTATACATGTGCAGCCTGTATTCCATACAGGGTATGCACGCCATTACCGGCGATAACAAATTGTATGAGGGCCGCATGTGGCCCGGTTCAGCAACCACGTCAACGCCGGATACCGACAACAAAAATGCATTTAACAAGATTTTTAAAGTGTTTATTGAAGAAATGCTCCATCTTCAGCTGGTTGGCAATATTGCCCATTGCGTGGGTGTCGCCCCGAAATTCACCAGCGAGGAGCTGATGACAGAGGAGACCTATGCATGGACCTGCTATGGTCCAGAACTCACCACCATCCCCCATATTTTGGATTTCAAAGACGTCAAGCAAGGTATGGGCAATGACATTAAAGTGAATCTTGGCCCACTAAACAAAGAGCAAATTAAATTATTTTTGGCCATTGAAGAAACGGAAGAAAACGCAATCGACAGAATCCAACCGGATAAACTGGATAAATACTTTCCAACCGCGCCTTTTGAAAAGTGGTACATAGGCGAACCACTGCCAATGTTTGGATCTATCGGTTGGATGTATGCCTGTCTGTGGCAATACCTTTCAATTGAATACGATGAAGGTCCAACTCTCTGGGAGGCGCTTTATCATGCACCACTAGATGAACTAGAAAGGGATTTGTTTAACGAGCAGGAAGACGGCCACCCTAAAAAGGAATATCCCAATATGGATATGACCGTTGCCAATCCACAAGACCCTAGGCAAACCGAACATCAGGCCAAAATGAGAGTGCTTGACATGATTAGCGGTATTACGGATCAGGGAGAAGGTAATGCGATTAGCGACATTATCCGTGAATCCATGGGCGTGCAGCCTCTGCTGACATCGGTGCGAAACAGGTATCAGGCTAATAAACCCAATTTGGCTGAAGATTATCCTTCGTACAATGACGTCGGTGTTGAAGTGGATTCTACCGATGCTGCTGCCCGTGGCGACGAACCCAATGTGGCATTGGATCACTTTGAAATATTCACGAAAGTAAATGCTTTGCTCGACACCGGTGACATTGTCACTTGGGACCAATGGCATAAAGCAGGCAACGCATGGACGCCGCAAATGCTTAAAACGGCGAGCTATGACAAAAATGAATATGGATTGCCCAGCGCCGAAGACGTAAGTGCAGCCTTAAACCGCTTAAAAGAAAACGATAGCGGTGATGCCAATTATAAAATCATGTGCCAGGCATCCGCTGGGGCAATCAAAGGCATTACCACCGTACTAGATAAATACTGGGCGGATGCAGACAAGCTTTTCCCGTATCCTTCAATGGCCGGGTCGGGTGACAGAATGTCGATTTGCTGGGCGGTATTTGGAAAAACTCCTCTCCTGTCCTTTGGCAGCCCTGAGAAAGAAAGTGGTTTGTATCATGCCTGTCAGGGGTTAAGCCTTGATCCAAACTTGCCCAGTGAGCCTGACCATTGCGCGTTGGTTCCGGTGTACCATACCTGCAAAGGCTCCAACACCTGTAAAGGCGAAGGCGGTTGTGGATTCATCCAAACTACCACAGGCGGCAGTAACTGTGGTGACACGGTGTCGTTTGCGCGCTCAGGGCCCAAACAGCCCGCAGGCAACGACTGCTCACCGATTTATTACAGCGCTCCCTCAGACAATCTGTGTATGTCCAAAGGTGGTTGTGCTGTGCCTATATCGGCGTCGCAATTATTCCCAAAACCGAGAGCGCCAAAAAGTTTACAGGATACGCAGGCGATGAAGCTGTTTAACATTGTCGAAGAAGAGCCCTCCGGCCTAGGATTTTTCCCCTATGACCAACCCGACATGGACAGCCCTTATAAAGAAGGTGCATCCGTCTATGGGGTTGCTTGGGATGCCTATGTAAAAGTATTGGAAGCCAACAACGAAGCGATACCGAACAAACCGGCCCCCAGTGATCTCAGGCTAGCATTCCCGCCTTCAACCTAAAGTACTACCGAGTTATTATTGACTCCGGCAACGCCAATGACACACGTTTTGGCGTTGCTTTAATCACTTTATAATTGGACTGAAAATCTTTGATATGACAAACACCTCTGCCCGCCTTGGCCTGCCCAACCTTGGCTTAGGTTTGGGCCTGCGTTCACAACATTTTCCTTACCTGCTGCAAAACGACCCGATGGTCGACTGGTTTGAGATCATCAGTGAAAATTTTATGGATAATTTTGGTTATGCCCGCGATGTACTTGAACGCATTGCAAGCCGCAGCCCCATTGTGATGCATGGCGTATCGCTGTCTATTGGTAGCAGTGATCCACTAAATCAACATTATCTTAACAGCCTTAAAGAACTCGCCGACTTCATCAACCCGGTGTGGATATCCGATCACTTGTGCTGGACCGGCATTAACCACACCAATACCCACGACTTGTTACCCATGCCACTGACACAAGCGAGTCTTGAGCACGCCATTGGCCGTGTGCAACAGGTGCAGGACTTCTTGCAGCGACCGCTCGTTCTTGAAAACCCTTCCACTTACCTAGAGTTTGAATCGTCAACCATCACCGAATGGGACTTTTTATCCACGTTAGCCGATCGCAGCGGCTGCGGTTTACTGCTGGATGTTAATAATGTTTATGTCTCGGCCACCAACCATGGTTATGACCCGCAGCAATACATCCGTGAACTGGCCCATCACCACGTTGTTCAAATCCATCTCGCAGGCCCCACAGACTGCGGCCATATGCTGATAGATACCCATGATCAGCCTGTGCCCACCCCAGTCTGGCAATTGTACAAACTAGCTCAGGAACTTACTGGCGGTGTATCAACACTTCTGGAATGGGATGCTAATATCCCTGACTTTCCGGATTTGGTAGCAGAGCTGCACAAGGCCAAAGCAGTGCTTAAGGGCGAACTGCCACAGGTGGCGATCACCTCCAGCGGTGAAGAAGCTATTTCCAACCCAGTAGATTTTCATTTGGCGGCCATCCATGACTGAATTATCCCAGACACCTTCACTTGAAGACTTACAAGGCTGGTTACAGTGTGTAATCAATACCCGGGGTGACCTGCGTGAAAAACTTTGCCGAGCCAATCATGGTTATCAACTTAATCACAATGACATTATTGCCGACAAACGCCAGATCCCAGCCTATAAACGGCTGGAAATTTACACCACTGGTTATGTGTTACGCCTGCTTGAATGTATGCGAGCCGACTATCCCGCATTAATCTCCTATTGGGGTGAGCCGATGTTTGATACCTTTGCTCGGGCATTTATAGTTACACTGCCACCACAATCTTATACCTTGTTTGAAATGAGCCAGCGATTCCCTAAGTTTTTAAAAGACACCAAGCCGCCAGACGAAGTGGTGCCCGCTTCACAGCGTGCTTTGCTGGACTTGCCTGCCGATATTGCCGAGCTTGAGCGTACACAGTTGACGGTACTTAGAGCAAAAGGGCTGGAAAAAGCCCCGCCTGCTCCTATTACCAGTGAATTTGACTTGCTCAATTATGCGCTGCAAATTAAGGCGGCTCCGTGTTTGGAACTGTTGACTTTGCGCTTTGCTGTTATTGGTTATTTGGCTGAACTGGCCAATGGCGAAACGCCTGAACCGCCACCGCCAAAAACCACATCAATAGCCATCAGCCGAGTCCAATATCAGCTAAGGGCAATTGAATTGACGCAATGGCAGTATCACTTTTTGACAATCAGCAACGACATCACCAGTGTCAACAACGCAGTGCAATATGCCAGTCAACACAGTGAGGTATCGACTTCGCAGATTCTTGCTGAGTTGTTCATCTGGTTGCCCATTGCTTTTGAGGCTGGGTTTATTCGTCGTATCAACTAATAAATTGCATCAGGGTTATAAAGGCTAATCCCAACGTTTCCACGACGACCTCTGGGTTTTCCCTAGCGTCATATTGAAGTGTTTTTTTATTACCTTGCTGAAAGAGCCTTAAACAATATACGTCCCATCACCTTTACTCGTTACCTCGATATACTTGCTTTATTCGGTCACTTTTCAATCCCCTGTTTTTTGTCTTTGCAAATAACTTGTTAGGGATATAGTCACAAACTCCACTGTATTTCCCATTGCGTAAGGCCTGATGTTTTCCAGGTATTGATGTAATTTGTCCAGTATTCTTCGTGGTATCTAGAGCCTGTATTGTTGTTGCCGCCTGTGAACGTGGAGGCTATTATCGGCGGCAGAATGTATTTTGGTAGTACGCGAGCTAATTGGCACTTACCTTAAAAATATTATTGCTAACAATAAAGGGTCTAGTGGAGGAACCATTTCTATCGCTGAGGAATAATATAAATTTCTCCCAAAAGTATCATGACCCCTTCATTTAATATGAGGCCAACATCCTTTGCGAAGTAGTGATGAATATCAGTATGGGGCACCACGGTAGCGTTTGTAACAAACCCAGTAATACACTGAACATGCAATACATCATCGTATACACCACTTGCTAAATTATAATCCCCCGTTGCGGTGCTTAAATCAAAACTATCCAAATGTTCAATTAGAGTACAGCTCGCGTTTTGCGTACCTATGGCAGTAATTGCGTCTGCATCCATGTACTTAGTGCCTACCTCAACGAAACGTTGAAAATCTCTCGTTTGATTATCTAAAACATGCACAGTCTCTTGAACCGTTGTATCTTTTATAAGGAAGGTATTTTCAGGTTCGCTTGAAGTACTTACATGAAAAACGACAGTATCCTCAGAAGTTTTTTCGTATTCTTCCACCGTCTCTATGCTCGGAGATATATCTCCCCCATCGCCTTTTGAATACAATTTAACTGGGTACGAAATCTTTCCCCCAACAAGATCCAGGTTTTGATGAAAAAGGTAAGTTGTAAGATCGTATTCTCCAAAAGTTACATCCCCTGATCCACCGCCGGAGTTATCTATTCCTGAATCGCCATTTGTATCTGAGTTCCCCCCGCCTCCACCGCCACAAGCAGAAAGAAATATAACGGTTAAGCTGAATAGAAATTTAGAAAAGAAAAACGGTACGTGCTCTTTCATATGATATATCCCCATTGAATTAATCAAGGCTAGTTTTGCAAGTGATTGCGAGTCAAATCAGAGGTGAATAATACCCACCTTAAACTCTGTATCTTCGTTATTAACTTGGATTGAAAAAGTGGACAACGTTATAATGATATTGTGACTATTCACATTCCAGCACTAGCAGTGCAATATTTGGTATCACTGCGAGCTTCTGGATGGAAGCCTATATTGAATGAATAAGGCACTTAAATCAGTCACAGGCCAATTAATTTAAGTACTAACCATAACGTTAAGACTAACAAAATTAGCAAACCAATCACAAAAAACTTATAACGATAAGGTACGTAATTAGATGTCACGTGAACATAGGCATGTATGTAACGACTTAAAACGTATATCCCCATAATAAAAATTAAAATATTATTCACATGATTCGTAAGGTAATAAATAACACTAAGCATATAAAAGAGAAT
>MAAC01013530.1_pt1 | contig 26749 bp, 24 predicted proteins | sample 1115981 | NCBI WGS metagenome assembly MAAC01 (sample SAMN04961126, study PRJNA320927) | seawater metagenome | isolation source: sample BD02T64 sea water enriched with oil for 64 days | place: USA:Gulf of Mexico | collected 2013-07-27
ACTCGGGGAACAATGTGTTCTGTGACCGACTTTTTTCTTCAATAAAACGCTTCATAAAATGCCCTAGAAAAACAATAAGGGCATTATACTTGAATTACGTTTTCACACAGCCTGTAAACGATGCTGTCCTTTTGAGACATAAGAACCTTGCAGCTTTACAGCTTTCCAGGGTTCAGGCAGTTCAATACCAAGAATATGCAGAGTGATTTCGTAGAAAACTTTCCATAGTGTCTTAAACCGCTACAACTCCGTATATCCCTAAATACTACATATCCTCGAATATGCTGAGCTCAACCCGCATAAACACAGGCTTTAACATAGGATTACTTTGTGCTGCGATATGCCGATAATTCCCCCTAAGGTTTTCTGTCTCAAGAGTTGTGGAACAACTCGTTCAACCGTAGATCCTCCTAACATCTACGGTTTTTTATGCATGGAATAAATGCTTAGAACTGATTGTTTTTGAGGGTTTCATCACGTGTTAGCTGTCCGCCGCGGGGCTTGGCGGGTGCTATGGCCTTGCCAATAGTCACCATCATGGCGATAACATGGCCTTCGGGTAGTTTGATTAAGCGGGCGACTTCATCGCTATCGAATCCGATCATAGCACCGCTATCATAGCCTAGTGATTTTGCCGACAGCATCATCGTTTGTGCCGCCATACCACAGGAACGCATGGCTTCATCACGCTGTAACTGTTGCTTACCCGCATAGAAATCCTCGATCATAGGTACCAACACATTACGTGTATCTTCATCGGCATTGGCCCAATAGCGTTCGGGCCTGTCTTGCCAGGCGGCCATGTCGGCACAGATGATGACCAGCTCTGATGCATCAACCACCTGTGTTTGTCCCCATGCGGCCTGTTGAATATCCTGTCTCAGGTTGCAGTCAGTGACCCTGATGAAGCGCCAATGTTGAATGTTGTATGAGGTAGGCGACAGCATGACGGCATCCATCATCTTTATAAAGGTCGCTTGGGGCATGATCGCATCAGTATCGTAGTGCTTGATAGAGCGGCGTGTTTCTACGGCTTCGAAAAAATCCATGTAAACCTCTTGTGATTATTGATGTTAGTTACAAGTCCGCAGTGTAATGCGCAGTGCGCTGTATCGAGTTAACATAGGTTTATTCTGTGTTGAATATTAATAATGACCAAGCAATACGCCAAAATAAACCCAGGTTCATTACAACGTGGTATTTACCCACTACTATGGGCAGCAGATAAACAAGCAGCGCTATTTGCGTGTAGAGGGAATATCATGAATCTATCACCGATGACACAGGTCTATCTAGATGACCTTTCTTTATCCACAGAAACACTGGATATGAATTTCTTGCAGGACTTACAGAGCCGGCATATCGCCAGACATACATTTAACAATCTGTCCGTACTGCTAGGCCATGAGATGTCGCTTGAGATTGATGATTTGTTTAGCAAGATCGTTGATAAACGCCGAGGTGGTTACTGTTTTGAGCACAATAAATGGGTGTTTACCGTATTGCAGGACCTGGGCTTCGAGGTTCGTCTGTTGTTATCACGTGTGGTCTACGACCGGGATGTGGACTCTGCCAGAACACACCGCATCACGTTACTTAAGTTTGAGGGCGAGGAATACATCGTTGATGCCGGCTTTGGACACTATGGCGCCCGAATGCCGGTAAAGATCAGTGATGAAAGCCAGGATATGGGCGATACCCACTATCGTATCATTAAGAAGGATGCACACACGTATTGTTATCAGATGATAAAAGATGGTGCATTTTTCACTATTTATACCTTCGATAAAAATATTTATACCGATGCCGATTGCACGTTGGGACACTTCTATTCACATAGACATCCCGATGCGGCCTTTGTTAATAACCTGGTGGTGTGCCGCAAGGACTTGAATAATATTCGTTCCTTGCGTAACAATACGTTTTTTCATATCTGCGATGGGGAAACTGAGGTTACTGACATTATCGATGCACCACAGCTACATCAAATGCTGACGCAGACCTTCGAGCTGGATGTGGATATGGCCGTTAGCGAATTTTTATTTACTAACTTCGTATTAACGCAGAAAACTGCCTAAGGCGTGGTCATGAATAAGCCTTTTACGGTACATCTTTTTCTCTTTATATGGGTGGGCCTGATGGCCTCATCCTTTGTGGTATCAAAAAACCTACTGCCTTTTGCTAATTCTGTTGCCAGCACTGGCCTGCGATTTTTAATGGCAGCAGTTTTCATGCTGCCCTTTATTGTGAAGTTTTATTCGCTCACTATAAATAGAACATTATTTGCACGCTATCTGTTTGCCAGCCTTTTTCTGGTGCTGTTTTTTGTTGGTCTGTTTGAATCCCTAAAGACCACTACGGCATTACGTACCTCGGTGATCTATACTTTGTTACCATTACTAACAGTAATAATTAGTTTTATTCGATTGAACGTTAAAGTAAGTGGCAGGCAGCTGGCAGGTTTTATTCTCGGCAGTATAGCTGCCAGCTGGGTTTTACTGGCGGGTAATGAACATCTGCAGAGTATGTTGATCTGGAATGCAGGTGATACCATTTTCCTATTAGCCTGCTTGAGTCTATCTGTGCATGTAGTGCTGATTAAACAGTGGGCTGTGGGTGAACCACCGGCTTTATCTGCGTTTTATATTCTTGTCTGCGGCAGTATTATTCTACTGCCTTTGCTACTGCTCTATGGGGATATAAGCAATATAGCCTGGGGCAATAGCGCTTTCTGGTACAGCTTGCTGTATTTAACGCTGCTCACCACGATTGCCACCTTTTTATTACAGCAATACTTGTTAAAAACCCTAGGGGCTAATCGCCTTTTAGCATTTACGTATTTAGTACCTGCGGCGGTACTGTTGCCTAGCCTGTTATCTAGCCCGCAGCATTTATGGTACAGTCTACCCGGCATACTGCTAACGTTTTTGGCGCTATTTTTAATTGTCGGTGTTGGTGAAACTGCTAAGTATAGCTACGAAACATAAAGGACACTTCATGTATATTCCCTCGCAGATGGCAGACTTCATTACCTACTTCAGTGACCGCAAGGATGGATTTGATGCAGCGGATTTTGAGAAGTTCGGCCTGCAGGTTGAATATAAGCATTTCAAGAAAGGCGAGTACCTGATTCGTCAGGGAGAACAAGCCTCTAAGCTATTCTTTCTCTCTACTGGTCTAGTACGTTATATGAGTATCTCGGTGGATGGTAAAGAGTTCACTCAATCCTTTGCTACGGCGCCGGGGATTGCCGGCTCTACGCGTGCAATGACGATGGAAACTGAGGCGTTATTCAGTATCGAGGTACTGGAAGACGTTGTGTGCCTGCAAACCGATTGGAAAATATTTTTTGAAAGAATGCAGGTTGAGCCGGGTTTCTTACAAACCTATAATGGTCTGTTGGAATGGATGTTTATCAAGAAGGAAGAGCGGGAATATAGCTTGTTACAACAGAGTGCTGAGCAGCGTTATCTGAATTTCATACACAATAACCCGCAGCTGCAAGACAAGTTGTCACTGAAGGTCATCGCATCCCATATCGGTATCACCGCCATCGCGTTAAGCCGTATTCGCAAGAAGTTGAAATAGGTGCGTACTGGCTGAATGCACATATTATTACTTGATAGTGGCGAGGCGGAAGATTCCCCCCTAAGGTTTCCTGCCTCAAGAGTTGTGGATCAACTTGTTCAATCGTAGCTGCCCCTAACATCGATTACCTGCCTCGTTGGTTTCAACGCAAACTCAGGATCACGTTTTGGTATTGTGCTCACTATATAAGCCCCCATAACTCCATTTAACGACACTTGTGTAATTCGTAGGATATTCCTACAAATTTCTGCGTAAATGTTGATATACTCATTGGCCCCTTAGTATTTGCGTTGGTCTGATGAACAGTAAAAACAATTTACCCATTGTGCTTTATCGTTATGATCAACAAGCATCTTGTGATGAATTTGTTAGTTCATTTCAAGATGATTTTGAACTGCTGCTCTGCGTGACGGATGCAGTTGCAGAGGCTCATCTTAATAAAAAGGGCAGGAATATCAGTGCCGTTGTAGTAGACCAGGGTTCTGCTCCCTCATCGTTATTCGAGCTAACAAAAAAGCTGAGCCCCCTTAGTTTGCGTATGTTTTTGCATCAGGACATAGGCCTGGATGCTGTTATGTTGTTGCTGGAGCAAGGCGCAATTAACAAGTGTTTCGCAATACCTTATGACTCAAATGTCGTTCGATCTGAGGTATACGCCTCACATATTGGGGTTAGTCATAAACCTCAGATTGTTTCTCCCGAAGAAGTTGAGGTGAGAACGTATCATGCATTAATTGTTGATGATGAGACAAGCGCCACCAAGTATCTCAAAAAACAACTCAAAGACTTGAATTGTACGTGCGAGATTCTCGTGGCCGATAACGCGGTTGGGGCGTTAGCACTTGCCAAACAATACCAACTCTCTCTTGCGTTAGTACTTACCGATCAACGCATGCCCGGTATGTTAGGGAATCAATTGTTGAGCCAGATCCGCAATCATAACCCTGATGTTATTCGGGTACTTACATCGGCCTATGAGGAGGTTGACGTAGCTTTGAATGCTGTCAATGAAGGCCAGATTTTTAGGTACATCAGGAAGCCCTGGGATGCCAAGGAAATCTGCGCCTGTATTGATTCAGCCTTAACGGCATATCGAGCGAATGTCTCACAAAGATATGAACGGTATTCCCGAGTTTCCACTCGATTCCAAGAACTAATTTCAAATCGTAAAACCGCTTTGGAAAAAATATTATCTACAACGGTTTACGCGTACTCAGGACAGAAAACACTTGATGATTTCTTCAATTACCTTGAAAGCATTGATACTCTTTCACCGACAACAGCCACGTTAAGGGCCAGTGAAGAAACCAACCTTGAAAGTGAGTTAGTACACGAATTTTCCCATACTGTTTTGTCACGTTTATCCAAAATCCCTGGCTCGAGTGAGTTTACCGTGACATCAATGCAGCGATTCTATGAAGCCTTGCCGGGCTACCTATCCGGCGAAAGTGAGGTGTGTTTTTTGGAAGAGAGGTTGACAGGCGAGCAGGGGATAATGCCCATCGTTGCGATGGAAATCATCAATCTACTAAAGCACATCCTAGAATCCTCCAATCAGAGGGCTAATATTCTGACCCTTGAGTATCTTAATGGTTGTGTGTTAATAAAGACAAAGGTAAATCATGAGATACCCATCTTTAAGCATATCTTAAGCGCTCATACCCGCGTGACCCAGCAGCTGTTAGATCAGCAGTGTTCTATGCTTGTGTTATTGCTTGTTTGTCGGCGCCAGGGAGGTGACGTTGTTTTCAAGGGAGGAAAACAAACGTTCAGCATGACCCTATCGCTACCTGATTTCCAAGAATCCAAGATTGTTAGTGTTGATAACTAATGGGCATAAATACTTCTACTAGAATTCGGCTTTTTCTGACAATGAAGCAACGGCTTTATCGTGATGCACTGTTAGCTGAATTGGTTAACCAAGAAGATATAGATTTTGTTGGGGAATCCTCGAGCGGCACCGAAACATTGGGCTTGCTGGTTAGATGTTCACCCTCGGTGCTCATCATTGAAGAGGATTTGCTAGACAACGATGGCCTCACCATATCCGAAATGGCGCTTGTACAGAACCCATCGCTAACGATCATCTTGCTGGTTGATAGTGACATCAGTCAGAAACGTCTAGCCATCTATCTTGATTCTGGTATTAAATCGGTTGTATCGAAAACACAGGCAATGCAGGATTTAAGTAAAGCCTTGAATTACACCCGAAATGGTCAGGTCTACATTGATGCCGAGCATTGCCGCTCAATACAGGGCTCGTCGATGGAAAAAAATAAAAGTATCGACGTTAAACGATATTATTCTCTATCGGTGCGTGAGCAGGAAGTCGCGAGCCACATGGCAGAACGTATTCCTGTAATGAAGATAGCTGAGCAATTGGGTGTGTCTCACAAAACGATTCATACCTATAAAGAACGTATTCTTATTAAGTTAGGATTTCAGCGTTTGCCCGAGTTAATCTTGTTTATGAAAAGAATTCAGTTTCATAAACAAGAGAATGAAATGCCATGAATTTGTTAACCGGTAATTCAGATCTAAAAAAGCTCTCAATAGAGAAACAAGAAAAGTTTGAGCTTTTCTATCAATCTCATGTTAATCATAAGTTATTACCGATCTTTGCTGATTTATCTCTTCTATCCATTATTGTTGGCGTCATATTTCATATATCATCCTTGTTACAACAAAATGATGAGGTGATTCATCCGCTAATTTATGTTTATTGTGGATTACTTTTTTTGCTTGGTATTGTTCATCGCGCTCCTATCATTCGTCGTGCGGCACCACTTATGATCTATATGATTTTTTTGGTCATCTCGTTATTTTCCTATCTGGATTTCTTAGCAGCGGGGGGAGGCCTATTGCCTATCTTCGGTGTATTCTTCTTTCTGTCATCTCTGGGGTTTATTACGGCGTCGATCAAACATACACTTATTATTCTATCGACTAATTTTATCTTGCTGTCAGCTGCGAGTGCCCTGATTTATAATGCTGATCAATGGTTCTCTGAAATATTGGATATTGTCACCAATTGGTTCGTGCTCATGTGTATGTTAATTGCACCTGCCTCAGCGCTTTTCAGCCGATGGCTCTATCGAAATTTGTACGCCATGCAGTTTTTGTTCGCGGATAGGAATGAGCTTCTGCAAGAAACTTTCAAAGCGCTAAAATCCACTGAGGAACAACTTATCTATCAGCAAAAGCATCAGGCGTTGAATCATATGGCAAAGGGCCTATTACACGAGATCATTAACCCTTTAAACAGTTCGATGCAAGCTCTCGGATATATAAAGTCGAAGAATAATGGGGACCCGGACGTCATCGAGGCCTTAGACGAAGCGATAATGCATCAACAACGAATTGCCGATATTGTGGTTGATCTGAGAAATTATGCTCGGCCCGAGGGCGGGCTTGCAACTGAGCCTTTTCACCTGTGTACATTGGTGGAGAAATCCATCAAGTTTTGCCATCAAGAACTTACTGCAGAAGGGGTAGATGTGCAGTTGCACATTAGCAATAAACATATGATACATTGTCACCCCACATCACTTACTCAAGTCTTTGTAAATCTTCTGTTAAATGCATGCTCGGCATTAAACCACAAAAGCCAGAGTTTGGACGTTAATAACGTGATGCCATCGACAATTTTGGTATCTAGCATCAAGCAATCCGATAGCTTAAAAATATTGATCAAAGATAATGGTAAAGGTATTGAAAGTGATGATCTTAAACGCCTTATAGAACCCTTTTATACTGATAATGCAGCGCCCGACAAACTAGGGTTAGGGCTTAGCATCTGCCAAACGATTATGCGTCACCATGGAGGCAGTATCAGTATTGATAGCGCCCCCGGTGAGTGGACTGAAATCGCACTAATTTTTCCTTTTCAACCGTCTTTGTAGGGAAGCTAGATATTTTGGAGTTGAAAAAACATTGAGAATTAAGAGCCTCGTTTAATAGGGCGTGATTAGGTTAATCTGAAGCTGGTCCCCAGCGGGCCTCTAAAACAGCCACTATTTTGGTTTCGAATTTCTGCTGGCTGAATGGCTTGATCAAGTAATCACTAACGCCACATTTCACGGCTTCCATGAGGTATTCCTTGCTGTTTCCAGTCGTGCACATGATAAAGGGTAACGTTTTTGTCCTTTCATTTTTACGCACGAATTTTAGTACTTCAATGCCATTGACTTCGGGCATCTCCCAATCGCAAATAATTACGTGGTAAGCATTTGTGTTAATAGCGGCTATCGCAGATTTCCCGTTACTAACGTCATCTACCTGGTTAATACCAACCGATCCTAATAATGAACGCAAAATCCCGCGCATCGACCCCGTATCGTCTGCAACCAAAGCCTTGATATGGGAAAACCCCTTTGAATCACTCAACTTATCCCCAACCTATATAGCTTCTAATTAGTAACCTTAGCATTTAGCGTAGCACGATTAATGTATAGCGTTACCTTGCGACGTAATTTGAATAACAATTATTCTTTTTAGATCAATAATGATGCCGTTAAAATATCAAGCTTAGTGTCTCTATAACCCCAATTGTAAATTGCACGATTTTGATGAAAAAACCTAGTGCTTTTGTAGGAACTTCCTCTACCACCGTTTCATGCTATCGCTTAACGTGTTGAATTATCGCTGCACGTTTTATTCACGAAACATGAAAGCTAATAGGATAATTGGATGATTCCCATAACCCACGCACTTTCCAAAACGAGAGAGTTATTAGTAATTGTCCTGTCGTTACCTTTTTGTTTCGGCTGTGGTTCAAGTGGAGACTCATCTCCAACTGATCCATCAGACTTTGGTGCGTCTAATGATACCAGTGATGATCTGTTTAACCCTGAGAGCATGATCGAAGTGAATATTCAGATGATGCCTGAGGATTTTGCGATTCTTCGCGCAGAAGGACGCACGTTAGCGTCAGCTTCAAGTGAATGTCTTGACGACTTTGAGTTTACCGAATTTGTCGCCGATGTCACTATAGATGGCATCGTCATCAATGATGTTGAAATCAGAAAAAAAGGTTTTCTGGGATCCATTAGCCGTATTCGCCCCTCTCTTAAATTGGATTTTAATACGTTTGTTGATGACCGTACCTACAAGGGTATGAGCCGGATGCCGCATTTACCGGCGTGAACATATTCAAGCCCAATTCAGGGCCTTTGTATCGAAACATCAATATAGCGTCTCGTTTGTATGGTATTGAGCAATACAAGATTCAATATCACAATACCATTGCGGAATATTTGGATAGCATTTGGGATGAAGAGGTTTTGTTGGAGGAAGTTAATCGTATTGAAGGATTAACCGGTGAACCTGAGTCAGCCTATACCGCTATGAGAGCCTTTATTTCTGGGATGGGAGTAGAAGGCCAGGAAGGCTATGTTCGCAGTCAACGGGAACGACTTATAAGTGCTATTGGTGGATTGGAGCCAGATCAAACTGGATATCTAATTGATGATGTAGCACTAGATTGCACAGAGCCAGTTGCGACCACCAATCTTACTGCATCCATTCAAAGTAATGGAGGAGCGGACACAGGCACCTTCACATTTAGCAACCTGACAGGCCAATCAGTCACCGCCAATCTGTTATTCGCCGCATTTGAAGTTGATGCGATACAGTACTCTGTCAGTGATATTACACTACCTTCGGTGGTGAGCTTGTTGCTTATTGGGGTCGATGCCAACGACGAGTTTAAACCCTACGTGTTACAAGTTTTTATTGAGGAGCCGGATTATGTTGTGGGTGATCACGTATTGCAAGGCTTCGCTACAAACCTATTATTGTTTGACGTTGATGAAAGTGCCCCTGGTGGCTTTCGTACAATTGCGCTGGGTAGTGCTGGAACCATCACGCTAAACCCAATTGGTTCCATCGGCGAAGGTGGGGGGGCGGAAGGTGACATGAACATGACTATTAATGCCGAACTAGAATTCACGAAGGTAGACAATTAGTGATGAATCACAATTCTGCAATATCCTTGATACCAAAAGGCGACAGGTCCTTTTCTCAAGCCGGGTTGGAAGAGATACGCGCGTTTTGTTATGCTCATGCGCCCTTGTTGCCCACATCATTTTTTCTAAATTCATTTTTAAATGCGTTTGCCTGCCACTCCCTGGATGATCAGTCCAGCGCTGCATTGATGGATCGTGTGGATACAAAATTCGTTTTTCCGATGAGATCACTGCTCGAATTCCTTGTTGAGCTAAGAGATGATTATACGATACTTGAACAAAATCATCGCAGGATTTTTGCCTATGAGACCACCTATTTTGACACACCAGAAAGGCTGTTTTATCACTCTCACCATAATGGGAAGCTGAACCGAAATAAGGTCAGATTTCGTCATTATCAAGATTCCAATACGGGATTCATGGAAGTGAAACTTAAAACAAATAAAGACCGTGCCATCAAAAAGCGAATGCCACTTTCCCCGCAGAATCCAGATTTTTCAGGTACCAAAAAATTCTTATTCCAGAGTTTGGATATCAGAGGCAACGGTTTAGGCAGTGAGTTTTCAATAGCGATGATCGGAATCAACTACCTCTGGTCGAAAGATCTAAAATTAATGGCCAACTACCTAGCACTAGAAATTAGTGGCAATACCTTACACGGTGACGGCTCTGGTGACGCTATATCAATGAGGCTTCAACTGAGATTCTAATAGAGACACCCAGCAGGCTTAGAAGAGGTAAAATATGAGAGATCAAAACTCAATAAATAAATATCTGAAAGCACTTCCCATTTTTGCGGTGATGATTTTGTCTGCTTGCGGCAGTGGTAAGATTCAACCAGAAATCGAAATTACCCGAGAAAGTGGTGAAATCCCTTTCCATGTCTATGTTTCATCAAGTGGTACCACTTTCAATGATGTTGAATTCCCCTACGATCAACTTAAATACAGCTGGGATTTTGGTGACACAAATTCTGAGAGTAGCTTTGTTCATCCGGTAACGCTCGATACTGTTGAGGCGAATACTGACCAATCAGGCCCAGAAGCGTCATTTGTTTATCGTAATCCCGGTACTTACACTATTACCCTCACAGCGGAATATAGTGATGGGGCGGATACATTTGTAAACGAAATTACGAAAACAGTAACGGTTTCTGACTGGTCGGGGGAGACGCGTTATCTCGATCCGGATTCAGGTAATGATTCAAACCAGGGAACAACTACCGACGATGCCTGGCTTACTTGGTCAGCCATGGGCACATGGTTAAGTGGTGGCGACTACCGAAAGGGGTTGATAAAAAGAGGGGCTGTGGTGTCAGTTGTAGAAATGTTCTATTTAGAAAACTCTCATGTCCGACTTGGAGCCTATGGGGAGGGCGCCAAACCTATTTTGATCGCCGACGCTAAAATCGGTTCGTTTATTCGGCTCGCTACAAATGCAACCATTGAAGACCATGTTTATTCTGACCTGCACCTTGATGGCAATGGTGGTAACGCATCTTCGCTAATCTATTCAAGGATCTTTGAGCCGGGTGCGGAAATGAGGGCCATTGCGTTTTTGGATATGACTTTTGTGAATGACGACAGTGCTGAAAACATTACGTCAAATATGATCACGATTCAAAATCCACCCGATGGTTTTATTGATGATGTATTGGTTTGGAATTCTACTTTTATCAGAAACCATAGCACTAAAAATGGGATTTATGCAGAAATACAGGGCCACTTTGCCGTTGTGGGCAGTACATTTTCGGGCGGTGATGGTAATAACATTAAGGATCACCCGATCTACCCAGCAACCGTAAATCACGCACATTTCCGCTGGATTGACTTTCAGGATACCTATTCGAGTAACTTTTCGATCAACAATGCATCAAAAGGCGGAGTCACGCTCTACTATACGTTGGTTGATGGCTGCAATATCACCGGTGGGCAAAATGGCCTGGACTTCACTAAGCATAATGACAGTACTACGGGCTGGTTTAGTGATGTGATTGTTCAGAATAATGCAATTCATGATTTGGGAAACCCTACTCAAGGTTACGGTATTATCGGAGGCTCACTGGAGCGATTTACCATTCGGGGTAATCATTTTTATGGGATTCCGTTAACTGATATTCTCATTGAGAAAGACGGCGATCACGATGTTTCCCTACAGATGTACGATAACGTTATTTGGAAGGGGGCGGACCCTGCTGAGTCTCTAGCAATGTTGGATTTTCGGAATATTTTTGATCTTACTATGACGAATAACGTCTTTGTCAACGAAGGTGTGAGCGGAGGTTCTACCAATATAGGCAGCTTCGAAATCCCAGAGACCATTAACTGGAATATTGACGACAATCAGTATTGGATGCCGGGAATTTTAACGCCTTTCAAGGTTCAAGGTGTAGGCTCTTATTCGTTCAGTGAATGGCAGGGGTTGGGATATGACGTTAGTGGTTCGAATTCTGATCCGGGATTTGTTGATCCTGAAAATGGGCTGAAGCCACTGCCATAGAGTGTAATCATTTATCTATCCTATTAATCTTTCGCATACTACCTATGAGTAGCGACATTTAGGAAGATAAAGTTTTCTGCGTTATGTTACAAATGAAAAACCTGACGCTCTAGCATTCGTTTTTGTACAGTCAGTTGTATTACCTAGGGTAATTGGTTTTTTTGTCGAGCTTTCAAAAATTGTATGGGTAAGGCGTTGGTGGTTCGAATTATCCCCCGAGGCTAGAGGGCCCAGCAAATGTTTTTTTTGCGAATTAGTTTGTCGGTTATCCTGGAAAGCTAGTGGACTGCCGGTAATGACAGTGAATAAACTTATTGGTAGTATCGGGGGATTGACAATAGATCAGTATAAACGATAAAGGAATTACTAAGGCATGAAAATTGAAACTCAATCAATCCACGCTGGTTTTGAAGACGATCCAACAACTCGTGCAGTTGCCGTGCCCATTTACCAGACCACTTCTTATAGCTTCCGTGATACTCAGCATGGCGCTGATCTTTTCGATCTAAAAGAGCCTGGCAATATTTACACCCGCATCATGAATCCAACTAACGATGTGCTAGAAAAGCGTGTTGCTGAGATGGAAGGCGGTATTGGCGGCTTAGCATTTGCATCGGGTATGGCCGCGATTACTGCTGCGATTCAAACCCTTGCTAGAACTGGTGATAACATTATCAGTGTTAGTCAGTTGTATGGCGGCACGTATAACTTTTTCGCTCATACTTTGCCGAATCAAGGTCTCGAAGTGCGTATGGCTCAAGGTGATGATATTGCAGGTCTTGAAGCGTTAATTGATGACAATACGAAAGCACTTTTCTGTGAGTCTATTGGTAACCCAGCGGGGAATATCGTTGATATTCAAGCTTTGTCTGACATGGCGCACAAGTATGGGGTTCCAGTAATTGTAGATAACACGGTTGCCACACCAATTCTTTGCCGTCCAATTGAACAAGGTGCTGACATAGTTATTCACTCCTTGACGAAATATATCGGTGGTCACGGTACTTCTGTTGGCGGCATGATTGTTGATTCTGGTAAATTCCCATGGAAAGACAATCCACGTTTCCCTGCGTTTAATCAACCTGATCCGTCTTATCACGGCGTGGTTTATACGGATACCTTTGGTCCTGCAGCTTTTATTGGTCGTGCGCGCGTTGTGCCTCTACGTAACATGGGAGCTACAATTTCACCGTTTAATTCTTTCATCATTCTTCAGGGCTTAGAAACACTTAGTTTACGTATGGAGCGTCATACTGAGAATGCACTTAAAGTAGCTAAGTACCTATCAGCTCACGATATGGTGGAGTGGGTTAACTACGCAGGCCTTGAAGGCGATAAGTATTTTGAGCTGGCGAAGAGGGTAGTTGACGGTAAACCATCTGCTATTTTGAGCTTTGGCATTAAAGGCGGCGAAGCCAACGGTGCTAAGTTCATTGATGCGCTGCTTCTGATCAAGAGATTAGTGAACATTGGTGATGCTAAGTCACTTGCTTGTCACCCAGCTAGCACTACTCACCGTCAGCTAAATGATGAAGAGCTGAAGTTGGCCGGTGTTAGCCGTGAGATGGTCCGTATCTCGGTAGGTATCGAACATATTGATGACATTATTGAGGATATTGAACAGGCGCTTACTGCTGCTAAGTAGCCGACTTCAAAATAGGCTATTGAAAAAATGCTTAGCTGATAACATCGCGCTCACGATGGTTATGGACGACTTGTCGTGCAGCGCATTTTCCAGTTTGAATGTACCTCAAAACCAGAGGTAATCAACTCGTCTCAATCATAATCCCCTTTTTCGATTGCATCTTCAAATGATGCATTATCTTTAATACCATTCCAATATGGGTGTAACCCTATGTTGGTGAAATTGTTACGGGTTATTTCATTGCATTGTGGTTTCGGAAGCTCTCAATTACCATTCGCACGCTCGTTCCAGAGCAGCTCCTAATTTATACCTAAAAAAGAGACATCATAATGAAAAGAATCACTAATTCAGTGGTCTGTTTATTGGTAGCGCTTGCAACCGGTGGTTGCGGACAACTTATCGATATATATTTACCAAATCCGATCATTGAGCGCAGAGACTGCACTGATTGCGCTTCAATTGTATTTAGAGATGCCGCGGACACTACGGGTACGCTCGGGATATTGTTGACACAGGTCCAGGCAGAACTTGTTAATCTCCCAGCCGATACTAGGCCCGTGTATTTTGCAGGCATTGGTGTTGATATGAATGGTAACTTGTTGCTATCAGCGCCTTATGGTTCTTGGTTGGTCGTATTTATCAGCGAATCTACATTAACGGAGTATAGTTTTGTCTTAGAGCATGACGGGGGTTTTACTGTTAGAAGCCCAAACGTATCAGAATCGGTTAGCAAACTTCTGCTTCAAGTGCAAATAAACGCTGGTTACCTGGGAGCAACACCCTTTGACAGTACAGAGACATTGGAGAGCCTGTTAGCGTTGCCATTAACGGATTCGCCACAAGCATTAGCGATCGCACAGAACAGTCCTGAGTACGTACATAGCGGTTATGGTCTTGGTACCGGTGTATATGACTTTGGTAAGTTTAAACCTACGAACAACCACTATGCACCGTCCGTCGATATTGATGTCGCTGAATCGATAACCTATGGTGGTAATGGTATTCGAATACATATTACGAAAGAAGACGAATGGACTATTGTTGATCTACCAGAAGATAACCGATTCGGTCAGACAAAGGATCAATGGATAGTTGATTATTACGGTGAGGTCGATCGGGATATCTATAACAGTGCGCGTAAAGAATTCACAATGCCTTTGCTGCAGCCTTAATTGATTCAACGCTATCTGTTAGGTGCACAAAATCAGGATTCATCCATGATGTGAAGCATCAACATTATGGTATGGTTGTGCGTCGGCAACAAACAGCGTGTTAACCTAAGGGAAAATGTAATGCCAAAAAATAATGCTGTAAAAAGCGTAATGGAGCTTCATGACCCACAATCTGTGGTAGAAAAGTTTTTTGCTATTTGTAGTCGTTGTGATTTTGATAGCGCGATGATTTATATTGACGAGGACTGTGTTTACCATAATATTCCTTTTCATACGGCTAGAGGTAAAGAGCGAATACGACGGGATTTGGTTGGCATGGGAAAGGCAATAAACCTATTTGAAGTCGAGATGGTAAATATCGCGGTAAATGGAAATGTGGTTTTAACCGAGCGTATCGACACAATAGGTGGGCGGTTCTTTAAGGTAGCTCTACCAATAATGGGTACGCTAGTGGTTGAAAATGGAAAAATCACGGAATGGCGAGATTATTTCGACTGGTCATTTTCTATGGGAAAAGTAGGAAAAAGTATCTTTACTAACCCTTTTAAGGCGCTGCGGTAAAAAATCGGCTGCGGACCTTAATAACGCTAAGGGGGGGGGCCGATGAAAGCGAAGTTTTTATTATTCCTTTGTAAGTGCATAGTAAACGCAGCGAAGCCTCCCCCCAACATTTTCTGTCGAATAAGCAGTTAACTTCATGAAAATTAAACGCTCTGGAGAATAAAATGATTGTATTGCTTGATAATGGGCACGGTGGCCTTATAAACGGAAAGTACCAAACGGCAGGAAAAAGGTCTCCCATATGGTCAGATGGTTCGCAATTATTTGAAGGTGAATTTAACAGAGCGATCGTTAACAGGTTGATTGAAAGGCTAACAGTTCTTGGTATTCCTTATGTGAACATGGTTCCTGAACTAAAAGATATTTCTTTATCAACTCGAGTTAAGCGTGCCAATGCCATAGAAGGAGATAATGTTTTTTATTTAAGCATACATTCTAACGCCGGTGGAGGAAATGGGTTTGAAGTTTTCACCTCTCGCGGAACAACCAAGAGCGATGGAATTGCAACTATATTTGGGCAAGAGTTTCAAAAGGAGTTTCCTTCAAAAAGGCTTAGGGCTGATTATTCAGATGGTGATCTCGACAAAGAAGCAAATTTTACAGTAATAAAAAAGACTCGTATGCCTGCAGTTCTTACAGAGAATTTCTTTATGGACAACGAGGAAGAATGTAAGCAGATTTTAATGACGAAAAATGGAAGGGATAAAATAGCAGAATTTCATATAAATTCCATATTGAGAGTTAAAAAGGAAATTTTCAATGAAGTTTGAAGCCAACAGTTTTCCCCTATGCAAACCAAGGCTGGGGAGCAGCGTTCACTGAAAGCGACACAGCCCCAATTTTCCTGATATTTATCATACAAAAAATCGAAAGGCAAGATCCAAGACGAAGTAATAACGGAATAACTTGGACAATTCTATCTTAAAAATAGCTAACCTATTCTCGTGCAGTGAGTTGCATTAAATGCACGGTCCCCACCAGCCACTCCGCGTTAACACAATCACATTACAAGCGAAAACATAAATGATCGTTTGCCGCCTCGCCCAAAATTTGTTGTAATTTGATACCTCTATTAATAGTGACTGATGTTTTCAAGGGATTGTTGTCATGGAAAAAAAGGTTCTCCGCGTTCGCGCACGTTTTTTTGCGATTTTTCTTTTTGTTGTTATATTTCAAATCGCGAATTTTAGCTATGCAGCGATAAATTACGATATTGTATATGTCAAGCAACCCCGACATGGCGATGATCAGCACGTTAAATGGCCTGAAGTTTTCCATCCGGCCAAAATCGAACCCAATTCTGACCTTATATTATTGCACCCTGATGGATCGGAAGAGGTCCTTGTTGATACTGAAAAAGGTGCGGTAACAGACCCCTTTGTGTCATTTGACGGAAAGTGGGTTTATTACAGTCGCTTTCATGATGTAAGCGATGCAAACCTAAATACTCAGCGAGCAGGGCTGTCCAAAAGTGGATCAGATATTTTTAGAATAAACCTTGAAACACGAATAGTTGAGCAACTCACATTTCAGGAATTTACGCCAAACACGGGCTCAGGTAAATGGGATGAAAGTAATCCAGTTAATCCTGCTTCTGATTTTAATCGACTGGGATATGGCATTCTGAATATGGCCCCTGCGCCGATCGCAGGCAATAAAATTGTATTTACCAGTAGTAGGAATGGTTTTCGACCAACAAAACCCTTTACCTTTCCGACATTACAACTCTTTGTGATGGATGAGGACGGTACAAACGTCAGTGCTATTGGACCTATGACATTAGGTAGCGCGCTACATCCAACGCCGCTTAAAGATGGCCGAATAATGTTTAGCAGTTACGAAAGCCAAGGGTTGCGGGATAGGCGAAATTGGGGGGTATGGTCCATTTATCCTGACGGTAGGAAATGGGGGCCAATTGTCAGTTCGTTTAAAGAGGCTTCTGCTTTCCATTTTATGACGCAAATGGGTAATGACGATATCGTAGTAGAAGATTATTATAATTTGAATAATTTTGGTTTTGGCGCACTTTATCGCCTTCCTGTATCTGTTTCCGCAGGGGTGCCCCCATTTTTTAGCGCGTTTAGCGAAGACAATCCGGGTATTGAATATTCAAACGACAATGGGGACCCTGTGTTTTTTAGAATGCCTTTTACTCCGAGAGGAATGGTGTCAATTACACCTATGACCACGGCGCAGGACCACGCATCCCCTCGAGGTGCTGACGGTCGAGTCGGAAAGTTCACTCACCCATCTGCCGCGCCCAATAATGATTTGCTGGTTGCGTGGTCAGGCGGCCCCGTGAACCTTTTGAGAAGACCTGACAATTTACCTGCGCCTGATGCAGGAATATATCTACTGCCCGATGGTGGGCCTGCTCGAAGCCCGTCCGATCTTGTTCTTGTGAAAAATGACCCGAACTTCAACGAAGTGTGGCCCCGGGCTGTTGTACCGTATATGGCTGTTCATGGTGTTACACAACCGATTGAATTACCGTGGCTTCCCAATGATGGATCACTCCATAGCCAACTCCCTAAAGGAACTCCTTATGGTTTGGTAGGAACAAGTAGTTTTTATAAGCGAGAAAGTTTCCCCGGCTCAGCATCATCCAGCAATACATTTAATGGTCTGGATGCGTTCAATACATCTGAAAACAATCAGAGCAGTAATTGGAGCACCCAAGGCTCCGATGCTGGAATATACGATAACGATGAGATATGGGCGGTACGGATTCTTGCGATGGAACCAAATTCTGATCGGGGTTACGGTCCTCACTCAAACCCTGCTGGAGGTGTGCAGTTTTCCAGTCACGCTAATGAGCGATTACGCATTCTTGGGGAAATCCCGTTACGTAACCTTGATGCCAATGGTGACCCCGTCATTGATAATGATGGTAATCCTGACACTAGTTTTATGGCAAAAATTCCTGCGGACACACCATTCACTTTCCAAACAATCGACCGAAATGGTCTTGCGTTAAATACGTCGCAAACGTGGCATCAAGTGCGCCCCGGAGAAGTGCGAAACGATTGCGGGGGCTGTCATGCACACAGTAGCGAACCCTTAGACTTTGATACAACCGCTGCAGCTGATGCAAACTATTCAATATGGGATTTAACAAAATCTACTCCGCTCGTGAGTCAGGACAATGACGGTGCAATGGTCCTGGATGTTCAGGGCGGTGGTGTTGCAAATATAGAATTTTTCAAGGATATTCGACCGGTCTTAGAGCGGAGCTGTATCCAATGCCACACAAAAAATAATGCCACGCCCCCTGCAGATTTAGTACTTGATGACTATGAAGTTGTTAATGGGTTGCCGGGTGATTACAAGCGCCTTTGTGATGATCCAAATGCGGAGTGGGGGATTCCACCCCTTGTTCAGGTGAGTGGTCAGCCACGGTGGCGCCAAACAAATGCCAGCCGATATATACGTAAATTTCAAAGTCGACGAAGTCTTTTAGCGTGGAAGGTATTTGGAGAGCGAATGGATGGCTGGACGAATGAAAGTCACCCTAGCGCGTCAGTACCCGGTGATTCAAGCACACTGCCCGCGGGATCAAATATTAATAATTCAGACCTCGATTATATGGGTACCATTATGCCGCCGCCAGATAGTGGTGTCACACCATTAACCCATGATGAAAAAGTTACGTTTGCTCGATGGATAGACCTTGGTTGCCCAATCAATAAAGGTGAAGGGACAGATAACGAAAATTACGGTTGGTTCATGGATGAAATTCGCCCGACCCTGACCATGAGTATGCCCCGAGCTGGGAATAATGATAGTAACGTAAACTCCATTATGGTCGGGTTCGCTGATGGATACACGGGTATCGATTTTGATAGCTTAAGTATCATTGCCGATTTTACCGTTTTGAACAGGCAGCCTGGTGAAGAGTTGGCCGACTTGTTGAGTCAAGTAAGTGACGGCGTGTATTCCATAACATTAAATAATCCATTATCTAATGTCCTGCCCGGCGGATTGAAGGGTCATATTTCTGCATCAATAAGAGACCAGCAGGGGAATATTACACGTATAAACCGAACTTTCACTGTTTCAGGTGAGCCTCAAAATCCGATTGTCAGCGACCTGTCGATTTCTCTGGCATCAGAGAATGGAAAGTACGATAAAAAGACTAAGACCATTTCATACCAAGTGAAAATCAGAAATGAAGGGGTGAATGCTGCAGACAACGTTATCGTGACTCATACTATGCCAGATGATACTACCGTCTTAACATTCGAACAGCAGCAAGGCACCTGTGACAATATTGCGCTGACATGTGACGCAGGAATATTGGAACCCAATCAGACGGTAACCATTGACGTCGTTGTCTCAACAACAAACAAGAAAAAGATGGAGTTCACCGCTTCGGTTACCAGCGATACGCCCGAGGCAGATCTCCAGAATAACCAAGCGACCGAAAGATTTGGTGGCGCATTGGGTGTTTGGATATTGTCGATATTGATAGTGTTAATGCTGTCGCGACAACAATCCCTCAAACAAGGCGATATCTGACAATACTAGGCTGGAACAGTGTGATTATGTTCCAGCCTTTGTCATTTAGATAGTTCGTTTACCGATGATGCAAACAACATCCGCAGGACTAGGTTTTAAGATTGGTAAAAAGCAGCTAAGCATAGCATAAGCGGAATTCTGGTCTGGAGATGTAAGTCACCCTGCGTTATTTTTGTGACTCCCTTATTTTAGTAGCCCGCTTTTCTAAAGCTTCATTCGTGTTGCTGTTGGGTGGGGCTATTAGAGATAGGTCCGAGTAACTTTCTTCATTTAAGTCACAGGAGATACCTCCTGTTTTATCCATGCATTCGCTATTTTTAACGCTACCGTATGCAAATTCAGCGACTTGCTTGGTACTGCAAGAAATAATACACAATAAAATCGTAAGTATCGAAAGTATTTTTATCATTAAGGTTGTGCTCTCAAATTTTGTAGGCCGTATTGGCGCCATATTTTCCAATGAGGAGTAGACAGCTAGATATCGTGATTTACTTCACTTTTACAGAAAATAACGTTAAGAATATTGTTGATTCCTAGTATTAATACAGAATACCCCTCTGAAATCCAATTAACCTCATTTATGTTGTGTCATGTGGTTTTACCTGATTTGGTTTACCTACCGGGTAAATGATCTATGCTCTAACATTAAGGCTTTTTTAGGGTATAGGTGGATTAAGTGTTATCGAACGTTAAGATTGGTGCGCGTTTAGGGTTAAGCTTTTCAGCGCTCCTTGTTTTACTCATTATTATTGCCGGTTTAGCATTGGTTCGAATGGCAAGTTTTTCCGAAGCAACCCGTAAATTCGTAGACGAAGATGTATCTCGTGTTATGCATGCTTCCGAGGTCACCATACAGGCCCAAGCTGCAGCGCTAAATCTCCTTCAAATTCTTTCAACCGCAGAACGAGAAAAACGTATTGAATTGTACAAGACAATGGACGGTCATAATGCTGTGTTAGATGGCATTCTTGAGGCTTTTAAGGCTGGCGAGCTTAGCGGTCAAGAAGAGTTACTGTCTATGCTCATCGAAAAGCGAATAGCCTATAAAAAAGCTTTCCTTGATACAGTTGATTTAGTGGAATTAGATCCTCAGGATGCCATTGAACAGTATAACAAAGATACTGAACCTGCCTTAGCTGCGTTGCTTGAAGCAATTAATCAATTATTGGTGTCTGAGCAGCAAGCGTTGTTAAATGAACAGAAAAGTACCGAGCAAGAGAATCAGAATGCAATTTATATCATGGAGCTACTTTCTTTAGCTGCAGTTGTGTTAGGAGGGTTACTTGCTTTTACAGTAAGCCGGAGTATTGTGGCACCCATTAATCGCGCGGTGTCCGTCGCTCAACGCATGAGTAGAGGAGACCTTCGACAGCATTCCCATACCGCAGAAGGCCAGGATGAAATTAGCGTGTTGATGCAGTCCTTCTACCAAATGAATACCGAATTACATAGCCTGATTTCCTCAATTAGTGACTCTTCCATCGGTGTCAACAGCTCTGCCGATCAACTTGGTGATCCCGTCAAACAAGTAATTGAGGGTTCCATGTCACAAATGCAAGCAGTTGCGCGAATTAGTGATTCGATGGTTACGTTTTCTACCGGTAGCGTTCAGGCATCAGTAACAGCAAGAGACGCAAAAATGCATTCGGAATCAGCCAAAGCTTTGGCTGAGGAGGGTGAGGCATTGATTCAGCAGACGACATCTGAATTCGAAAAGATCTCATCTACCATCGTCAGTACGTCTGATGCGGTAGAGGCGTTACGGGAGCGATCGATATCAATTCGAGAGTTAGTGACCACTGTAAAAAATATAGCCGAACAAACTAATCTTTTGGCGCTTAATGCCGCTATTGAAGCAGCTCGTGCAGGAGAAAGTGGGCGGGGCTTTTCAGTTGTAGCTGATGAGGTTAGAAATCTTGCTCAGCGTACAGCGCAAGCAACTGAGGAGATTAATAGTGTTATTGATGCAATCGATCGAGAGACACAAACTGCCGTAGAAAGAATAGGTGAAGGGCGTACTGAGCTGGAGGCGGGGGTTGCGCTTATTCAGCAAATGGTACAGCCACTAGGTGATCTTAATTCGGGCGCTCAAGTTACGGTTGAACAATTGAATGCTCTGGAGACTGCAGTCGCGTCTCAAGCCGAAGAAAGCGCTGCTATTGAACGAAATATTCGCGAAATTGAAGCTATAACCACTGAAAATCAGGCTTCGGTAAAGCATGTTGCAAATACTACAGAGCGATTAGGTGAGCTTTCATTGTCATTGGGTCATTCGGTGAAGAAGTTTACGCTCGACTAGGCTAGACAGGGTGGGGCCCAGCAGAATTGATTGCTGTTAACAAAACAGCTCTTTTTAGTTGCCACAAGGCAGAGAAAAATAAACAGTAGTACCAACACCCTTCTCACTTGTACACCAAATTTTCCCAGCCATTTGATCTATATACTGCCTGCAAATACTTAGACTCAATCCAACCCCCGAATATTGTCTGTTAGTCGCGCTATCTTCCTGAGTAAATGGAGCGAACATACTCTCTAAATAGCAACTTTCAATTCCTATGCCAGTGTCCCTAACACTAAAAACAAGCATATCTTTAAGCAATGAATCACGACTAACAGTCAGCTCGACCTTACCTTCACTAGTGAATTTTAATGCATTATCAAGAACACTTGATAATACTTGATCAAACATTTCTAGTTGAATCCCCATTGTTTTAGGAATACCTTCACTTTCGATACATTTAAGAGCAATGCCCTTTCTGTCCGCAAGTGCATTGAACTTACCGACAATTTTTTTGATTGTTTTTGAAATATCCATCGTAACGACATCCATTTTTGGCGCTTCTGATGATGCGGTCGAAAATTCCAGCAACCCATTAATTAGCTTCATCAAAGCATTGGATGACTCGGAAACATACTCAATTAATTGAATGTTTTTTTCGTCAGATAGTCTCTTTCTAAGAACCCCTGTAAACCCAAGGATTGCATTCATAGGTGTGCGTAATTCGTGTGAAATACTGGCCAAAAAAGCACTTTTTGCGTTGTTAGCTGCGTCTGTCCGGTCTTTTTCTTGTCTTAGTAGTTTATTGCTTTGTTCAGTCAAATCCTCATGATTCCTAATAAGGGCCTGAATCTCAGTATTCGAATTGTTAACTGCCCCTTGTATCATTACATTTGGTTTACTGTCGATTTCGATTAAGTTGACTAAAAAATCAATCGACTGATCTCTCCCCCTTACAGATATGCTCTTCTTAAAGCGAAAAGATCGATTTTTTTCCACGGCTTTCTTGAGTCGTTCACATTCCTTGGCGCTAAGGTGATCCGACAACCTTACATTCTCATTGGACAGCGCTAACCACGACACTAACGTAACGTTAGCGCCCACGAACAGAAATGAATCAACATCACAAATACCAGCGCCAGTATCTAACTGGTCAACAATACTGCCAGGTAATTTATCCATAAACGAATGTGATGATAACGTCTAAACACATATCACTTCCCTTACGTTCGCAACATCATGCGCCGGTAATTTGATCTTGCAGAGCCCCAACAACTGAGATAATGGTTTCAACATCTTCCTCTTTGACCCCAGCCTCTTCCAGTGCTTCCGCTAACAACTCTGCAACCTCCTTAAAATGAGGTATAGTAATATTAAAGCGTTGATGTGCAATTTTTAAATCACGACCTTCATATTTATCGGGACCACCTAAAGCTTTTGATATGAAATTGGTCTGATGATTCATTAAACGCTCCATATTGATACCATCAAAATAGGTAGCAAGTTCATCAGAATCCATGATTTTTTGATAAAAATTGGAAACTACAGCGCTGAAGGTAGAAAAACCACCATATTGATCAAACAAAGTATCGGCCATGACACCACTCTTTTAGGTACGTTAAAAGGCATTAACCGGCGCAAAATTAAAACGGTAGCATCGGTCAAAAAAGCAGATATCGTATCAATATCTATCAATATTCTAATTGTAGTCAACTTGCATTAGAACACACACAAACTTACGCTACACAACAAACACCCGATATAAAGTGTCAAAACCTGAGGGGAGCTTCAATGTGAAAGGTGACCTTTAGGGGAATAAAATATTTAACTCGTCAATCTCAGCTTACCAGCAAGCTTAGGTGCTGAAAACTACACTTTAACGCCATATTTTCTGATAACGTGTAATAAAATACCCCTAATAATGCAATGTAGTAGCAGTTGTGCCATAATTTACACTATAAAGGGCATGAAACTACACTTTAATGGTGATGGAATGGAATCAGACAAGGTTATTCTTAAGCGGCTAGCGAATAGGCTAAAACAGTTAAGGCTCAATATCCCTGATATGACCCAAAAAAGAGCCGCTAAATTATCAGGCCTGAGTGAGCGCACGATAAAATCTATCGAGTCCGGCCAATCGAGTATGAACATGCTATCCATTGTAGCTTTGGCGCGAACGTATAATGTCACCGCTCAAATCGAAAACTTATTCCCAGTAATTAAAAGCCCAATGGCCACGCTTCATGGAAAAAATATTGTCAGGAAAAGGGCTAGAACGTCAAACAAACAAAAGAGTAAAGATACTGTAAAAACTCAAATGGCTTCCTCAAGCCTAAAAGATGAATCTACAATCATTTGGGGTGAGGATAAACCAACAAAATGACAAATAAAGATGTAGCAGAAATCAATTTGTGGGGCACTCCGATTGGAGCTGTCATATGGGATGCTGAAAAACAGCTCGGGGCATTTGAATACAACCCAGAATTCACCAAATTCCCTATAGAGCCTTCACCCATTACGATGCCCAATCGCTCGTGTGTCTATGCTTTTCCTGAATTAAGTCGACAGACATTTAGAGGTCTTCCTGGGCTGCTATCAGATTCGCTTCCGGATAAATTCGGTAATGCACTTATCGATAGCTGGCTAACAAGCAAGGGTATAAACAAGAGTGATTTCAACCCTGTAAATCGTCTTTGTTATATTGGTGCTCGTGGAATGGGTGCGCTTGAATTTACGCCTGCGGAAGAAACTCCTGGACAGATTTCGGCCAGTATTAATGTTGCTGAAATGGTTGATTTGGCGAGCCAAATATTGACACAGAAAAAGAATCAGAATTATACCTTCAAGCAGGGTAGTGATATTCACAACATGGAAGCACTCTCTGATATTTTACATATTGGCACCTCTGCTGGAGGAGCAAGAGCAAAAGCGGTCATTGCATGGAATGAAAAAACGAATGAAGTCAGGTCTGGCCAAGTAGAGACGGGGGAAGGTTTTGGTTATTGGCTTCTAAAGTTTGATGGAGTCTCAGAGAACTCAGATAAAGAGCTTAACGACCCGAAGGGTTTCGGCCAAATTGAGTATGCTTATTACTTAATGGCAAAAGATGCAGGGATACAGATGAATCCTTGTCGCTTATTTGAAGAAAATGGCCGATCTCATTTTATGACTCAGCGTTTCGATCGTATTGACGGCGGCGAAAAACTCCACATGCAATCTTTATGTGCATTAGGACATCATGACTTTAATCAAGCGGGTTTATGTGGCTATGAGCAAGCGTTCGAGATTATTAGATCGATGTGTTTTGATAGTATGCAGGTCGATCTTGAAGAGCAGTTTCGAAGAATGATATTTAATGTAGTAAGTCGTAACCAGGATGACCACACAAAAAACATTGCGTTCTTGATGGATAAATCTGGAGCATGGAAATTATCTCCGGCCTTTGATGTTTGCTATAGCTATAACCCAGAAGGCCTATGGACGGCCACGCATCAGATGTCGATAAACGGTAAGCGAGATGGTTTTGAAATTGAAGATTTTCTTGCAACGGCGGAACACGCCAATTTACGAAAGGCGAAGGCAAAAAACATCATCGAAGAAGTTGTTGAATCTGTGTTGAAATGGGAAACGTTCGCTGAAAAGGCTGGCGTATCAGATTCGCATACAACCAAAATCAAAAAAGCTCAAATACCCAATTGCTTTTAAGATGTGCTAGATTGCAACGCTAGCATCTGGATCAATTATAGGGCGAACTTATCAGTGTCGAAGAAAAACTACCATCATGGCGATTTAAAAGAGGCTATTGTTGCCTCCGCACGCACCATGCTTAATGAACAGGGGGCTGATGCCTTATCACTCCGTGCTATTGCGGCCGATGTTGGTGTCTCGCATATGGCCCCTTATGCTCACTTCAAAAATAAGAAAGAGCTTTTTCAAGCGATCGCGGCCTCTGGTTTTGATGAGCTTGCAGACAACATGTTGGCCAGCAGTCAAGATCTTATCAGGGCACAGGATTTGATACTTGCTTACGGTGTTGCTTATGTCGAGTTTGCCATAGATCACCCTCAACTTTATCGCTTAATGTTAGGTCAGGTTGAGACTGGAGGCAGACGTATACAGAAAAGCCAAAAGGAAAAAAGCGGCGAAGCAGATATCGATATTTCCTTGTCCAGCCCGGTGGTGTCATCAGAGCTCGAAGCTAGCTCTAAACGGACCTTTCTATTGCTTCAAGAAGCTTTTGCTAAAATCTATAAAAAGAACGATGAAATGAAAGTTAAAGCACAAGCGCTAGGTGCTTGGTCCATGGTGCATGGCATGGCCGCTCTAATAATCGAAGGACATTTCAGTATCCCTGAAACAATGACGTTGAAAGAGTTTTTGGCGATGGCGGTTGTACAATCCCCTAGTTAGTGCCCATCCAGAAATAGGTATTTTCTAATAATACTTAAATAAGCAGCCCAAACTTATATTTCATGAACGTAGAGACGCATCAACAGTTTACAAAACACCAGTTCTTGCATAA
>MAAC01016816.1_pt1 | contig 26746 bp, 22 predicted proteins | sample 1115981 | NCBI WGS metagenome assembly MAAC01 (sample SAMN04961126, study PRJNA320927) | seawater metagenome | isolation source: sample BD02T64 sea water enriched with oil for 64 days | place: USA:Gulf of Mexico | collected 2013-07-27
AATATTGCAAACTTTGAAGACAAAGGAGTGGAATATATGATTCGTGAACCAGAATTGTATCGTGACAAGAATGTAGTAATTGCTGGTGGTGGAGATTCTGCTTTAGATTGGTCTATCTTTTTATCTGATGTTGCAAAATCTGTAACTTTAGTACATAGAAGAAACGAATTTAGAGGCGCTTTAGACTCTGTAGACAAAGTGCAAGAATTAAAAGACGCTGGAAAAATTAACTTAATTACCCCAGCAGAAATCAAAGGAATTACTGGAGAAAACCATATTACTGGAGTTGTCATATCTAAAAAAGGCGAAGAAGGGTATGTTTTAGAAACAGATCATTTTATCCCATTGTTTGGTTTATCACCTAAATTAGGACCTATTGCAAACTGGGGACTAGAAATAGAAAAAAATGCCATTAAAGTAAACAATGCATTAGACTATCAAACCAACATCCCTGGTATTTATGCCATTGGAGATGTAAATACCTACCCTGGAAAGTTGAAATTAATTTTATGTGGGTTTCATGAAGCAACCTTAATGTGTCAAAGTGCATTTCAACGAATTTTTCCAAATAAAAAGTATGTAATGAAATATACCACTGTTGGTGGTATAGATGGATTTGATGGAACTCGAAAAGAAGCTCCAAAAGCGGTAGTAAAGAAAATTGAATAATGGAACAAGATGTTACTTTAAAAATCACTGACAGAGATGGCGTTTTACATGAAATAGTAGCTCCAACAGATATGGCTATGAATTTGATGGAAGTGGTACGATCTTACGAATTGGCTCCAGAAGGAACTATTGGAATTTGTGGCGGAATGGCCATGTGTGCTTCTTGTCAATGCTATGTAAATTCAGATCATGAGTTGCCAGAAATGGGCATTGATGAAGATATGATGTTAGCTGAAGCTTTTCATGTAGAAGACAACAGTCGTTTAGGTTGTCAAATTCAAATCACTCCAGAAATGGATGGACTAGAAGTAGAATTAGCGCCAGAATCTTAGACAAACTTTTATTACTTTTTGTATATTTGTTGTGTGCACAACTAAAGCACTTAACTATGAGCTGGTTAGACCTTTTAATTTTATTAAAATTCTTAATCAAGAGAAATCCTGAATAAGGTAATTTAATGTAACAATTAATCAATTATAAAATGTAGCAATTTACCCTTGTTATATTAATTCATTAACACATTAACACATTAGATATTATGCCTTTTTATCATAAATTAGGGAAAATTCCACCAAAACGCCATACACAATTTCGTAAGGAAGACGGAAGTTTGTATTACGAACAATTGTTTGGTACGATTGGTTTTGACGGAATGTCTACCAATAGTTACCATGAGCACAGACCAACAATGGTCAAAGAAATTAGAAAACAATATTCGGTAGCTCCAAAAATTGCAAAAGCCAATAACATTCAATCTTACCGATTTAGAGGATTTCAAGTTCCGCCAGAAAATGATTATTTAGAAAGCAGAAAAGTAGTCTTAACAAATTCTGACTGTAACATTATTTTATCAGCACCAAAGCAATCAACAAAAGATTATTTTTATAAAAACACGGATGCCGACGAAGTGATATTTATCCATAAAGGAACAGGTAAATTAAGAACTCATCTCGGAAACATCAATTTTAAATACGGAGATTATTTAGTGATTCCACGTGGAATTATCTATAAATTAGATTTTGATAATGAAAACAATAGACTTTTTATTGTTGAATCTTATTCTCCAATATATACGCCAAAACGTTATAGAAACTGGTTTGGTCAGCTATTAGAGCACGCCCCATTTTGTGAACGTGATTTAAGAAGACCTGAAGAATTAGAGACGTATAATGAATTAGGAAATTTTTTAATCAAAGTAAAAAAGCAAGGTGAAATTATTGAGATGGTCTATGCATCACATCCTTTTGATGTAGTTGGTTACGACGGATATAATTTTCCATACGCTTTTTCTATACATGATTTTGAACCAATAACGGGTCGTATTCACCAACCGCCACCTGTACATCAAACTTTTGAAACCAACACGTTTGTAATTTGTAGTTTCGTTCCACGTTTGTATGATTACCATCCAGATTCAATTCCTGCTCCATACAATCATAGCAATATAGATTCTGACGAAGTTTTGTATTATGTAGATGGAGATTTTATGAGTAGAAATGATATTGATCAAGGCCACATCTCACTGCATCCAGCTGGAATTCCACATGGTCCACACCCAGGAGCTACTGAGAGGAGTATTGGTCATACAAAAACAGAAGAATTAGCCGTAATGGTAGACACCTTTAAACCCTTACAGGTTACAGAAGAAGCAATGAAAATTGCAGATGAAGAGTATTACAAATCTTGGTTAGAGTAATCTGTTATTACTGCACAAGCAGAAATTTCAATACTACAAAACGTTCATTAAAATAAAAATAATTAGAAGCTTTTTCCTGCTTTTCGCTATATCTTTTTAATTAGTTCTCGACACAAATTTGATTATTCTTTACAAATTCACTCGAACTGACAATTAAAAAGGATGCCGCTTCAATCAGGGCTAAAACAAGCAACATAAAACATCTAAAGATGGCAAAAGAAGTAAAATCAGTAAACTACGGTTTAGAAAAAATATTTGCGGGAGCACAAGATTTCCTTCCGTTATTAGGAACAGATTATGTAGAATTTTATGTAGGTAACGCTAAACAATCTGCCCATTTCTACAAAACTGCTTTTGGTTTTCAATCATTAGCTTATAAAGGATTAGAAACAGGGTCTAGAGATTCTGTGAGTTACGTATTAGTTCAAGACAAAATCAAATTAGTGTTAACAACTCCATTAAATAGCAAATCGCCAATTAATGACCATATTGTAAAACATGGAGACGGTGTAAAAATAATTGCTCTTTGGGTAGATGATGCAAGATCTGCTTATGAAGAAACCACTAAAAGAGGTGCAAAATCATACCTAGAACCAACAGTTGAAACCGATGAACACGGTGAAATTGTAAGAGCCGGAATTTATACCTACGGAGAAACGGTTCACATGTTTGTAGAGCGTAAAAACTACAAAGGAACATTTATGCCAGGTTTTCAAAAATGGGAATCTGATTATAATCCAACCTCAGTTGGATTAAAATACATTGACCACATGGTTGGTAATGTTGGCTGGAATCAAATGGATGTTTGGGTAAAATGGTATGAAGATGTAATGGGATTTGAAAACTTTTTATCTTTTGATGACAAGCAAATTCACACTGAATACTCTGCATTAATGAGTAAAGTAATGTCTAATGGAAATGGTCGTATTAAATTTCCAATAAACGAACCAGCAAAAGCAGCTAAAAAATCGCAAATTGAAGAATATCTAGACTTCTATGAAGGTTCTGGAGTACAACATATTGCTGTTGCTACTGATGACATCATTAGTACAGTTAGTCAATTAAAGGCACGTGGAATAGAATTTTTACCACCTCCTCCACAAGCATATTATGATGACATCCCAAATCGATTGGGTGAACATAGAGATATGATGAAAGAAGATATTGGTGAGCTTCAAAAACTATCTATTATGATAGATGCTGATGAAGAAGGGTACCTGCTACAAATCTTTACCAAACCTATTGAAGACAGACCAACGTTATTCTTTGAAATCATCCAAAGAATGGGCGCTCGTGGATTTGGGGCAGGAAACTTTAAAGCACTATTCGAATCAATAGAAAGAGAACAAGCAAATAGAGGAACATTATAATTCAAGATATAAGACTAATAGAGCCAAGATTCAAGACCAAAAATCTAAATTCTTGGCTCTAATTTATATTTAAAAATGAATTCAAATTTTAAAAATATCAAATCGCCTTTTTCATAAAATCGCCTTTTTAGTGAAGTTAAAAAGTACATATTATGAATAATAAATACAGAAATGAATAAAGACGAAATTTTAAAAGCATTAGAAGAAAAATACGATAAACTAGGGGTTCCTTTAAATACCATGTTAGAAGGATTACTTCATAGTACTCCAATTACCTATTGGGATTATATACAAACAGACGCTTTATTAGGATTACAAATTCCTAGAACAACAGAAAAAGATGAAATGGTTTTTATCATGTACCATCAAGTAAATGAGTTGTTGTTCAAAATGATTTTATGGGAAATTGATCAAATTTCGCTTTCAAAAGAAGCCATAACAGCTGAAAAATTTTCTAAACACCTAATGAGAATTAGCCGATATTTTGACATGCTATGTAACTCTTTTGATGTAATGGGAGAAGGTATGGATGTAGATCAATATCTAAAGTTTAGAAACACATTAGCACCTGCGAGTGGGTTTCAAAGTGCACAATACCGTAAAATAGAATTTGCTTCTACAGAATTGATTAATTTAATTGATGTACGATACAGAGACACTATTGATAGAGAATCATCTTTCAGAAATGCTTTTGATCATTTGTATTGGCAAGCAGCAGGGAAAGATCATAAAACAGGAAAAAAATCGACCTTAATCAATTTATTTGAAGAAAAATACATGGGAGATTTTATAGACTTTATGGAAGACTATAATGAATGTAATCTTTCTAAAAAGTTTCAAGAATTACCAGATGATGTTCAAAAAAACAAAGAATTGATCAAAGCAATGCGTCATTACGATTATACTGTAAATGTAAAATGGGTACTTGCTCATTATGATGCAGCAGGAAAATATTTAGGCGGTGGCAAAAAAGATTTAGAAGCTACTGGTGGATCTAACTGGAGAAAATACATGCATCCAAAATACCAAAGAAGAATCTTTTTCCCCTATTTATGGAATGAAGAGGAACTTAAAAATTGGGGAACATTTTAAAAAAATATTTCTTTTTAAAAAAACTGCTTGAAATCTCAAGCAGTTTTTTTTGTTTTGGAACGGATTTTGTCAATCCTTTTTTATAAGTTTGAAAACATGAAAAAAATTACACTCCTATTTTTTACAATTTTATTTAGTATTACAATTTCTTCCCCAAGTGTTTAAAGAAGGCGAATGGCTTCGTTATAAAATGAGCTATAGTGGTTTTTTAAAAGCAGGAAATGCAACATTAACTGTTGATAAAGACACTATAAACGGCAAAGAAGTATTTCATGTTACTGGTAAAGGATGGACAACAGGGATTATCAAATGGTTTTTCAAAGTAGATGACATTTACCAATCATATATAGATGTTAATTCTGGAAAACCGTATTTGTTTAAACGGAAAATTAATGAAGGTGGCTACAAAAAACATCAGAATACAAGTTTTAACTATGTAAATAACACAGCCCATGTACAAGATTTTAAAAATCAAACAGATACCATAATTCCAATTGGCAACATACAAGATATGATGTCTTCTTTTTATTATTTAAGAAATTACGATGTTAGCTTAATGAAACCTGGAGAAGAAATAGCTTTAGACATGTTTATGGATTCACAAGTATACCCTTTTAAACTACGTTTTCTAGGAACAGAAATTTTAAAAACCCGTTTTGGAAAAATAAAAACCTATCGCTTTAGACCTTTAGTACAAGCTGGAAGAATTTTTAAAGAAAATGAAAGTCTTACTATTTGGATTACCGCAGATGACAATAAAATACCTATTAAACTAAAAGCAAACTTATCGGTTGGCTCACTTAGAGCTGAATTAGATGCCTACAAAGGGCTGGCAAATTCTTTTAAAATCATATTTGATTAATCCTTCGAACACGATTTCGGAACTAAAAAAGATTGCTCTAGTATACCTCCTTTTTATTTGTATTTTTACGTTTTATTAAAAACATCAAAATCCATTCCATTGAAAAATTTACTTTTCGTTTTTTTAATCGTTTTTTCGCTTAACTCCTGCAAAGAAGAAAAACCAGAAGTTGTTAAAGAATTGGCAACGATTTCTAAACCCGTAGAAGTTTATGAATTTGGTTTTAGACTAAATAACTTCAAGGTGATAAATGACACCATACAAAAAGGCGAAAGTTTTGGTGTAATTATGGACAGACATCATGTAGACTATCCTCTTATAAACAAAATAGCATCTAAAATCAAAGACACTTTTGATGTAAGAAGAGTAAGAGCAGGGAAACCTTACACCATATTAGCAAGCAAGGATTCTTTAGAAAAAGCGCAAGTTTTTATATACAAGCACAACAAATCTACAGCAACCATTGTTGAATTCAATGACTCTATTGTTCATGGCTATAACTTCAGAAAAAAGATTAAAACGGTAGAAAAAGAAATTGCCGGTAAAATATATTCTAGCTTTTCCGTAACCATGGATAGCCTACATTTAAATCCGAACCTAACAAATAAGATTGCAGATATTTATGCCTGGACCTTAGATTTTTACAAACTTCAAAAAGGAGACCATTTTAAACTTATTTATGAAGAACAATTTATAGATGACTCTACATTTGTGAGATATGGAAAAGTAAAAGCTGCTGTTTTTAATCACAAAGGAAAAGATTTATATGCCTATCGCTTTATTCCAGACCCTAAGAAAGGAATTATAGAGTTTTATGATGAAGAAGGGGACATGCTTCGAAGTCAATTTTTAAAATCACCTATTAAGTTTCAATACCGAATATCATCTAGATATAACTTAAAGAGAAGAATTAAGCATTACGGATACAAAGTAAAACCACATAAAGGCACAGACTTTGCGGCAAATGAAGGAACACCAATTATGGCTACTGCAAGTGGTACAGTATCAGAATCTGCTTATAGAAAAAGAGGCAACGGGCATTATGTAAAAATTAAGCACAACAACACCTACGCTACACAATATTTACACATGCGTAGTAGGAAAGTAAAAAGAGGACAATTTGTTAAGCAGGGAGATATAATTGGCTGGGTTGGACATACTGGTAGTACAGAAGGGAGACATGTATGTTATCGTTTTTGGAAACATGGAAGACAAGTAGATCCTTTTAAGCAAAAATTACCCGCCGCAGAGCCTCTTAAGAAAAGTTTAAAACCTAAATTTCTTGCTCACATAAATCCTTTTAAAGAGCAATTAGACAAGATTAAAGAAGCTGGAGCTCAAGAAATCACAATCCCATCTGGCGTAACAGATACTTTTAAAAATTAAAAAAACATGGCATTAAAGAATATCAACCCAACTACAACAGAAGCTTGGAAAAAGCTATCTGCACATTTTTCTGAGATAAAAGATATTCATTTAAAAGAGTTTAATAGAGAAGAAGAGTTAAAAATTACTTTTGACGATTTTTTAGTTGATTATTCTAAAAACAGAATCAATCAAAAAACACTTGATTTATTAATAGAACTAGCAAATGAATCGGAATTAAAAGATGCGATTCAAAAATACTTTTCGGGAGATATCATAAACACCACTGAAAACAGAGCTGTTTTACACACCGCTTTAAGGGATTCATCAAATACTAAAATTCTTGTTGATACAATTAATATTAAGACAGAAATCACCGCCGCTTTAAATAAGATACACTCGTTTTCAGAGAATGTAATTTCTGGTGAATGGAAAGGATACACTAATAAATCGATTACTGATATTGTCAACATTGGAATTGGCGGCTCTGATTTAGGACCAGATATGGTTGTAGCATCATTAAAGTTTTATAAAAATCATTTAAACACCCATTTTGTTTCAAATGTTGATGGTGATCATGTTTCTGAAATACTCAAAAACTTAAACCCAGAAACGACATTATTTGTAATTGTTTCAAAAACATTTACAACTCAAGAAACACTTACCAATGCCAACACTATTAAAAATTGGTTTCTAAAATCAGCAACAAAAGAAGATATCGCAAAACACTTTGTAGCCGTTTCAACTAATTTAGAAGCAATTTCAAAATTCGGAATTGACGATCAAAATGTCTTTCCAATGTGGAATTGGGTTGGTGGCAGATTCTCTTTATGGAGTGCAGTAGGTTTATCTATAAGCTTATCCGTTGGATTTAATAACTTTAAATCTTTATTAGATGGAGCTTCAGAAATGGATACACATTTCAAGAATGCTCCTTTTAAACAAAACATTCCTGTAATACTATCATTAATAAGCATATGGTATAATAATTTTTTTGGTTGTGAAACTGAAGCAATACTCCCTTATTCACAATATTTAAGTAAGCTACCAGATTATTTACAACAGGCCATTATGGAAAGTAATGGAAAAAGTGTAGATAGAAATGGGAATAAAATTAAGTACCAAACAGGAACGATAATTTGGGGAAGTACAGGTACTAATATGCAACATGCATTTATGCAATTGGTACACCAAGGCACAAAATTGATTCCCACAGATTTTATTGGTTTTGAGGAATCTCTATATGGTCTAACTGATCATCACAAAAAACTAATGGCAAATTATTATGCACAAACACAAGCTTTAGCATTTGGTAAAACAAGTGAAGAAGTGCATTTAGACTTAAAATTCAAGAACCAAATAGAAAAAATCTCATCATTATTGCCTTTTAAAACTTTTGAAGGAAACAAGCCTAGCAACACCATTACAATTAAAAAATTAACTCCAAATTCTATAGGAAAATTAATTGCTATGTACGAGCACAAACTCTTTGTTCAAGGGGTATTATGGAATATTTACAGTTTTGATCAATTTGGTGTTGAATTAGGGAAAGAGTTGGCAAATAAATATTATAACCAGATTAAATAAGGAAGTTCATTAGTCATTTTTAAAAAAATTAACATTTTTTTACTTTTTGTTAACAACCTTGTTAATATCTAAGTTGTTAAAAAACAAGAAGGAACTCCAAATTCTGCTATATTGCAAAGCCTTAAATTTATGTTAAAAAGGAGGATTTTTGCAAAACATTTAATAACATTAAAATTTAAAAATGAGGAATTTTAAAAATTTATTATTGGTCGCGTTGTTTTTTGCAACAGCTACTGTTTTTGGACAAACCAAACTTACAGGTAAAGTCGTAGATCAGTCTAACGACCCATTACCTAGCGCTAGTATTGTTGTAAAAGGTACAACAAACGGAACATCAACAGATTTTGATGGAAACTTTACTATAACAGCGAGTGCTAACTCAGGTGTTTTAGTAATTTCATTTGTAGGATATGAAACAAAAGAAGTTTCTTTCTCTGCATCTAACAACAACTTAGGCTCTATTGAATTATCTGAAGATAGTTCTATTTTAGATGAGATTATAGTTACTGCTACATCTTTTGCAATTGATAGAAAAACGCCAGTTGCGGTTTCTACAGTTAAAGCTGCAGATATTGAAAGAAAATTAGGAACTCAAGAATTTCCTGAAATTTTAAAATCAACTCCAGGGGTATATGCTACTAAAACTGGTGGAGGTTTTGGAGATTCAAGAATTACTTTAAGAGGGTTTAACTCAGAAAACGTTGCTGTATTAATTAACGGAGTACCTGTTAATGATATGGAAAACGGAAGAGTGTACTGGTCTAACTGGGCTGGAGTATCTGATGTAACTTCTGCAATGCAGGTTCAAAGAGGATTAGGAGCTTCTAAAGTAGCTGTGCCTTCTATTGGTGGGACAATTAATATTGTTACTAAAACTACGGATATACATAAAGGAGGAAGTATTTCAATGACTCATGGAAATGATGGTTACAAAAAAATTGGAGCTACCATATCTACAGGGTTAATGGACAATGGTTTCGCAGCAACAATCTCTTTAGCAAAAATTGATGGTGAAGGATATGTAGATGGAACTCAATTTAGTGGATACAACTACTTTGTAAACTTCTCTAAACAATTGAATGACAATCACAAGTTATCATTCACAGCATTTGGAGCACCACAAAGACATGGTCAAAGACAAAACAGAAGCACTATTGAAACTTACAGAAATGCTGAAAGTGGAAACAGATTCAACCCAGATTGGGGATATAAAAATGGTCAAGTAACTCATATTGAAGATAATTTTTACCACAAATCTCAATCTTCATTAAACCATTACTGGACAATTAGTGATGACACAAGTTTATCAACTGCTATGTACGTATCATTTGGTACTGGTGGTGGTGGTGGAACTGCTGGAACAAATAGAGATTTATTCAATGTTCGTTTAGGTGGTAATGATCAACCTGTAAACTTAGACAATATTGTTTCTATCAATAATGCAAATGGAGCTTTAGGTTCTGAAGCAATTTTAAGAGCTTCTAGAAATGACCATAGCTGGTACGGAATCTTATCTACTTTTAAAACTAAGATCTCTAATAATTTAGATTTAGTTGCTGGTATCGATTTAAGATCTTACACAGGAAAACACTTTAGAACAGTTACTGATTTATTAGGTGGTCAATACTTCCTTGATAATAGTGATATTAACAACCCGAATGCTGCTTTAAAAGTTGGAGATAAATTTTCTTACAACAATGATGGTGAAGTAGGATGGCAAGGATTTTTTGGTCAATTAGAATATGACAAAGACAAAGTTTCTGCATTCGTTTCTGTTTCTGGATCTAATACATCTTACAAAAGAATTGACTATTTTCAATATGCGCCAGGAAACAATGCAACAGCAAAGTATAACTTTTTTGGTTATGGTGTAAAAGGAGGATTAAATTACAGAATGAACGATGTTCATAATGTATTTGCAAATGTTGGATATTTTGAAAAAGCAGCAAATTTTGGTGCAGTTTTTCAAAGTTTTGACAATGACCATATTAATGCTGATGCTGAGAATCAAAAAATATTTAGTGTTGAATTAGGATATGGAATTAGAACTGAAAAATTCAGAGCTAACGTAAACATCTATAGAACTGAGTGGAATGACAGAACTTTTACAAGATCTATTAGAGCAACAACACCTGGAGCTGAAGATTTTACAGCTAACCTGCTAGGAGTTAACGCACTACACCAAGGTTTAGAATTTGACTTTACATATAGATATTCTGACTACTTAACGTTTACAGGAATGGCTTCTTTAGGAAACTGGAAATGGGATAATGACTTAGACAATGTGCCAATTTTTGACGAAAATCAAAACCAAGTAGATACCATTTCTTTACCTGTTAAAGGATTGCGTGTATCTGATGCTGCACAAACAACTGCTGCTTTAGGATTACATTATAAATTCTGGGACAAAACAAGTTTCACTTTAGATTACAACTATTTTGGAGACATGTATGCTCAAATTGACATCCTAAATTATGCAAATGCATCTTCAAGACCAACTAATACATGGAAAGCACCAGACTATCATATATTTGATGCAAGTTTACGTCATGGAATAAAAATTGGTGACTTTGATACAACTTTTACCGCAAGAGTTAACAACGTATTCAATACAGAATATATTTCAGATGCATTGAATGGAAGCAGCTCAACAGCTACTGACGCATTGGTATGGTATGGAGCAGGAAGAACTTTTAGCTTAAGCGCAAAAATTAAATTCTAATAATTACAATTATGAAAAAAATATTTTTACTATTAACAGTATTTTCAATGGTATTCGCTTCTTGTGAACCATTAGAAGACATCCATAATGCAATAGACGCTAAAGAAACAGTAATTGTTGGTGATGCAAATTACACATTAACAGATGACGATTATTCTGATTTAGGTTTAAACTATGGTAGTTTTAGCTCAATTGATGATGTCAAAACTGATATTCCACCATTTTTAGCTGATATGTATCCAGCATGGGGTAAAAGTTCTACAGTAAACCTTAGCTATAAATTATACATAGGTAATGCATTTTCAGTAGATAATTACAGCCTTGTTCAAGCAGATTACACAACAAGTGGAAGTAGCTTATTAGGTTTTGAGTCTACAGCAACACCAGCAGATCATTTAGTTAATATACTTACAACTAATATTTCTTCTCCAGAAGAAGGAGACTATGCATCGGCACAATATTATCAGTTTACTGGTGGTGCTTATACGGTTACACCAACTGTATCTTTAGAAGAGAATTTAGACTACGGTACTACCGCAGGAGATCTTACAACGATATCTGCAGGGGGCTGGGCACATCACTCTGGTTCTGACAACCAGTTAATGTATGCAGCTGAAAACTTAACAATGGCTGGCTACCCAACTTCAAACGTTGGTGGATCTTTAGCATTGTCTAGTAGTGGGTCTGAAGACGTTAACATAGCGCTTTCATCAATCATCACCACAAACATGGTATATACTAGTGCTTTAGTAAAATTAAGTACTGTTAGTGGTGGAACTTACTTCTTGCACCTAATGGAGGAAGATGGAAGCTATAGCTATTCTGCTAGAGTTGGAGCAAAAGACGACGGTTCAGGGAAAATACTTTTCGGTATTGGAGCTAGTTCTAGTACATTAACCTACGGTACTACTTCATATGACTTAGATACTACTTACCTTTTAGTAACGTCTTACAACATTGCAACAGGAGTAGCTAACTTACATGTTTTATCTGCTGTAGCTAGTACTGAGCCTTCAACTCCAGAAGCAACGAACACTGGAAATGCAGGAAACTCTGCAAATAGAATTGGAATTCGCCAAGGTGGTGGTGGACCAACTGCACTTATTGATGGTATCCGTGTTTCAAATACATGGTCATCTATTATGAGTAATGCTGTATTGGCTGACGAAGTAGTGGGTAACAAAGAATCGTATACTGCAAATTACACATTTTCTGGTGGCGCTTGGAGCTTACCAACTACAGGGTATTATGCAATCACAGATACAGATTTCGCAGATATGGGAATTTCAAACTTTGGAAGTTCTACATCAGCAGATGACTATTTGCCAACATTCTTAAACATCAAATTCCCATATGCTAAAGTTGGAGATGAATTACAAGTATTGTATAAATATGTTTCTAGTTCTAGTGGACCACAAACACGTGGTAACTCATTTACAAAAACAGGGAACAACACATGGGATACTTACAAGTCTACTATTGATAAAACAACAGGATTTGGACATGATGGTACTGTTTGGGTAATAGATAACACAATCAAATACACATTAACAGCTGCAGATTATACATTAGTTGGTAATGGTAATTACGGAAACTTTGATGTTAGAACAGGTAGAGATGAAGAGACAGAAGCTTCTAGAATAGCTAAAATAAATACCATCCTATTAAACAACTTTCCAAATGATGCTGAAGGACAAAAATACATTGTTTCTTACAACATTTATAACGGTGCTGCTGGCGTTTGGCAATTAGCTGTTATTAAAACAGGAGGAGCTTACGTTAAGCAATAAATTAAAATAATTAACTATTTTAAAAACCATCTCAATTGAGGTGGTTTTTTTTTGATTAAGGTTAAAACGTATTAAAACATGTAACCTATACATTTTTCAGTGTTACCCACTGTAACTCAATAACAAAATGACCAATCTATACCGATAGAACCTGAAAATTTTCTTAAATTTGCTGGCTATCAAAAAATGAAAAAGAAATTATTTTAATTAAAAAATCTCGAATATGATTAAAAAATTACTTTCCTTATGTTTTCTGTTGTTCATTACTTTTATTTCGTTTTCTCAGGAAGCCTACTACAGTGGTATTGAATTTTTAAACTTAAGTGGAACTCCTTTAAAAACAGCCCTGGCAACAAGAATTACAACGACTCACACAAATCTTCTTTCTTACACACCTGGTGTATGGGAAGCAAGTAAAACAACAGACATCAATCCAAGCAATACTGCCCAAGTAATATTGATTTATGGCTGGGAAGATGGAAACGACTCTGATATTACTAATGATAAATTTAGAGACAAAAACTTACAAGATAATGGTTCAAATGGAGCCTATGTTTGGAATCGTGAGCATGTTTTCTCAAAATCTCTTGGAAACCCAAATTTAGGAACTACTGGTCCTGGTGCGGACGCACATCATTTAAGACCTGCAGACAGATCAAGAAATACTGAAAGAAGCAATTTGCCCTTTGCAGAAGGATCTGGAAACTCTGCTAAAGTAAATTCAGGAACTGCATGGTATCCTGGTGATGAATGGAAAGGCGATGTAGCCAGAATGATGATGTATATGTATGTTCGTTATGGTGATGTTTGTTTACCAACAGTTGTTGGTGTTGGAAATAGTGGATCTACTCCAGATGCTATGATTGATTTATTTTTAAAATGGAATGTAGAAGACCCCGTTTCTGATTTAGAAAAAGTTCGTAATACTTTTCATGAAAACACATCGAATACCTATGCACAAGGAAATAGAAATCCATTTATAGACAATCCATACTTAGCAACTAGAATTTGGGGAGGAGATGATGCACAAGATTTATGGGGTATTTTTGTTAGTGGGGATTCTGAAGCACCAACTACTCCAACCAATGTTGTCGCTAGCAATCAAACAACAACTACCATAGATGTGTCATGGACTGCCTCTACTGATAATGTTGCTGTAACTGGCTATAATATTTACCTAGACGGTGCACTAAAAACACAAACGAGTACTATATCTACTCAAATTACAAACTTGACACCCGGAACTTCTTACGCTATCGAAATAGAAGCAAAAGATCAGTACAACAATAAATCTACAAAAAGCACCGCAATAAACAGTGCTACAACTACTGATACTACTGCACCTTCAATACCAACGAATCTTGTTGGCACTAATATTTCTGGAACAGGTTTTAAACTCTCTTGGACAGCATCAACAGATGACACCGCTGTAACAGGTTACGACATTTTTGTAGATGGAAACTTTAATGTTTCAACGACAAACTTAAGTCAAACCATTACAGGGTTGACAATTTCTACAACCTATGCAATTACGGTTTTAGCAAAAGATGCATCAACGAACAAATCTGCGCAGAGTTCTGCTATCAATATTACCACAACAGATGGTGTTTCCAACGGTGTAACTGAGCTTTTCTTTTCAGAATATGTAGAGCCAAATGGTGGGAATAATAAAGCATTAGAACTTATGAATGCTTCAACTTCTATTATCAGTCTATCTGGATATTCTATAAAAAAGCAAACCAACGGTTCTGGTGCCTGGGGTGATGAACTTCTCTTAGATAGTGGTACTATAAAAAACGTAAATCCAAATGAAGTTTTTGTAGTAATAAATGGTGCTTCTGATGCTAACGACCTAATTGACAATGCAAATCTATTAGCCTCTGGATCTCCTTTAAATTTTAACGGGAATGATGCTGTAGGTTTATTTAAAGACGGCGTATTGATCGATCAAATTGGAGTATTTGACAACTCTGCTGATTACGCAATAAACATCACTTTAAGAAGAAAATCAAGCATTGTGTTCCCAAACACTACTTTTGATCTAAACGAGTGGGATAGCTATCCTGAGAACACATTTGATGGCATTGGAAATCACACAACTACCCTAGCTGTCAATGATTTTGATTATTCATCTTTTAAAATGTATCCAAATCCTGTGAATGCAACGACACTTTTCTTTACAATAGATAAAGAAGCAAAAGTCAACATTTACAATGTACTTGGAGAGTTAGTGAAATCTAAAACGATTTCAGCAAGTAATAATAAAATTAATATTTCTAATTTGGTAAAGGGAATTTACCTTGTTAAGGTTAAAACAAAAAACAGTTTTATTACCAAAAAAATAATAAAGATGTAATCTTTTAAATAACTTATCAAAAAGACAGCTCAGTTGAGCTGTTTTTTTTTGATTAAAATGATTACTTTTACAGCAACTATAAAAACGATCATATCATGATGAAAGAAATTCATTCATATTGGGCATATTTAGTAGTACTAATGCTTGCTTTTGCACTTATAAATGCAGTACTAGGAATTACTAAAAAAAGAGATTTTACAGACAAAGATGTACGTATTGGATTATTTACCTTAATCGTATCACACTTACAACTGTTAATTGGGCTAGCATGGTATTTTATGAGTCCTGCATATAAAGCATTAAAAGCAGACAGTGCTGCTGTAATGGGGAATTCAGGATCTCGGTTATTGGCAATAGAACACCCATTAATGATGATTATAGCAATTGCACTAATTACAATTGGTTGGTCTAAACACAAAAAGAAAACAGAAGATAATGCAAAGTTTAAAACATTTGCAATCTTTTACGGATTGGCATTACTATTAATTTTATCAAGGATTCCATGGAGTCAATGGTTGCAATTCTAAAAATAAATCATCCTAAGTTTTCTTAGGATTTTTTTAAACACTGAAATGAAAATTTTAAGCCACATATTATCACCACTTTTTATATTCACTTTTTTATTGATTTTAGTGATTTTCCACCCATTTCAATGGTTAGGGTTAAGACTTTTTGGTTATAAAGGACATAAAGTAGCTGTTGATGTATTAAACTTTTTTTTAGTAAAATCTTTATTAATTTTAGGGGTAACAGTAAGTTTAAAGAATGAACACGACTTACCTAAAGGAACTTCATTAATATTTGTATCTAATCATCAAAGTACTTTTGACATTCCTCCTTTTGGGTTGTTTTTTAGAAAACACCATCCTAAATTTGTTTCAAAGATCGAATTAGGAAGAGGAATCCCCAGTGTTTCTTTTAATTTAAGACATGGAGGCGCTGCATTAATCAACAGAAAAGATGCAAGACAGGCATTGACAACTTTAGGTAAATTCTCAAAAAACATCAATCAAAATAAATGGGGAGCTATTATTTTCCCAGAAGGAACTAGAAGTAGAAACGGAAAACCTAAAAAATTCTCTACCAATGGTTTAAAAATGATCACAAAATACAACCAAGATGGTTATATTGTACCTGTAACAATAAACAATTCCTGGAAAGTATTTAAGTACGGTAAGTATCCTTTAGGTATTGGAAGCCCAATAACAATTACCGCACACAAACCAATAAAAATAGACTCTTTACCGTTTGATGAATTAATGAAAGAAACGGAAATAGCAATTATAACACACATAAAATAAATATAAATATGTCATTACAAAACATCAGAAAAGAGGTTATGCATACTTTAGAGAGTAACATAGACTCGTTTGTAGATAAATTTCTAATTACTCCAGAAAAAATATGGCAACCAACAGATTTTTTACCTAATTCTCAAAAAGATTCTTTTATTGATGAAGTACAAGAAATTAGAGAGCTTTCGAAAGAACTAGACGATGATTTCTGGGTAGTTTTAGTGGGAGATACAATTACAGAAGAAGCCTTACCAACCTACGAAGCTTGGTTGCTAGATATAGATGGAGTAACACAACATCCAGATAACGGCTGGGCAAAATGGTTAAGAGCTTGGACTGCAGAAGAGAATCGTCATGGAGACGTTTTAAACAAATACTTATACTTATCAGGAAGAGTTAATATGCGTGAAGTTGAAATTACTACGCAGCATTTAATTGCAGATGGATTTGATATTGGTACAGCATCAGACCCATATAAAAACTTTGTCTATACAAGTTTTCAAGAATTAGCTACTTATATTTCTCATAATAATGTGGCCAAAATAGCTCGTAAAAAAGGACACAAAGCATTGGCTAAAATGTCTAAAATTATTGCGGGTGATGAAATGCGTCATCATATTGCGTATACTGAGTTTGTAAAGCAAATATTTAAAATTGATCCTAGCGAAATGATGTTGGCTTTCCAACACATGATGAAACATAAAATAGTAATGCCTGCCTTGCATTTAAGACACTCTAATGAAGCAAAAGGAAGTTTATTTGATGATTTCTCTGCTGTTGCACAAAGAGTAGGTGTGTACACGGGTTTTGACTATGTAGATATTATAAAGAAATTAAATACTGCTTGGGAAATTGACAAAATAACGGGGTTAACTCAAGAAGCAGAAAAAGCCAGAGATTGGCTTTTAAAACTTCCAAACAGAATGTACCGAATTACAGAACGTATTGTGATACCAAGCACAAAATACAATTTTAAATGGATGATTCCAGCAACATAAAAAAAAGCGCCTTTAAGGCGCTTTTTTTAGTTTATAGTAAATGTATCTTTATCCTCAAGGAAGGGTAATTTAGCACGTGCTGTACACATACTTTCTTTATTAATAGTAGCGTACATAATTGCTTCTTTGTGTTCGCAAACGGCCGTCAATTCATTTCCAAGGTAATCTATCACAATAGAATTCCCTGAATATTCATAATTATTAGCATCAATCCCTACTCTATTTACGCCAATACAATAACTCATGTTCTCAATCGCTCGTGCTTTTAAAAGCGTATTCCAAGCATTAATTCTTGGTTTTGGCCAGTTAGCCGAATAGATCAGTACATCGTAATTCTCAACATTTCTAGACCAAACAGGAAAACGCAAATCGTAGCATATTAATGGACAGATTTTCCATCCTTTATAAGCAACAATAAGCTTATTATTTCCCGAAGTATATTCTTCATTTTCTCCAGCCAACGCAAATGCATGTCGTTTGTCATAATACTTAATGTTCCCTTCTGGATACACAAACAACATTCTATTATAATACTTACCGTTACCTTCTATTATTAAACTTCCTACAATTGCAGCATTTAGATTTTTAGCAGTATTCAACATCCAACTAACGGTTTTCCCTTGCATCGTTTCTGCGATCGGTTTTGGAGACATAGAAAAACCTGTAGTAAACATTTCTGGCAATACAATTAAATCTACATCATTCATCACAGAGAACATCTCATCCAAATCTGCCCTGTTCTGTTCGGCATTTTGCCAAACTACATCTTTTTGTATGATGGCCACTTTTAGTTCTGATTGCATAAAAATTATTTTTAAACAATATTATAAAATAAATCGCTTCTTTTTGTACATTGTTTGTTTAAATTCTGAGGCTACATTCAATGCAAACTTTTATTTCTGAAACTTTAAAATCAATAGGCAACAAACAAATTTCCTTTGAAAATGCAGTATTTATAGTACCATCTCAAAGAGCTGGGGTGTTTATTAAAGAAGCTTTAAAAAAATTAGTACCTGTTGGTTTTTTACCAAATACACTTAACATTGAAGAATTTATTGAAGAAATAACTGAGATCAAAAAAGTAGACAATGTTCAATTGATATTTCATTTTTATTCAGTGTATAAAAATATTGAAGAGAACCCAGAAGAGTTTGAACGCTTTTTTTCATGGGCAATTACCGTGTTACAAGACTTTAATGAAATAGACCAACACTTAATAAACTCTAAAGACATTTTCACCTACTTAAAAGACATTGAACGCTTAAAGAACTGGTCTGTAAAAAAGCCTTTAGTAAAAACACAAATGATGAAAGACCACTTTTCTTTTATGGAAAAGTTGGGAGAATATTACCAAGCATTTTACAGCTATTTAAAAGAAAAAAACATAGGCTATCAAGGTTTAATTTATAGAGAGGCTACAAAAAAAACTGAAGAATACATTCAGAAAAACAATCATAGAAAATATTACTTCATTGGTTTTAATGCGCTAAACAAGGCAGAAGAATACCTTTTTCAGCAAATGCTAAACAATGGAAACACAGAAATCTATTGGGATATTGACACCGCGTTTTTAGATAGCAAACACCAAGCAGGAACTTTTATAAGAAAATACAAGTCTGACTGGAAATACTATTTAACAAATGAACTACAAACCAGTTCTTCTAATTTTAGTTCAGAAAAAAATATTGAAATAATAGGAGCATCAAAAAATGTAACTCAAATAAAATATGTTGGTGAAGTCTTAAAAAAACTTCCAAATTTTAATAAAACCGCCTACGTTTTAGCAGATGAAAGTTTGTTACCTATCGCCTTAAATTCTTTGCCAAAAGAAGTTGAAGCAATAAACATCACAATGGGATATCCCTTAAAAGATGTCCCAACCACTTCTCTATTTAATTCAATTTTCAACTTATTTATCAATCAAGAAAAGCTACAAAGAACAACACAACAACAATTTTATTTTAAAGATGTTTTACAGTTTTTTAAACAGCCAAACATACAATCCTTATTGATTGTTAATGAAGTAAACATTTTTGAAAAAATAGCTTTAAAAACAACACAAAACAATGATGCGTTTATCAGTTTAACTCAGTTAGAATCGTTTTTAATTGAATTAGATGTAGAAATTAGAAATTGTATCCTATCAATTTTTAACAAATTCGAAAACTCTTTAGAGTTTATAGAACGAATAATTAATTTAATTGTGCTATTAAAAGAGCATGCAAATCCATTAGAAAAAGAATATTTATTTCGTTTTTATACTGCTTTTTCGCAGTTACAAAATTTACAAATTGAATACAAGTACTTAAAAACGTTAAAAACTATTCATCAATTATTTAATCAATTGATACAGTCTGAAAGTATTTCTTTTCAAGGAGAACCATTACAGGGTTTACAATTAATGGGAATGCTTGAAACACGGGTTTTAGATTTTGAAAATGTAATTATCACTTCTGTAAACGAAAACGTGTTGCCAAAAGGTGGCGTTCAAAACTCATTTATTCCATTTGATGTAAAATTAGAATTCGACCTGCCTACTTACAGAGAAAAAGACGCCATATTTTCATATCATTTTTTTAGATTATTACAACGCGCAAAAAACATCTTCCTCTTATACAATTCAGAAAATGACAGTTTTGGTGGTGGAGAAAAAAGCAGATTCATCTCTCAATTACTACATTTAAAACCAACTCTAAAAGAGTTACAAATTGCACCAAACGTAACCACAGAAAAAAGTAGTTTACTAGAAATCCCAAAGACTAAAGAGGTTCTTGAAAAACTAAAAGAGCAGGCAATAAAAGGGTTTTCTCCGTCTACTTTAACAAATTACTTATACAATCCCATAGATTTTTATAAGCAGAAGGTTTTAGGACTAAGAGAGTACAAAGAAGTTGAAGAAACAGTTGCAGCCAATACAATGGGAACTATTATTCATGATACTTTAGACGTGTTGTATCAACCATTTATAGGTGAATTCATCACAAAAGAAAGCATTAAAGAAATGCTGCATAAAGTTGAAGAATTAGTAATCTATTACTTTAAAAAACATTTTCATAATTCTGATGTATATACAGGTAAAAATCGTTTAATTTTTGAAATCTCTAAAGATTACATCAATCGGTTTTTAACGATAGAAATGAACTCTTTACAAGAAAACGATGCTTTAAAGATTATTGCCACAGAACAAGATTTAGAGGCAACAATTACGATTGATGAATTTGATTTTCCGATAAAATTACGAGGCCAAGTAGACAGAATAGACCAACTAAACGGTGTCACTAGAATCATTGATTACAAAACAGGGAATGTTACTGCTGCTAATTTAAAAGTTTCAGATATCTCTTTAATCGCTGAAGAAAAATATAGTAAGGCTATACAGGTATTGTTGTATGCTTTTTTATATTCTCAGAATTTTGAGTCTACAGAATTAGAAGGCGGAATCATCTCTTTTAAAAACTTAAAAGGCGGTTTATTAAAAGTTGATTTTGGAAGAAAAGATCACGAAATTACATCAGAAAAGATTGATGAATTTTTAATTTCAATCAAAAACCTTATCAAAGAAATATTTAATCCAGAAATTCCTTTTACAGAAAAATTGCATTAAAAAATGTTAGGCTTTTCCGCTTAAGACCAATAAAGGAACACTACAATGAAACTCTTTCTTTAAAACTGTATTCTTTTCCCAAAGCTTTTTAAAGAATCCTCTCTTACGCCTAAAAACACACAACATATCAGGATTGCTTGATTGAAAGTGCTCCAAAACACCTTGAAAAGTTGTTGCATTTTCTGTACTATTAAAAGAAGATTTTAAGGCATTTAATGCTTCATCAATTACTAAGTCTGCATCAACATACCCAGGCGTTTTAACCAATAATAAGTTAATAACTGGATTGAATTTATTTTTAACAAACTGCAAAGGTTTTAAAACATCTATTCTATTTACTACTCCAGATTTAAAAGCTGTTAACACAGAATTAAATGGTTTAAAAACATAAGATTCTGGCACAATTAACACCGGAATATCAGATTGCTTTACCACACTACCTGAAGTCGCTCCTAAAAAGACTTCTTCTCTAATAGAATTACTTTTCGGCCCCATCATAACTAAGTCAATTCCAATCTCTTTATGAACTGAAGCAACAGAATCAACCACGTTTCCTTTTGCAGAAATTAACTGAATATCTTTCCCTTTTCTATCTACACTATTAATCATAGAACGCATATACAAGTTAGATTCGCGTTCTAAAATAGCATTTACATCGATAATTGTACCTGCTTTAGATTGCACATTATAAGCCCTAAGCACAAAAATAGTTGCACCAACTTCATTTGCAAAATCAATTGCATATTGTAATGTATTAATTGAGTTTTCTGAAGATCCAATAGGAACAAGTATATTTTTCATGTGAAGTTTTTATTTAATATGAGAGAAAATTACACAAAATAATTGAACTGCAAAAATACAGTTTTTAAATCTATCAAAATTTCATTTTTTTCTTTTGTTTTATTAGTACTTTTGACCCGATTTGAAAACAGACATTAGCCGTAAAAGAATAAACAAATTAGCATTCCCTGCATTGATTGCCGGAATTGCCGAGCCATTATTATCTATTACCGATACAGCCATTATTGGACACATAGAGAACAACGCAGTGGAATCTCTTGCAGCAATTGGTATTGTTGGCGCATTTATTTCTATGCTTGTTTGGGTTTTTGGGCAAATAAGAAGTGCTATTTCTGCTATTATTTCGCAATATTTAGGCGCTAATAAACTAGACGAAATAAAAACATTACCTGCCCAAGCAATGGCTATTATTGTTTTAATGAGCTTTTTGGTAATTGCAGCTACCTATCCTTTTTCTGAAAACATATTCAAGTTCTACAATGCCTCAGGGTCCATTTTAGACTATTGTATTAGCTATTATAATATTCGAATTTTTGGATTTCCTTTTTCATTGTTCACATTTGCCATTTTCGGAATCTTTAGAGGATTACAAAACACCTATTACCCAATGGTCATTGCCATAACTGGCGCCGTGTTAAACATTGGTTTAGATTACGCATTTGTGTACGGTATTGAGGGGTATATTCCTGCAATGTATGTTGATGGCGCTGCCTATGCTAGTGTTATTGCTCAATTTATTATGGCATTGCTATCTGTTATATTATTATTGAAAAAAACGTCAATTCCATTAAAAATTACGCTACCCTTTCATCCAGAAATAAAAAGATTATTGGGTATGATCTTGAATCTTTTTGTAAGAACATTGGCATTAAACTTAGCCTTATATTTTGGAACATCCTATGCTGCTTCTTATGGAAAAGAGTACATCGCTGCATATACTATCGGGCTAAACCTATGGCTTCTTGGAGCTTTTATGATTGATGGATACTCGAGTGTTGGAAATATCTTATCTGGAAAATTGTTAGGTCAAAAAGATTACAAATCTTTACTTATTTTAAATAAAAAGTTAGTCAAATACGCGTTTATACTCGGAATTGTTTTCATTGCTTCTGGCGCTGCTTTATACAATCCTATCGGAAAGGTATTTACGAAAGAACAAGCCGTTTTAGAGCAATTTTACAATGTCTTTTGGGTAATCTTAGCAATGCAGCCTTTGTGTGCCATTACCTTTATTTTTGATGGTACATTTAAAGGCATGGGAGAAATGAAATATTTGCGTAATGTATTGATTTTTGCTACCACATTGGGATTCATACCTACATTAATCCTTTTTGATTATTTAGATTTCAAATTATACGCTATCTGGATCGCTTTTACTGTTTGGATGTTTTGTAGAGGAATCTTTTTATACTTTAAATTTTACCGAAAGTTTTCTCCGCTAGCTCAAAAGCAGTAAATTTGAATACAAATCAGATTTATAATGACAACTAATCGCACAGACGGAAGTTTATATACAAGCATCGTTAACAAAATAGCAACTATAGAGTTCGGCCATCCGGCAAGTAATTCTTTTCCTAGTGTTTTATTAGATCGATTGACAAAAGAACTACAAAAGGTTTCAGAAAACGAGAACGTTTCTGTGATTATTTTAAAATCGGAAGGAGAAAAAGCATTTTGTGCTGGCGCTTCTTTTGACGAATTGGTAGCGATAGACAATTTAGAAAACGGTAAAAAATTCTTTTCTGGTTTTGCCAATGTAATCAATGCCATGAGAACCTGTTCTAAATTAATTATTGGATCTGTACAAGGAAAAACTGTTGGCGGTGGCGTTGGTTTAGCAGCGGCTTGTGATTATGTATTGGCAACAGAAGCTGCTTCTATAAAATTATCAGAATTAACAATTGGTATTGGGCCTTTTGTAATTGCTCCTGCTGTTGAGCGCAAAATTGGTATTGCAGGATTGGCTGAGTTAACCTTGGCTGCAACAGCATGGAAAAATGCATATTGGGCAAAAGAAAAAGGCTTGTTTGCAAGCGTTTTTGAAACACAAGCGGAGCTGAAAAAAGAAACACAAAATTTAGCAGAGAAATTAGCTTCCTACAATCCAGATGCATTAGCAGAATTAAAAAAGACATTGTGGAAAGGGACAGAAAACTGGAATAGTTTATTACTTGAAAGAGCAGAAATTTCAGGAAAATTGGTGTTATCAGAATTCACAAAAAAGGCATTATCAAAATTTAAAAAATAACGTAGTTATACTAAATTAAAAACAACATGGGAGGAGATTATTTATTTTTAGGATTAGCAGTTGCACTAGTAATGATGTACTTTTACAATAAGTTTAAAGCAAACAGAAACAAAAGAAAATAGCATGAGCACCATAAGAATCACAAAGCAATTCAATTTTGAAACTGGCCATGCATTGTATGGTTATGACGGAAAATGTAAAAATGTTCACGGACATAGCTACAAACTTTCTGTTACGGTAATTGGACAGCCAATTACAGACAGCTCTCAAGTTAAATATGGAATGGTGATTGATTTTTCTGACTTAAAAAAGATTGTAAAAGAAGAAGTTGTAGATGTTTTTGACCATGCAACAGTCTTTAATCAAAATACACCACACATAGAATTAGCAAAAGAACTAAAGAAAAGAGATCATCATGTTATTTTGGTAGATTATCAGCCAACAAGTGAAATGATGGTGATTGATTTTGCTGCAAAAATTAAAAGTAGATTGCCAGAAAATATCAACTTATTTTCATTGCGTTTACAGGAAACCGAAACCTCTTTTGCAGAATGGTTTGCTAGTGATAATTAAAACGCCCTATGGCCAATTATCAATTTTATTTTGCTCTTTTCCCAAAAACAAGTCTTTTGAAAATTAAAGGAGGAATTCCTAAAAAGCTTAATTTTAATAATGATACTGGTTTTTTTGGTGATGATTCCAATATCTATTGGAAGAATTCAAATATTGATTCTTCAATTATAATTACTGAGATTGACAATTTAATCAGCAGAGCTAGTTGGGGGAATGATGAGTTGTCTTATAATTGGAAAGTTGAAACCAACTTAAAAGATAATGATGTTTGGATTTCCTTAGATGAGAATAAAAATTTCATAAAAGAATTTTATTTTAGAGTAGATCTAAGAGATCGCAAATTAGATTTTTTAAAAAACATGATTAATCTTGCTCAAAAGTACAACTTATTGTTAAATGATTATTCTGGAAACTTAGTTGCCCCTAATTTTGATGACGTTATATCTTTAATTAAAAAATCAAATTCACATAAAAATCATTTAAAAAAATAACTATTTTCCATTAAAAGCATTCATGGTATTTGCCATTCCAGCAGTACCAAAAGAGGTAATTAGATTACAAGAAAAGGGAATTCTTTCAATCAATACACTTGTTTCTTCTTTATTCCATTCATTCAATACAAAATCTACTTGACGCCCTTTTGAGTAGTCGGCACCCACACCAAATCGAAATCTTGGATACGTAGTTGTGTTTAATTTCTCTTGAATATCTTTCAACCCATTATGTCCACCTGCACTTCCTTTTCCTTTTAAACGAATCATTCCAAAATCGATATTTAAATCATCAGTAACAATTAAGGTGTTTTCTATAGATATTTTCTCTTTATCCATCCAATACTTAACTGCCTTACCACTTAAATTCATATAAGTGCTTGGTTTAAGTAATATAAACGTTCTGCCCTTAAAACGAAAACTAGCAATATCCCCTAGCTTATCTGTTTCAAATGTAGCATCATGTTCTTTTGCTAAAGCATCTACTATTTTAAAACCAATGTTATGACGTGTGTTATCATATTTAGCTCCAATATTTCCCAATCCAACAATTAAAAATTTTTTCATACTTGACAAAAATAAAAAAAGCACCACAATTAAGTGGTGCTTTTAATATTATATATTTTCTACTTATTCTGCAGGTGCTGCAGCAACTTCTTCTTCTCCTTCTCCTTCTTCTTCTTTAGTTGCATTACGAGACATTCTCACTTGTGCAACAACCGTAGTATCAGAATGTAAAATTGCATAGTTGTCATTTTTCAATGTTCCAACGATTAATTTATCTCCAATTTCTAATTCTGTAATATCAGCTTCGATAACATCTGGTAAGTTAGCAGGTATCGCTTTTACTCTTAATTTACGCATGTTGTGACGTAAAGCACCACCAACCATAACTCCTTTAGAAGATCCTGTTAATTTAACTGGGATGTTCATAGAAATTTCTTTGTCTTCGAATAATTGATAAAAATCTACGTGTAAGATTTTATCAGTTACTGGGTGAAACTGAATATCTTGTAAAATTGCAGCAAACTTTTCGTCTCCTAATTCAATCGTTGCAGTATAAACGTTTGGAGTGTATACTAATTTTTTGAATGCTAATTCTTCTGCTGAAAAATGCACTTGCTTGTCTCCTCCGTATATAACGCAAGGAACCTGACCAGCATTACGTAAGGCTTTAGTTGCTACTTTACCTACGCTTTCTCTTTGAGATCCTTTGATTGTAATTGA
>MAAC01018814.1_pt1 | contig 26743 bp, 25 predicted proteins | sample 1115981 | NCBI WGS metagenome assembly MAAC01 (sample SAMN04961126, study PRJNA320927) | seawater metagenome | isolation source: sample BD02T64 sea water enriched with oil for 64 days | place: USA:Gulf of Mexico | collected 2013-07-27
AGCTCATTAAGTACAAAATAGCGCCAGGTTCACTTTAGTAAAACGACAAGACCCGCTAGGGCAATAAAACGACATCAGCAACAGAGTGACCTACTCTTACTGATGGGAAAGCACAAGAAAAACTAGAGCTTACCAGACACCCAAGCAATTATTTAACTGTGTTCCAAGCCCGCTTTTTTGGGTAGCCTTTGCAACGGCCAGGGAAGACTGAATATAGGCTGCAAGGCCTTCAGTGCCTGTAATGCTGGCTGAGGTAAAAAGAATGTGGCCAATAAGCTCGCTATTATTTTCTGCGACAAGGGGCAGGATGGGTAGCGCTTTTTATCGCCTTCTAATGACTCTCGTATTTTCACGGGCTCATTTCTAAACTACTGTCGTTAGTTTTTATTAATAGGCTTATATGCAATTCGAGTCTGGCCCTATTCCTTTTTCAAATATTAAGCACTCTCTTCAATCAACTGCTCTTCCCGCTGGATTGACTGATAGTATTCGTCCGCACTAGCCACTTTATTTATCAATGCTTTAATGTCTAGCTTTTTAAGTTCTTGCTCAATTTCATCGATATTCGTATTAAAGTATTCTTTTCTACGATTAACTTTGTTTACACGTTTATGATCAAAGACCTTATGAAGTATTGATTCTAGATTGGGCGCATCATCAGATTCAATTAAAGCATGGACATCAAATGTAAAGGGCACACTAGCATCTCCAAGCTCTTTAACCCTATCCATTGGTTCCATTCTTCTAGTCATACCAATTTTAAGCACATCTTTTCCAAAGCTGCCAATGTTTGATATAACGTATACATGACCTTGTTTGGTCTCTTGAGCTCGGCTCCTAGCTCGCTCAAATTTTTGATGAGCTTCGTCGAGTTCTGCTTTAAGGCTATCTAGCTCTTCTTGATAAGCGGCTCTCTCCGAATCGGACTTCTCTGCCATCTTCTTTTCCAGCTCAGAAATAGCCTTACTTTTTATAATCTCTTCTTTTTCAGCTTCCTTTTGAATTTTTTCAGCTTCATCCCTAGCTTTTTTCTCTTCCCTCTCCTGCTCTCTTAACTCTCGTTGCTCTTCTTTGGCAAGTTGCTTAGCCTTTTTGAAATGAATTTCAATCTCCAATCTTTTAATAAGCAAGCTTTTGAATTCCTCATTGATTGTGGCTCTACTATCAATACACTTAATCAATGCTTCTGTTGCAATAATTGATTCTGACAATTTTTCTAAAGCTTGATGCCCATTATTTGCATTAGTTTTAGTACAAAGCATCTCTACAGTTGTTAGTAACAATGCTCCAGCAATATCAGCTTTAGCTGATATTGAAACAAATTTACCAATATTTACATTAGAATTGCTACCTTTCACACCATCAATTGCATTTACAGCTAATTTTTTCAGCCTAGCTTTTACTTCTTTTCTATCTTCCTGATAGCTCAGACTTGAAAGAAGATCTTCTTCTGTTAATAACTCTATATCCGCTGCATGCGAACAACTTTTATCTGAAATATCTTCAATGATTTTTCTAGATTGCTTTAAGCGGGCAGTAATTTCTTTATCTGCAATTTTTAAACGCTCGACCCTTTCGTGAAAAGGAATCACTCCTTGCTCAGCTTCTTCTAGTAATTCATTTTTCTTTTTCTCGGCTGAATTTATCAGCTCTGATGCTTTATTCCTATTTTGTAAAATAATTGTCTTAGCTTCTTTAATCGCCTTGTCAAGAATGAATTTACGCTTTTTTAGAATAAACATTATTAATACTAAGCCTATTAAGCAAAGAGCAACTCCTGCGATTAACAAGTTCTTATCAATCACTTCCATTAGGTCACTTCCCTATTCTAGTTACAAATTAATTCCACCCATACATGCAACAGTTAACTAGACGTACTCTGTCTAGTTATTTAATTGCAGCGAGCACTTCAGAAATCTATTCGTCGTTATAAACCGCTGGGCGCTTCTCCATAAAGGCCTTGCCGCCCTCGTCCATGTAGGGCGAAATACACAGTACCTGGCCGCGATCTTCCATGGCGATCACGGCTTCGAGATTGCCGGCATCCTGGGAAATATTGAGACCCTCTTTGGTGAGGCGCAGACCCATGGGTGACATGGCGAGCATTTCGCCGACCAGACCCTTGCCGGCGGCTTCGAGGTCTTCGGATTCAACGACTTCGGACACCAGACCGATGCGCAGGGCCTTTTTGGCATTGACGAAGCGGCCGCTCATCATCATTTCGGCGGCGTTGGAGGTGCCGACCGAGCGCGGCAGGAAGTAGCTGATGCCGATGTCACAGCCGGTGAGGCCGATTTTCGCCATGGCGACATTCATGCGGGCGTTGTCGGCGGCATAGCGCACGTCACAGGCGAGGGCAAAGGCAAAACCACCACCGGTGGCGGCACCCTGCATTAGGGCAACAATGGGCTGGGGGCAGCGGCGCATGCGCATAATAATTTCGGATATGACGCGTTGGCCCCGTAGGTCGGCGGGGTTGCTGGCACCGAAGTGGCCGGCGTCGTTGAGGTCGAGACCCGAGCAAAAGTGTTTGCCGGCACCGCGCAGCACCACCACGCGCACGGCATGGTTGAAATAGAGTTTGCCGAAGTAGTCGAGCAGCTCATCGGACATGACCTGGTCGATGGCATTGAAGGCATCGGGGCGATTCAGGGTCAGCCAGTCGGCGCCGTCTTTGTGTTCGATGGATAGGGTGGTGTAATTCGTTGCCGCACTTGTGGTCATTTTATTCTCCTGTGATGGGTTTTCAGCGCTGCAATCGTCAGCGCCATCGATAATTCATCCGCGCCGCAACCGGGCGAGGCCTGCACCGATGGTACTACAGCGTTACACCGGCCGCTGTATCGATGACCCCGTCGCTACGCTTCACGGCCCCGGCTTCGACAACAATAATCTCATCGCACCAGGGCCCACTCACAGGCTTCCCGGTGGTGACAGAAGTACCTGCAATTTTTCACGACCTGCAGGGCTTTCAAAAGTACAATGGCGGCGCATAGTTAATGGCTCAAGGAATTCGATAGATCAGTGATCGCACACGACATAGAACAGATGCAGTGGACTACTTGGGCAGCGATATGAATAGCCATCGCAAGGACCTGCTCGCTCAAGGGCGAGCCCAATGACAGCCATCGACACCAGCAATATTCGCAGCCGCGAAGCCCACTGGCAGAGCTACCGCCGCCTGCCCGCCTATGCCGTGCCCGCACAATGGCGCCATTGGTTGCTCGACCGCGGTTCGCTGACCCAGCGTTTAATCGCCGCCAGCGCGGGGCAGTTTCGAGTGCGCATCCTCAGCCAGGGCATAGCCAAACCCCGCCGCACCGAGGCCAAGGCACTGGGCATACCTCGCCAGCAACTCGCCGTGGTGCGTGAAGTGGTGCTCTACGGCAATGATCAGCCCTGGGTTTACGCCCGCAGTGTACTGCCCTTAAGCAGCTTGACCGGCCGCCTGGCGCGACTGCGCAAACTCGATGAGCGCCCTCTTGGCGCTCTGCTGTTTGCCGACCCCTCCATGCGCCGCGGCAAACTGGAGCTGGCCCGCGTGCAACCAGCAAAGGTAGCTTTACCCCCGGAACTTGGTATCTTTGACACTCCGCTATGGGGTCGCCGCTCGGTATTTTATGTCGCCGATAAAGCCCTGCTGGTGAGTGAGATTTTTTTACCCACCTTCAGCCCCCTCAACTCCGCCCCCAACGACCTCGCAGGCCATCACTAACCATGCCCACCGCCTCCAGAACCCAAGCCTTTTTCGAGCTTATGCGCTTCAATAAACCGGTCGGCACCCTGCTCTTACTCTGGCCAACACTGTGGGCACTGTGGATCGCCGCCGACGGTCTACCCTCTACCTCGGTACTCATTATTTTCGTGCTCGGTGTGATCATGATGCGCGCCGCCGGTTGTGTGATTAACGACTACGCCGACCGCAAGGTCGACGGCGCCGTGACCCGCACCCGCAATCGGCCCCTGGTCGACGGCCGCATTGAGCCCCGCGAGGCCCTCATCCTCTTCGGCGGCCTCTGTTTTGCCGCCTTTTTTCTGGTACTGATGACCAACCGCCTGACTATCGCCCTGTCTTTCGGCGGCGTCGCCATCGCCACCATCTACCCCTTCGTGAAACGCTACAGCCACCTGCCACAGGTGGTGCTCGGTGCGGCCTGGGCCTGGAGCATCCCCATGGCCTTCGCCGCCCAGACCGGCACCCTGGTGAAAGAGATTTGGGTGCTGTATTTCGCGGTGGTGTTATGGACTGTGGCCTTCGATACCTTTTATGCCATGGTCGACCGCGAGGACGACCTAAAGATTGGCATTAAGTCCACCGCCATACTATTTGGCGATCTCGATCTTTTTTTAATCGGCGTATTACAGCTATTGACCCTGCTCGGGCTGGTGGTCACCGGCGATGCCTTTGAGCTGGGCACACCCTATTTCGCCGGCGTGCTCATCGCCGCCCTGTTGTTTATCTATCAGCAGGTTCTTGCCCGCCACCGCCAGCCCGACGCCTGCTTCAAGGCTTTTCGCAATAACCAATGGCTGGGGTTGGGGCTATTTATCGCCCTGGTGATTGATCGCCTGGCGGCTTGACGGCAAGAAAATATCTGCTGCTGTCATCTAATTGTCACGCCGACGTCATCTAATAAGCCTACTTCAATAAGGGTAAGCAGACATGGCAGAAGCCACCATTTTGATTGTCGATGATGAAAGCTCGATCCGCGACATGGTTGCCGTGGCGCTAGAGGTAGCGGGTTATCACTGCCTACAGGCCGACAACGCGCGCAGCGCTCACGCCACAATTATTGATGAAAGCCCCGACCTGGTGCTGCTCGACTGGATGATGCCGGAGACCAGCGGCCTCGAATTACTGCGCCGCCTGCGCCGCGAAGAACTCACCGCCAAACTGCCAGTGATTATGCTCACCGCCAAATCGGAAGAAGACAATATGGTTCAGGGCCTCGACTCTGGGGCCGACGATTACATGAGTAAACCCTTTTCGCCTCGCGAGCTGATCGCCCGCATCAAAAGCACCTTGCGCCGCCAGGATGGCCAGGTTCAGGAAGAGCCCATCCAGGTCGAAGGCCTGCTGTTTGACCCCATTAGCCATCACGTCAGTATCAATGGTCAAGCACTGACCATGGGGCCTACGGAGTTTCGTCTACTGAGCTTTTTTCTCAGTCATCAAGAACGAGTCTACTCCCGCGACCAGATTCTCGATCACGTCTGGGGCGGCAATGTCTATATGGACGAACGCACCGTCGACGTGCATATTCGCCGCCTGCGCAAGGCGCTCAGTATCGATAGCCACGAGCGCTTCGTGCAAACGGTGCGCGGCGCCGGCTACCGTTTTTCGCAAAAGCTGGCCGCCGAATAGCCCGGCCACCCGACGAACTTAGGGAATATTGACGCGTGCAAAGAGGATTACGAGTCGAGCTTCAACGCATCATACTGCTGGCAGTAGCGCTGGGCATTAGTGGATTTTTCAATGGCCATATCGCCCTCACCCTGCTGGTGGGTGGCGGCCTGTACATGGCCTGGACCCTGCTAAAAATTCTCCGCCTCTACCAGTGGCTCGACAGCGGAGGGCGAGGCATCCCCCCCGATGCCAGCGGCGTCTGGGGAGACATCTCCGACCAACTCTACCGCCTGCAAAAGCGCAATACCCGCGCCAAAAATGAGCTGCGCGCCGTGGTCAAGCGGGTGGTTAAAATCACCAGCGCCCTCGATGAGGGCTTGATCATTCTCGATGCTGAGCACAGCGTCGACTGGTGGAACCCGGCGGCCGCTAGACTGCTGGACCTGTGCAGTGAAGACCTCTACCAGCCCATCACCAATCTGCTGCGCACCCCCGCCTTTGTGCAATTTATACAGGCCGGAAATTTTGACTTGCCCCTCGAATTACCCGCACCCAATGAGCCCCAACGCCTGCTGCAATTTTCGGCGCGAGTATTCGGCAAGGCCGAAACCGCCCTGGTGATTATGGACATTACCCGCCTGCGCCAACTGGAGGAAATGCGCAAAGAATTTGTCGGCAATATTTCCCACGAGCTGCGCACCCCGCTGACCGTGCTTACCGGCTATATAGAGACTCTGCAAGATCAGGATATGCAGCACCTGCCCGCCGCCTGGCCCAGGGCACTGCAGCAAATGGGTCAGCAGACCGAGCGTATGAACCTGCTCACAGAAGATCTACTACTGCTATCGCGCCTCGAAACCACCTCTTCGCCACCAAAAGTAGCCGTTGCTCTCGACCAACTGCTTGAGCCCATTATCGACAATGCCCTGGCCTTGAGTGGCCATAAACACAACATCAGCTTCACCTCTTGTCAGCAGCCGCTGCTCGATGGCGATGCCAAGGAACTGCACAGCGCACTGTCGAACCTGGTCTACAACGCGGTCAGGCACAACCCTCAGGGCTGTGATATTGCCATCGCCATCGAGCGCCGTGCCGATACCCTCAGTATCAGTATTCGCGATACCGGCCTGGGCATCGACCCCCTGCATATTCCCCGCCTGACCGAACGTTTTTATCGCGCCGACAGCAGCCGGGCGACACAGTCTGGCGGCACCGGTTTGGGCCTGGCCATCGTCAAACACGTATTGCTGCGCCACCATGGTGAGCTCGACATCACCAGCACCCTCGGCAAAGGGGCGACATTTACCTGTCGATTTGCTCAAGCGTAGAGATCACGCTATCTTGCCCGCCATGAATGACTACCCCTTTCTGCACAGCGCCTTTCTCAACAGCCTCGAAAACAGCGGCAGCGTCGGCCCCGACACCGGCTGGCTGCCCGCCCATGTTCGGCTAGACGACGACCCCAACAACAGTGCCTTTATGCCCACCTATGTGAAGACTCACTCCTGGGGAGAGTATGTATTTGACTGGGCCTGGGCCGATGCCTACCGGCGCAATGGCCTCGACTATTACCCCAAGCTGGTGTCCGCCATTCCCTTTTCCCCGGCCACCGGGCCACGGGTGGTATTTACTGGTGAGGGCGATCGCCGGCAGGCCTGCCAAAACCTGTTTCAGGAGGTGCGCGAACTCGCCGACGAACAGCGGGCCCACAGTTGGCACTTGCTGTTTCCCGATGCCGACACCCTGGGCTACTTCAAGCACCCCGACCTGATGCTGCGCACCGGGGTGCAATACCACTGGTTGAATCGTGGCTATGAAAGCTTCGAACACTTCCTTGCCGGCTTTGCCTCGCGCAAACGCAAGATGGTGAAGCGCGAACGACGCCGCGTTAACGAACAGGGCATCGCTGTGGAAGTGCTGCCGGGCAGCGCCATCGATCCCGAACTGTGGCAATTTTTCTACCAGCTCTACCAATCCACCTATCGCAAACGCAGTGGCAATGGGGGCTATCTGAGCCAGGCCTTTTTTCTGCAGCTGGGGGCATCCATGGCCGACAATATCGCCATGGCGGTGGCCCGCAAAAAGGGCCAGCCCATCGCCTGCGCCCTGTATTTCCACGGCGGCGACACACTGTATGGCCGCTACTGGGGTTGCGCCGCGGAATACGATTTTCTGCATTTCGAACTTTGCTACTACCAGGGCATCGAATATGCAATCAAGCGGGGTCTGCAGCGCTTCGATGCCGGTGCCCAGGGCGAGCACAAAATTGTCCGTGGCTTTGAGCCACTGGCCACCCATTCCCTGCACTGGATTCGCCACCCCGGCTTTGCCACCGCCATCGCCGACTTCCTGGAACGTGAAACCATCGAAATTAAGCGCTATATTGAGCAGGCCAAATCTGCCCTACCCTATAAACAGGAAGAACAAAGCCCATCATGACTATGCAACAGCCTTTTCTAGCTCCCACCCTCGGTAAATGTCTACTCGCTGTCAGCCTGCTGATCGCCACCCTGTGCGCCAACCCGGTACAAGCCGCCAGCAAGGTAGAAATTGACGCCTATGTCAGCGAGGCTTTGGACAAGTTCTATCGCTCCTCACCCGCCGGTAAAAGCCTGGCGGCAAAAGCCAAGGGCATGCTGGTGTTTCCCAAGGTCTATAAAGCCGGCTTTGGTATCGGTGGCGAGTACGGTGAGGGTGCCCTGCGCATCGGTGGCGCCAATGTCGCCTATTACAGCACCGCGTCTGCCTCAATCGGCTTTCAACTGGGAGCCCAGCGCAAGGCGCAAATTATTTTGTTTATGAGCCACGCGGCCCTGAAGAAATTTCGCAGTAGTGAGGGCTGGGAGGCCGGTGTCGACGGCAGTGTCGCCATCGCCACCCTTGGTGCCGGCGGCGATATCGATACCAAAACCGCTCAACAACCGATCATCGGTTTTATTTTTTCCAACGAGGGCCTGATGTTCAACTTGAATCTTGAGGGCTCAAAGATCACCCGGCTACACCGTTAATTTTTACGCCACACCAGTAGGCGGTTATTGGCGGGCATGGCATTGTCTTCCAGCAGGCTCATACCCGCTCTGCTCGCCAGTTGATCGACCGCTTCGAAATCTCTAATGCCCTGGTGTGCGCCGCGCTGTTTTAACCATTGATCAAAATTGGCATTGCTCGGTGAGGTGTACTGCCCGTCATAATTAAAGGGCCCGTAGATCGCCAGCGTACCGCCAAGGGCCAGTACATCCGCCAGATGAGTGAACATATTGACGACACTGGCCCAGCCCATAATGTGGCAGGTGTTGGCGCTGAACACGGCATCAACGCCCGCAATTGGCCACTCGGGCATATCGACATTTAACAACAGAGGGCGACGCAGGTTTTCGGCATTCGTGTCCGCTATCCAGGCATTGATACCCGGGTGGTAGTCGGCCTGGTCACTGGTCTGCCACACCAGCTGGGGCAGGCGCGGGGCAAAATAGCTGGCGTGCTGGCCCGTGCCACTGCCAATTTCCAGCACCTCTTGGGCCTGGGTAAAGACGCGTTCGAGAACGGTGAAAATGGCCTGCTGGTTATTCTCACAGGCCTGGGAAAAAGGTTTATCTAACACACTTTGACTCCAATCGCTTGGCGGCAAGCCCGAGCTTAACTGGCGGCTGCTTCACGGGTAAACACCCACTCCTGGGCCGAAGACATGGCCGGGTTATAGCTGTAACCCTCGCTGTCGAAGGCCTTGATTTGCTCCACATCCGTGAGGCGATTACGCACAATGTAGGCCACCATCAGGCCGCGAGCCTTTTTCGCATAGAAGCTGATAATTTTATACTTATCACCCTTGCAGTCCTTAAACACCGGGGTGATGATTTCCGCCGCAAGTTGCTTAGTCTGCACAGATTTAAAATATTCATTTGAGGCCAGGTTGACCAGCACCGGTAAGGCCACATCGGCCTGGTGTTGATTCAGGGCATCGGTAATTTGGCTGCCCCAGAACTGGTAGAGATCCTTGCCCCGGCCATTGGCCAGCCTGGTGCCCATTTCCAGGCGGTAGGGCTGCATCAGGTCGAGGGGGCGCAGCAAACCATAGAGGCCGGAGAGAATACGCAAGTGCTCCTGAGCCCACTGCAGATCGGCATTGGACATCGCCTGGGCATCCAGCCCGGTGTATACATCGCCCTTAAAGGCCAGCAGCGCCTGCTTGGCATTTTCCGGACTGAATTTTTTATCCCAGCTCAGGTAGCGATCAAAATTGAGCTGGCCCAGCTTGGCGCTGATTTTCATCAACTCCGACACCTGGTGAGGCGACATCTCGCGCAACTGTGCAATCAACTCGGCGGAGTCATCGAGAAAGTCGGGGGTGGTGTGCTCGTTGGTCGTCGGCAGGGTTTCAAAATCCAGTGTTTTGGCCGGAGAAATCACCATTAACATCGCAGCTTCCTTTATCAGAGAATCCTTCAACTATTTTTAGCCTAGCGTGTCATTATAATCCGATCGAGACATCTGCCGCCCCTGTTAAGAGAGATATTCTGTGCGCCGTAAAGACTTACTTCTAGGCTTTAGTGCCATCCTGCTAATACTCAGTGCTTGCTCGGTCAATCCGGTGACCGGCGAGCGCCAGCTGTCTCTGGTCACCGCCGAGCGGGAAGTCGCCATCGGCCACCAGCAGTATCTACCATCTCAGCAGGCCCAGGGAGGGCGCTACTACATCGACCCGGAGATACAATTTTATGTCGCCAGCGTGGGCCACAAACTGGCGGCGCTGAGCGATAGACCCGGCCTACCCTATGAATTTGTGGTGCTCAATAACCCCGTGCCCAATGCCTGGGCATTGCCGGGCGGCAAGATAGCCATCAACCGCGGCCTCCTGCTGCATCTGCAGGATGAAGCGGAACTCGCCGCCGTGCTGGCCCACGAAATCGTCCATGCTGCGGCCCGCCACAGCGCCACACAAATAACCCGCGGCACGCTGATTAATATCGGCGCACAAGCCCTGGGAGCGGCCGCCCAGAGCAATGGTCTGGGTGAGCTCGGAGGCATGGCGGCACAACTCGGCGGCGGCGCCTGGATGGCGAGTTATGGCCGCGATGCGGAGCTCGAGTCCGACGCCTACGGTATGGAGTACATGGTGCGAGCGGGCTACGACCCCCGGGGAGCAGTGCGCTTACAGGAGACCTTCGTAAAGCTCGCCGAGGGCCGACGGAACGACTTCCTCACGGGCCTGTTTGCCAGCCATCCACCGTCACAGGCCCGGGTTATAGCCAACAAAGAGAAAGTGAAAACTTACCCTGCCGGGGGTATGAGCCAGCGAGCTGGGTTCCAGAAAAAAATCGCCCAACTGCGCAAAGACCAGCCCGCCTACCTGGCTCAGGCCGAGGCGATGCAAGCACTGGCCGATAAAAAACCTCGCCGGGCCCTGCAATATCTCGATAAAGCCGTGAAACTGCAAAGTGGTGAGGGCCAATTCTGGGAACTGCGCGGTCGCGCCTGGGCCATGCTCGAGCAGCCGCACAATGCCGAAAAGGCCTATTCCACCGCCATTGCCAAAAATCCCGACTATTTTAGCCACTATCTTGCCCGTGGGCTGCTGCGCTTCCAACGTGGCGAACACGCTGGCGCCGAGGAGGATTTAACCCACAGTCAGAAATTACTGCCCACACCCGGAGCCAGCCTCTACCTGGGCGATATTGCCAGGGTCGCGGGCAATGAGAAGGCTGCCATCGCCTACTACCGAGAGGCCGCCCAGGCTAAGGGTGATATCGGCACCCAGGCACGCGATAAACTGGTTCTGCTCGACATGAGCCGGGCACCCAACCGTTATATTCTCAATCGACTATCGATGGCTAGCGATGGTTACCTGCTGCTCACGGTTTACAATAAAACCAATATTCCCGTCTCAGGCCTGGTTGTACACGTCACGGAATCGACGAGTAGCCTGGTGACCGCTGCCGGGGCGCAAATTGCCATTGGCGACCTGGCCGCCAATACGCAAAAGACCATCACCACGGCCATTGGCCCCCTTGCCGGTGACGCCGCACTGCAGCGCTACCGCGCCCTGGTCATTGCCGCCAGACCCCTCGAGCCCGTAGCCCACTAGGCCTTCGAGATACTCCATGGTGACCGGCCTCGGTCATCAATAGCTAGCCTTAAGGCCCCTCTCGCCCTTAAGCCTCCAAGGTTTTTGCGATAGCATAAATAGCAACAATGATAATGCGGGTCGAGCCTCCGGCAGTAGCCGACCCGCCTGCCTATAATTCTAAAAACTTATCATCTTGCAGAGGTATCAACATGAAGTTTGCCTATTTCACCGAGCGCCCCTACCGCCATCTTGATGAAGACATTATCCTCAAAAACAAGGCCTTTTTCGGTGTCTCTAATAAGTACTACGACCGCAAAAAGGGCGCCGACGACTACAACCAGTTTATTGACGAGTACTGTTTTGCCGAAGAGGTGGGCTTTGACGGCGTCGCCCTCAACGAGCATCACGGCAACCCCTACTGCATGGGCAATGTCATCACCATCGAGGCCGCAATCCTCGCTCGCGTCACCGAGACCGCGAAAATCATCCTCATTGGCAACCCTTTACCGGTGATTAAACACCCCCTGCGTGTGGCGGAGGAACTGGCCACCATCGATACCATTTCCCGCGGCCGCCTGGTCTCGGGCTGGGTGCGCGGTGCCGGCAGCGAGCAGTTTTTTAACAATGCCAACCCGGCCTACAACCGTGAAATGTTTAACGAAGCCCACCAGTTAATCCTCGACTGCTGGACCAAAGATGGGCCGTGGCGCTACGAGGGCAAGCACTTCCACTACCGCCACATTAACCCCTGGGTGAAGCCCTATCAGGAGATGCCCCAGCAGTGGATCCCCGGCGTGCTGTCCCCCGAAACCGTGGTCTGGGCGGCGCGCAAACGCTATCCCTATTTAGGCCTGGGCTCCGCCCTGAGTGCCACCTGTGACCTATGGGATCTCTACGCCGATACCGCCGCGGAGGAGGGCTACCAGGCGGGGCCGGAAAACTTTGGCTACCTGGTACCCCTGTTTGTTGCCGATACGGAGGAAAAGGCCCAGGATATTGGCCGCGGTTACTCCTTTGGCGGTGGCCAAAACGGCTTTAGCCGCCCCGAATTCACCCTGCCCCCCGGCTATAATTCCAAGGGCGCCATTCGCGCCATGGCCAGGGCCACACCCGGCGGCTCGTGGTTGGGCGTCAGCAAGGAAAAACTCGATGCCTCGCGCAGCGGCAAGTGGCGCGATGAGAGCATGGAGGTGGTGAAACAAAAACTCTGGGATTCCTACCAGCGCGCCCAGGACAATCTGCAAATTGTTATCGGCACCCCCGAGCAGGTGATACCCAAGCTGAAGGCCATTATGCGGGTGATTCGCCCCGGTTCCCTCACCGCCTTCAATGTCCAGGGTGTGGCCAGCGATGCCGATCGCCTGCGCTCGATTGAATTGCTCGGTAAGGAAGTACTGCCGGAATTGCGTGAATACGCCAAAAGTATCGGCCTTACCGACTCCTTCGAGCGCGAGCCCGGCTCGCTAAAACTGGCACCGGGCACCAGGCGCGCACCGGTGGTCGATCGCAGTGGCATGGAGGGTCTCGGTTTAAAAACCTAAACAGGTAATAAAGCCAGACATAAAAAAGCCGAACTTATAGAAGTTCGGCTTTTTTATTCAGCGTTGGGTCTCAGCGAAAAGCTAGGACTCTTGCTGGGGGCGGAAAAAGGGCAAGTAGCCGCCTTCTTCGAGGGGCTCGAAAACCACCTCAACCGGCAAACCAATTTTCAGCTCGCGATAGTCGAGACCACGCAGGCCGGCCGTAATGCGCACGCCCTCTTCCATATCGACGACCAATACCGCGTAGGGGAAGTCCTTCTCAAAGTGAGGGGACATGGGCATGTGGCAAACCGTCCAGGTATAGATGGTGCCGCGCCCGTGTGATTCGCGCCAGCCCCAGTTGGGGGAGCCACAACTAGCACACATAAAACGGGGGATATGGCGCCAGGTTTCGCAGTCGTGACAGCACTGGAAACTGAGAATTTTGTTTGCGCAATTCTCCCAGAACTGCTCATCGAGATAGTTCGTCGGCTTGGGTGCCGGGTTTGGAATAAACTGTGTGTCTGTCATCGTCTTAGTTCCTCAAAATCACCAGGCTGCCATCACCAAAATCACCCCAACCCGTGACCAGGCCGAGTTCCGCATCCTTCACCTGTACCCCACCGCCGTCGCCACGCAACTGTCGCGTCGCCTCGACCACGTGGTTGAGGCCCCAAACGTGGGCCTGGGAGTGCAAACCGCCGTGGGTATTCATGGGGAATTTACCATCAATTTCCAGCGTGCCATCTTTGACAAACTCGCCCACGCCGCCCTGTTCGCAGAAGCCAAGGGCCTCCAGCTGCAGCAGTACAACATAGGTGAAGCAATCATAAATCTGGATGAAATCCATATCCGTCGGCTTCAAACCGGCCATGGCAAAAGCCTTGGGCGCAGAGTTGGCCAGACCGATGTGGAACATATCGGGGCGATTGGCAATATCATCGGCCGGATAGGGGTGACCCTCGGCCGCCGCCATAATATAGGCCGGCTTGTGACGCAGGTCTTTGGCCTGATCGGCACGGCTGACAATGACGGTACAAGCACCATCGGTTTCCAGGCAGCAATCGAAGAGACGGAAGGGCTCTGAAATCCAGCGGGAGTTCAAATAACCCTCCATGTCCAGCTCCTGGCCCCGCGTGGTCGCCTTGTCATTGAACTGCGCGTGGCGACGACAGGCCAGAGCCACCGCACCCATGGCTTCGTGGCTAATGCCATAGGTTTGCATGTGACGCATGGCGATCCAGGCGTACATTTGCACCGGTGAGGCGCTGCCATAGGGAAAGTAGTAATTCTGCAGGGTGCGTTCCAGAGCGGGAATGGAAATCAGCTCGGGGAACTTGGCATTGGGCTTGGGGCGCAGAGCCGAGGAGCCATTCCAACCCACTGTTACCACGATGTTATTGGCGATGCCGGCGGCGATGGCCATGGCCGCCGTTTGCAATGCCGTCACCGGGCTGGCGCCACCCATATTAATGGAGGCACTGTAGCGCAAGTCTTCAATGCCCAGGTTGGCGGCAATCTCTTCCGCGGTAATCATCACCGGCGGTAATATAATACCGTCGATATCTGTGTTCTTAAGCCCTGCATCGGCAATTGCGATGCGAGTCGACTCCAGTATCATTTCAGCCGAGGGGCGAAGTGCACCTCGGGTATAATCGGTTTCACCGATGCCGACAATGGCGGCCTTATCTCTAAAATCGAGTGAATTATCAGACATGCTCTTTCCTCAAGCTGGTAGAGAAGTTACGTCTATGGGTGGGCAGCTAGAAAGCTAGCTATAGGGTGTTTACTCCTAGCTATAGGGTGTTTACTCAGACCGACAACAGTAAGAATAAGCGCCGCCCATTGCCCCTATAAACTGGGCGCAATGAGACCACACTTCCCATATTGGGTCAATCTCTTGACATTTTTGCTCGCCACCAAGGTAGCCTAAAAACCGACCTCCAGCGCCTCACATAAAAACTGCATTAAGGGCTTAGCCGAGCGGAAGGACTTTAAGACCTGTTTGGCAAAGTCCTCGGCCTCAATGGCACTGTCATCGAGCGCTTGAATAACAATAAAATCTTTGCGTTTAAGGCTGCTCAACAAGGGGTGGTCGGCGCCGTAGCCTCGTGGCGGTCGCAGTAGTGTAGCCCCGCCCCAGGTAAACTGCCGCTTAAAAGGGCGACCGTTGAGTATTGCCTGCCAGGCCTCGGGCTTCTCGTCGATACGCTGACGAATCTTGGCCAGGGCCGCAGTGTCCGGCCGCCAGCAACCAACACCGAGAAAGACCTCGGCCCGCTGTACGTGCAGGTAGTAGCCCGGGGCGTGAATATCCTTGCCGCGACGGTGGCGAAACTGAATACCCAGGTTGGTTTTATAGGGCGTCTTATCCTTGCCAAAGCGGGTATCGCGATAGACCCGCATTAGAGAGCCCCCACTGCGCTTGGGGATGGCCTCAAAGTAGGGCGAGAGCTTGTCGATTTTTGTCGCCATGTGCTCGACAAAGTCCAGCGCCGGTGACAGCACGGCCGCTTCGTAGCGCGGTTTATTCTCGGCAAACCAGGGGCGGTTATTATTGACCGCAAGCTCATCGAGAAAAGCCAGGAGTTGTGGGGGAAAACCAGTAAATTCACTCATGGCTCACTATTACAAGAGCCCGTAATATTGTCCAGGTAAGAGCTATGGCTCCCTATTAACATCCACGGCTACTGTTAAGTGTCGGCGCGCAGCTTTTCGTCAATGGCGTCCAGGTGCCCGTGGCGAACATCTTTACCCTCCACCAGATAAATCACATGCTCACAGATATTCTTGGCGTGATCACCAATTCGCTCCAGGGCGCGCAGCACCCACAGCACATTCATCACCCGGGTGATACTGCGCGGGTCTTCCATCATATAGGTCATCAACTCACGCAGCGCCGATTTATAATCGGCATCGATTTGCTCATCCCTTTTCATCGTCGCAATGGCTGCCGCCGTATCAAAGCGCATAAAGGCATTGAGGGCATCGTTGAGCATACTACGCACCCCGTTGGAGATATGGCGCACCTCGGTATAACCCCGGGGAGAGGCCCCATCGACGGCCAGCTTGATGGCCATTTTGGCAATTTTCTGCGCTTCATCACCGATGCGCTCAAGGTCGCGGATGCAGCGCGTGACCACCATCACCAGGCGTAAATCCGTGGCAGCCGGTTGGCGGCGGGCAATCAGGGTGACGCAGTTTTCATCGATGGTAACTTCCATTTCATCGATTTGATCCTCCACCCGCAGCACCTGCTCGGCAATATAACTGTCGGCATTTTCCAGGGCTTTAATGGCCTCGGCCAATTGCCTTTCCACCAGGCCGCCCATTTCAAGCATTTGGCTTTTAATATTTTCGAGGTCTTCATTAAACTTTTGAGAAATATGCTGATCGAGCTTTAATTTATCCACAACCCTCTCCTTAACTATCGATGCCTTTACAGAGGCGAGTGATTAACCAAAACGCCCGGTAATATAGGCTTCCGTTAATTTGTGCTCTGGGGTGGTAAACACCTTCTCGGTCTCATTCACCTCCACCAGTTTACCCAAATGGAAATACGCGGTGCGGTGGGAGACACGCGCCGCCTGCTGCATGGAGTGGGTAACAATGACAATCGTATAATTTTCTGCCAACTCGGCGATGAGTTCTTCAATACGCGCCGTGGCAATGGGGTCCAGGGCCGAACAGGGCTCGTCCATTAAAATGACTTCGGGGCTAATGGCAATAGCGCGGGCAATACACAGGCGTTGCTGCTGACCGCCCGACAAACTCGTGCCGGGTTGCTGCAGGCGATCCTTTACCTCGGCCCACAAACCTGCGCGTTTCAAACTTTTTTCGACAATTTCATCCAGCTCGACACGGCTACCCGCAAGCCCATGAATTTTTGGGCCGTAGGCGACATTGTCGAAAATACTTTTCGGGAAGGGATTAGGTTTTTGAAATACCATGCCCACCCGGGCACGCAGTTCGACCACATCCATTTTTGAATCATAGATATTGTCCTCTTCGAGTACAAAGTCACCCTCCACTCGACAGCCATCAACCGTATCGTTCATACGATTGATAGTGCGCAAAAAGGTCGACTTACCACAGCCCGAGGGGCCGATCATGGCGATGACTTCGTGCTTGCCAATATCGAGATTAATATTAAAAATGGCCTGTTTATCACCATAGAAAACACTGCCGTTGCGGGCGCGTATTTTAGGGTCATCGACAAAGGGAGTGCCCACCGTGTCTTCTACAACACTGTCCTCGGGTGAGATATCAAGGTCATTTTTTGTAGACTCGCCAGCCCTAAGGTTCATCGTTGCAACACTCATATTTGAACGCTCATATTTCAGCAATTATTTTCTAGATTAAAAACGCTGTACGGGTACTTCACTACCAACGCCTTTCCAGCCGCTTACGCAAAACCACGGCAAGGGTATTCATGGTAATTAAAAAGGCTAACAGCACCATAATGGCTGCCGATGTTTTTTCAACAAACGCCCTTTCAGGACTATCTGCCCACAGAAATATTTGCACCGGTAAAACGGTGGCGGGGTCGGTAAAACCACCGGGCACATCGACAATGAAGGCCACCATGCCAATCATTAGCAGTGGCGCGGTTTCACCCAGGGCCTGGGCCATACCAATGATAGTACCGGTTAACATGCCAGGTAAGGCCAAAGGTAGAACATGGTGAAGAACCACCTGCACCGGGGACGCACCAATACCAATCCCGGCTTCACGAATTGATGGCGGCACCGATTTAATCGCAGCGCGACTGGAAATAATAATCGTCGGCAAGGTCATTACCGCAAGCACCAGACCACCAATAATCGGCACAGACCGAGGTACATGGAAGAAGTTGATGAAAATTGCCAGACCTAAAAGTCCAAAAATAATGGAAGGCACGGCTGCCAGATTATTAATATTCACCTCAATAAAATCTGTCCAGCGATTCTTGGGTGCAAATTCTTCGAGATATACGGCTGCGGCAACACCGATTGGGAAAGAAATAACCAGGGTAATAAATAGCGTAAATAATGAGCCAACAATCGCACCACCAATACCGGCCTGCTCGGGCTCACGGGAATCACCGGTTTTAAAGAAATTGCTATTAAAGCGTAACTTTATTCCCCCCTCATCAATCAGCGACTGTATCCATTGCTGTTGTTTTTCACTGGTACGGCCAATGAAGGGACCGTCTGAACGATTAAGGCTTTTAAAATACGTATCAATATCGTCATCGGCCAGCACCCATAATTTTTCAGACTGCCCCAACAAACTAGGGCTGGTTTTTATGCGATCAGCCAATTCATATTCTGCGCTGTTACTAACCAACGTATAGAGCTCACGTTTTTCTCTGCGCCCGGAGACATCGGTAAATTTGCTGCGCAGGCTTTTCTTAACCAGACCGGCATAATTGCCCAGAGCAAGTTGTTGCTTATCATTAATATCACTGACGCCAAGAATGTCGGCATCATAATTTACTGTGAGTTCGATATAAGTTTGGCGAAATGCGCCGTGGCCCTTACCAATAATATCCACAAACAATGTCGCCACACAAAGCAGGCCGAAGAGAATCGCAAGCACGCCATAGAGTCGAAAACGTTTTTCGGCGCGATAGCGCTTGGCGAGGCTTTTTCGAATTTGTTGCGTTGTGTCTTTGGATGAACTACTCATACTGCTCTCGATATTTTTTCACAACACGCAAAGCGATAAAATTTAATCCCAGTGTTACCAGGAATAACATTAAACCCAGGGCAAAGGCAGATAATGTTTTGGCGCTGTCAAACTCCTGATCACCAACCAGCAGCGTTACGATTTGCACTGTTACGGTAGTCACGGTTTCGAGAGGGTTGACGGTGAGATTGGCCGCAAGGCCCGCCGCCATCACCACAATCATGGTTTCACCAATGGCTCGCGATACCGCCAGTAAGACGCCACCGACAATGCCCGGCAGCGCAGCGGGAATAATGACTTGCTTAATGGTCTCGGAGTGGGTTGCGCCGAGAGCGAGGGAGCCGTCGCGCATGGTTTGTGGCACGGCATTAATCACGTCATCGGCCAGCGATGAAATAAAGGGGATAATCATAATACCCATCACCAGGCCGGCCGCGAGGGCACTTTCAGAGGTGACCGACAAACCGAAATCAGCGCCGGTCGCTCGAATCAGCGGAGCAACCGTTAGGGCGGCAAAATAGCCGTAAACCACGGTGGGTACACCGGCGAGAATTTCCAATGTCGGTTTAACAAAGCTACGCACCTTTGAGCCGGCATATTCCGCCAAATAGATCGCCGACATTAACCCTGCGGGTACCGCCACCATCATCGCAATCAATGAAATAAGCAGGGTGCCAAGAAATAAGGGTACGGCACCAAAACTGCCCGAGCCACCGACCTGATCGGCGCGTATGGCTGTTTGCGGGCTCCACTCCAGGCCAAAGAGAAATTCTGAAATAGGCACTTGCTGAAAGAAGCGAAGCGACTCAAAGATAACCGAAAGCAAAATACCCAGTGTGGTAAGAATGGCCAGGCTGGCACAGAGCAGTAAAAAGCCTTTAAAGACTTTCTCTACTTGCTGGCGGGCGCGCAGCTGTGCTGACATTTTCCACCAGCCCCAAAGTCCACCAATGCCCGCAGTGAGCACGGCCATTGCCGTGAATAAGCGTTGGCTGGTATCCCGCAAATAAGCTAGTGCGGCAGCGGCATCCAACAGCGCAGGCCTGACCCCCTCTGCTGACAATGCACCACTCGCCAGGTTTTCAATCTTGTTCATTAGCAAATTATATTCGGCAATAGAGTTCGGCCGAATGTCAGCCCGCAGGCCCGAGAGAAGCAACTTACTAATAATGCTCTCTTCAAAGGCCAGGCCGATAAAGAGCAACAAAACAGAGGGTAGACCACACCAGAGGGCGACCCTCATACCGTAATACGTTGGCAGAGAGTGTAAGTTGCGCACACCGCCAAGCTGGCGAGCAAAGCCCTGGGAACGCTGGTAGCCAAAATAATAAGCCAGAGCAGACATTACAAGTAAGGCAATAATCAGGTTTGAGGTTTGCATATTAAAAAGTTTGGCCCCTTACAAAGCTATACCCATCTGTTTACCTCAGAAAAAGACCCGATAGAAATCGGGCCGCCCTACGATCTTCCAAATGAGCTGTTACGTTCTCTTTATAGACTGATTACAAACCTTCACCAGACATCGACTTAAGGGCTTTAATGTCGTCGCCATTGGCTTTTCTGACATCGGCACTCAATGGAATCATGCCTTTTTCGGCCAGGTAACCTTCGCCACCCCAGGCTTTTTCACTGATGAATTCAGCCAGGTAGCCCTCAATGCCCGGTACCACCCCCATGTGCGCCTTCTTCACGTAGAAGTACAGAGGGCGGGAAATGGGGTAGGACTTATCGGCAATGGTGTCAAAGGTAGGCACCTGCCCTTCGATCAACGAGCCCTGAACCTTATCGGCATTTTGGTCGAGAAAGCTAAAGCCAAAAACACCGAGGGCATTTGGGTTGGCATTGAGCTTTTGCACAATTAAGTTGTCGTTCTCACCGGCTTCGATGTAGTGGCCATCTTCACGAATGGTGTGGCAAATTTCCTTATAGCCCCGTTTGTCTCGCTTTTTTATAGCCTTAATCCAGCTAATTTTTTTACAGCCACCCTCGAGGGCCAGCTCGGCAAAGGCGTCACGGGTACCAGAGGTCGGTGGCGGGCCCAGCACTTCAATTTTCATATCGGGTAGGGCCGGGTTGATTTCTTTCCAGGTTTTATAGGGGTTGGCAACCAGGGTTTTAGCGCTGGTAAACTCATCCTGCATACTTTTTGGTGCGGGTACATGTTTCGCCAATGCCAGAAAAATGTCTTTACGGCTCAGACTCATTTGTGGGGCTTTGAGCGAATTGGCCAGGACAATGCCATCAAAACCAATTAGCACCTCAACAATATCCTTCACACCACCGTTCTGACATTTTTTAAATTCGGAACTCTTCATGCGACGCGAGGCGTTGGTAATATCGGGGTGGCCCGTACCCACACCGGAGCAGAACAGCTTCATGCCGCCACCGGAACCGGTGGCTTCAACCTTCGGCGTGGGGTGGGGCGTAGTTTTACCAAAGCGCTCGGCGACAACCGTGGCGAAGGGATAGACCGTTGATGAGCCAACGATGCTGATATAATCTCGCGACGCGGCAACAGCCTGAATGCTGGCCAGGCTTATGGCAAAGCCACAGCCGAGGGCCGCCGCTTTGAATTGTGCAACTGTACTCGATCGTTTTTTCATATGTGTCTCCTGCGACGTTTCCATCAATGACGGGGCTAGTACGCGCATCCTAGAGAGGGCGAGTGACAAGACTATGTACACAACATGACAGCGATGTGACAACGTCATTTTCATAGCGGCCATCAAAGCTTTGCCTTGATGGCTAAAATTGATAATAAAAGTGCACAAGCCCTAATACACTTATCACTGGTTTACACCATGACAGCCCCCCACTCCCCCATTGATACCTTTACCAAACTCTGTGGCAAGCTCACCGCCTGGGCGACGCTAACGATGATGCTCTGCACCTGTTTTGTGGTGGTGGCGCGCTATTTATTTGGCTCCGGCTCCATTGCCCTGCAGGAGACCGTGATTTATCTCCACGCTTTTACTTTTATGCTCGGCACCGCCTTCACCCTGCAACGCGGTGGCCATGTCCGGGTGGATATTTTTTACCGGAATTTCACAGCGCGCCGCCGCGCACTGGTGGATGCCTGCGGCGCGGTGTTTTTCCTCCTGCCCACTTGCGCCCTTATCTTCTGGCTGAGTCTCGATTATGTCGGCAATAGCTGGGCTATTTATGAACGTTCCGCCGAGTCCGCCGGCCTACCCTGGGTCTACCTACTCAAGACACTACTCTTGATCATGCCGACCGTACTGCTACTGCAGGGCCTTGCTGAACTTCTCAAATCCCTCCGCACACTGCGCTCCCCCGCAAACGACTCTCTGACAGCGACTAAATAAACACCATGATCGAACTCCTCCCCCTCTTTATGTTCCTCGCTGTCTGCCTGGTGATATTGCTCGGCTATCCGGTGGCCTTTTCACTGGCCGGCACTGCCCTACTATTTGCCGCCTTCGGCACGGCCATCGGTCATTTCGACACGGCCTTTCTACAGGCCCTACCCAACCGGCTCTACGGCACCATGGTCAACCAAACCCTGGTCGCCATCCCCCTGTTTATTTTGATGGGCATCATGCTCGAGAAGTCCAAGCTCGCCGAAGACCTACTCAACAATATGGCCCGTCTCTTCGGGCGTGTGCGCGGTGGCCTTGGCATCTCCGTGGTGATGGTCGGGGCACTGCTGGCCGCGAGTACCGGCATTGTCGGCGCTACGGTGGTAACCATGGGTCTAATGTCTCTGCCCACCATGCTCAAACGGGGCTATAACCCCGCCTTTGCCGCCGGTACTATTTGCGCCACCGGCACCCTCGGGCAAATCATTCCCCCCTCCATCGCCCTGGTGCTGTTGGGTGACATTCTCTCCACCGCCTATGCCCAGGCACAATTAAGCATGGGGATCTTTGCACCAAAAACCGTCTCTGTTGGCGACCTCTTTATGGGGGCGGTTATTCCCGGTCTGATTTTGGTCGGCTCTTACTGTGCCTATATATGGTTCTATGCCCGACTGCGCCCCGACGACGCACCCGGTGGTAATGGCGAGGATAAGGTCAGCACCCGCGCCCTACTGCTCAGCCTGGCACCGCCGCTGCTACTCATTTTTGCCGTGCTCGGCTCCATCCTCAGCGGCATCGCCACCCCGACGGAGGCCGCCGGCGTCGGTGCCTTTGGCGCCTCATTGCTCGCTCTGTTACGCCGCCAGCTCTCTCGGCAGCGGCTGCAGGAAGTACTCGAGGGCACCGTTGAGGTCACCGCCATGGTGTTTATGATCCTTATTGGCGCGGCAATATTTTCCCTCGTCTTTCGCGGCTTTGGTGGCGAAGAACTGGTGACATCACTCTTTGCCAGCATTCCCGGCGGCGCGCTGGGCGCAACGCTGGTGGTGATGTTGACCATTTTTGTACTCGGCTTTATTCTCGACTTTATCGAGATCACCTTTGTAGTGGTGCCCATTGTCGGGCCCGCATTACTGGCCATGGGTGTCGACCCCATCTGGCTGGGTATCATGATAGCCGTTAACCTACAGACCTCATTCCTAACCCCGCCCTTTGGTTTCGCGCTGTTTTATTTGCGCGGGGTAGCACCGAAAGAAGTACTCACCAGTGATATTTATCGCGGCGTCATGCCCTATATAGGCATACAGCTAGCGGTACTCTTACTACTGGCCCTGTGGCCGGCTTTAGTGACCTGGTTGCCGGGCTTGATGCATTGAATGGGCTAAATATTAGGGCAGTGATAGCGCCTAGCGGGCGGTGGCCCCAAGCAGCTTTTTCTTTCGCAAAGCGATGAGAACAAGGGTGATTAGCAAATACACTGCGGGTTCAAACCAACCACTTTTCAGCGACCACCAAAAGTGTATGCAGCCCATGATGGCAGCGGGATAAATCCACCAGTGGAGCGTCTGCCACTTTCCTTTCATGGCGCGCATCAAGCGTGGCAGCGATGTCAGCGCCAATGCCGATAGGATCAGCCAGAGGCTAAAGCCGAGCAGGATATAGCTGCGCTTGATAATTTCCTCCGCAATTAGACCCCACTCAAAGACTAGATCTAGTGCTAACCAGGCGAAAAAATGCAGGCTGGCCCAGGTATACGCCCACAGCCCCAGGGGTCTGCGCAACTTAAAGAGGGCGGCAATTTGCAAGTACTTCACCAGAGGTGCAATCAATAAACTCAGTAACAATAGGCGCAGCGCACCGAGACCGAGAAAATGAATCAACTCCTCCACCGGGTCTCCCCCCAGTTCGCCAGCGGGCACGGCCCAAAACAGCCAGACTAGAGGAAGCAGAGCAGCTAGGTGTACGCCGATATGTAGGGCGAGGGCAAAAACTTTTTTTAGGGACATGGTTGCAACACGAAGGGTTTATTATCTAAATTCAGAGTTGATGGTCGACTGACAAGGCCCCACCACCTGCCAGTGTTGGCAGTACTCGATAAAAACTCGGGCCTAATACCACTGCTTGAGATTCATATTGCTATATAAACCGGCGACCTCATCGGCATAGCCATTGAAGGGCAGGGTTTTTTGTCGTTTAGCACTAAATAGTCCACCCTCAGTAATCACCCGTTCACTACCCTGAGACCAGCGCGGGTGATCGACAGCCGGATTGACGTTGGCGTAAAAGCCATACTCTTTTGCCGCGAGCATATTCCATGTGGTGGGCGGCATTTTCTCGACGAGACGAATTTTGACAATGGACTTGATACCCTTAAAGCCGTATTTCCAGGGCACCACCAGTCTAATCGGGGCGCCGTTTTGTGGGGCCAGGGTTTTGCCATAGAGGCCCACCGATAAAATCGTCAGCGGGTGCATCGCTTCATCCATGCGCAAACCTTCCACATAGGGGTAGTCGATGCCACCGCCGATGCGGCGAGATTGCTGCCCGGGCATTTGCTCCGGGTCATACAGGGTTTCAAAGGCAAGGTATTTTGCCTTGCTGGTGGGCTCGAACTGTTTCAGTATTTGACCGAGTTCGATGCCTATCCAGGGAATGACCATCGACCAGGCCTCGACACAGCGCATCCGATAGATGCGTTCCTCCAATTGCGCGCCCTTCTTTTGCGCGCCATTAATCAACTCCCAAACATCCAGCTTGCCAGGTTTGGCGACCTCGCCCTCGACACTCAGCGTCCAGGGCTCTAGTTCCAGGCCCTGGCTATTTTTAAAGGGATCCGTTTTGCCGGTGCCGAACTCGTAAAAGTTGTTGTGGGTCAAAATCTTGCTCTCGGGCGTCAAGACAAGCGGTGAGGCCGGTGAGGTTTTTTCATATTGCAAAGCATGGCGTTTGGCTGCAGCAGGGACTTCCACAGGTGCTTCTTTGGAGAAGAAACCCGCCTGGGATGGACCGGCCAGCAAGAGGCTGCCGAGACCCAGGCCCTTTAGTATCGTCCTGCGCTCGCTGTATACACTCTCAGGTGTCAGCGCTGACTCCAGCAGATTTTTTTTCGCTTTGATTAACATGAATGAGCCTTAGAATTTGTTTATGAACTTCGCAGCGCTGTGAACCGAGAGCCTAATCTTGATAATAGAACATTGAGCGACTGGGCGAATTTTAATCAGCGATGGCTTCATCCCCCGCCGTCATCCTGCCTCGCTTACCGAATACGATTTTTGACTATTGCTAACTAGCTAATCTGAAAAACCTATCGTCCTTAACTGTTTTACTACCAGGTGGCACTGGCCCTTTGTAGAGAGCTCTATGGCATCACAAGTCTGTATTAGTTCCCCCTAAGATGGCATTCCATCAAGGCAATTTAGATGTCAAATATCCCGCTGCAATGATTATTGCCTCAGGCCGAACGCGCGTTTTTTAGGGGAGGTTTGTGGACTGGATTTGTATTTTATGTCGAAAAAAATACATTACGTTTATTTAATTACGTCTTTAATATTAAAAACATCAAGATCCAACTTGGAAAATAAAGCTGCCCGATAAATTCGTAAAAACATCAGTGAATTAATAACTATAAAACATCTAAATTAAGTATCTTATATTTATTTGTAAGCCATAGTTCTTATGTCGACACTACCAATAAGTAAAAACAAAAGATCCATCAGTCGCTATAACTTTAATTAATTTTATTGGATGATTTTATTTCAATACTGCTTTTAAGTAGCTAGATACTATGAATTATCGAATAGTATGACTGTGTCGCACAAATCCACAATAGCGAATTTGTGCGACAAAAAACTATTATTTAACCATACCGCTGTAGACAATCTTGACCCACATATCGCTAGGTAAAAAGCCATCGCCCCATTCTTTGTCTAACTCGGCCAGGGGTTTGGCGGCAATAATTTCCGCTTCATTTTTCCCGGCATCAATCAGGGCCTGAATGTTTGCCTGTGCCTTCGCCAGCATATCGCGGAATGCCACAAGGTCTGCCTTAGTTGCCAGTGGGCCATGGCCGGGCATGATTTTGGTCTTGTCGTTAGCCAGTGCCAATACCGTGTCACAGGCGGCAATCATACCGGCGATGCCACCACCGGAATCGACATCGATGAAGGGATAGAAACCGTTAAAGAAGGTATCTCCGGCATGGATGACATTGGCCTTGGTGAAATAGACGATGGCATCGCCATCGGTGTGTGCATTGGCCACATGGAGCAGGCGAATATCATCACCATTGAGGTGGAGGCTCATTTCACGCTGAAAGGTCACCACCGGCAGTGCCTCTTTGGGCGATGGTGGCTTGTGCATGTTGAAGAGCTTAATAGACTTCTCAACCTTCAGGCTCTCACGAACATTTTCGTGGGCCACAATAATAGAGCCATGTTTGCCAAAGTGCTCATTGCCACCCGCGTGGTCACCGTGCCAGTGGGTATTGACCAAAAATTTAGGTGTCTCGCCGGATAGTTGCTTGATGGCTGCGGTGATTTTGCTGGACATCTCCGCGTACTGATCATCAATGGCAAAGGTGCCGTCGTCGCCGATGGAGACGCCGATATTCCCACCCTCGCCCATCAGCATATAAATCCCTTCAGTGACCGGTATGGCCTTCACCTCTCCGCTATCAAAGTGGTCATTGGCCTGCGTGCCCGCCGCGAGCACCAGCGGTAGTAGGCAGGCGCCGAGTGTCTTTTTCAGTATTTTCATCGTTTTCCCTTGTTGATGAGTGTTAAAAGGCAGTGATAAACACAAATAGAGCGTTTATTTCTGTGCT
>MAAC01012545.1_pt1 | contig 26699 bp, 22 predicted proteins | sample 1115981 | NCBI WGS metagenome assembly MAAC01 (sample SAMN04961126, study PRJNA320927) | seawater metagenome | isolation source: sample BD02T64 sea water enriched with oil for 64 days | place: USA:Gulf of Mexico | collected 2013-07-27
TGGAGCGTAGCAAATTCCACCAGTAGAGCAGCCTTGATATTGAAAGTCCAATTCGAAGTCATTTTTACCAATCTTCTCTTCTATTAATTTCAAAGGTACAACAATATTTAGATTTTCAAAAGTAACTTGTTCTCCATGATAATCTTCAGGAGTGGGTTTTGCAAGTTCACTTGAGAGTTCAATTCTTTTTGGTTTGTTTATAAATACTTTTATTTTTTCATCATAAAGGTACATTTTTTCATATAATTCTAGTTTTAAAATAACGCTATCAGCTGTTTTGACGGCACTTGATTTAAAGGCCTCATCTGGTCCTACAAACTTTTGCTCTAAAGCAAAAGAATATATCACCATAAAAAGTATTAGTAATATTTTTTTCATAATTTTTCATTGTCCTTAATCACTGTATTAATTTCACCAATGATTTCTTTAAAGTTTTTGCTATAAGCAAAACAAACATCCACTTTACACGCTAAATAAGTATCATCATCAGTCACTTTTCTAAGTAAAAAAGGATGATCAGGCAATATTTTATTGGCAAGCATATTTTTATTGGCTTTTAAATTAATATAGCCTTTTTCAAATCCTATTAGAGTTCTTAATAACCAAGCAGCACTGCTGGGTTGACTAGCAAGTAATAAAGAATTGTTTTCAAAATTACTTTTAGCAAGTTCTTGTAAATCCAAATCATCATTTAATATGGCTACTTTTAAAATATTATCAATCATATTTGATAATGAGCTTTTATAAGAGCTATCATAAACTGAAGCCATACTTTCAAACTCATCATTACTCATGTACCAGTTGGAATCTTTGTAAAATTTGGCTTTGGCCTCATGTGTAAGCTTAGTTGCCAGAGATAAGTATTTTTTATCCAAGGTATAGTCATACGCTTTTAGAGAAGCACTTATAATAAAAGAGTAATCCTCAAATAAACCCGCAACTTTAGGTTTTTTATGAACCAATCTTTGATGATATAATACATTGTTAACATATAATTTTTCAATCAAAGTATCTAGATACTTTAATCCAAGTTTTGAATAGTTTTCATTTATTTTTCCAGCTTCAAAGAGTGCAGAGATATACATCGCATTCCAAGCTGTTAATATTTTATAATCTACAAAAGGATATTGCCTTCTGCTTCTAAGTTCTTTTAGTAGTGTTTTAATTTTTTCTAAATTGGGGGGTACTTCTTCATCGCTGAGATAAACATTGTTCATTTGATGTTCAAAGTTACCTGTTTCTGTGATATTAAAATAGTTTAGTATTTTTTCAATTTCTTCAGTGTTATATCCATTTTCTTTTAAGAAGTTTGAAGTTAAGGTGTAATCAAAGACAAAATAAGCACCTTCTTCTTTTTCACTGCCCACTTGACTATCTGCGTCACTGGCACTATATAATAAATTGTTATCTTCAAATCGTATTTTAGTAAAACTAATAAGTTCATCAACTATTTTTTTAAAAAACTTGTCTTTTGTTATTCTGTATGCTTTTGAATACACACTTAACAATTCTGCATTGGTATATAACATTTTTTCAAAATGTGGAATCATCCATTCTTCATCTACACTATATCTATAAAACCCACTCTCGATTTGATCATAGATTCCACCATTTCCCATGGCTTTTAACATTGATGTTGCCATTTCAAGAGCTTTATCATTTTTAAAAGTGACATAGATGTCTAAAAGTGTTTCAATACTTGCTGCATGTGGGAATTTAGGTGCGGTTCCAATTCCAGGGTTTTCTTTATCAAAAGAGTTTTCAATTTCATCTACAAATTTGTTCACCAAAGCCAAACTAAGGTCTTTTTTCTCGCCTTTATAAGCATTCTTATACTGTTTTAAAGCCGATTCAATTTGCAAAGAAGTACTGACCACTTTTAAAGAATCAAATTTATATACATCCGCTAATTTATTCAATAACTCTTTGATTCCCATACGTCCATATTTACTCACATTTGGAATATAAGTTGCTGCATAAAAAGCTTTTCTCTCCGGAGTTAAGATGACATTTAAAGGCCAGCCCCCTGCTCTATTATTAAGCAGATTATACACATCTTGATAATATTTGTCCACATGGGGCATTTCTTCTCTATCAACTTTGATTGAGATGAAGTTTTTATTTAATATTTTTGCCACTTCTTCATTTTCAAAAGATTCTTTCTCCATCACATGACACCAGTGACAAGTACTATATCCTATGGATAAAAAAATCAACTTTTTCTCTTCTTTAGCTTTTGTAAAAGCTTTGTCTCCCCATGCATACCAATCAACAGGATTGTGTGCATGTTGTTGTAAATATGGAGAGTCTTCGTTAATAAGTTCGTTTGTAAACTTTTCTTGCGCACTCATCATTGTGAACACGCCAAACAATACAAGCAAGACTTTTTTAAATGAGAAAGTGGGTTGATTTTTTAATCCATTGAACATTTCTAATTACCTAAAGCGCCAAATAGTTTTCTTGATTTGTCATTTTTACCATTAACGTAAATTGTTGGCGTTCCTTGGATTCGCATTGCTTCACCCATAGTCATGTCTGATTGAACTTCATCAACTGCTTTGGCTGTTTTTAACTCTTCCATTGTAATATTTGTTTTAAACGCTTTGTTAAAACCATCTAAAATTGTAGCTGAGTTTGTTTCTCTTGCATTAAAGTAGTTGCTAAAGTTAGTTAAGTACATTGTCATTTCTACATCTTTAACACCCTTTTCTTTTGCAATAACCATTGCTCTACTTAAATCTAGCGCTGCAGGATGAAGACTGATAAGTGGGAAGTGATAGTAGTATAATGCGATATCATCTGGATTTGCATTAACTTTTTGAATCATTCCAGGAATAGTTTGTTGACAATAAGGACAAAGAGGATCAGAGAAAACCACTACTTTATTTTTTGCATTTTCATTTCCTGCAATTAAATTCTTTTTTTGATAATATTTAGCAGTTAATTTTGGTTCAAAGATAGTTTTATAACTTGACCCATCTTTCATATTTAATAAGTCAGTTGAAACTGCTTCACCATTTGAAAACAAAATGTCATTTCCACTTACAACTCCACGACCTGGTACATCAGCAGTTATTTTTAACATATAACCATACCAACCAGGAACCCCTAATGATTCTTTTTTCTCTACAACTACTTTTTGTAATGAAATACCTTGATTTGCTAAAAATCTCATTTTTTCAAAATCAATCACTTTTTGATCAACAGCAGCTGATGCAAATAATGATGCTCCTAATAATAATGTTGATACCCCATATTTAAATAATTTCATGTTTTCTTTCCCTTGTTTTAATTTTAGTTAAATTTTTCGTAAATACTTTCTTTGATTTCAGTGGGGGATTTTACACCCATTTCAGTCGAAATTAGTTTACCATTTTTTAAATAAAGAATGGTAGGAAGTGCACGGATTGAGTACATCTGAGTCAATTCTCTTTGCTGTTCAATATCCACTTTATATAAGGTCACTCCAAGTTCATTTAAGTCAACTTTATTGAAGTTTTTTTCCAATGCTCTACAGTTTGGACACCAAGTCGCATGAAACTTCACAATGGTATTTTTGCCACTGATTTTTTCACTAAAATTCTCTTTAGTAATTTCTTCATAAGCAAATAAAGAAACAACAGTAAAGACCATCATTAATAAAATCTTTTTCATGTTATCTCCTTATTCCGCTTTGAGTAAATCCATATAACCAATAATTTCATTTGCATCAGCATGAAAATCATTAAACCGTACTACTCCATTTTTATCAATAATTACAGTCCATGGTGTTCCACCACTTCTATAATTTCTCATAAATTCAGATTTCTTATCACTACTACCACTGTGTCCTATTGGCATAGTTAAAGAATATTTTTTAATAATATCTTTGGCTGCATTTACAGAGTTAACCATAAATCCTTCAAAAACTGTTTGAATAGCCACAAAAGCTACTTTATCATCTCCTTGATAATGAGAAGAGAGTTTTTGCAAAGTAGGAAAACCATGAGAATGACATCCTGGACACCAAGCTTGAAAACCATAAAGGTACAATACTTTCCCCTTGTAATCTTCAATATCTATCTTTGAAGCACCATTAGACTGTACCCAAGTATCTACACCAAAACTTGGTGCTTTTTGACCTTGAATACCCAAAGCAAACACATTTAAAGAAAATACAAATGTAAGTAATAAAAGTTTAAATTTCATTTTAAATCCTAATTATTTTATGTTATTATATTTGGCTTTTGTGTAGGATTTGTAAAGAGAAAGGATTGAAACCTTTTTTCTTTTTATTTAACAGTTTTTTTATTGTCTTTCATCCAAGATACAATTCCACCTTCTAGGTGATATACATTTTTATATCCAGCTTTTTGAGATAGAAAATCTCCAACGATTCCTGTTCTTCGGGCACTTCTACATACCAAAATAAATTTCTGATTTTTATTTTTTACTATTTTTTCAAACTGGCTCATCCATTTTGATAAATCATATTTTCCTTTTTCATCAAAAAATGTCAGTTTACGAGAACTAGGAACCACCCCAGTATCACTCCATTCATCTAACCTTCTTATATCAATGACCGAAATTCCTTCTTTTATTGCAGCTTCCAAGTTTTCATTTGATATTGTTTTAAAATCAGCATACAAAAACGATGTGAAGATGAACATACTTAAAATGCTTAGTATTATTTTTTTCATGATTTCTCTTAATTATAGATTGATAGTGTTATTATAATTTGTAAGTGTGTAAGATTTGTGGAGTTTTGACATAAAAATCTTTAGATTGATTTTTATGTCAGTAGTAACATTTTTTTTCGTGTCTTATAATTTATATGGTTTTATTTTTGAGCGTCTTGTAATACTTTTATCACTTCAGCAAGATTGTCATAAGGGATATGAGACTTCCACTCAACATCTTTACCATTTAATGCAATTCCAATACTAACCACATCACCACTACCTGCACCGTATGGTTCTTTTACATCCATAATTGAAATAATACCTTTTTTCGTACCTGCTAAACCGATTTTAGCCAGTTGTGTTTCATTTGCCATATTTTCTCCTTTTGTTTATATTTTATTATACATTATATTTCTTTGATTGGCTCTGAGAAATAATAACCTTGAAATTCATCCACTCCTAAGTCATATACAATGTCAAAAACCTCTTTGTTATGTATAAATTCAGCGATGGTTTTAATATGTAACTCCTGAGAAAAACGAACGATTGATTTTACCAGCTCTAATGAATCACTGTCTTCATTTATATTTTTAATTAAAGAACCATCTATTTTAATATAATCAGGTCTAATGGTTAAAATATGTGTAAAGTTTGAATACCCCGTACCAAAATCATCAATGGCAAAACGAATACCCAGTTTTCTGTATTTAAAAATAAATTCTTCAAATATCTCATAATCTGAGATATGATCACTTTCTAAAATTTCAAAGACCACTCTTTTACAGAAGACTTCTGTATTTTTATTAAAATAATCGTCTAACAAATTTAAGATATTGGGATCTTCAATATCTGCAAAACCCAAATTTATTGATAGCTGATAATTGGTATTAACAGCTTGTTCTAGGGCTTTTCGGATAACTATCTCGGAGAGTCGTGCATACTGTTTTGTTTTTGTTGCAATATCTAAGAAAATAAAAGGTGAAATATAAGTAAGTTCACCTTTATCATCGGTTTTTTTCATTCTCATCAAAGTTTCGTATTTTTCAATTTCTTTATTTCTATTATAAATTGGTTGGTAAAAAGGCAAGATTTTGTCATTTTCAATTGCATCTTTAATTTGCTCTCTCCAGGTTTTGATATTTTCTACCCTTTTATCACCATCTAAGGTACTGTTATAAACAACAAATCTTTTATTGGTTTGTTTCGCTTTTTTTAAGGCATTGTTGGCTTTTTTAAGAACATTGTCTTGAGAAATTGCTGCGCCCAAGGTAATTTCTATATCAATATCTAAATTAATCTCTTCAATAAATACCTTATAATACTTGGTAGAATCCACCAATTCATTAATATCAATTTCATATTTAGTAATAGTGACTAATTCTTCTTTATCTAAAAGAGCAAAGGTATTTCCATATAATCGATAAATTTCATAGGATTTACCAGTACAAAAACGCTGTAGAAATTTACTGTATTCAATCAAAACTTTGTTTCCAATATGATAACTATACAATTCATTAATATCATCAAAAGCTTCAATATCTAGGATGAGTAAAGTAGATGCTTCATGTACTTTCAAGTCTTGTAAAAGAGAAAACTTGTTGCGAAGTTTTGTTAATTCGTCAAAATGAAGTTTATCGTTAAGTTCTTTTGTTCTCAAACTTACTTTGTTTTCTAAATTTATAATATTATCTTGTAAAGAACAGACCATATAATTAAATTGTTCAGCTAAAAGACCCAGTTCATCATTACTATGAATGTTATTTCGAATTGAGAGATCACCTTGTTGAATAGCTTGAGCATTTTTTGACAATATCTCTATGGGAGAGATTAATTTTCTAATAAACCTTAGACCTACGATAAAAAGAAATGATAATACAATAAGAGAAATACTTAAAATAGTATAGTTAATATTTCTGGACATATGATATAACTCATTTTTAGGTACTGTTGCTACCATATACCAATCATAATATTGATTATAATCAACCCAGGCGATTTTTTCTTGCATCACACTTCCATGTTTAATTGAAAAATTAATTGCTTCTTTATTTTTATAAGCTTCATTAAGAGTTTTTATATTTAAAGGTTTTTCATGTTTATGGGGATGTATCATCATTTTGGTATCACTTGAGATTAAATATACATATCCATTCATAGCCAGCTTGGTTGAAAGAATGAGTCTTTCCAGCTCTACTTGTACTTCTAGTTTTTGTAGAGAAACACTTTTTTGTATATCATCAATATACACGCCAGTTGAGATATAGACATCCCAAGGTTTAAAATATGTGGTGTAAGCAATTTTTTCTAATACTTTTTCTTTTTTATTTTTCACCCACCAATATCGAGTATAGGCGTACCCATTTTTATAAGCTTGAGCCATTAACTCTTGGGCAAAAAACTTACCCTTTTCATCGGCACGATTGTAAAGATTCAGTCCAAGAAACCTAGCATCAGCGTGTTGCACTAAAACCCCTTGATTATTTAAAGTATAAAAGTAATCATTTTCTCCATATCTAATTTTACTTAACTCTTCAAAGGCCATACGCTGCGCACGTTCTAGGGAAAATTCACCATTATTATATCTTTGGTGATAAGCTTTGATAATATTATTACCAATTTGGGCAACATCTTTGATTCTATTTTTATGATTTTGGAGTGAAAGTTCAGTAAAAGTTTCTAAAACTTTTGATTTATATTCTACAACAGTAGATATTTTTTGGAGTTCATCTTGTATATGTCTTGTTTCAGATTCAAAAACATATTCTTTTATTTTAGGAATGGTGATAAATATAATTGACATTAAATATGTGATGATAATTAATGCCAATAATGCAGTTATTTTTAAAGACAACTTATTCAACATATCCAAACCTTTTAAGTGTGACACACAAAGAGTAAGAAAATAAGTGTAAAAATTATAGTATTTATTTTATTCTTATTTTATAGTTGAAATTATTCTCCCGTAATTAACCTTTTGTTTTGTTAAATTATCTAAATTAACAAAATTCTTTTCCCATATCATAACAACTGTTGAGCCCATTTTAAAGTATCCCATACACTCGCCTTTTTTAATATGAAGGTCATCATACTCATAAACAACCATATCATCAGGTTTGGTATTTGTCTCAACTCGTGGTTCAAAATCAAAGACCATTTGTCCCACATTTAAAGCCCCTACAAAAACCATGTAAAATATCTTCTCATCTTTTAAACACTCAACGATGACTCTTTCATTTTGTACAAAAAGTCCCAGTTCTTTTTTAAGGTATTTGAAATTCACAGGATATAATTTACCAGGAACATGAATCAGTTTTGTTATTTGACAATCAATGGGAGCATGATATCTGTGATAATCTTTTGGTGATAAATAGAAGTTCATGTATTCACCATCAAGAACTCTGTTAACATTTGAACTACAATGATAGGTTAAAAGTTCATCTACATTATATTCCATACCTTTAATTTGCATCAAGGTATCATTTTGTAAAGTTCCACACTGTGAAATTAAACTATCTGCAGGTGAAATAAAATTACCCTCTTGAGTATCTATGTCTCTTGGTTTTTCTAAAGCCCTCGTAAAAAGAGCATTTAAAGAGTCATATTCATTTGGATGTTTAAATTCGCTCATATCTAAACCCATACATTTAACATATGTCTTATTGATTAAGTTTTGCATTGGTTTAGGAAAGGGTTTTTTAGCAAATTTTCCAAAAACTCTTGAAATTTGATTTGTAATGTGCATCTAGTTCCTTGATTATTTATATAAATCGTATTCTATCTAAAATAATCTAAAACTTAAATTTACCTTTATAAAATGTTTTCTGTACCTATAAAGCTTCTTCAATCTTGTTATAAATTTTTACTTTTTCAAAGATTTTCATTTGGTCAATTCTATTTATTTTTCGCATATGCCTATGTTTTAACACCAAAACAACTTCAATATCCAAGTCTTGTAGTTTTAGAATCATCTCTTCAAGTGCAAAGATAGCTGAGATATCTATAAAAGGAACATTACTACAGTTGACAATTAATTTTTTTGTATCTAATATATTCTCAATTTGATCCTCAAACAGTGAGGCTGAACCAAAGAAAAATGCACCATTAATATTTAGAATTCGAAGATCTTTATTATCGACATCGTGTAAATCCTCTTTATGAAACTCAATTTTGACCTTTGATTCAATTGAAATTCTATACACGATTAACATAGATGCCAATAAGATACCAACACCCACAGCCACAATTAAATCTACAAATACTGTTAAGAAAAAGACAACCAACATTACAGCCAAATCATTTTTAGGAGCAAAGTTAATGATTTTTAAAAACTTGTAGTCTAAAATATCAATACCCACCTTCATTAAAATTCCAGCCAGAACGGCAAGGGGGATCTCTTGAGCAATAGGCGCCATAAACAAAACAATACACAATAAAGAAATAGAATGAATAATTCCTGAGAGTTTTGTTGTCCCTCCACTTTTAATGTTTACCACCGTTCGCATGGTTGCACCTGCTCCCGCAATTCCACCAATAAAAGAGACAAATATATTTCCAAGACCTTGTGCCATTAATTCTTTATTTGAGTTATGTTTTGTTTTGGTAATTGAATCTGCTACTAAAGAAGTTAATAAGGTATCAATTGAGCCCAGAAGAGCTAAGGTAATGGCCAAAGTAATAATTTGTTTCAATTGAGATACTTCAAAAGTAGGAATTTTAAACTCAGGTAAACTCGTAGGAATTATTCCTATAGTAGCAATATCAAATTTAAAAAATATAGTGATTGTTGTCATCACAACTAAAGCAATTAATGCGGCAGGAATGATACTGGATATTTTTTTAGGAGTAAGAAACATAATACACAGTGTTGAGAAGGAAATAATTAAAGCTTCAATATTCATATTAGTAAAAGTATTTGGAAGATTATATAAAGATTCAAGAACAGAACCATATCCTGCTAATCCAAAAAATGGATTCACTTGTAATATAATAATAATTAAACCAATTCCACTCATAAAACCAGAGATGACTGGATAAGGAATATATTTTACATATTTACCCACTTTAGTGATTCCAAAAATTATTTGGAAAAGTCCTGTGAGTAAAACTACTGCCATTACTGCATTCATATCAGAAGAGAAAATAACCACTGCACTGGCAACAACAACGGTCATTGGTCCTGTTGGACCTGAGATTTGAGTGGGAGTACCACCTAAAAGTGAAGCAAAAAATCCAAGTACAATAGCACCATAGATTCCAGCAACAGCACCTGCTCCACTTGCTACTCCAAAAGCTAAAGCTAAAGGTAATGCGATAACAGCAGCTGTGATTCCACCAAAAACATTACCTTTTATATTTTTCAACCTATACTCCTAATTAGTGCAAATTAGCCTAAATTTCAATATATCATAAAAAAATCACTCTTAAAATAAAAAAATACTTAAGATTTAGTCTTTATATCTTGTTTGGAATCAACATATAAAGAATACCTTTTTGTTTCATTTTACCAGCAACTTCTTCTGCTTCTTTTGTATTTCCCCAAAAAAAGTCTGCTCTAATTTGTCCTTTGATAGCTCCACCTACATCTGCTGCAATCATAAGTTGATTAATTTCTTTTTTATTGAGAGGATTATTTGTTTGGATAAAAACAGGCATTCCCAAAGGAATATAACTTCTATCAACGGCTAAATTTCTTTGTGCTACTAATTCAACCCCTAAAGCTCCCGTTGCACTTCTTTGTGACTCTTGAAAAAAGATATAACTTTCATTGATATTTAAAACCTCATCAACCTTTTTTGGATTGTTTTCAAACCACTTTTTAATACCTTGAAGAGAACCTTGATCTGGAGTAATATATCCTTTTTTAATCATGGCTTTCCCAATTGAATTATAACGTCGTCCATTTTGATTGGCATAACCCACGTTGATAATAGTTCCATCTTGAAATTTAACTTTTCCAGACCCTTGAATTTGTAAAAAAAACAGATCTACTTTACTGTCCACATAACAAATAGGCTCTAAATCTTTTTTACTTTCCATTTGGGCTCTTGTATTATAGGGAATAAGTTTATTCCCTTTTAACTGACCTCTTAATCTGTATTTTTTTAACGCTGGATATACAGAGCTTAAATCAACAGTGATTAAATCATTGGGCATTTTATAAATTGGGTATTGGAACTTTCCAGTTTTAATTCTGCTTCCATTTAAAAGAGGTTCATAATATCCTGTAATTAAACCTTGTTCTGAATCTTTGTCATCATATAATTTAAAAGGTGTGAAATTTTCTTGAAAAAATTTCTTGGCATTAGTCGTTTCTTGAGCTTTCGCACAAGTTTCTTTAAAAGTATCATATCTTTTTGAGCGTACACAAGCTTTTTTAAATACCTCAAGAGATAAATCTAAATCATCATTCTCAAAGTCTTTTAACTCACTCCAAGCACTTTGTTTTAAATTGGCTTTGGATATTTTTTCAAAATCTTTATTATATTTTGGAGCACACCCTGTGATAAAAACTGTCAGTATTAAACCTGTCAAAACGTATAGTATATTTTTCATTAGAACCTCTTTTAAGAATTTAAGTTAAGAATATTATATTACCATCTTTTGCTTAATACTCTTGTACTTATGTTAAACTTAATAGTAAATCATTTTAATCAAAAGAAACAAAAGGAGTTATTATGTTAAGTAAATTTTTCATGGTTTTGGTCTTGGTTTTTTCTCTTGAATCATCGGCAATTGAGCTTGAAATTAAATTTCAAGATATAACTTACGGCAATATGAATTACAAAAAACTTAATGGTTTTATGGCCAGTCCAAAAGAAATGGGTTCTTATCCTGCATTAATTCTCATTCATGAGTGGTGGGGATTAAACGACGATATTAAAGCAAAGGCCAAAAAGTTCGCAAAACTGGGTTATGTCACCTTGGCCATTGATTTATATGGTGGTAAATCTAGTACCAATAGAGCAGATGCAAAAGTATATGCAAGTACTGTACGACAGAATCAATCTAAAGCTTTTGAAAATATCAAAAAGGCTCTAAAATTTATCAAAAATAAAAACAATGTGATCAAAGATCGGGTGGGCTCTATTGGTTGGTGTTTTGGAGGTGGGTGGTCCTATCAAATTGCTAAAAACAATTTGGGTGTAAAATCTTCTGTGATTTATTATGGTCGATTTAATCCAAAAGATGATTTACAAAAAATGAGAGCAGATATTATTGGTCATTTTGCACAAACAGATCGATCAATAAGTATAGATAATGTAAAAGAATTTCAAGTTAAATTAAAAACACTTAAAGGGAATCACGAAGTATATATTTATCCAAATACAAGTCATGGATTTGCAAGTAGACAAGGATCAAATAAAAAGTATGTGAAAGATGCAGCTGATTTAGCTTGGGATAGAACAATCAGTTTTTTAAAGTCTAATTTATAAAAAACTGTAAAAGATAAAAGTTTATCTGCTTTGGGTATGGACTTCTTTTAGTCCACATTCACTGCATTTAAACTCAAATTCAATGGCACCACTACAGCCATGACTTTGTAAAATTCTTTTTCTAATAACAGGTACTTTAAATTCAGTATCATTATCTGTGTCAAGTATGATTTTTGTTTTAGAACCACAAGCAGGGCATACACCACTGTCTAAGGTATCAAACCTTGAGGATTTCTGCTTAAAATATAACATAACAGAAAAAATAAACATTAAAAAAATAAGTATAAGAAAGATAATTGTATACATAGTATTATTTATCAACAAGCAGTAAGAAAACTCTTACTGCTTAATTAATAATTATTCAACTTCCGCGTCAATTACGTCTTCGTCTTCTTTTTTGGCTTTAGCATCAGGTTTAGCACCATCTTTGTTTTCACCCTCTTTTTTATACATAGCTTCTGCTAATTTATGAGAAACTTCAGTTAATACTTTTAGTTTTTCTTCAATTTGCTCTTTCGTAGCATTTTCATCTTTTAAAATTTCTTCTAACTCAGCTGCAGCATCAACGATTTTTGTTTTTTCTTCTTCGTTAACTGCATCTTCATTTTCTTCTAAAGTTTTTTTAGTTGAATGTAACATTGCTTCTGCTTGATTTCTAATATCAATTACTTCTTTTCTTTTTTCATCAGCTTCTTTATTTGCTTCAGCTTCATTTACCATTTTTTCGATTTCTTCATCAGATAATCCAGATGAACCAGAAATAGTAATTTTGTTTTCTTTACCAGTTCCTTTATCTTTAGCAGATACATTTAAAACACCATTTGCATCAATATCAAAAGTTACTTCAATTTGAGGTACACCTCTTGGAGCTGCTGGGATATCAGATAATTCAAACATACCTAAAGATTTATTATCTTTAGCAAATTCTCTCTCACCTTGACCAACGTGAATAGATACTGCAGGTTGATTGTCTTCAGCAGTTGAGAAAACTTGAGATTTTTTAACTGGAATTGTTGTACCTTTTTCAATAAGTTTCGTCATAACTCCACCTAAAGTTTCAATTCCTAGAGATAATGGAGTAACATCTAGTAATAATACATCTTTAACGTCACCTTTTAAAACTCCACCTTGAATAGCAGCACCTGCAGCAACTACTTCATCAGGGTTAACACCTTTGTTTAAGTCTTTACCAAAAAAGTCTCTTACAATTGAAGTTGCTTTTGGTAATCTTGTTGATCCACCAACCATAATGATTTCTTGAATTTCATCTTTTTCTAATCCAGCATCTCTTAAAGCATTTTTGATGTGTACTAATGTTTCATCAATTAAGTCTTCAGTCATTGCTTCAAATTTTGCTCTTGTTAATGATTTTACTAAGTGAATTGGTCCTGCATTTCCCATAGAAATAAATGGTAAATTGATTTCAGTCTCAGTTGCTGAACTTAATTCTTTTTTAGCATTTTCAGCAGCATCTTTTAATCTTTGAAGTGCCATTTTGTCATTTTTAACATCAAACCCATTTTCGTCTTTGAATTCTGCTGCTAACCAATCAATAATTACGTTATCAAAATCATCTCCACCTAAAAATGCATTACCATCAGTTGAAAGTACTTCAAAAGTTCCATCACCAATTTCAAGTGCAGTAACATCAAATGTACCTCCACCTAAATCATAAACGATAACTTTTTCTTCACCTTTTTTATCTAAACCATAAGCTAAAGATGCAGCTGTTGGCTCATTGATGATTCTTAAAACATTCAGACCAGCAATAGTTCCTGCTTCTTGAGTTGCTTTTCTTTGTGCATCATTAAAATATGCAGGTACAGTGATAACTGCATCAGTAACAGCAGAACCTAAAAATTCTTCAGCATCAGTTTTTAATTTTCCTAAAATCTTTGCAGAAACTTCTTGAGGAGTATATACTTTATCTGCAATTTCAACTGCAGCTGCTCCATTTCTGTTTACAATTTTATATCCAACTTTATCTTGAGCATCTTTTGCATGTTCTTCGTCCATCATAAGACCCATAATTCTCTTAATAGAATAAATAGTTTTTTCAGGGTTTGTGATTGCTTGTCTTTTAGCTGGATCACCAACTAATACTTCACCTTTATCAGTGAATGCAACGATTGAAGGAGTAGTGTTTTTACCCTCTTTATTAGGGATAATTTTTGCTTCTCCCCCTTCATAAACTGCCATACAAGAGTTAGTTGTACCTAAATCAATTCCAATTACTTTACTCATTTTATTTCCTTATCATTTTTTTATTTTAATTTTAATTTTCAATTTAATATTCTAGTTTTTTGACATTACGGTCAAATCCAAATTACTTCTTACAAATGCTAACCATAGCAGGACGTAAAAGACGCTCTTTATACTTGTAACCTTTTTGCATCACTTGAACGATATCACCTTCTTCTTTGTTTTCATCTTCTACTTGCATAATTGCATTGTGGAAGTTTGGATCAAAGTGACCATCTGTTTCAACAAGAGAAATATCATGTTTTTCAAAAGCAGTATTAAAATTTTTAATTGTTAAATTAATACCTTCTTTTAATTTTTCTAATAATTCTTCAGCACTTAAATCAGCAGTTGCTGAACTCATTGCCATTTCTAAAGAATCAATTGGAGCTAATAAATCTTTCGCAAATTTTTCACTTGCATAATCAATTGCTTGGTATTTTTCTCGCTCTAATCTCTTTTTGATATTTTCAAAATCAGCATGAACTCTTAAATATTTTTCTTCTGATTCTTTTAATTTAAGTTCTAAATCACTCACTGGATCAGTAACTTCAACCTCAGTTTCAACTTCCTCATTTGTTTCTACTGTTTCATTTTCAGCAGTTTCTACTTGTTCTTCTAGTACTTCTTCTGTTTTTGCTTCACTCAAGATGCAATCCTTTCATAAAAATATTCATAATTTTTTGATAACTCACCAATAACAAGTATTTTTGAGTCTTTACCATTTATTTTACAGTTATGACAAATTCCAATATGTCCAACAGGTAATAAGTTTTCAAAATAAATATCTTCTTCACATTTATCGAGAACTTCACCTTTTAGAAAACTGTTTATCATAAACTCATCTAAATCAAATTCTAGGGCCAGTTTTAAAAACTCTTTAGAGTTGATAATATTAAAACTACTGTTTTGCAAATACTCATTGATTTGCTCATATAATTCATAAGCACCTACTTGTTTTGAGATTTTTACAATATGATTGATATCTAAACCTACCATATCTTGTAAAAATCGATGTAAAGCAGAGCTAAATTTAATAGTTATTGAAAAACTATTAAATTCTAAAATCATATATTTGTCTTCTACATTTAAGATATTTTGTAAGGTATCTGCTTTTTGTTCTTTTATAAAAACACAAACACCAATTTGATTTGCTACATATTTTAATGTTTCAAGATTTACAAAATCAAGTTTAAAGTTTAACCTACTAATCCAAAACTCTTTTAAAGCTTCAATAGTTGGTGTTCGACCACTACTGATATGCTCTTGAGCCAGGTATCCTTCGTCTCCAAGTTTTTTAAAGTAACCTCTAATAGTTGCAGGAGAATAAGTAATGTCATACATTGATTTTAATTGACTAGAACCAATAGGTTCAAGATGTTCAATATATGCTTTAATAATAGACTGTAATAAAAACTCTTTTTTATCAATCATGTTGACTCATTTTCTTAGGTTATTTTAGAACTTAGCACTCAATATCTTAAACTGCTAAAGAATTATAACCTATTGAGTGTATATTTGTCAAGGCATAAATATGTGAAAAAATAACATCACTTAATAGACCCTGCTTTATAGGCTTTATGCTAAGTGCTAGTTTTATTTTCGTCTTCAAAATATATACCTATCTTTGTTTTTTGTAAGTAAATATTTAGTAAGGCCTATAAATTAGTAAAAATTATTAAGCTATATATGGGATACCTTTATCAAACTTATGTATAATAAACTTAAACATTTATTATAAATTATTCAAGGTAGAGTATGGGAATAAGACAACTTATTAGAAAGAGTAATGAAATATCAGTTCTTTATATAGAGAATAATTTTCAAGAAACTTCAACCAAAGTAAAACTTCTAAAAACTATTTTTCCAAATATTCATTTGGCACACAATGGGCAAGAAGGATTAGATGCCTTTTTAGAATTTCACAGTACACATGGCAACTATTTTGATTTGGTTATAACTGAGCTAAATTTACCTATCATGTCTGGATTACAGATGTTAGATCAGATGAAGTTATATAACAATAATCAAAGAACGCTTATTGTCTCAGATTACGCGAGAAAAGAAGAATTTATTGATATCATTGAACTGGGTATTGACGGATACTTACCCAAACCAATCAATCTTACAAGATGTATTTCTTTACTGGAAAAGATTGTAGATAGAATCACTTTTAGTAAACAAAAAGAAATCAGACTTTCTTTTGTTGATAACTTAACCAAATTAGAAAATAGAAGTGCCCTTTTAAAGCGATTAGAACAAGATGAAGCATCTACTATAATGATTATTGATGTGGATACTATTGAACATATTAATCTAATTTATGGATATGAAGTCGGAAATATAGTTCTTAAAGAATTCAGCCAATTTTTAAATACCTATTGTGCAGAGAAGAACTATGTCTTATATAAAGTTGAAAATGAAACCTTTGTGATTTATGATACAAGCGAGTTCATCAACTTTAGTGAATTTGAGAGAAACTTTAATGAACTGCTTGAGCGAACTAAATTTCATAAAGTAAAAGTTATGGGGATGAATATTGATTTTGATACAACCATGGGAATTGTCATGTGTCAAGACAAAGCCTTTGCAAAAGCCAATTTAGCACTAGCAAGAGCAAAACAAGAAAATAAAAAATTCTTTACTTATCATAACGAATTTAAAGAACATGAACCCATTGAATATACCATGAAATGGAGGGAATCCATTAAACAGGCCATTTACAACAAGGAAATTGTGCCTTTCTACCAACCTATAGTAAATAAAAAACAAGAAATCATCAAATACGAAGCGCTTATGAGAATTAAACAAGTAGTTGGAGATGAGACAAATTACATTTCTCCTATTTATTTTTTAGATACAGCTGTTAAAACAAAACAATATGAAGCCTTATCTACTGAAATGATAAAACAAGTTCTTGATCAACTAGAAGTTTGTGATGCAATAATCTCTATTAATGTATCTTATTATGATATTAAAGAAATTGGTTTATTAAATATCATACAAGAGTTAATCAAGACTAAAAATACGGATATTTGTTCAAGACTTATCATTGAGATCATTGAAACCAGTAATATTTCTGAATGTGAATACTGTATTGAATTTATTCAAGTTGCCAAACAAGCGGGTATTAAAATAGCTATTGATGATTTTGGTACTGGATATTCAAACTTCACCCATATCTTAGATATCAAACCTGATTACCTTAAAATTGATGGATCTTTGATAAAAAATATTCATAAAGATGAAAATGCTTTGGCTTTAGTAAAAGCTATTGTTGAGTTTTCAAGAAAACTAAATATCAAACTTATCGCAGAATTTGTTCATAATAAGGATGTATTCGATGTGGTAAAAAAATTAGGTATTGATGAATTTCAAGGTTATTATTTTGGGGAACCAAAAAAGCATTTAGGTTGTAATTAGTTAGAGAAAAATAATTTTATTACTTGTTTCTTCATATTTAAAATATGTCATTTTTTTGTAATCTAAATGTAACATTTTATGATATACTGTTTCATTGTTGAAATAAGGATTGAATATTTTAAACTGCCATTACCTTGTAAGTGAGTGTTCTTAGTATGTTTAACGAAAAGAACATACCAAAATTTATTTCATATTTACCTCCTCTTGGAATTATATTTGTAACTATTATATTTATTTTACTTATTGTTAAAAATGACTATGACCAATTAGATTTTGAAAATGTACAAATCAAAGAATCCTATATCAAAGAAGAAACACAATCTTTAAAAAATAGTGTTAATGATGTCATACTCTATAAACAATTTCTTGAAAAGAAACAAGAGACCTTAAAGCAACAACTTCTTCAAGAAGATGTTATTAATTTCATAAAAAATGTACTCTCAAAAAATCATAATTATATTTTTATTATTGATGACAAAGCCAATGTCATTTATCATCCTTTTATTGAAAAAGGAACAAATACATGGGATGTAACCGATCGAGCAGGCCTAAAATTAACGCAAACCTTCATTCAAATAGCAAAAAATAATCAAGAAGGCGATTATCTAACTTACCTATGGAATAAACCTGAAGAATCAACAGCCAAAAAGAAAACTGCTTTTGTGTATTATTTAAAACAGTGGAATTGGATTTTGGGAACAGGAACTTATCTCGATGATGTGGAATCCAAAATTATACAAAATACCTATGCTTTAAATCAAAAAATAACTCAAAATATTTCCTATACCATATTGTTATCTATTGTATTAACCCTTATTACTTTAATCATTTCTTTTTTCTTCTCAAGAATCATCAATCAGATTTTTGCCACTTATAAAAAAGATGCGATTTTCAAAGAAAAAAAGCTTAAAAAACTCAATAGAAGTTTACAAAAACTGGCAAATGAAGAAATAAAAAAACGTTCTTTAAAAGAAAAAGAATTGGAATATGCGCATATAGAAAGACTAACAGGTTTACCCAATAGATTAAAACTCTCAGAAATACTAGAAGATGTGCAAAGTGCCAAACTGGCTATTTTAAATATAGATAGATTTATAGATATCAATAATTTTTACTCACCCAAACTCTCAGATTTGTTATTAAAAGAAATAGCAAAACTCTTAGTGGAGTCTTTTAAAAACAAAAAAGATGTGACTATCTTTAAACTTCCTGTTGATGAGTATGCAATATTTACAAGTTCGCAATTCATATCTGATTTTGAGTTTACCAATATCTGTCAATTGGCTATTCGACTCATCGAGCGAAGACCATTTTTAATCCAAAATAATGAAATTCTTGTGTCAATAACTGCAGGAATTTCTTTATCTTGTGAAAACACTTATATCAATGCAGATACCGCATTAAAAATTGCAAAAGATAAACACAAAAGTTTGTTTGTTTATAATAAAAATGACAATGTTGAGCTAAACTTCCAAAATAATATCAAGTGGACTAAGATTTTAAAAGCTGCAGTTAATGAACACCGAATTGTTGTTTTTAAACAACCTATCGTTTCTAATACAGATACAAATACTAAGAAATATGAATGTTTAATAAGAATCAAGCAACATGATGGGACTTTTATATCACCGTTTCATTTTTTAGAAATTTCTAAAAAAATAAAACTCTATCCTAAGTTGACCAAAATAGTGGTATCTCAAGCCTTTAAACATTTCTCACAAAATGACAGTGAGTTTTCTATTAATTTAACACTGGATGATATTACCAATAAAGATACCGTAAAATATATTACACATAAGCTGGAAAAGTATGATATTGCCAATCGTGTGATTTTTGAAATCGTTGAGAGCGAAGGTATTGATAGTTTTGAAGAGGTATCTGTATTTATAAAAACCATGAAAGAATATGGGTGTAAAATTGCTATTGATGATTTTGGTACTGGATATTCTAACTTTGAATACCTTATGAAACTCAATGTTGATTATATAAAAATTGATGGCTCATTTATAAAAAATATTGATAACAATGCACAATCCCAGCTTATATCTGATTTAATCATCACATTTGCAAAAAAACAAGGTATATCAACTATTGCAGAATTCGTCCATAGTAAACAAGTACTTCGTAAAGTTCAAGAGATGGGTATTGATTATTCCCAAGGTTTTTATTTAGGCGAACCAAAAGAGATTTAAAATTACAAGAGTTCTTCAACACCTAATCTTAATTATTTAACTATATATAATTATTAACCCATTAATTAGTAATTAGAGAATATATTAGTGTAACCATTTTATGGAAAGTAGCAACTATGTTTAAATCAACAAAAGGGCTTTTATCACTATTTTTTATCTCACTTTTTATTAGTTTATTTTTGATTCTTTCTTTAGAGAAAAAAGAAGAAGATCAATTTCAGATTTTAAGTGAAGCTCGTTTACTGCTTGAAAAACTCAACTCGGATATTCTCATGTTACGTCGACATGAAAAAGATTTTTTATCTAGAAAAAACAACAAATATATTATCCTTTTTAATAAAACCCACCGTACCATTCAAACACATATTCTTATTTTAATAGATGATTTACAACATGAAAAAATTGATTCATATTTACTGGCATTAGAGTCAATGTACATTAAAACTTCTAGTCCAGAAGCGCTATTTACTTTAAAAAAGACCTTTCTAAAAGAAATAAAAATCACTGAACTTTCAAGTGAAGAGAGACTCCCTGCAGTATCGTCAAATAAAGATGCAACGCAAGATGAATCAATCAAAGACGCAAGCAAGGAAGAAGTAACACTGGTTAAAGAAATCTTTGAAAAAGTGAAATATCTAAATCATTTAAAACAAACTCATATAAAAGCGCAAACTGTATCAGATAAAGAAATGCAAACCCTTGCAAGTCTTAGAGCAAATACTATTTCAGCTTATCTAGAGTCTGTACATAAGGTAAACAAAGAAGCAATTGTTATAAAAGATTTTAAAGTATTTATAAATAAAGATGAAACAAAATGGATAAAAACAGAAATGGGAATTACAGTAAAGCAAAAATAATTTGCTTTACTGTGAAGATTATTTGTTCATAAGAACATTGTGTGTGGGAAATGGTATTTGTATGTTGTTTTTCTTGAACGCTTTATGAATCGCTAAATTTATCTTGTATTGAGTCTGGAAATAACTTTGAGTTACAGCCCAATATCTAAGTTCTAAGTTAATAGAAAAATCACCAAATTCTTTGATACCTACTTGTGATTTTGGTTCTTGCGAAATCTCATCTTTAAAAGCAAGAAGGACTTCATTTAATACTTCAATAGCATGTTCAGGATCGTTTGTATAATCAATACCAACAACACTTTCTACTATTTTATATTCAAAGGAATTAACAAGAACTTCACCCATAATATGTTTGTTTGGGATGGTAATGATTTCACTGTCTTCAGTTTCAAGGCTGGTATATCCAAGTTTAATCTCACGAACAATTCCAGAAACCCCTTCCACAGCAACTGTATTTCCAACAATAAAAGGTCTAGTCATAATAATAGCAAGTCCAGCACCATAATTAGACAAAGTTCCTTGAAGTGCCAAACCAGCACCCAGAGATAGTGCACCAATACCTGCAATAAATGGGGTAAGTGCAATTCCAAGTTTTCCAACAGCAATGATAGATGCTCCGATGATGACGGTGAACTTAACAATGTTAACGATAAACTTCGTTAGGGTAACATCCATGTCATTTTTGAGACATATTTTTTCAACGATACCAGCAACTTTTTTTGCCACAAACCAACCAATAAGAATAACAATTAAAGCTCCAAGCATTTGAAAACTATAATTGACAAAAAACTCAATAATCACATCATAAAACTTTTGAATACTTTTTAATTCTTCTTCCATTTTTTCCCTTTTCTTTTAGATTTAATTAAGTAGCAAATTAGAGTTTAATTACTTTTGCACCAAATCCACCTTGCGATGGATGGGCATCAGTATAACCTCTTACATTTGGATGAGTATCTAAAAACTTTCTCACTGCGTAAGCCAATTTTCCAGTACCAATTCCATGATAAACCAATACTTCATCAAAACCAGCAATTAACGCGTCTGATAAAAATTTGTCCAAGTTGTCAACAGCTTCATCAGCTCTTTGTCCATGAAGATCAAGTTTAACATGTCCAGAATCAGGTTTTTGAACAGTCACTGTCACTGTTTTTTTAGGAACTGGTTTGGGTTCGTTTCCACTTCGTTTTAAATCAGCCAAGTTAACTTGGAGTTTCATCCCACTGTCATTTTCAATAAATGCTTTTTTACCTTTAATAGATAAAATCTCACCTTTTGCAGACTTGTATTTCACTCTATCTCCAACAACTAAAGCAATAGGGTCTTGTACTTTTTGTGTTTTAATTGTTTTTACTTTTACATGGGCTTTATTTAAAAGCCTATGTGATTCTTGTGATATTTTTGCTTTAATAGCTTCTCTAGCATCACTGGTTGCACTGCTATATTCTTTATGAAGTTTTGATTTTTCTTCATAAATATGCTCATCTAAACTTTCTTTTTTATCTACTAAATTTCTATTTAACTTTTTGTGTAACTCAATCTCATCGTTTAACACATCAATTTTAGTTAAGTATTCACGCTCTAATTGACTACTTCGCTCTATTAGTTCATTTAATTTATCTTGATCATCTCCATATACTTCTTTAGCAAGGCTAACAACATTTTTAGGTATTCCATATCGTTGGGCTGTTTCAAAAGCGTATGATTTTCCAATGGTTCCTTGTAAGAATCCATATGTAGGTCTTTGATTTTTTTCATCATAAATTGCAGCAATTAACTCAACATTATCATTTGCAGCCATTAATGCGGCTAGTCTTTTATGGTGAGTTGTAATAATAATCTTGATGTCTTTTTTGATTAACTCTTCAATAATTACTTTAAATAAACTAGCAGCCTCATCACTATCAGTTCCCAGTTCAATTTCATCAACACCCACAATCACATTTCTTTTGGTAAAAAGATGTGAAAATTCAACCATACGACCAGCAAAAGTAGAAATGTCATTTTTAACACTTTGAGGGTCATCAAGTACAGCCATAATACTTTTATAGTTTCCAACACTTGTACTTGCATGGGTGGTATAAGGAATAAGATGTTTGGATAATAAAACTGCAGATAAAATTGATTTTAACATCATAGTTTTACCCCCAGCATTAACTCCCGTAATCATCACAACAGCTTTACTAAAATCAACAGAAATTGGCGTTGCACCATGAAGTGCTGGGTGAACAAAATCTACAAGTTTATTAACTTCTTTTTTGTTTGGAAGTATGAAGTTTCTATCACCATTTTTAGCAAAAAATAGTCTTGCTTGATAGTGATCAAATCGATCAAATTCTTTATTGATAAACTTTAAGAACATCAAAAGCTTTCCAAAAGTAGAAGATATTTCTTTACAAAGTTTTAATAAAACTTCTTCTTGTTTGTTTTTTAAATCTGATTGTTGTTGTTTTAAAGCAGACACACTATGGGGTAAAATATAGAAGAATCCAGAATTACTTCTGTTTAACACAGAAGCTTTAATCACATGATTAAATCCACCACGAACTAATAAGGTCTCTTCTCCATTGACTAAATGCACTTGGGAGTCTACTAAATACGCTCGTAATTTTGTATTGTTGATTAGTTTGTATAAAGATTGTTTGATGGATTCTTTGTTTTTATAAATGGCTGTTTTAATAGAATCATAATCTTGACTAACGCCTTCTTTTAATTCACCTTTGGCATTAAAGTATTTTTCAACTTCTAATACTTCAATAGGAATATCAATTTTATCTAACCACTCACCTACTTTGGCGTCTTTAATAGTACTACTAAAATTAAACTTTTTTAAATATAAAAAATATCTAATGATTTTGATAAACTCAAAGATATCATATATTTTTAAAATACCTTGCTTTTGAAGATGTAATAAAGGGTTCGTAAGGTCTTCTACTTTTACAGGAGCTACAAAATCGAAGTTTGAAAGCTCTTTGATCATTCTATGGTGTAAGTTAATATCACCCTCAAGGATGATAGATTTGTCTCTTGCAAATAGTTTTGAAAATGTTTCTATATAATCCACTAAATCTAATTTATTAAATATATCTTGCATATAAGTTTTGATTCCTTCTTATACCAAATAAAATTATAAGTTAATACTAACTTTTTTTTATTTGCTATTAATCATGTAATAACTATTCTTATTACAATAAAATTATCGAATTATACCCATAAACTCTTTAAATAGTAGTTCTTAAAACAGCACTTAGAATAAATCAAAAAGTGCTACAATTAGTATATATAAACATGAAAAAGAGTTATTATGAAAAAACAGATTTTGACCCTAGCAAACAGTGCAATTAAAGCGCAATTATTTGATCATAAAATCCCCTCCAAGGCTCATATAATCAAGAACTATCCAGACTTTGATACCAATAGAGCAACCTTTGTGACACTTAAAATCAATGGAAACCTAAGAGGATGTATAGGCTCTTTGTCTGCATATAGAAATCTATATGATGATTTGGTTGAAAACTCAATTGGTGCAGCATTTAAAGATCCAAGATTTATGCCTTTGAGTAAAGAAGAGTTTCTAAAAATAAGTATCGAAGTATCTTTGTTATCTGAAGCCTCACTACTTGAATACAAAAATATTGAGGATTTAAGATCAAAAGTTGAAGTGGGAACTGATGGTATCATATTAAAACTGGGTACTCATCAAGCAACTTTTTTACCTCAAGTATGGGAACAGCTAGATAATTTTGATTCGTTTTTTGCGCAACTTTGTAATAAAGCAGGTTTAGATGCAAATAGTTTAGAGTTACATCCGATGATATATAAATATCAAGTAGAGAAGATAAGGGAAAATGAAATTTTATAAAACCTACAATGAAAAAAAACAGCAATGTCTGTTATGTAATCACTACTGTATATTAAAAGAAGGTCAAACAGGAATGTGTGGCGTGAATAAAAACGTGGATGGAAAAGTGGAGTGTTTGGTTTATGGATATCCAGCAGTTGTCCACGTAGACCCAGTAGAAAAAAAACCACTTTTTCAATTTTTGCCCAATACCAAAATCTTATCCATAGGTTCTGTGGGATGTAATTTTGCCTGTCCATTCTGTCAAAACCATGGCATATCTCAAGAACATAATATCAACAAATCACAATACTTAAGTCCTGAGGATATTGTTAACATTGCCATTGCAAAAGATTGTGAGTCAATTGCATACACGTATAATGAACCAACCATTTTTTACCCCTATGCCAGAGATATCTCTATCCTTGCGCATGAACGTGGTTTAAAAACTGTTTACGTAAGTAATGGTTATGAATCCGATGAAGTCATCAAAGATATGCCAGGTATTATTGATGCTATTAATATTGATTTAAAATCCTTTGATAAAAAATATTACAAAAGAGTTTTAAGGGGTGACTTACCCGTTCAGCTGGAAAATATTAAAAAATTCCATAAAAGTGATATTTGGGTTGAAATCACAACATTAATCATTCCTACAAAAAATGACAGTGATGAAGAGTTAACAAAAATTGCAGAGTTTATTGCTAGCGTTGATACCAAAATTCCTTGGCATATTAGTGCTTTTCATCCTGATTATAAACAAATGGACTTAGACTTTACACCATTAGATACTCTTGAACGAGCCTATAAAATTGGAAAAAAAGCAGGTATAAAACAGATTTATATGGGAAACCTAGGACAATCAAACCCAACCAATTGTTTGTCATGTGGATTTGAAGTTATCAGCAGAACGACCTACGACACCACAAAAGATCTTAGAAAAAATGGAGACACCTGCCCTATGTGTAATGAAAAATTAAATGGTATATTTAAAAGTATAAGAGAATCATCTGTTGCTGGAAGTTTTTACCCCAATAATTGTTATGAAGTAACTCATCATATCACCCAGTTTAATAAATTTTTTGAAAACTCAGACTTTATACCAAAACTAGAGTTTAAACCAAAAGCAATTATCGTTCCCCATGCAGGATATATTTACAGTGGATTTACAGCCAATGCAGCTTATTCACTCTTAGAAACTTTATCTCCCAAAAGAGTATTGGTCATTGGACCTTCTCATAGGGTTGCCTTTAAAGGTGCCAGTGTGATTCCTTTTGATGAGTTTCAAACCCCTTGTAGAAATATTCAAATAGATAAAGAATATTCCAATGAACTCATCAAAGAATTTGATTTTATAGACTTTAATGAAGATGCACATCATGAACACTCCACCGAAACCCAAATGCCCTTTATTCATTATTATCTTCCCAATGCAAAAGTTGTTGAAATTGTTTATGGGGATATATCTTATGAAGAAATCTCAAAAATAGTTTCCAAAGCACTGGCAGATCATGAAGATACCTTTGTAGTCATTTCTACGGACTTTAGCCACTTTCATGATTTGAAAACTGCAAATCATTTAGATGGTATTGGCTTAGAAGCAATTAAGAAGTTAGATTTAGATATTTGGAATTCAGGAACTGAGGCTTGTGGTAGAATAGGCGTTAAAGCTTTATTGAAATCATCAAATGAAAATCTACTTCTATCTGAACCATTTAAAAAACTATTAATCACAGTTAATAGTGAAGTCTTACCAGTATTGTTTTTACCAATTACTAAGGACATTATTTCTTCTAAATCAATAGAGAACTTCTTTAATAATCGGTAATTTTCAATTTTAATCTTCTTTATTTTCATACGTATATAGTTGCACTCTGTAATTATGACTATAACTACAAAGTAAAATTTCTCTTGAATTTATTTCAAGAAATGTGGTGTCTAATAATTAATTAAGGGAGAGTTTAAATATAGTGAATTTTGTAGGAATTATTTTGAGGGAAAACCGCAAACATTTTATTATTTGTTAATTTATTTCCATTCCACACACATTA
>MAAC01018086.1_pt1 | contig 26687 bp, 19 predicted proteins | sample 1115981 | NCBI WGS metagenome assembly MAAC01 (sample SAMN04961126, study PRJNA320927) | seawater metagenome | isolation source: sample BD02T64 sea water enriched with oil for 64 days | place: USA:Gulf of Mexico | collected 2013-07-27
AAGCCAAAAAAAAAGCGTATCCGATGATACGCTTTTTTCTTTTGACTTTAAAAGCTTTTGTTCTCGTTTCGGTGAATTGGCGGAGCGGACGGGACTCGAACCCGCGACCACCGGCGTGACAGGCCGGTATTCTAACCAACTGAACTACCGCTCCTTTAATCCAACTTACCTACAAACCAGAAGCTTACTTATTGTTCACTGCATCTTTAAGCGCTTTCCCGGCTTTAAAAGCAGGAATCGTCGCTGCTGGGATATCGATAGGATCGCCAGTCTGAGGGTTACGACCTGTACGTGCTGCACGGTCTTTAACAGAAAACGTACCGAAGCCAACCAAAACAACCTGTTCGCCTTTTGCTAACGCGCCAGTTACAGATTCTAAAACTGCATCTAGTGCTCGACCAGCTTGAGCTTTAGGAATGTCCGCTGAGGCGGCAACTGCATCGATTAATTCTGATTTATTCACAAGATTCCCCTTTTGATTTTTGTCTACTGATCACACCCATAGGATTTGGTTGAAATCTTTAGAACCGTTTATTTTCGGGCCTTTACGCCCACCCCGAATAGAGGAGCCACTTTATACCAACTTAGAAAACGCACTGTCAAGCGAACAGCATTAGCAATAAACATTTATTTTTTATCAAGGCCTATTTGTCAGATTTCTAACAATAAAAACTCATTAAATTACTTTTTTTAGACAAAAAAAAGCATTACCAGAAAAATTGGTAATGCTTTCAACTAAATCAATTACTTAAATATTTTAATGTGTACTGACTCGCCCCTGACCTTTTTCATCAGAATCGTCCTTAGAAACAACACTCTCGAAACTTTCTTCTGGCAGTGGGTCAGGCAAATGTGTTAATGCCAACTCCAACACATCGTCAATCCATTTTACACAATGAATCGTTAAATCATTCTTAATATTCTCAGCAATTTCTTTAAGGTCACGCTCGTTTTCTGCTGGAATGATAACCGTAGTTATCCCCCCCCTATGTGCAGCCAATAGTTTTTCCTTCAGCCCTCCAATAGGCAACACTTGACCACGAAGAGTAATCTCCCCTGTCATTGCGACATTCGCTCTTACAGGTATTCCGGAAAACACCGATACCAGCGCAGTACACATTCCAACGCCAGCACTTGGGCCATCTTTAGGTGTGGCTCCTTCTGGAACATGAATATGTACATCATGGCTCTCTAAATAGCCCTTTTCTATCCCTAACTTATTTGCCCTACTACGAACCACGGTATAAGCAGCCTGAATTGATTCCTGCATTACATCACCAAGCGACCCCGTTTTAATCTGCCGCCCTTTTCCAGGTACAGCAGCAGCCTCAATGGTCAATAATTCACCACCCACTGACGTCCATGCCAAACCCGTTACCTGACCAACACGATCCTCATCCTCTTTTTCGCCATAGCTGAATTTTTGAACACCGCTATATTCCTCAATATCCGCTTCAGCGATAACAACACTGTCATGTGTTTTCGCCAACACATTTTTCTTAACGTGTTTTCGACATACTTTTGCAATCTCTCTTTCTAACCCTCGAACACCTGCCTCTTTTGTGTACAGCCGAATAAGCTGCAAAAGGGCATCTTCCTCAAACGCTAACTCACCTTTTTTAAGGCCATTATTTTTTAGCTGTTTAGGTATTAGATATTGCTGAGCGATATTAGACTTTTCATCTTCCGTATATCCAGGAATACGTATAATTTCCATTCTGTCTAATAATGGAGCCGGTATATTCATGGTGTTGGATGTGCAAACAAACATAACGTCTGACAAATCATAATCTACTTCTAAATAGTGATCATTAAATGTGTTATTTTGCTCTGGATCAAGAACTTCTAGCAATGCTGACGCGGGGTCACCACGCATATCGACACCCATTTTATCTATTTCATCCAACAGAAATAGAGGGTTTTTAACGCCAACTTTGGATATTTTCTGAACCAATTTTCCCGGCATAGAACCAATGTATGTCCTTCGATGCCCGCGTATTTCAGCTTCATCCCTAACACCACCTAATGCCATACGCACATATTTTCGATTGGTGGCCTTAGCTATTGACTGGCCTAGCGACGTTTTACCCACACCAGGAGGCCCTACCAAGCACAATACCGGCCCTTTTATCTTTTTGACCCGAGACTGAACGGCCAAATATTCCAATATACGATCCTTTACTTCATCAAGACCAAAGTGATCTTCATTCAAGATTTTCTGAGCCCGTGCCAAGTCATGACGAACCTTGCTCTTCTTTTGCCATGGCAAGTTAACAATCCAGTCCAAATAGCTTCGAACGACCGTCGCCTCAGCTGACATGGGTGACATCATCTTTAACTTATTGAGTTCCGCTATCGCTTTTTCCTTAGCTTCACTGGTCATTCCCGCATTTTCAATTTTCGACTCAAAACCATCCATTTCGCTGGCGCCTTCTTCCATGTCGCCTAGCTCTTTCTGAATAGCTTTCATCTGCTCATTGAGATAGTACTCTCGCTGGCTTTTCTCCATTTGTTTCTTAACACGGCCGCGTATACGCTTTTCGACCTGAAACAGGTCAATCTCTGACTCCATAAGCGCCATTAAATGTTCAATACGCTCTCGCAACTCGAACATTTCGAGCACCCGCTGCTTCTCATCGATCTTCAGCGTAAGGTGAGCAGCAATGGTATCCGCCAGGCGCCCAGGCTCTTCTATGCTGGTTACGGAGGTTAAAATTTCAGGCGGCACCTTCTTGCTTAACTTCACATATTGCTCAAATTGAGACAGCAATGAGCGAACAAGAACCTCGGTTTCCCTTGCAGTAACTTCTGGCAAAACGACTTCAGATACGTCTGCAGCCAAAAAACCGTCTTTTAGCGTTACAACATCAACATCAGCACGGTACGCCCCTTCTACCAACACCTTCACAGTACCATCAGGCAGTTTAAGCAACTGCAATATTGTTGCGACAGTACCAATGGTATACATATCCTTCGATTCAGGATCATCATCAGTGGCATTCACCTGAGCAACAAGCAATATTTGCTTATCATCAGCCATCGCAACCTCTAACGCTTTGATGGATTTTTCTCTGCCTACAAAAAGCGGGATGACCATGTGAGGGTAAACCACAACATCACGAAGTGGTAACAACGGCATATTTTGAGAAGTAGACATAGAGTCTTGCATAGATAATACCTAACGTTTACGCATAACATACAGCTGCCACACGCATCAATTCGAATGAATAAAACAATATTGCTTATGCTTAGACCAATATTGATAAGTCACTTATCAATATTGTACGCTCCCGCAATATTAAATCTATCGAGCAACCTGCAAATTGGCCCGTAATTAAAAAAGGGCCTGAAAGGCCCTTTTTTAATTACTTATGCATCAGGTGCTGCTTTTTTCTGCTCAGTATTTTCATAAATCATAAGAGGTTCAGATTCCCCCTTGATCACTGCGGCATCAACAACCACTTTTGCGACACCTTCTAGTGACGGCACTTGATACATTGTTTCCAGTAACACTGACTCCAAAATGGAACGCAGACCCCGCGCACCAGTCTTTCGTTCCATTGCCTTTCTGGCGACAGCTGTTAGAGCGTCAGTACGAAAATCCAACTTCACATCTTCCATTTCAAACAGTTTTTCATACTGCTTAGTTAACGAATTCTTAGGTTCTGTAAGAATCTGAATCAACGCAGCCTCATCCAACTCTTCAAGCGTCGCCACAACAGGTAAGCGCCCGACAAATTCTGGGATCAAGCCGTATTTCACCAAATCTTCCGGCTCTACTTCTGCTAGTGCCTCGCCAATATTACGAGAGTTATCCTTACTCTTAACTGTGGCAGAGAAACCGATTCCACCCTTTTCAGAGCGATCTCGTATAACCTTGTCTAATCCCGCGAATGCGCCGCCACATATAAATAATATGTTAGACGTATCTACCTGCAAAAACTCTTGCTGAGGATGCTTCCTTCCACCTTGAGGAGGAACCGATGCTACCGTTCCCTCGATCAGCTTAAGCAATGCCTGCTGAACACCTTCACCTGAGACATCCCGGGTAATTGAGGGGTTATCAGATTTACGCGATATTTTGTCTATTTCATCGATGTATACAATACCCATTTGGGCTTTATCTACATCATAGTCACATTTCTGCAGCAACTTCTGAATGATATTCTCAACATCTTCACCAACATAACCAGCCTCAGTCAAGGTGGTCGCATCAGCAATAGTAAAAGGGACATTCAACAGGCGGGCTAGCGTTTCCGCAAGCAAGGTTTTACCACTACCGGTAGGCCCGATCAGCAAGATATTACTCTTACCTAATTCAACGTCACCACCTTCGGTGGTTTTTGCTGTTTTTGATTGGCCAGAACGCAACCGCTTGTAATGATTGTATACAGCAACAGATAGAACTTTCTTTGCTCTTATCTGCCCGATAACATAATCATCTAGAATACCTTTAATCTCCATTGGAGAAGGCAATTTCTCGCTATCTGATTCCGGGGCTTCCTCTTGAACTTCTTCACGAATAATATCGTTGCAAAGGTCAACGCATTCATCACATATGAACACTGATGGCCCCGCAATTAGCTTGCGAACCTCGTGCTGACTCTTCCCACAGAAAGAGCAATAGAGAAGCTTCCCGTTGTCTTCCCCTTTACCGTCTCGCTCGTCATAACATTCTTTGTTCCACACATCGTTAACACGTTCATTACATATCAAGATGCATTTATTCTTTCAATTTTTCAAGCTTTCTAACAATCTTAAGTTAGAAATATTCTAACTTAAGATTGTAACAGCCTGATTACTCAGATGTTCTACTTTCTAGCACTTCATCAATCAAACCATATTCTTTCGCTTCTTCAGCGCTCATAAAGTTATCACGGTCAGTATCATTCTCTATCGTGTCAAAAGGTTGACCCGTATGATCTGACAAGATGGTATTAAGCTTCTTCTTTATACCTAACATCTCTTTCGCATGTATCTCAAAGTCAGAGGCCTGCCCCTGAAACCCGCCTAAAGGCTGGTGAATCATGACACGGGAGTTTGGCAGACAAAAACGCTTACCCTTGGCTCCTGCAGTTAACAAGAATGACCCCATGCTTGCAGCCTGTCCGATGCACATAGTACTTATGTCCGGTTTTATAAACTGCATCGTATCGTAAATCGACATACCAGCCGTCACCGAACCACCAGGCGAATTAATGTATAAATGGATGTCTTTATCAGGGTTTTCTGATTCCAGGAACAGCATCTGCGCAACAATCAAGTTGGCCATATGATCTTCTACTTGCCCTACTAAAAAAATAACTCGCTCTTTTAGTAGTCGAGAATAGATATCAAATGCTCTTTCTCCGCGAGCAGTCTGTTCTATAACCGTTGGCACAAGTGTATCTTGTATTATGTGCGAACGCTCGTGATTGAATAGTCGGTCAGACATACATGTTCCTTAATATTTTGGAAACTCGTTATCATTCACACGCTTATACGTGCTTGTAATCCAAGGTAATGGGTATTAATAACAGGCTTTTCAACCCCTGCATTAAAAAAAATAAGTCAGACTAGCCAACTTAAGCATCAATGCTCTTAATGATAGTCCGAGAATCCGTTTTTAGGCTTTGATTTAGGCAAAAAAAATGCGCAACCAAAAGGTTGCGCATTTTTTATACAAAATCAGCTAGAGTGATAAATTACACTCATTCACCAACTCGGCTTAAGCCTCTTCACTCTCTTCTTCCGCTGCTTCTTGTGCAGGCGGGCGAACAGCGTCTTCATAAGACACTTCTTCATCTGTGATACTGGCTTCAGCAAGAACTGAGTTGATAGCTTGATCTTCTAACACCAATGATTCAACCTGCTTTAGCTGCTCATCATTCTCATAGTACCAAGTTACAACCTGCTCAGGATTCTCATATGGCTGCGCCATTTCTTCGATAGTCGAGCGAACCATGTCTGCGTCAACAGAAATTTCTTTCTGCTTAATAAGCTCACCAAGCAACACACCTAATTTAACTGATCGTGTTGCCTGCGCTTCAAAAAGCTCAGCTGGTAAGGTTGAAGCATCAAACTGTGCACCTCCACCAAACTGCTGGACCATTTGCTGACGCTGTCGATCGATTTCGCTGTCTACCATTGACTTAGGAACATCAAATTCATTCTCAGCAAGCAAACCATCCATTACCTGTTGCTTTACTTTGTTCTTAACGGCGTTTTTGAGCTCTCGCTCCATGTTCGCCTTAATTTCAACAGTAAAGCTCTCGATGGTATTCTCTTTTGGATTGAATTGAGCGATAAACTCGTCATCCACTTCCGGCAATGCCTTCTCAGACACAGATTTTACTGTCACAGCAAACTGAGTAGCCTTTCCTTTAAGGTCTTCTGAGTGATAATCAGCAGGAAACTCTAGATCTAGTACCCGCTCATCCCCCGCCTTCGCTCCGACAAGACCATCTTCAAACCCTGGTATCATAGAGCCTGAACCAAGCACTAACTCAGAATCTGTAGCAGAACCACCTTCAAAGCTTTCTCCATCAAGCTTTCCGTCAAAATCAATAACCAACTGATCGCCAGTAGCCGCTTCTTTTTCTACGACTTCAAAAGCAGAACGTTGCTCGCGAAGCTTTTCTATCATTACCTGTACATCATCGTCAGAAATTTCTGCGGTTTGACGAGTAACAGAAACCTTGTCCAAGCCAGCCACTTCAACTTCAGGATACACTTCGAAAGTTGCAGTAAAGGAGAAGTCTTCTCCCGCTTTATCATTCACACGCTCTATATGAGGCATGCCAGCTGGGTTTACCTTCTCTTGTGAGATAGCCTCATAAAACTTCTGGCTTACAACCTCGCCAATGACTTCGTCACGAATTGACTTGCCAAATCGACGCTTAACTTCACGTACTGGCACTTTACCTGGTCTAAAACCATCGATGCGAACTTTACTCGCCGTTTCTTTCAGTTTTGCATCAACAGAATTATCGATATCTGCAGCAGGAACAACAACGCTTAAACAACGTTCTAAACCAGAAGTGGTCTCTAGGGAAACTTGCATAATGGCCTCGCAATTTTTTGAGAATAGTAACAGCCAGAAATAGCGGCTCTTTAACGTAGAAACCGACAATACCTTTCGATATTGCCGGTCTCTTAATGCTGGGGTGGACGACGGGGATTGAACCCGCGACCACCGGAATCACAATCCGGGGCTCTACCAACTGAGCTACGCCCACCAACAAACTCGTAATTGTTAATTGTAGCAGCGACTTACCTAGATGCGACATGGTGCGCCCGGCAGGACTCGAACCTGCAACCCTCGGCTTAGAAGGCCGATGCTCTATCCGGTTGAGCTACGGGCGCAGTACGGTGCCACTATTGCTTGCTATCAACTAACTTTGTTAGCACTCTCTGCTAACTGCCTTCATCTATCTATTACCTTAGCCTGAACTAAGATAAAACCAATAAAGACCAAAATATGGTCGGGGTAGAGAGATTCGAACTCCCGACATCCTGCACCCAAAGCAGGCGCGCTACCAGGCTGCGCTATACCCCGTTCTTTTCTCCAGTTGGGCAGTGCCCTTGAAGAGGTGGCGATAATATACAGCTACCCCACCTCAGTCAAACATTTTTTATAAAATTCAATGAAATAAAAGTTTTTAAGATCATTTGCACTCTATACTTTACGCGGCTTATTCAACAATGAGAAAATGCACAACTCATCCCCATTCCTGAGAAGCTTTGACATCTGCTTTCGCTTCTCACTATACAACCAGGTTCTTCACCAAATCAGCCTATGACAGCACAAATCATTGACGGCAACAAAATCGCCGCCGATCTACGACAATCCATATCTAAAGCCGTCACACATCGTATCGAACAGGGGTACCGCCCTCCAGGGCTCGCTGTAGTCCTATTAGGCGACGATCCAGCCTCCTCGGTTTACGTCGATAAGAAGCGCAAAGCCTGCGAAGCCATTGGGTTTACGTCCAGAGCATATGATCTACCTATAGAAACAACACAAGAAGCGCTTGACGAGCTTATTGATGACCTTAATGAAGATGATGGAATTGACGGCATTTTGGTGCAGCTTCCATTGCCAGACTCATTAGATGCAAACGAAATCATTAATCGCATCAACCCTGCAAAAGATGTTGATGGATTTCACCCGACCAACGTCGGTCTACTTGCCCAGCGAATGCCTGGATTGCGATCCTGCACACCAAAAGGCATCATGACGCTATTAGAAACCACAAACATTGACCTTCACGGATTAGAAGCGGTCATAGTAGGAGCATCCAACATTGTTGGCCGCCCAATGACACTGGAGCTATTGCTCGCTGGTTGTACCACGACAACTTGCCACCGGTTTACTGCTGACTTAAAAAGCCACGTACAAAGAGCCGACCTGCTTGTAGTCGCGGTAGGGAAAACTCACTTTATACCAGGAGATTGGATAAAGCCGGGCGCTATCGTTATCGATGTTGGCATTAATAGAGGTGAAGACGGCAAACTACGGGGGGATGTGGAGTTTGATATTGCAAAAAACAACGCAAACTGGATCACCCCAGTACCCGGTGGCGTTGGCCCAATGACTGTTGCAACCCTTATGGAAAATACATTAACAGCAAACATGCAGCGCTTCCCTTAAACTGCATTATTCAACACCTTTCATAAAAAAATAGCACCAAAAATTGGCAACAAGCAAAACACCTGATATAACCCTTTTACATTCACAAAATAGCTAAGGCACACAAAATGGAACTAATCCTAGTCATCCTTCACACAAACTTCGGTAACATCACTCTAGAGCTTGATAAAGCAAAAGCTCCTATTACCGTTGAAAATTTCGTTCAATACGTAAAGAAAGGCCACTACGACGGCACTATTTTTCACCGCGTAATCAGCAACTTTATGATCCAAGGCGGCGGCTTTGATGTAGATATGAATCAAAAACCAACAGATGCAACCATTAAAAACGAAGCTAACAATGGACTTAAAAACACAATTGGCACAATCGCTATGGCTCGCACCTCTGACCCACACTCTGCCAGCACTCAGTTCTTCATAAACGTAGAAAACAGCAGTTTCCTTGACTTCACATCAGAAAGCCAACAAGGCTGGGGTTATGCTGTATTTGGTAAAGTAACCGAAGGCATGGACGTTGTAGAAAAGATTAAAACCGTAAAAACTAGCCGTAGCGGCGGACATCAAGACGTTCCAGTAGAGCCTGTTATTATTGAAAAAGCCGAAGTTGTAGAAAAAGCAGTCGAATAATCAGGACAAGGTAATAATCTCAACACCATGAGAACCGTATTTATATCTGACCTGCATTTAACAGAAAAGCGCCCGGACATAACCCGGGCGTTTTTCTCGTTTATCAAGCGAGAATGCATCAACTCAGACACGCCAACATCCGCACTTTATATTCTTGGCGACTTTTTCGAGGCCTGGATTGGCGACGACTGCTCCACCCTGCTTGCCGAAGACGTTAAGACACATCTAGAAAGCATCACCAATGCCGGCATCGATTTATATATCATGCACGGTAACCGCGATTTTCTAATTGGGCAATCTTTTTGCAACGACATAGGCGCGCAACTTATTCAAGATGGCACAATCATTCACCTTGATGAGAAGCCCGTATTGCTAATGCATGGCGACACACTCTGCACCCAAGATGTTCAGTATTTAGCATTCAGAGAGGTCGTAAGAAACCCTGCATGGCAGCATGATTTTTTATCAAAACCCATATCAGAACGACAAGCAATAGCCCAACAACTCCGACAAAAAAGCCAGGAGTCAGCGGCAGACAAGTCAGAATACATAATGGATGTCGACCAACAGGAGGCCGCAAAAAGACTCAACGCAAGCCATTGCAACCTATTAATACACGGCCATACTCACAGGCCAGCTGTCCACCCCCTAACAAGCCCCGAAGGCGGGTATCGTTACGTACTAGGTGACTGGGACAAGTATGGCTGGATGATTGTAGCTAACGATTCAGATATTGAACTCAGCAAATTCCAGATCACACCTAGCTAGCATGCATCTCTAGCGTTAGGTGACGAAACAACGCTACAAAGCAGGGACTCCACTATGGAAACGGAATTCTGAATCAACGCTTTCAATCAATTCTTTTTCACGCTCCAGGAATAACTCAATTCGATCATCAATACCCTCCGATGCGTATAGCGCTGCTAACGCCAAGTAATCTTCATAGTGACGACTTTCCGATTTGAGCAAAAACACGTAATAGCGCCCTAGAGCCGCTGTACGCTCACTCTCCATCAGGCGAGGTGCAAGAGCCGCAAAACGCTCGCAAGAGCGGGCCTCAATAATAGCTCCAACGATTAGCGTATCAATCAGCCGATTAGGCTCATCCGTACGAATATCCTGACGAAGCTCTTTCGCGTAACGGCCCGCAGTCATATGGTCATATTTCACATCAAGCTGCTCCATAAATTCGAGCACCTGCTCAAAATGAAGTAACTCTTCCCTTGCCAATTGAGACAATTTAACCAGCAACTCCTTTCTATCAACATATCGAAACAATAGACTCATTGCCGTAGAAGCAGCCTTCTTCTCACAGTGAGCATGATCAATCAATAGGATATCAAGGTTTTTCTCTGCCTCTACCAGCCACGGCTCTGGTGTTGCACACAAAAGAAATTGTTGTATGTTGCTAATATCAACCATTTATCACCCTGCAATGTTATACGCTTACTTGGATAGGCGCGCATTTTACTCTATTCTTGCGCTTAACTAACTAACGCTGACAAAGAATTATTGTGAAAGACATCCTCGCCGCAAGTTTTTTCAGAGCCGCTGGCTCCCTTCCCCTCTCAATTAACCGCCAGTTGGGCAAAATTGCCGGGTGGTCACTATGGGCTAGCAACTCTGAATTAAGACACTTCACCGAAATAAATATAAACTTATGCTATCCCGACCAGTCACTCGCGAAAAACCAAAAACTGGTAAAACAAAGTTTAATAGAAACAGGAGTGACCCTATTTGAACTAGGGGTTGCCTGGACAAAAAACCCTCTACAACTTATACAGCGGATAACAGAGGTTGAAGGGGAAGAGCTTCTTCGTGACGCAATAAAAGACGACAAAGGCGTCATGCTACTTGCCCCCCACCTAGGAAATTGGGAGATAGCCGGTTACTTTCTGACTCACTTCTATTCAATGACCACCATGTACAAACCCAGCAAGCTAGAAGCGCTCGATAAAATGATATATAAGGCCCGAACTCAACTAGGCTTGAAAGTCGTTCCTGCAACGAATCATGGCGTTATAGCGATGTTTAAATGCCTAAAACAACACGGCATTACAGGTATCCTACCCGATCAAGAGCCCGACACATCAGGTGGCGTGTTCGCCCCTTTGTTTGGTATCGAAGCACTTACGCCTGTCATTGCCTCAAAAATGCTTCAACGCACAGACACTGTTGCTCTCGGCTTTTACTGCCTAAGGCTCCCTAAAGGTAAATACCGTTTAGTTTTCAAAAAAGCTGACCCCATGATTTACTCTAAAGATCTCTTGGAGTCTGTTACCGGTTTGAACCGCTCAATAGAAAAATTTATAGCTGATGCCCCAGAGCAATATCAATGGGAATACCGCCGGTTCAGCAAGCGACCAAACAAAGAACCCAAATTATACAAAAAAAACACCCCCGCTTAGATCCACCAACAAATGCCAAACAAAAAAAACCGAGAGCGTTTCCGCACTCGGTTTTTTCATATCTTAACTTTCATATCTTAACTTTCATATCTTAACTTTCATATCTTAACTTTCATATCTTAACTTTCATATCTTAACTTTCATATCTTAACTTTCATATCTTAACTTTCATAGCCTCTTAAAGGCTAAGTTGCCCCACCAAGACGGGACTGGGGCAAATCAAGATTAAAGCATTTTAACCGGAATAGATGGTGTGCTTAGGTCTTCTGACGGAGGCGCAAAAGAAGTCAAGTTAATGCCTTTCACTGCACTCTTGTACTCTTCAAGAGTCGGAGTGCGACCAAGAATAGTCGAAAGCACTACAACTGGAGTAGATGCTAACAGTGACTCACCTTTCTTCTCACTGGTATCTTCAACCACGCGGCCTTGGAAAAGACGTGTAGATGTAGCCAACACAGTGTCGCCTTTTTCCGCTTTTTCTTGGTTACCCATGCACAAGTTACACCCTGGGCGCTCCAGATACATCATGTTTTCGTATGTTGTACGGGCAGCATTTTTTGGATGAGCATCATCAAATTCGAAACCAGCATACTTCTTCAGAAGATCCCAATCACCTTCGGCTTTCAGCTCATCAACGATGTTGTAAGTCGGCGGCGCAATAACAAGCGGTGCGTTGAACTTAATTTCACCATTTTGCTCTTCAAGGTTTCTAAGCATCTGTGCAATGATCTTCATATCGCCTTTGTGAACCATGCATGATCCAACAAAACCTAGGTCAACCTTCTTAGTGCCTTTGTAGTATGAAACAGGACGAATTGTATCGTGCGTATAACGCTTAGATACGTCTTCATTGTTCACATCTGGGTCAGCGATCATTGGCTCATCAATTTGATCCAGGTCAACAACCAATTCAGCGAAGTATTCGGCGTTGTCATCTGGAGCAAGCGCTGGGTTTTCGCCAGACTGGATACCAGCAATACGCTTGTCAGCAAGGCCAATTAGACCCTGTAACATGCTTGCGTCGTTATCCATGCCTTTGTTGATCATTATTTGGATACGGCTCTTAGCTATCTCTAGCGACTTAATAAGAGTGTCGTTCTCCGAGATACAGATAGACGCTTTCGCTTTCATTTCAGCAGTCCAATCTGTGAACGTGAAGGCTTGATCCGCTAGCAAAGTACCGATCTGCACTTCAATTACGCGACCTTGGAAAACATTTTCACCAAATTTCTTAAGCATTTGCGCCTGAGTAGCATGCACCACATCACGGAAATCCATGTGGTCTTTCATGTTGCCTTTGAACGTTACTTTAACAGACTCAGGAATCGGCATTGCAGACTCACCAGTTGCAAGTGCGATAGCAACCGTACCTGAGTCAGCACCAAACGCTACGCCTTTAGACATACGAGTATGCGAGTCACCACCAATGATGATTGCAGTATCATCGATTGTGATATCGTTCAATACCTTGTGAATTACGTCCGTCATTGCGTGGTAAACGCCTTTAGGGTCGCGAGCAGTGATTAGGCCAAACTTATTCATAAACGACATTAGTTTAGGAATGTTGGTTTGTGCTTTACTATCCCAAACAGACGCCGTGTGACAACCTGATTGGTAGGCCCCATCAACACTTGGCGAGATAACAGTTGCTGCCATCGACTCAAGTTCCTGAGACGTCATTAGACCAGTGGTATCTTGAGAACCAACTATGTTTACTTTAACGCGAACATCAGAGCCAGCGTGCAGCGCTGTTTTTGAAGCAACACCTACCGCGTTTTTGTTGAAGATTTTTTCAACGGCTGTTAGGCCTTTGCCTTCGTTAGAAATCTCTTTAGAAGACGCAAATACTAGCGGTGCTTCAACACTTAGCGCGGCAGCAGCTATGTTTTGTAATTTTTTACCGAATGTAAGGGCATAAGAACCACCCGCCTTCATGAACTCAATTTTTTGCGGAGTGAAAGCAGAAGAGACGTCTACAAGCTCTTTGTCACCGTTATACAGTTTTTTCTCTTTGGTATTAATGGTTAATACAGTACCTGTGGCTACAGAGTAAACCTCTTCTAATACAGCATCGCCATTTGCATCAAGTACAGTATTGCCGCTAGCATCTACTTTCTTAACCCAGTTTTTAAGGTCTAGACCGATACCGCCGGTTACACCAACAGTAGTCAAGAAGATAGGAGAAATACCGTTAGTACCCGCAACCACAGGTGCGTTGTTTACAAATGGAATATAAGGGCTTGCTTTTTTGCCCGCCCAAAGCGCCACGTTGTTTACGCCAGACATACGAGATGAGCCTACGCCCATTGTGCCTTTTTCAGCGATTAACATTACTTTAGCATTTGGATGTTTCTTCTGAAGACCTTGAATTTCTAACTGAGCTTCAGGGGTAATCATGCACTGGCCATGAAGTTCACGGTCTGAACGAGAGTGTGCCTGGTTACCAGGAGATAGTAGATCGGTAGAAATATCACCTTCACCAGCGATGTAGGTAACAACGTCGATTTTCTCATCGATTTCTGGAAGGCTGGTAAAAAAATCCGCGCGAGCGTAGCTTTCTAGAATATCTTTGGCGATCGCATTACCGGCTTTAAGTGCAGCTATTAAACGATCTGTATCAGCTTCGTATAAGAACACTTGTGTTTTCAGAACTTCTGCAGCGGGCGATGCAACAGATGCATCATCAGACAAGGCTAAATCTAGAAGCGCTTTAACCGATGGGCCACCCTTCATGTGAGATAATAATTCAAATGCAAATTCAGCTGTAATTTCTTCTACAGTAGACTCACCTAGGATAATCTCTTTTAAAAATTGCGTTTTTACACCGGCCGCACTTGTTGTACCAGGTAAGGTGTTGTAGATGAAGAAGTCTAGGGAGTCCTTTCGGTGCTCGTTTTCAGTGTCTTTAATCTGAGCAATGATCTCCGCTAACAGCGCTTCGCCATCAATCGGCTGTGGGTTCAACCCTAGGTCCTTTTTACGAACCGCAATTTCTTCTAGGTATTCTGAATACAAACTCATACAAATCTCTCTCTCACTACAGTTTTAATAATGGCTGTCAAAAAAACGCTTTTACATAAGCCATCAGCTGGTGTTTGGTTGCAACGGTATCGGCTTTACTTACAGTCAATTAACTGTCGTATGTTTGGTATTGCCGATTGGCGGTCTTTATTTTAAGGGTGCCTCAACTGCATGTCGTAAGGAATAAAGTGCAGACCACACTCGCATTTACGCGCCTGTATACTACGCTATTTCCTTCTAAAAGTTAATAATAAGCTTGACTTATGGGGTGAATACCCAGCATTCACCCCATGAATAGTTGTGTCAACGTCAACTCGTAACTACCCCAACAATCCTAAAGCTCAACCCACGCAAAGACCCAAATAACCCACTGAATTCACATACTTAATTTCTTAAAAACAAACTCTGGAACATGCTTAATAATAAACATAATTGCCCACCAGAAGCCTGGCAAGTAAACTTCATTACGTTGCTTATCAACGGCATTCACGATACCTTCCGCCACCTGTTCAGTACTTGCCCACAGAGCGCCCTTATCAAACTCTGCTGTCATCGGCGTATCGACAAACCCTGGCTTAATTGTAAGCACATGAACATTGGATTTTGTAAGCCTGTTTCGCAGCCCTTGAAGATAAGAGCTCAACAATGCCTTTGCTGCGCCATATACATAATTCGATTGCCGGCCACGATCCCCTGCGACCGAAGAAATCACAGCAATATCGCCATGCCCTCGGGTCTCGAAACGATTTGCAACCTCGGTCAATAATGAAATAACACTCAGGGCGTTCGTATGAATTTCTTGATACGCAACATCATAACTTTTCTCACATGCCTTCTGATCGGGCAGCGTACCGTGGGCTACAAAAACACCGTCAATATGGCCCAGTTTCTTATCCGCTTCATCTAATAATGAAATATGCTTCGTGGTTTCATTGGCATCAAGCACATAAGTTTCAACTTGAGATGCGCCACGAACACTAAGATCAGCCTTAATCATATCCATCTTGTCTTGGTTTCTCGCGACAAGAAACAATTTATAACCTCGACCAGCCCAAAGTCGCATTACCTCTTCTGCTATTGCAGAAGTAGCACCTAAAATTAACCAATTTTTCATTATTTTTCTTCCATTACTCGAGACCAAAAATTTGAAGTTATAGCGGGGTCGATAAACTGCTTAAACTCCTCAACTTTTGGATAGTATTGTTTAAAGTGAGAGCCACTCATATGAGCATCTTTTGCAGGATAAATGGCTCCATTAGCCTGACAAACAACGTTATCCAACTGATCGAGCAATTTTAACGTTTTACTGCCCTGGTAAGGAAAGTCCAGTGCGAGTGTCGCCCCAGGGCGAGGAAACGAAAGTAAGCCGGGGGAAGGTACATCACCAAACACCTTTAATACCGCTAAAAATGACCCTCTGTTTGCTGCAGAAATCCTTTCTAATATTTCGCGGATTGCCGTCTCACTGTGTTCCGGAGGCACCACACATTGAAACTGCAAAAAACCCTTAGGGCCATACACTCTGTTCCAATTTTTAATACCATCTAACGGATAGAAGAAAGGGTCATAATGCACTGTACTGTAGGCCCGTTCCTCTCTCTGCCGGTTATAATACAAACTGTTAAATGCTTTTAGCGTCAGTGAATTAATCATCGAAAGCGGTGGGTCAACCGGTACCGACAACGTCACTTTCGGTCGACTTGGTTTTGCCTGATTTTTAGCATGATTTGCCCGCGAGAAGTGCCCTCGCCCTGCTTGCTCCCCTTTTGCCAAACAATCGACCCAAGCAACGGTATACTCATAATCCTCTTCCGAATCTTCGGATAACGTAAAGAATTCACTCAATGAGTTATATTTAATATTTTCAACATTCACCGCAGAGTTTTCAACTTTCTTAAGACTTAGCTCAACCCACACAATAAACCCAGTTAAACCCAAACCACCAATAGTCGCAGCAAAATAATCTGCATTTTCAGAAGGTGAACACAGCATCCGAGAACCATCGGATCGCATGATTTCAAACTGCGTTACATAACAACCAAAGCTACCTGCAACATGGTGATTTTTTCCATGCACATCATTGGCAAGTGCACCGCCAACCGTGACAAATTTAGTGCCTGGAGTTACGTGTAAAAACCAGCCATGAGGCTCTACTAGCTCTAGTATCTGACTAAGTGTTACTCCGGCTTCACACCGTATAAGCCCCAACTTCTGATCATAATGAATAAAACGATTGAGTTTACGTGAAGAAACCACAACCCCCTCTTGATTCATACAGCTATCGCCGTAGCTTCTAGCATTACCCTGAGGCAAGAAATTGGTGTTTTTAGGTAATTCTTGGTTTCGCCATGAAAAATCGAAACCTTTCTGTTGCTTATAGGGGTAACGCCCCCACGAAACATATTGTTTTGTCATATCCCCTATCCTTTATACTTTGTCCTTTATAATAATATTAAAAGGTCGCCGCCACCATAAACGCACCAACAATTGCACCACACACAACGCTAACCTTATCTTTTAAGGCAAAAACAATAGGATCATCATCCATTTGCCCTCGATGCGCAAAAATCCATAATCGGCTCACCCAATACAGCATCACCAAACAAATTGGCCACATCACCATCGGGTTTGAATACAACTTCAAAATTTCAGCGCTATTGATATACAACGCCAATACCAGCACTGAAATATAGCCACTCGAACCACCCAAAGAAGACAGCAACTCCAAATCCTCTACTTGATATCCGCGACCAAGCGTCTTTTTTGAACTACGCCCTTTCAACGAAAGTAGCTCGGTATACCGTTTCAATATCGCCAAACTCAAAAACAAAAACACTGAAAATGCCAACAACCAAAACGACAATGCCACCGATATAGCCGCTGCACCAGCAACAATTCTAACCGTATACAAACTTGCAAGTGTCACAACATCCACCAGCACTACCCTCTTAAGATAAAAGCTATAGGCAAACGTCAAAATGTAATAACTAAGCAATACCAAAAAGTATTCAATAGGCAAAAACAACGTAATAAGAAATGCGACGAGCAACAACAAAGGGGCAGCTAACAGCCCCTGCAGGAGGCCCAAGGTGCCCGCAGCAAAAGGTCGATTCTTTTTGGTTTTATGGCGTCGGTCATCCGGAAGATCTAATAAATCATTTAGTAAATAAACACTGGATGCACACAAGGAAAATGAAATGAACGCGAGTAAACATGAAACAACTGCATCCATATCAGACAATCGATGAGCAGCCAGTAACGGAATAAATATCAGGGCATTTTTAACCCACTGATGAACCCTCAAGGCTTTCAACCAAACCTTCAAGCCGCCTTGCGAAACATCAAAATGATATTCCAACTCGCAAAGTTTTTGAGATTTTTTTACAAGAGACTCACTACCGACAACAATCGCAGCAGCTGATTCATTCCAAACTTTCAGATCAACAGCAGCATTACCGGCATATACATAGCCATTCACACCAAAATCTCTACTTAAGACCTCGCGCTTACGTGAGCCTGAAAGATTCACCCCGTTCTCTGACGCATAAACATTATCAAACAGATCTAAATGATGAGCGACATCATTCGCAAATTTCCTGTCGGATGCCGTTGCCAATACAATCGTTCGACCAATCTTCTTTTGTAACGTCAAATACGTTACAAGCTCTTTATTATACGGAAGCAAACTAACGGGCAAATCCACTCGCCGCGCAATCTCCCGCTTCATAAAAGCCTTCCCGCCCTTTATAAGCCAATAAACAACGGTAAATATTAACAACGGATTTTGTTTAATTAACAATAAAAAAGATTCAATAAGCAAGTCCGAACGGATCAACGTGCCGTCAAGATCAACAACAAGTGTTTTTTGTTCTTCTATATTTTTGGACATTGTTTCCGATGACATTTTTTCTGGCAACCCTGATTTCGATGACATGATTTCGATGGAATAGTTTCTAGCGACATAACCTAATTTTTCTTTGCAAACTCTGGTGCGAGCCCAATACTCGCTAGCCAACCACTGACCCCTAACCCTATAAATACCGCAAACCATAGAGTTGCAATACGACATACCAATGTTGCTGCAATAGCCACAGAGCTATCAACGCCCGATGCAATTAACAAGCCCCCCATAACAGCCTCAGTACTTCCTAGTCCACCAGGCAAAAAGGACAGAGCACCAATCAACACGGCAATACCATAAATACTAATCGCGAGGGCAACATCTACATCTTGACCTAAATACTCAAGAACTAACCAAAAGCCCAAACCCTCTGCAGCCCAAGCAACAATACCAATAATAAAGCCGCCATATAGCACCTTATTTTTCAACAACACCGAAGAAGATCGAAGCAGCTCAATAAGATGTGTGAGGGGTTTTGATAGTTTTTGAGATTTGCCAGCAAACTCTTTTAGCAACCTCATCAGCCAAGCACTATGTAGTAAAGGCAATGCAGCAAAAATAGCGACGGCAGTAATCAGTACAAAAACCGAATAATCCTCAAATTGAAATGCCACCAACACCGATAGTAAAACAATCGTTAATAAATCTAAAAAACGCTCAACAAAGAAACTACTGATACTTTGGTTGTAACTAACATCATGGCGTATGAGATATAAAGATCTAATGGTCTCACCCGCCTTACCGGGGGTTGTAGAAAGCGCAAAACCTGCCAAATAGTAGCTAAAATGGCGTCTGAAAGGGATTTTAATGCCGGACAACTCTCGAATATACCAATCCCAGCGGAAATACCGTAACAGATAGTTGATTAAAGACAGGCCTATAATAACCCCCCAGCCAACCAAAGGGATATTGGCCAGGGCTTGTTTAGTTGCCTCGTAATCACCCAAGAAAAGCGCACCAAAGTACAACGCTATCGCTATGATGATAGAAATGAACAGCGGCCGCTGAAGACGACTCATTTCAAACCCTTTTTATTATTATGATTCAAGACTTTAGCTGTAAACGTCGAATCTTTTGTTTAAGCTGTGCTTTAAGCGTTTTTTGACGTTGCGACAGTGTATCACCAACACCCTGACTATTCCCTATATTTTCCATAGGCGCGCCTCCATACCGAATATCATCATATAGCTGGGTAATATCTCGGATGTCATTAGCACTACTAGGAAATACAATGGATGCGCGGTCGCAGTATGACCACACCCCCTCCCCAAGGTTTCGCTCAAGTCCTTTGTTAGCAAGTTTCTCACCAAAGCACAGGTACAGCCGGTCTACCGGATCCAGTTCCCTCCGCCCCCTTTCTAACAAAATATACACAGCCAAAATCAACATTACACCACCGAGAAAGACAAACATCACCATCACAATTTTTTGCGGTGTAACATCATTCATCCATCGGGAGAGAAATTGCGTCTGTGTCGAATTATTATAACCAACCACCCAACGAGACCAGAGAAAATCAACATACTCTACTTTCGCACGCAAACTTCGGATAAATGCATTATTACGAAACAACAAAGGGGATAGCGGCGAATCTGACGAAAAACTATCATCCGTCACTGCTCCATCCGGACCGGACAGCACTCGTTCCGGCGCAACAGCCGCAGTGGGGTCAACCCGAACCCACCCGTGATCCTGAAACCATACTTCAGCCCATGCATGGGCATGATATTGTTTCACCATCAAGTGTCCAGCCTCGTGATACTCCCCCCCCTGATACCCACCTATCATTCGCGCAGGTATACCAACAGCACGCATCATAAACACATAGGCTCCCGCATAATGCGCACAAAAACCCTGCTGGGTGGAGAACAAAAAGCCATCAACAACATTTACCTTTAGCAATGGCGGCTTTAAAGTATAAACAAAATTATCTTTATTAAACCAACGTAAAACTGACTCTGCGTAAATGTGAGGGTCGCCATTTGCCGCCTCATACATTTCTTTAGCTTTTCGTTTCGAGCGGATATCCGTTGGTGGTAATTGTGTATTTCTCTCTCTATCTAAAACATTCAGCCCCCCCCCTTGATAAGTATACCGAGGATGGCTCACAACATCATAAGACACCAACGATGCCACAGGCTCTTTTCTCGTTAACACTAACGATTTTGTTTGTTTAACATTTCTCTCATTTAATATTGAGTATGGAAGCGCAAATAACCAATAGCGATAGTTCGGCTCCATAATGATATGATATTTGAATACATCCGGCCTCAAAACGAGATCATTTTTTATGACCTGCTTAGCAGTGCCGTAGTTATCCTGGTTATCTCTACGCCACGTTCTACCATCAAAATCAACATAAGCCACACCACGCCAGTACAGGTCTTTTTGAAGCGGCTTTTCACCAAAAAACTCGACCGTAAAAGCCAAAGCAGAAGACTTTGAAAGGTTTGATATATCACCCGGTGAGACTGAATCACTCAGCCCTGTTTTTGCATGGCTATTATCAATATTTAATGTCCACATTGGGCTAACCCTAGGAACAAAGACAAACAGAACAATCATTATAGGAACAGCCTGAACAAACAGTTTTGTAGCGACAAACAACGTCCGCCTAGGCTTTACCTCACGACCAGCTTGATTCAAGCCTACAAGTGAGGCAGTAACAAACAACACAACAACCATGGTATACAAAGAAGATAACAACGACGTAGAAAACAAATAGTTTGTCGCTATAACAAAATAGCTCAAAATAACAATTAGAAATGCATCGCGCTCCTTATACATTTCCAACAGCTTAAATAAGTACGCTAAAATCAGCAATGCAACGCCAGCATCAGGCCCCAATACCGTTCCATAAAACAAAAATATCGCCACCATGCTAGTGACAACCATAGAAAAACGCACAATGCGGCTAGGAAAAACCCATCGCTCTCGATACACCTGAATACGCCACCCAACACTCGCAACAGCAACAACCGGCAACCATAAAGGCAATCGAAGCATATGTGGCGCAATAGCAAGACCTACCGTTACCAACAGCAACAAAAGGCTCGTCCTAGGAATGGGGTATACCGTATTTTTCTTCATAATTGAGCGTCACCAACCCCGTCATGGCCACCCAATCCATATAACGCCAATGCTCGCAAACAACTCTTTTCATGATCTTGACCAGTAGCGGGAGCGATATCTCCAGAAGGCAAAGACAAGCCAAACACTCGATCTTCCTGGCTATAAGTAATAACCCAGTAACACAACATCGACAATTTCATTTCTATATCCGTCGACGACACGCCTCCCCATCGCAGCCAATAAGTATCCCCTGCTACACCATGAAAAACTTTGGACAATAACTTTTGGCTATTCGCATATTTTTTCCATGCTACATTTTTCAATGAGTCACCAACCCGGTACTGCCTTAAATATTCAAATTCATCTTGTCCTGCGGGGATTTTGATATTGCCATCCTTTTTTCCATCACCCTCAGTTCCTACATATTCACAACGAATTGGCATAGGATAAACAATTGCTGCAATATCTAACTGCACCCAAGACCAAGTACGTAACAAACCCAACGGGAAAGTGCTTTGCACCCTAAAGCGTCCAGGGCTATATCGCCCTCTCTTGGTTGCACGCAATGACATTCCAACAGGCTGCTTTGTTCGTTCAATAACGTTGATCAACTCTGAATCTTGCCCCTCCCAAGTAACTTGCAAAGATTCATGTTGTCGAGACGACTCTCTTTCAAATGAAATTTCAAACCATGCATCTTGACCTTTAAACGCTGGCTTAGTCTCTCCCGCGACCAACACTAGTCCAGATAAATTTTTAAAAGTTTGCAGAATAGCAACGAGAAACAAGCTTACAAGAAAAAAACTAAGATTTAGTATCAAACTATTTTCATAATTAACCCCACCCATAAATAACAAAAAGGCGGTCAACAAAAAAAAGAATCCGTAACGAGTTGGAAAAATAAACACCTTGCGCTGATCCAGTTCAACGCGTAACGCTTTAGGCACTCTACGTTGTATCCAACGTTGCCAACGAACATTCATGTTTTCTCGCACTACAGAAAAAGGATTAGCCACACAAATCACCCATCATTCCAATAAAAGCGAAAGCAAACCATCGCCGCAAATAAAAAACACACCCTACAACAACGAACGATCAATCACGTCGACATCAGACAACATTTGTTGGATAACGCTTGCACCTGCATGCCCAGTAATATCTTGGCTGCCTTGCATGCGATGCTCTGCTACCGCAGCAAGCACTGCTTGCACATCTTCCGGCACTACGTGCGATCGACCCTCAACCAATGCATAAGCTTTAGCGGCAGCAACAAGAGCCAAAGTCCCTCTTGGTGATAACCCGACTTGATTCAATAAAGGCTGCCTAGAGAACGCCACCAAGCGCTGAATATAGTCGACCACAGCATCTGACAAATGAATTTTGGAGGCCTGTTCCTGTAACTCAAAAAGTTGCTCAGCATTGATAGCAGGCTTCATATCCTTTATTAACCGTCTTCTATCCACGCCCGTAATAAGTTCTCTTTCTATTAATGGGTCAGGATAACCGAGATGAATCCGCATTAAAAAGCGATCCATTTGCGATTCAGGCAAAGGGAATGTTCCCATCTGATCACTGGGGTTTTGAGTTGCAATAACAAAAAATGGCGCGGGCAACGTATAAGAGTGCCCATCAAGCGTAACCTGCCTCTCCTCCATCGCCTCAAGCAATGCGCTCTGAGCTTTAGGAGTGGCTCGGTTAATCTCATCAGCCAACACCAGCTGAGAAAAAATAGGCCCTTTCCGAAATTCGAATTCAGTGGTATTCACATTAAATACACTGACTCCAAGAATATCAGAGGGCAGCATATCACTGGTAAACTGGATTCGCTGGTAACTCATACCAAGCGCTTCAGCCAATGCATGGGAAAGTGTTGTTTTCCCCATGCCAGGTAGATCCTCCAACAACAAGTGACCTTTAGCGATTAAACAGGCAACACAAAGCTTGACCTGCCGATCCTTTCCAAGAAGAACGCCACCAACACTCTGAACTATCTTCTGAATCAACTGACTCGACACATCCCACCTCTGAATACGGTTACACAAGCCTAATCGCTTGAATAGTCACTAAGATATTCAGTATGGCTAAAGAGTTCCTGCTATTCGAGTTTTTTTGTTACTGAGTGAGACTTACAGCCAAGATAGTCCATTCCACAAAAAAGCCCCGGTCACTTAGCAGTGAACGAGGCTTTCTAAAGACTTATCATCATAGTACGAACAGAAAGGCACTAACTTAAAGACATTACCTTAAAAACGTTATCTTAAAGACATTAACAGGAAAGTGCTTTTAGCCCTTTCGCTAGGTCAGCCTTTATATCATTAACATCTTCCAAACCTACTGCTACACGAATCAACCCTTCGGTAATCCCTGCACTGGCTTTTGCCTCATCACTCAAACGACCATGAGTCGTAGTCGCCGGATGCGTGATTGTGGTCTTTGCATCCCCTAAGTTGGCAGTAATAGAAAGAAACTGTGTTGCATCAATTAAGCTCCAGGCTGCTTTTCTGCCGCCTTCCAGCTCGAACGATACAATCCCACCAAATGCTTCTTGTTGCTCACGCGCGAGCAGATGCTGAGGATGTGTCGGCAATCCTGCGTAATACACTTGCTTAACACCAGGTTGACCTTGTAGCCAATCTGCCAACCGCAGTGCGCTTGCACTGTGAGCTTTCATCCGGAGACTCAATGTCTCCAACCCCTTCAGAAAAACCCATGCATTGAACGGGCTTAATGTTGGGCCTGCACTACGCAAAAAACCATACACTTCAGCCATCAATTCGTTACTACCAACAACCGCCCCGCCTATACAACGCCCCTGACCATCAAGGTATTTGGTGGCAGAGTGAACAACAATATCTGCGCCTAACGCCAATGGTTTCTGCAATGCTGGCGTACAAAAGCAATTATCAACTACCAACAGAACACCTCGTGCTTTTGCCAGCGTTGACAGTGCTTTAATATCAGCAATTTCACACAAAGGGTTGGACGGTGTTTCTAGAAACAATAGTTTGGTTTTGTCAGTTATTGCTGATTCCCACTGATCAATATCAGATAAACCAACAAATGTTGTCTTTACACCAAACTTCTTCAGATACTTTTCAAACAACACATTGGTTGTTCCAAAGATACTACGAGAAGAAACAACCTCGTCACCGGACTCCAGCAAAGCCATCATAGTACTTAAGATTGCCGCCATACCTGATGCGGTTGCCACGGCTTTTTCGCCACCTTCCATGGCCGCCAAGCGCTCTTCAAACGCATTAACTGTCGGGTTGGAAAAACGCGAATAGATGTTGCCTGGCTCATCGCCGCTAAATCGAGCAGCAGCTTGCGCAGCATCTTTAAAAACAAAACTGGATGTCGTAAAAATAGGTTCCCCATGAGAACCCTCATCCGTTGGCAGCTGACCTGTGCGAATAGCGATGGTATCAAACCCATAACCATCCGCTTGCGCTGGTTCAGCCCCAACATCTTTTATCGTATTAGACATATGAACCTTTAAAACAAAACATTACTGTGGATTATGCAGATCGATAGCTTCCTCATCGACGTTTTCCGTTTTTCCACTCTTCGCCATATCATTGCGCCGTTGCTCTAACTGATTGAGATAGTCCTCGTCAATATCACCTGTTACATATTTACCATTAAACACTGAGCAGTCAAACTCCTCAATATCTGGGTTACCCTCTCTGGCAGTATCAATTAGATCCTGAAGGTCTTGGTAAACCAACCAGTCTGCTCCAATTTTTTCTTGTATCTCTTCAACAGTACTATCGTGTGCAATCAGCTCTTCAGCAGATGGCATATCTATACCATATACATTCGGATAACGAACAGCAGGGGCAGCCGATGCAAAATAAACCTTATTGGCGCCTGCATCTCTAGCCATTTGAATAATCTGGCTACACGTAGTGCCTCTAACAATTGAATCATCTACCAGCAATACATTTTTACCCTGGAACTCTAGCTCAATCGCATTGAGCTTCTGGCGTACCGATTTCTTACGCTCGCTTTGTCCCGGCATAATAAAGGTACGACCAATATATCGATTTTTGATAAAGCCTTCTCGATACTTAACACCCAACGTATTCGCTAACTGCAATGCACTCGTACGGCTAGTATCTGGAATAGGCACAACCACATCAATATCATGGTCAGGCCAAACTCGCTTAATCTTATCAGCAAGCTTATCACCCATTCTTAGGCGAGCTTTATATACCGAAATCCCATCCATGATGGAATCTGGCCGCGCCAAATAAACATGTTCAAAAATACACGGCGAATGTTTAGGAGTCGCAGCACACTGTCGAGTAAATAGTTGACCATCTTGGCTTATGTAAACCGCCTCGCCTGGCTCAATATCACGAACCAATTGAAACCCCATGGCTTGCAGCGCGACACTTTCCGATGCAATCATGTATTCCGTACCCTTTTCGGTTTGGCGCTCACCAAAGCATACAGGACGAATACCATGAGGGTCTCGAAAACCAACAATGCCATAACCGGTAATCATAGCAACAACACCGTAAGCCCCACGACAACGATGATGAACGGCAGAAACAGCCGTAAAAATATCTTCTTCCGACGGCTTTAACTTACCTAGTACCTGAAGCTCATGTGCAAAGATATTAAGCAACACTTCAGAGTCTGAATTGGTATTAATATGCCGAAGATCCGACTTAAATAAGTCTTCCCCTATTTCAAGGGCATTGGTCAAGTTGCCATTGTGAGCAAGCGTAATACCATAAGGGGAGTTCACATAAAACGGCTGTGCTTCTGCTGATGACGAGCTACCCGCAGTTGGGTAGCGAACATGACCAATCCCCATATTACCGACCAAGCGTTGCATATGGCTGGATCGAAACACATCTCTGACCATACCGTTGTTCTTACGCAGATATAACTTACTATTATCACAAGTTACTATTCCCGCCGCATCTTGACCTCGATGCTGAAGAACCGTAAGCGCGTCATACAACGTTTGGTTTACATTGGAATACCCAACAATACCGACAATTCCGCACATGGAT
>MAAC01011165.1_pt1 | contig 26685 bp, 27 predicted proteins | sample 1115981 | NCBI WGS metagenome assembly MAAC01 (sample SAMN04961126, study PRJNA320927) | seawater metagenome | isolation source: sample BD02T64 sea water enriched with oil for 64 days | place: USA:Gulf of Mexico | collected 2013-07-27
GATGCTAGGCTTCAAAAACTTCCGTTCCGCACAAAGTACCTTGGCTGGAATTGAGCTTGTAGCGATGATCAAGAAAGGGCAAATGAGAAAGAATTTGGTCGGCGCTTTGTCGCCTGCAGCACAGTTCTACGCTTTAGTTGCGTAAGTCGAAAACCGCTTCGATACTTTTCACGTCAAATGTGAGATTTGCGACGGAACCTCCCAGTGTGCGTATTTTTTCGCACGACATAATTGCCTTGTTAAATGCTGTTTATTCCGCATAAACCTTTGTGCCTAATGGTGCTTGCTCTTTATGTTGAAGGGCAACCAATACCCCCATAGCCTGATTATCAGAAAAGCATTTAGTAAAATAGTCGACCCCGATTATTTCGGTTACGGCTAAATCTCCGCTCGGAAGCACCAATTCCAGCTTCTGATTAGGAAAGAGTAAGGCTTTAGTTACCAAACAATTACCTACAAGAACCACCCCACGTCCCTCGATATAGAAAGCATCTTCTACTGTAAATATATGTTTTCTATTCATGACTGATGACATTTAACGCTTCAAACTACCGCCGAAGGACGGTAGCTTTGCCTTGTTGTATGCTGTAGGTACTATCGTAACTTCTCAACTTGGCAACCCATTTTCCAGCAGCTCTTGAAATGAATCGCTAAAAACTTCAACCCCACTACCCATATATTCAATCATGATTTTTTGAGTTTTCATACATATCCCGAATGGATTTCCAGCACCATCCCATCCTATTATAAATACATCTCTCATTTCCCAGGACCAACCGTCTAGCCCTTTAGACTCCTCAGAGAATTTCCTATGGGATTTGATAAGGCTTTTTATATCATCAACATGTTCCGAGAATACATAACAGAATCCAATTTTCTTTAGAAAATACCGATATTCGGCAGGGATATTCCCGAACTCTTTTTCAAAGTCTAGCATCTCTGCCTCAGTGGCAGGTCGGATTTCAAAATCCGGATCACAAGAACACATGAACTCAAGCCATCTATCCCTAGCTCCAGTAAGATAGTCAAACTCCAATGCTTGCTCTCCTATACATACAACGTATAGGCACACACGATATAGCGCTTTTCGCGAATTCGTTGTGTTGCCTCTTGTTAAATTTCACACTGCCAAAATTCATGATATTTCTATATCGGTCGCAACGATTGTCGCGGTCCATAATCCCAAGTGGCCAGCTCCAAAGTCTGGATCAGGTTGGACTAGGACTCCCTCTACAAGTACTTTTTTCCCAGTCCATTTCTCCATTACAGCCCTATCAAACCTTAAAAGATCGTTCACTTCTAACCAAATACTTGACCCATAACCACGCCCCCTTCTTTCAGAGGAAACACTATGATAGATGGCCATGTCTTCGAACTCAAAGCTTAAAGCACCTTCAAGATAGACATTGAAACCATCTAAAGATTCGATTCTATCAACCGCTTCGTTTACTGAGTATATTTCCATATCTACCTACGAATTTAACGCCGGCGTCAACTGCCGGAGGTCAGATTACACGCCCTGGTTATGTTTGTTACTTGTGCCCATTTTTCACCAATGCCTCAAATATTATGTTTCCTTCTATTTCGAACTCTTCTGGTTTGTGACTCTCAGAGAAGGAACTGTTTAATACACGGGCTATTGTATGTGCAGCATCTATTCCTGAGCCAATCCTATCTAACTGAGAAACAATGGAAGATATTTCTGAATCGAATTCATCATTCGGGCTTCCGCCATCAAGCAAGGAGTATGGATCAATCCGGTGAATCGACTCACGGACAATCTCTACGCACTTTTTAAAATCCTTCTTATTCATTTCATTCTAGGGCCGAAGCTCAGACTCTCAAAAAACATAGCAGTATACTAAACAGCGTTCACAATAAGAACAGCCACCCAAAACCGTATTTATTCTTTATATTTCAATTGTTTAATGGCTTTGCTATGCACTGCCACTCGGCCATTTCGCTGCGCGGAATTAAGACCTTGTTCTTATTGAGCCTCTGATTGGTCAAGTATGGAAACACAATAAAGCCCTACAGCCCAGATAATATCACAGATTCCCTTATCCATATTGCGTGGATTGCAGGCCCTCCTTTCGGTATTCACGAGACTTCGTTATCTAAATTTGAGAGATATCAAAATTTGAGAGATATCAAAAAATAGTTAACTGAGCATATATAGCTGTACTTCACTGTCCGCTATGTAGAAAAAACTACAATTTAACGCCAATGTACCACTAACATGTAACTTACTTGGGCACCCTACGCTTTGTAAAAAAACAGATCAAAGAATAGCGCTTACCAAATAGAATTTACCTCTTGACTGGGTTCTTCAGAACAAGCTTCCATCAATCATTTAGATACCCATTCTGCACATACCAATCATAAGCATCATCTATCATCTCAGACACTGATTTAATCTTGTAACCCAGATCACTCTCTGCTTTGGCACTATCATAATAGGCTTGAACTGACATGTAACGAGCCATGCCAGGATCAATTTCTGGCGGTTTATTCGTTATACTGGAGAAAATCTGCATTATGTAACCGTACGCAACCAATAAGCTAGGCCTGATATCAAAACGCGGAGCCCTTTTTCCGAATTTCTTTGCAATAAGATCAAAGAACTCCCTATAACTAATATTCTCCCCTGCACATATATACCCTTGGCCTGACTTCCCATGTAGCGCCGCACTAATATGTGCTTTAGCAACTTCAGAGGCATGACCAAAACTTATGCCACCTGATGGGCACCCCGGGGTTTTTCCGTCCCTTAAATCAAAAAATAAACGCCCATATTGAAGCGTAAAATCGAACGGGCCTAACATGCTGCCAGGGTACATGACGACATAATCAAGATCTGATTCTTGCATCCCTCTCAGATAAAGCTCCCCTTCACGCTTCGTATCTGCATAGTTATACCCTGTCTTTCCATAATTATAATTCCCCCATGATTCGTCAGTAATCCCTCCTGGGTTATACCCTAAAGCATCAACGGTGCTGGTATGCACTAATCGCGTTACACCAAACTTAATACATGCATCCACAACATTCTTCACGCCACCGACATTGATTTCACGCTGTAAAGAAAACCGTTTTTTCCACCATGACGTATCACCCGCTACATGAAACACGTAATCACACCCTTCCACCGCATTGTCCACATCGTGCTTACTAGTAATGTCACCGTAGCATATCTCAATAGGTAGATGCTCAATATAGGCGGCATTTGATCCCGGTAAACCAAACGCTCTCACGCTCCACCCCTGATCAACCAGTTGGTGGACAAGGTTCGTTCCCAGAAAACCTGTCGCACCCGTCACAAGACATTTCATGCTAAGTCTCCCTGACGAATCTTTTGTTGCGCTTTTAATACCGTCCTATCCATGATGAATTCGAATACCGCGGGAAACCAGCGCTTTACATAGTACGCTAACTTTCCATCAAAGCCGGGGATTATCATTTTCTTTCCCGATTCCATACCCTTAATCAGATATGATGCCACCTCATCTGGCCCCAACAAACCAGCCCCCTCGGATATCGCTTTGGTTTCTGCTGGCTTGGTTTGGTTTTCAATTTCAAAACCTGGTGTTTCTGTATCCGGCGGGCACAAAACAGAAACCCCTATTCCATACCGCTTCAATTCACTTCGTAGGGCCTCGGACAATCCAATAATTCCAAACTTTGAAGCAGCATAATCCGTATACCCAAACACCCCCACATAACCAACCACAGAAGATGTGTTCACAATCAATCCACCCTTCTCTTTCATATATGGCAATATCGATTGAATTGAATTCCAAATGCCAAACAGATTAACTTTCATCGTCTCTTCAAACTGCTGATAGCTAATCGCTTCAAAATGTTCGGGATACGCTCTTCCAGCACAATTAATCAATATATCCGGCATACCAAAGCTGTCTACGTTGGCGGTAATGGCTTGCTGAACATCTTCCGGTACAGATACATCAACAGAGACCCAACTGACATATTGATGCGGGTCCATACGATGGTCCTCTATCTCTGCAGCGGCTTCCTTTAACGTAGACTCAGTCCTCGCATAGATCGTGATATTCGCACCTAGAGAGGCTAACTGTTTTGCAGTAGCTAACCCAATACCAGAAGAGCCTCCAAAAATATGTATGTTCTTAGCCTCGAATGAATCAATCTTCATGTTAAACCTCGCATGATTATTATTTTTATATTTTCTAGAATAACGCCAATTACTCGCTCTGGGCTTTCATCTGCCTCTCGTAAATTGCCACTATTAGACAATGAAATAAGTCCATGCAGCTGCCCCCAAAACTGCAATGCAATGAGCTTCGCATCAATACCGCTATAGCCAGGGTGTCCGTCGGTATACTCGTTGATGACTGCAACCACAAATCCAAGAACCTTTAGTGAATTGTCCTTTTCCAATTGAGCAATGCCTTCGGATTCCGTTCCAACATAATCAAGGTATTTGGGGGAAGACATTGTGAACATCAAATGATAGTAATGGGCATTGCGAATCCCAAATTCCACATACGCATTAAATAGCGCCATCACTTTTTCTAGGGGGTCGGGCTCATCTTCCACTACTTCGCACAGCACTGAATACAATATGTCGTAGCCCCGGATAATGATAAGGTTATACAGCTCATCTTTGTTCTTGTAGTAGTTATAGAGATTCGCGGTTGTCATCCCCATTTGCTTACCCAGCTTGCCCATAGAAAAACCGTTGAACCCTTCTTCAACTAAGATTCCTAGAGCGCTTTCCAAAATAGTAGACTTTATCTTATCGACCTCATCTTGAGATCTTGCAGGTCTAGCCATGGTTATTCCTATTAATTGAATACCTTTAATTTAATGTTATTCAATTAATATATCAAGTAATAAACTTCAGTTAACAAACCTAGCCCCCCCTCATTCTTCGAACAACATTCAACCAACCTAAATCTATTAGCAAAAATAGCTTTACACCACACTGATAGATTTGTTAATTTGATTTGGCTGTATATCTCTATGGAATTCACGGACGAATTATTTTCCAACTATTATCGCAATTCTGCGTATCCCGATTTTTCTTTATTGTATTTCAGCACACTACCCACTAAAAACACGCACATTTAAAGAGAGAGAGAACGAATGTCTAAAATAATATTCTTCGCAGGAGAAAGCCTTATAGGCAAGGGCCGCGTATTCCAAGGGCCAACACCTTCACTTCCCTCTAACCAAGATGACAAAATGTCTTCTGCTACAGTAATAAAAGGTGAATGGGAGCTATTTAGTGAGAGAGGTTTTAGCGGTGAGCGATGGGTCATATCAGCAGAAAGCGGCCCAACCAGCGACGGCGTCTTTCTAGACCTCAACGGATTTGGCGACAATGAAATATCGTCTTTCAGACCGCTTTTGCAGGCCCCTATTAAGCACGGTAACAACGGAGCTGAGTTCCAGTCACTATTTCAAAACTCCGATGGAACCCCAGCATTAACACCTGCGAAGTTCCCCGAAGATGCGTTGATGGCACTAGGGGCGAGTAACGGCCCAATGCTAGATGACAACCTCCCAGATGGCGATAACACTGAAATTCCAGCAGGTTATACCTACCTTGGTCAATTTATCGATCACGATATCACTTTCGACCCTACCTCCAAATTAACCGGCAATAACGTTACAAGCACTATTAACAATTTTCGCACCCCATGCTTAGAGTTAGACAATGTTTATGGCACAGGGCCCGATGACGAACCTTATCTGTATGACTCACAGGACAAGAAAAAGCTACTTATTGGCAACGCCGAAAACAGTAACGGGGACGTTCAGCGGAACCGCCAGGGAACCGCAATTATTGGTGACCCTCGAAACGACGAAAACGTAATCGTATCATCGATACAATTCTTGATGATACGATTCCACAACAAGATGGTCGATAAACTACGAGCAGACCAAATACCCGAAAATGAAGTTTTCAAAAAAGCACAGCAACTCGTTCGCTGGCATTACCAGTGGGTAGTACTCAATGACTATTTACCTCGCATATGCGGCCAAGACAAAGTTAACGATGCACTAGCAGAAAGGCATTTTTACACTCCCTCAACTGCCGCTGAAATCTACATGCCTCTCGAATTTTCAGTAGCGGCTTATCGCTTTGGCCACGGTCAGGTAAGAGAAACTTACAGACATAACGATGTATTTCAAAATGCTACATTAGGCGAGCTGTTTTTTAACTTTCCCACCAGTACGCTACCAAGGGCAGTTTCTCAAATCTGGGAGATTGATTGGTCCAACTTCTTTGCTACCGATGAAAACACTGAACCACAAAAAAACCGCAAGATTAATAGCAAGATTAACCGCCACCTGCTCAACCTACCGTTTATCGGCCCTGGCGATATTAGCTCACTAGCGCAACGCAATCTTTTACGCGGGGTAAGCATGGGCTTGGCAAGCGGACAGGCCGTTGCAGAAAGAATGGATATTGAGCCGCTTTCAGCGCGGGAAATGAACGCTAATGACCCTGGCAACACCTTAGCACAGCTCGGCTTAGATACGTCAACGCCCCTCTGGTTCTATTGCCTAAAAGAAGCAGAAGTGCAATCTGACGGCCAACAACTGGGGCAAGTTGGCGGCACCATTGTTGCAGAAACATTGGTTGGTATATTACAAGTTGATGAACACAGCTTCCTAACCGCAAATCCAGATTGGACACCCACGTTAGCGAACGCTGACGGGCTATTTGAAATGGCAGACCTGATTCAGTTCACCACTTCGTAACCACTCTACCTGGCGGATTTCATGGGCCAAAGCACTCATGAAATCCACCATACAAGACTAATCCAACAGCCAGCGTTGATTCAGCCCCTCAACTTTATTCCACCAAGCCCCGATCTTCGCCCCTGACGACGAACCAAATGCATCCAATACCATCACAGGACTGTCCGCAATTCTTAGCTTTCCAGCAGAGTCCAGGTAAAAATGCTGCTCTATATCGCCATCACATGAAGACAAATAGAAACGACTCCAACCTAAACTCCACCGGTTCCACTCAATGCAGAGCGCAGGGTCGCTCGCTAACCGAATCTGGTCACCATCAATCGCCCAACGCACGCTATTATCGCAAAGATCAAGAAACACCACATCACCCACAGCAGCACCACTGACATTGGCACAACCCCAGCGCATATTCCTTAATTTATTACCGAATTGAATAGCACTAGTAGGCTCAGCCACATCTATACGATCCAAAGAGAGCAGGAAGTGCTCTAACGCTTCCATATCCTCCTCTATTAATTGCTGAGCCCCACCGTGGCCAGGTGTTTGCAACACATCCCCTATTGTTCGTGCAAGCCCATGATGAAGATAAGGCGCACTCTCCCACAAACCCAACAACGTGGGTGTCTCTACCCCCACATCCATTAAAGGTTCCCCCATGCCAGATCCTGAACCTGGAATGAGCGTGTCTAACAGGTGACGACGGCCATCAGCAAGCTTATCTCCCGAATGACAATCAGAGCAACTCAAGGCTTCAAAGATTGCCTTTCCGTGTACTGCTTTTTCTGACAACACGCCATCATTTCGATAAGGACTTCTACCAAAAGAATCCAGTGACTCTGCATATCTTGAGAGGGAATCGAGCTCAACACTCATCCCTTCTTTTGCCTCACCAAGAGGGTCGATCGCTTTTTCAAACTGCTCATCCGCCAAGAACCCTGTGCCGCCAAACCCATCGCGAATATCATGTTCGAAGTCCTGTATTTCATCAAAGTTGGCCGTCCAGTGCACATTTCCATGGTGGGTGCCTGCCTTCCCCTTCATGCTAATGGTATTACGTAGCCCTTCACCCCTTTCATGGAAATCCCACACCATACCATCATGCCCCCCATCAATATGACAGCTGGCACATGAAAGGTAACTTTCCCTGCTCATCCTAGGATCATCCGCATTATAGAAAATCTGCTTACCCTGCAAGACTTCAGGCGTTAGCTTTTCATCCGAAACTAACGCAACTTCTTTCACCAACGTTGCGCCAAAACTACGAGAAGCCACCAGATCTTCTACGTCAAAAATAGATAACGATCGCGACATAAAATTATGCACGAGTAATGTCGCCCCCGCATTCACCAACAGCATTCCCTGAGGTGCCAAGCCAGTAGGCAGTTCCACTCGAATTCCACGACTAAAAGCATCCGTAACGATCACCTTATTTGAGCCCTGAAGCGCAGTAAATACATAATCCCCAAGCGGGCTATACACTACGGCCCGAGGAGCAGAACGATTATCAAAATCAATCGTCAAGTCGTTTTCCACCCTTCCCGACGAGGTGCCAATTGTCGACAGTAACGCTCGAATAGTCTTATCATGATCAAGATTATTACCATCCCTAAATTGCCCTCTCAAGATATTGTCTTTTTTAGAGGGGACAGCCAGAGAATCGCCATCAGGACTAACTGCAATATCAAATAAGTAATTAGGGACACCTCTCGCTCGATCTTGACTGTCAACAGTCACTGAATCTATAGGCAAGGGAACAGTACTAATCACCTCAAGACCCGCCGACAAATCCAACGCATACACTTGACCTTCCTGCTCATTGGAAATCATACGAGTCACCCAAGCTCTCGAACTTAACGCATCAATGGCAATTGCACGCGGAGACGTTATTGCAACATCACCAATAACTACCTTCGACTCAGATAACTTAATTAAACGATTAGCGCCAAACAATGACACCAATGCAAAATCTTTATTCGGAGAAAATACAATGCCAAACGGCGCCGCACCGTAAGATAGATTAATTGAATCTATTACCTTTCCCTCGTTGCTCAAGATAACAATCTTATCTTCTTCCTGTAATGTCACCCAAAGATTACCCTTCCTATCAATGGACAAGGTTTGCGGAGATAGCCCCACATCAACTTCCCACGACACAACCATAGAAGAAAGATCAATAGCCGTTACCGTATTATTATCAGGATTTACCACATAGGCGGTCGCTTCATCGGCGACAATCGTCGACGTTTTGGTAGGAGGAACCGTTGTCACTGGCCGAATCACTGTTTTAGTAAACATGATCCGCTTAGTTTTACCGCCCTCTCGAACGGTAAGCGTTATTTGATAATGGCCGGGAGAATCATATTCATAGAAAAGTTCACTGCTATCAGAAAAACCTGTTACATGGCCATCCCCCATATCCCACCGATACTCAAACGTATCACTTACTCCCTCTTTATCAACATCAAACAGCACCACCTCGCCTACTTCTGCAACACTTATAGTTGCCTCATTCATAGCGACATCAACATCAAGATAACCAACCCCCTCTCCCGTATCAAAATAAGCAACGTAATCATCCGATAGCGTATTACCGACAACATCCCGAATGTGATTCCCCACCACGTAAATACTGTACCGCTGACTTGGAGAAAGGGGTGCCGACGGCGCAAGATGCACAATATTATTCTGGATACTGTACGTTCCAGAAACTTGCTGCCCAGCCGCATCCAATAACCGAATTGAATCCTCATTGACGGAAGAGAAATCGACAACATCACTGAACGCTATTCCAATTCGAGTCATCGTACTTTGGCCCACCGCGCGATCCCGAGGCGAAGTTACCACCACTTCGGGAGGTCGCCGATCGGGGCTTAACGAATGAGGCATAAGCGCGCTACCTGTACCGTGATCATTACCTACAAAAACCAAATTCCCCAACGGACTAATCTGACCATGATCAACCAAATGTGCGAACGTCCCAATTAACGTTCCACTACCTACCTCATTGGGATTCCCAGGGTCACTAATATCTATTTTATGCACCCTATCTTCTGCGCCTTGAAAGATATATTCATCCTGAAAAGCACAATATAGTTGTCCATCCACCTCTAAGTGGTTACTGCTCATCGCAATACGCTCAGGTTCATTTAGATCATAAAGCACCATCCGAGCTCCCGAACCTCTCACAGACGCGGCAATCACCTCACCATTAAAACAGGTCGAATAATACAATTGTTCTAAATCCGAGGTTTTGTCAAGAAGTTGAGGGTGCAATGGATCACTAATATCCAAGCTAGAAATACCATCCCTGTTTTCCATGCTCGAGACGATAAGCTGATTACCAAAGGTGAACAGCGGCCCTATTCTAAAGCCACCCAATTCCGAAGGTGGAATCGGGTTAGCCTCCCCTTGACCTCTGTTCGCCAGGACTGGATGCCCAGGATCAACCACATCCACTATGAACAACCCTTGCTCAGAACCTGCTACGTAAAGGTAAGGCGCTTGCCAGCTTAGCTGCCAAGAAACATTGGAATAGTCGCCCGCATCAACATTAGGTAACGCCAACTCTGACACTCGCACCAAATGGTTAAGATCAGTAAAGTCCCAAATTTCGATCCCAATTGTATTTTGAAAACTCATATACCGGCGACCATTGATTCGCGCCATCCCAAAAGAATGAGGCTCTCTCAATTTCCCAGTTATGCCATCCGGTTCATAAACACGCTTGGCGAGGGTCGGCTTCGAAGGATCCGATACATCGAGAAACAGAAAGCCTCCCGGACCCTGACCACTATCAGGTGCAAATAACGTGAAAAAATAGCCATCTATCATCATGGCTAAATTGGTACCGAAAGGTTTCCTGCCTGGATAGAGGCCAGGTACACCATTCTTATGATCAACCCAACCTAGCGGCTCGAATAGCTGACCCTCTACATAGGTGTTATTACCAATACCAGGACCAGGAAAAACCAATTCTCCCTCTCCGTCCCCAGCGTCAACAAGCCCTAAAAGCTCGGCAAAAAACACCAGCACCGACTTAACCCCCTCGAGAGGATTCAGCCTAATCGCCTCATAAAAATCGACGAAATACTGCCCTATTTCATTAACAACATGCAACACCTCTTCCAATGTGCTGAGCAAACCTGGCCCCTCTACTGCTACATTCTGAGTAGAAATATTATTTTCTACGGAGCCCACACTCATTGGAAGCGTAGCCACAAGGGTGACCAACACCAACAAAAACCATCTACGCAACAGAATCATCGCCATAACACGCCTTATTCTTATTTTTATTGATGCAAGAATAAAAGCTCAGACACAATCCAACAAGAGACAAACGGGCTCAACTTCGAACCATCTCCCGTGCGCACAAACGAAGAGAGCCAACACTGAATCATCAGGGTTGGCTCTCTTCACTTAATACCAATGACACTAGTCTCTATCTTAAACGATGAGGCTGAATACCTCCCATAAATCGATTGCCGCTCTCTTGATAACGAACGAAGTTATTCCACTGACTCGCGCGCTGACTCACAAGTCCTTTCCATGCTACAGGCTCTTTAACTCGACCCACCTTTGTGAACACATGAGGGTTTCTTTCCAGCATCGCTTCTAGCGCTTTCACAGACATTGCTTGGGGTGCAACATGTAACGATCTAATTCCAGTATGCATGGCAGCAACTTCATAACACGCCGTCACAAATTGCGAACAAAACATTGAAGGCGCCTGCAATTTCTGATCCTTTTGCATAACATCTTGGCTATAAACAATATTGTACAGATCAGTAACATATTTTTTAGCAAGCGGGCCGAAACCTCTATTTCTAAACATACCACCCACTGCTTTTCCAAAAGAATAACTACCCGTGCTAATAGTGGTATCTACCGCAGTAAGTCGACTCGCCACATATAATGCTTCTTTGATTAACGTCGGGTTCGTACAGCGAAATATCACCGCATCTCTATGGGCCCATACGGATTGCAAAACGCCTGGTCCATTTGCTTCAGCAACCGTACCTGGCGCACCGTCTTTACCTAAGGTAAATACTATCTCTGCGTGCTCCGAATTAGCGGACCCTCTACGCATATGAGAGAACACCGCTTGACCAGTTCTGATAGCAAGGTTATCACTATCGAAATGCCCATCATGCTGATTATCAAATTCCTTACACAGCAAAATATCACCTGCTTGTACGTCAACCTGAGGTAGCGCTTTATATGTTTTTTCCTCACCGATCATTCTAGGTCCGAAAGGCATTCTATATCTCCCAAAGCTCGTTACGTCGCACATAACCGCATACCGAATTACATATCTGACGACGTGAATTAATTATTATGCTGCTTCAACAGCAATAACCAAACTATAGAACCTTCAGGCTAATCGACGTAGGTAAAAATACCATTAGAATGGTAAATATTAACAAAGCAATAGACAGTGCCGCACTGTCTGAGGCGACTTATCCAGGATACAATTCATCCAAAGGAATGCTCTTCCCATTATCTTGCACGATTCGCGCATGATAGCGCTCCAACCGTCTTGGCTCCTTTACACCACACGAATGAGCGATCAAACCCACTTCATAATGCAAGTTCCGAACATAGTTTTCGACGCGATCCTTTTTCTCTTCTAGCACCAACCCTTTTTGTAGCTTTTTATTATGGGTGGTGATACCTGTTGGGCAAGTATTTTTATTGCACTGGAGCGCCTGAATGCAGCCCATCGAAAACATGAACCCTCTAGCACTGGTGACAAAATCAGCCCCAACCGCTAACGCCCAAGCCACTCCTGAGGGCGTCATCAATTTTCCGGAACAGATAACTTTAACCCTCTCCCTAAGCCCATGATGCTCAAGCATGTCAACCACCATTGGCAAACTCTCCTGCAACGGCATACCGAGATAATCCATAAGACTCTGCGGTGCCGCACCAGTACCCCCATCAGCGCCATCTATGGTGATAAAGTCTGGTGCCGATTCAATACCTTTGACGTTGATCATCTCACACAACTGATCCAACCAACCGTATGCACCGATCACCACCTTAAAACCGACAGGCTTTCCTGTCACCCTCCGTACTCGCTCAATCATACCCAGCAGCTCATCACTATTATCAATATCCGGATGGCGGTTAGGACTGATGGCATCCTCACCCACATTAATCGAACGTATTCTTGATATTTCTTCAGTAACCTTCACGCCGGGAAGAATACCACCCTTACCAGGTTTCGCACCTTGACTTAACTTGATCTCAAACATTTTAACTACAGGATTAGCGGCTACCTCTGCAAGCTTCTCATCGCTCAAATTACCATGCTCATCCCTTACACCAAATTTAGCGGTGCCTATCTGAAAAACAATGTCGCACCCTCCCTCAAGATGATACGGAGACAACCCTCCCTCCCCAGTATTTAGCCAGCATCCCGCTTGCTTCGCGCCATAAGATAGCGCACGTATTGCGGGCACAGATAACGCACCAAAGCTCATACCTGAGATATTGATAAGTGAGCTGGCAACATACGGCGCCTCACAATAAGGCCCTAGCGTCACCGCACTGGCAGGCTCGGCATCTTTTGCTAGTGTTGGATACGGGCAATTGACAAAATAAACTGAACCGGTAGGTCGAAGATCGCGAGTAGAACCAAACGCGATTGTACTATCAACGTCTTTGGAGGCACGGTAGACCCATGAGCGCTCGGCTCGATTAAACGGTAACTCTTCTCGGTCCATTGCGAAAAAATACTGCCGAAAAAACTCCCCCATATGCTCGAATAGATAGCGAAATCGACCAATAACTGGATAATTTCGACGAATCGTTTGCTTAGTCTGCGTGATATCAGAAATATACATGACAATAATAACTAATATTCCTATACCTACCACTGTGACAAATAGAACCGATATCACTTCCAGCAATAGGTACACCCAACTATCGGTAAATAAATTCATTATTGCCTCTCTCCTCTTCTAATGTGTTCACTCTTCGTTCTGCGATATCCATCGCCGACGTGATAGTAGCCTGATATTCAAGGTATTTATAACACTGAAATGACAAACAAGTAACACAACGTTGCCCTCCTATCCAATCGTTGTAACGTTTCGAGCCACCGCATAACCACCACATAGTGGCGAACCCAACCATTTCAACTCACAAGGCCTAATTGCACTAGTTGCGTAACCCACAGCAATATCGTACGATCGTACACAATGATCACGTAACGACCAAACCAAGAAAAAGACTGCACGGACGCGACAACAATAATAAAACACTAGCCGCACCCGCTCCTACCGATATTTCCAGGGCGGACAATGCGGTTCGCACAACGGCGGCTCCGCATATGGGTTCACTTTTACGCACACTTTTTATCAGTACAGTCCTGATTACTTCTGCATGCAAAAACGTCTCGGATCAAACCGATTATGAATATTTAGACTCTTGGGATGTACAAGCCATCACCTTGCAAAATCGCATCAGCCAAAACGCCCCCCTTCGTGTTGCTGAGTTTCCTGCAACTCACAACTCATTTAACGCAAAAGACTACTCCAACGGAATAAGTTACCCAGACCCTAACCATATTCCCAGCATGCTAAATCAACTTCGCATGGGCAAACGAATGATTAATATGGACCTTCACTGGGATGTTCATTACAACAAGAGCACCAAACTCATCACAACAGACGTTGTACTTTGCCACGACTCTTCTGATTTTGGATTCTGCAGCCTATGGGACAGAACATTTGACGAAGGCTTGCTAGAAATAAAACCATGGCTAGAAGAAAATGACGAAGTCGTCATATTGAAGCTGCAAGACGAACTCGATGGCCACTACGCTGAAGCCTTAACAAAAATTGAGGCTCTAATAGGTGACCTTGTTTATACCCCTAGCACCCCCTGCGAAACCTTCGACCTGGAGATTGCTAAGCAAGACATTCTGGCGTTAGGTAAAAAAATCATCATTACCGGTGCCACCTCATCGACTTGCAACCTACCCTGGGGGAGGTATGTATTCTTTGATGAAGGCATGTTTGGATCGGTCGACTACGAGAGTTTCGAACCCTATCCAGTATGCAATGATGCCATCGATGATATTCAACGTAAGATTTACAAATCCAACAACGACGGCACCGCCGTTTCTCAAATTATTTTGGGGTCGAAAATAATGACTGCTGGCGAGGTTTCTAATTTAGCCCAGTGTGGAGTGACAGGCATTTCTTTCGAGCCCATGGAATGGTGGGATGAACGTCACAGGGCGCAAATTTGGAGCTGGGATCTTGACCTGCCAGCAGATGACACCGCTAAAAACTGCGCTCTTCAACAAGCAAACGGGAGATTCGCTGACGTTAGCTGCAACGGCCTACACGCGTACGCTTGCCAACACCCCACCAATCGCGACTGGAGAATCACCAATACAAGGGGCACATGGAGCGCCGGGGCACATGCATGCTCTAACGAATACGGCAGTGACGGCTACGCTTTCTCGACCCCCGCCAATGGTTACGAGAACGCCGAATTAAAGAGATCGGTGATTACAGCTCAAAACAACAACCCAACTATCTGGATGAATTACTCGGACTCAATGCAAGAAGGCAACTGGATTGCCCACTAAGTCATGACTAGTTCAATCGCATCTTCAGGGCATTCTGTCACACACAAATTACAACCTCGACAGGCATCAGGTAATACCACCCTTGCCTGCTTCCCACCGTGAACGAATGCCTTAACTTTTCCCACCAAAGACAACCTGCGTCTATCCTGCGTTGTCAAAACCCCCATTTCTAACACATCATAAGGACAAGCGCTCACGCAAGGCCCCTTACCTTCGCATCGATTAATATTAATCTTTGGCGCAAGGTTACCAGACTGACGCTCACACTTATTTTTAACCCCCATAGCTCTCCACCTCTCTACCGAATATATGCAAGTGACATTACGTTTATTCGATTCTATCCTAGCCATGGACCAATCATTTGATCATTATTCACATGGGAAACATGACAAGAAAGAACGAACAGCAAGATACGCCCCCCCTTGAATCCGCCTGTAGGATAGAGCTACCATAGATACTCAATACCTTTTTCACCGCCACGATTGATAAAACCTATGATAAAAATTAGAGACCTGCAGTATTTGGATGCAATAGACCAGCACAAGCACTTCGGCCGAGCTGCAGAGGCCTGCTGCGTGAGCCAGCCAACATTAAGTGGGCAGATCATGAAATTGGAAGAGCAGCTAGGACTACAACTGATTGAACGTCACAGACGCAACGTAATGCTAACACCTGCCGGGGAACAGTTGGTGATTGAGGCTAGGAATGTCCTCAGGGCTGCAGAGCAATTTCAAGATTCTGCCAAAGCATTACTCGATCCATTTGCGGGAGACCTCCATGTCGGGCTCATTCCAACTCTAGCCCCCTACTTACTCCCCCACATCATGGACGATCTCAACACTAACCTCCCCAACATAAAATTCTACTTATACGAAAATAAAACCCAGACTCTTCTGGAAGAGCTCAACAATGGAAAGTTAGACCTACTCATTTTGCCTTGGCTCGAAGATATGCAAAATGTTGAGCGTTACGACTTGTTTAGTGAACCCCTTATTCTGACAACACCTAAATCCCACCCACTCGCAAAGCGCACAAAGGTGAAACTGGAACACCTGAACAATCAGACGATCCTCACATTAGAAGACGGCCACTGCTTAAGAGACCAAGCAATGGGGTTTTGTTTCAGCGCAGGAGCAAAGGAAGATCATAGCTTTAAAGCGACGAGCCTAGAGACTCTTAGGCATATGGTCGCAAGCAACATGGGTATCACGATGCTACCAAAACTTGCAACAATAACGGAAGGTGCCGGGAAAAACCTCGCATACCTGCCATTTAGCAAGCCTGAGCCTAGTCGGCAAATATCACTGGTAATAAGACCAAATTATTCGAGAATGAAATGCGTAAGAGCGATCGTAAGCTCTATCAGAGAGTCAACAAATGACCTACTAACATAAGATAGAGCAAAGAAAAGAAAATGGTGCGGGTGGGCGGACTTGAACCGCCACGGTATTGCTACCGGCAGATTTTAAGTCTGCTATGTCTACCGATTCCATCACACCCGCAAAAGTGTGTTGTGAAGCTGCAACCTTAATACTCAGAGAGCGATGCAACTTCACCAAATTTTTAACAGCTGCCCATTTAACATGAATTTAAATGGAGGCGCGAGCCGGAGTCGAACCGGCCTACGTGGATTTGCAATCCAGTGCATAACCGCTTTGCTATCGCGCCATATTGCCTTTCAAGAAAGGACTTTAAATTGGAGCGGGAAACGAGACTCGAACTCGCGACCCCAACCTTGGCAAGGTTGTGCTCTACCAACTGAGCTATTCCCGCTTTTCCGTTTCAAGCACTGCTTGATGGGATGGGTATTCTACATTTGTACTGGCTGGTGTCAACTGGAATTTTCCATTAAACATCAATTAGTTGTTATTAATTCAGCAGGTGATTATGCATCTTTAAGAACCGGCCAAGCTGCCCGCAGATATATAATCATAGACCACAACGTTAAGGCCGTCGCAATGTACAATACAGCATAAGCCAAAACCACAACCATCTGATCAAACCCTGGAGGGTTAGCAAGCAACCCAGTAATGGCCAGCATTTGCGCCGCCGTTTTAACTTTACCTATGTAGGATACTGCCACACTTGCCCGCTGCCCCACTTCTGCCATCCATTCCCTCAAGGCGGAAATGGTTATTTCTCGGCTAATGATGACCAATGCAGGCACAGCCAGCCATGCGCTCGCATGAGCCTCTACCAGCACCACCAAAGAAACCGCCACCATCAGCTTATCGGCAACAGGATCCAAAAAAGCACCGAGCGCACTGCTCTGCTTCCACTTCCTAGCAAGATAGCCATCCAACCAATCGGTGAACCCTGCACCAGCAAATACACACGCCGCCGCTATATACTTCCATTCAAAGGGAAGGTAATACAGCAATACAATGACTGGTATTGCGAGAATCCTCAACATAGTCAATATATTAGGAATCGTATAGATTGAACGAGTAGGTTTACCTTCCGACATAAAATCTCTTAATCAAATAACCACAAATAAGGGTAACGCAATGTTACACGCTTTCTAATCGTTATGCAGTGCAGCATAAATATCAGCAGCCATCTTAGCACTAATACCTTTCACTTTCGCTAATTCCGCCTCGCCCGCCCTTTCAACCTCCTGATAACCCCCGAAGTGGACTAGCAACTCCTTTCGTCGCTTAGGGCCAACACCATCAATACCTTCAAGCGGCGACACCCGTCGTGCTTTCGCTCGTTTCTGCCTGTGCCCCGCAATGGCGAAGCGATGAGACTCATCCCTAATATGCTGAATCAGATGCAATCCAGGCGTATCAGGACTAGGTGTAAAACCCAACGAATCACCCTCTAAAAACAGAGTTTCCAACCCCGCTTTACGAGTGGTTCCTTTTGCCACCCCAAGCAGCATGACACCCTGTATTTGCAGTGATTGAAGCACATCACGAGCCTGACTTAACTGCCCCTTCCCCCCATCAACCACCAATATATCTGGAAGCTTACCCTCACCTTTTTTTAGCCGTGTATAACGCCGCTCAAGCACCTGGCGCATTGCGGCGTAATCATCACCTGGCGTAATACCCTCGATGTTGAACCGCCGATAATCTGACTTCAGAGCCCCCCCATGATTAAACACAACACAAGACGCTACCGTCCCCTCCCCCTGAGTATGACTAATATCAAAACACTCAAGACGTTGCGGCAACTCATCCAGCGACAATAAATCTTGTAACGAAATAAAACGCTGAAGCACATTTTCTTTGTTAGCCATGTGGCTCGCTAGATTTTGATCAGCATTGGTTTGGGCAATCTTTGCCCAGCCTGCCTTCACATTCCTTACAGCGCTTTTTATAGCGACACGACGCCCCTCATCCTGCAGTAACGCGTCCTGCAGCACATCAACTATTGATATCGCCACAGGCACTACAATCTCTCTTGGCAAATCCCGACCACTTCTCGCCCCAAGATAATATTGCGGCAAGAATTCGTCCAGAATTAACCCCGCATCAGTTTCACCCATGGTCTTAGGAAAGTAGTTCTTGCTTCCTATGACACGTCCAGACCTAACAAAAACCACATGCACACAGGTAACGGAACCGGAAACCGACACACCAAATATATCAACATCGCCCTCTTTTTGAGTCACGAACTGCTGCTCTTGCACTCGACGAATGGCAATGATTTGGTCTCGATAAATAGCCGCCTGCTCAAACTCCATTGCATTTGACGCCTCTTCCATTTCCGCCGTTATTTCATCAGCAACCTGACGATCCTTTCCCTCCAAAAATAGCGTTGTATGCTTGACGTCAACACCATATTCACTTGCATCAACATGGCCGACGCAAGGTCCTTTGCAACGACCGATCTGATACTGCAAACACGCCCTCGAACGATTTCGATAGAAACTATCGTCACACTGACGTAACTGGAAAAGCTTTTGCAACAACGCCATCGCCTCTCGCACCGCTCCCGCACTCGGATAAGGGCCAAAATACCGACCATGCTTTTTTTTCGCGCCACGGTGATAGGCCAACCGAGGAAAAGCATCGCTCGACAAAAAGATATAGGGGTACGATTTATCATCTCGAAGCAGGATATTATAGGGGGGCTTGTGCTTTTTTATTAACGTGTGCTCAAGCAGAAGCGCTTCCGTTTCGCTTAGCGTAACAGTCACTTCGATGCTAGAAATTCGCTCAACTAGCGCTCGAGTTTTTACGCTATCGACATTTTTACGAAAGTAAGACCCCACACGGCTTTTAAGATTCTTGGCTTTACCAACATAAAGTAACTCACCCTCGCGATCCAGCATCCGGTACACACCAGGATGCTGAGTTAGCGAAGCAAGAAAAGAAGGTATATCGAAATTAGGAGGGCGCACGAAACAAACTAGTCGCTAGGGATGGACTCAACATCCAACATCCCGTGACGAACCGCTAACAATGTTAGTTCCACATCACTATTGATACCGAGCTTATCAAACACACGATAACGGTAGCTATTAACCGTCTTAGGGCTCAGGAATAATTTGTCTGAGATTTCCTGCACTTTTTGACAATTAACAATCATCATTACAATCTGCAACTCTCGCTCTGACAACTGATCGAAAGGGGAACCCTCGCCATCGGCAACAAATGGCTTGAGCGCCAACTGCTGAGCCACATCAGGACTTACGTAACGCTGCCCAGAATGCACCAATCGAATCGCCTTAACCATCTCGTCCAGCGCAGCACCCTTAGTCAAATAGCCAGAAGCTCCCGCCTGTAAAAAACGCGTAGGAAACGGCTCATCGCCACACACGGTGACCGCGATAACCCGAACATCAGCATTCTGCCTAAGCAACTTTCGCGTAGCCTCAAGACCGCCAATGCCTGGCATCTTTGCATCCATCAATACCACATCAGGATTATGCTCACGAACATCACGAAGCGCCTCTTCACCACTACAGGCCTCCCCTACCACATCGATACCATCGACGTCAGCGAGCATGCGAGTTATGCCCATTCTTACTAAATCATGGTCATCCACTACGAAAACTTTTATCACAAAGAAACCCCAATGAGTTGTTAGCGGTTAGATATGCGTTATGCCCCCTAACAACATAAGTTTACTGCTTTTTTTCCAAACCTGATAGTAAACTATTTTGCGTTTTTCAAATAGCGAAGAAATACCATTTTGGCAGTAAAAAACTGACGAAATTTAGACAACAGAACCACCAAACGAACCACCCAGAAACCAAAAAGCCCAGCTTAAGCTGGGCTTTTTGGTTTACTCTGCTCTACTTCTCTTCTTTTTTGCCTCGGCTCGCACCGGGTGCCTGGTCTTTCTTCGCCTTATAAGGCTCTTTTTTCTTTTTCTCTGCCTTAGATATATTCAACGCCTGCCCACAAACCCTAGTTCGCCTAAGCTGCTCAAAAACATCCTTGGGCATACCTGAAGGAAGATCGACGGTACTATGATCACCCTCAATACCAATATGACCAATAAACTCGCTATCCAAACCGCACTCGTTAGCAATCGCACCAACGATATTGCCTGGCTTAACGCCATGATCGCGACCCACCGCAATAACAAAGCGATCCATGCCCTCTTCTACTGGACGAGACTTGCGAGAACCCTTAGGCCCACGATCATTGCCTTTAGGTCCGCGAGAATCCCGAGATTCGCGAGGCTCCCTAGAACCCCTAGAAGAATCACGCTCACGCATTGGACGCTCTCTTCTCGGCTTATCCTTTATCAAGAAAGGCTCATCACCTTGGGCCAACTGCGCAAGAGCGGCAGCAATCTCTGTAGCACTAATATTATGCTCTACCTGGTATTGTTCAATCAGTTGCGTATAAAACTGAAGATTACCCTTTCCTAGCGTATCCGTTATCCGATTCTTAAAACCTTCAATACGCTTATCATTGATATCATCAGCAGACGGCAACTCCATTTCTGCAATTTTCTGCTTAGTCGCACGCTCAATCGCCTTGAGCATACGTCTTTCGCGGGGAGCAATAAACAATATCGCATCACCAGTTCTTCCTGCACGTCCAGTCCGGCCTATTCGATGAACGTAAGACTCTGTATCGTAAGGCACATCATAGTTAATGACATGACTGATTCGCTCTACATCCAGGCCTCGCGCAACCACATCGGTAGCAACCAAAATATCTAACTTCTTGCTCTTTAACCTATCGACCGTTCGCTCACGCTGAGCCTGTGGTATATCACCATTTAGCGCAGCAGAGGCATAACCTCTAGCTTCCAGCTTTTCAGCAAGCTCAACCGTCGAATTCTTAGTTCTCACAAAAATAATCATGCCGTCGAATGTTTCAAACTCCAACATCCGCGTTAGCGCATCCAACTTATGAGTACCTGATACTACCCAATAGCGCTGAGTTATGGTCGGAGCGGTCGCCGTCACGTTTTTGATCGTAACCTGCTCAGGATTATTAAGATACTTCGTCGCTATACGACGTATTGCATCCGGCATCGTTGCCGAGAATAATGCAATTTGGCGAGTATCCGGGGTCTGATCGAGAATCCACTCAACATCATCGATAAAGCCCATACGTAGCATTTCATCGGCCTCATCAAGCACCAACGTTTTTAACGCGCCCAACTGCAAGGTTCCCTTTCGCATGTGATCCATGACTCGACCAGGTGTCCCCACAATCACCTGAGGCCCACGCTTTAGGTTGCGCAGCTGAATACCATAGTCCTGGCCACCATAAATTGGCAATACCTGGAAACCTTTAAGCTTAGTCGCGTAAGTCTGAAATGCCTCAGCCACCTGGATCGCTAATTCACGAGTCGGAGCCAAGATCATCGCTTGAGGCTTTTTAACATCAAGATCGATGGTTTGCAGAATGGGTAACGCAAATGCGGCTGTCTTCCCTGTACCAGTCTGCGCCTGGCCCAAAACATCACGCCCTTCAACTAACAGAGGGATTGTTTCGGCCTGTATAGGCGAGGGCTTTTCATATCCCACACTATCGATAGCGGCTATAAGCTGCTCGTTAAGGGGTAGATCACGAAAACTTTCAATAATTTTTTCAGACATAGGGAAACACAACACCAGATATTTGAGGGGCGCGAATTATACACTAATAGATCTAAACATCCCACCGATTAACACTCACCAAACAATTTATAGCAGATTTAACGTAAAAACCCAGTTTGATGTATACTCGCGTATTTTAATAAGGAGGCATCATGCTAACAACTAACGAATATTTTGACGGCAAAGTCAAATCAATTGCTTTAAAAAACAATGAGTTACCAGCCACCGTTGGTGTAATGGATATTGGCGAATACACCTTCGGAACCTCCGAGAAGGAAACTATGACTGTAGTGTCAGGCGAGCTCATTGTAAAGCTACCAGACACTGAAGAATGGAAAAGCTTTACCGATGGCGACGCATTTATTGTAGAAGCCAACAAAAGCTTCGACCTTAAGGTCAACGCGCAAACCGCATACTTGTGCGTATACGGATAGCATTCCCGCTGGAGTATACACTCCAGCACCCCTCCCTCCCGCCATTTCTCGTAATCCATCAGGATAGACGCTAACCTCAAAGGAGAATTGACACCAAGGAGACAAGCAAATGAGCCGAGCTCAACCCAGGATCTGCATAATCGGGGCCGGCATGTCTGGGATTCTTATGGCGATACGCCTATTAGAAGAAGGATACTCCCACATTCACATCCTTGAAAAAGGCAACGCAGTTGGCGGCACATGGCGAGAAAACACTTACCCCGGGCTCCACTGCGACGTTCCATCCGTCAGTTACCGCTACTCATTTGAACCTTACCGACACTGGGATAAGCGCATGTCCTCTGGGGAGGATCTCAGGAAGTACTTTGAATACGTTAGTGCAAAATACGGCATCAGTAATCGCATCACCTTTAATACAGAGGTAATCTCGGCCACTTACCTGCATCGTCAATGGAAAATCCGTACCAATAATGGAAAAAACCTCGAAGCAGACTTCCTGATCAGCGCCTGTGGCGTGCTCCATCACCCATTTACTCCCACATTAAAGGGGGCTGAAACCTTTCAAGGACATTCATTCCATACTGCTAGATGGGATCACTCCATCGACTTGAGAAATAAAAAGGTCGGCATCATCGGGTCTGGGTCCACCTCAGCCCAACTCATTAAACCACTATCCGAAGAGGCAGCTTCACTCTATGTATTTCAACGCACCCCCCAATGGATTTTCCCTCTTGCCAATCGCAAATACACACAGCTCGAACGTAAAATCGCACAATTTACACCGCTATATGGAAAGGCAATCCGTACATTTTGGGACCGTATGACATCCGTTAGCTCCCATGTCGTCACCAAGAAAGGCGTTACACGTAAATTCATGCAAGAGATTGCACGGAAAAATGTGATGCAGGTGAAAGACCCCGAGCTTCGAAGAAAACTCACACCGGATTACGAACCCTACTGCAAGAGGATTATTATCTCTGGGGATTATTACACGTATATACAAAAGCCCAACGTAAGCGTTGTCATCGATCCAATACTACATATTGAACCCCAGGGCATTCGCACAGACAAAGAAACCATAAAGCTGGATGCACTGATATATTCCACTGGGTTTGACACCAAAGCCTTCATCAAACCCATCAAACTAACTGGTCTTAACGGCACTACCCTGGACGAGGCATGGAAAAAAGGCCCCGTTGCATACAAGAGCATCACCATACCAAGCTTCCCAAACTTCTTTATGCTACAAGGACCCAGCGCACCCGTCGGTAACTTTTCACTTATCGCCATTGCCGAATACCAAGCCAACTATATTCTTGAATGTTTAAAAATGTATCGCAAAGGTAAGTTCACCCAATTGGCCCCCACCCAACCCGCCACTGACGCGTTTAACCATCAACTTAAGAGTGCGATGAAAGATACCGTTTGGGTGACAGGTTGCAACAGTTGGTACCTCACTGACGATGGCACTCCCCTCTCTTGGCCTTGGGGACAGAAAGATTTCCGAGACGCAATGAAAGGACCAGAGCTTATGGATTATTGCCTGTCGTAACCACTTAGATACCCTTAAGACGCATTTTTCACAATTGTTACACCCACATCAATATTCTAATAACCGAAAATACAGGAATATTAATATTGATAGCCTACGCCCCTGCTTTATATTGGATGGCAACTAATAGATCAGTTTATCGATAGGGCTTGCTGTCCCTGCGCGGCGATTGCCGATCACATGAGTATAGATCTCGGTGGTTCAAATATCGGCATGACCTAAGAGTTCCTCTACCGTTCGGATATCACTACCGGTTTCGAGTAAATTTGTTGTTCAATGTGCTGAATTAACTATGTGGGTAACAAGGTGTAGCGGTCTTTTGCCCCCTTGCCTCGGAAAACAAAAATAGATCGACTATGTAGGTCGATATCCTTGATGCGTAGAGATAGCGCCTCGTTGATGCGAAGACCAGAGCCATATAGCAGCGCAGTAAGAAGCCAGTATTTACCGCTGAGATTTTGGATAATACCTCCAACCTCTGATGATGAGAGTACTACCGGAAGACGCTTGGGTTTCTTTGAAAAGTTGTATTTTAGATCCACGATCTCACGTTGAATGACGTGGCGATATAGAAATATGATGGCACAGAGTGCTTGGTTTTGAGTAGCAGAACTGACTTGGCGAGTAACCGCTAAGTAATTCAAGAATCGCTCGATTTCAGGGTTGGACATGTCGTTTGGGTGTTGTTTTCCACTAAAAATAATAAAGTGACGAATCCAGTACAAATACGTTTTTTCAGTCTGAATGCTGTAATGGCGCGTTCGTAATTCGGCTCTCACTGACTCAATAAATGGTGATTTCTTCATGCACATACCTCGTTGTTTTTTTGCTGGTTGTACATACAGTTATATGCGGAATTTCCACGATTTGGAATAAGGGGGTCTCGTGAGTACCAAAATTGAAGGTCGCCGATCTACTCAAATTACTAGGCTAAGTTATTGATATGTAATGAATTGCATTAAATAGAAGAATCTGTAATTGACGGTGAAGGTCGCCATAAGAGCAGAGGCTCGCTTTCTGCAACGGGGGTGGTAAAATGATTGCTAAACAATAACTGTAAAGTATTGAATTCATTGATGATTGTTGTGCTAGAAAACTCAGAATATGACGGCTGCGAAAAAGGTCATAATGTGAATGCAATTCATGCCACTGTTCTGTTTCTTAGATTATGAGTATCGGGTATACCCTAGTAAATAACTCTAAGAAGGAGCAGATTATGTTCCTTCATTTAGCAGTCAGTACCATTGGGGAGATCCAAGGTAATCCTGTTTCTTGCTATATCGTAAATTGGTACAAGAACAAGTATCCATCTGACGATATTGAGTTTGTGTCCGACACCTACGATGATTGGCCATTTACAAGTGGAAGTCGCGATAGTCTTAATGAATATCCAGACGTGACCGATTCAATAGTAAGTACGCTCATAGATCAGGGCGTGGTTTTGGATAAGGGGTTGGCCTGGCAAGATGAAGATGAGCCTGATACGGTTTTCATTAGAGATCTTGTGTTAGCCGACAAAACAGAACAAGTATAAGCATGCGACGCTAGAAAACGCGCGCCTGTTAAAAGCGTTAGGCGCCATTTCGAGATTAGAGAGAAATTGGATTTCACATGAAAATCACTGGATTTATAGCTCTAGACGAAGAAGGTAGTGCGTTGCTGGCAGATGCACACGGAAATAATGTTGCTTTCAACTGCTTAAGTTGTGGTCATCCTATTTTGGCTATTGCTCGCGACCATCAGCGAGGCTTTAGTGAGGCCAGCCCCGCAGACTGTAAAGGGTGTCAGCAAAAGCACTTTCTTGACGTCAGGCCAGAAATGGAGAAATTCTATGTCATCAAGTACTGATCGTGCGCCTAACAAGGCCAGGTTACGGACAAAATTGTGCGTCATCCGCTTTGCATGGGACAGCAAAGCAGCTGCCACCCAATTTTTCCGCAACTGGCGGCGTTAGTTTGAAAGGATTGAGTGCCGCTTTGAGATTAAAAATAGAGGATATACTTGATCTTTGGAGTAGTAGCAAACAAGGGGAATATGATTCCGTTACTGTAGCTTTCGCTGTCTTGTTGTTCTGGATGGATCGAGAGAATAGTGTTGAGATTATACAGAAAGCCCCACGGGATCTTATAGTAAGGATTATTTCCTTGGTCGACATCTATAAAAAGGAAGGTAAGTATTTAGTGGTTTCACATAACGGAGTTCATGATCATGCCGAACTGTTTAAAAGTGTGTTGCTAGTGCTTGAAAACCATAATGTGAGTTTACATGAACTGGTTAACTAACAAGAAATTAGAAACGACGCAAAAAATGCGCGCCTCAATTGAGCGTT
>MAAC01009787.1_pt1 | contig 26675 bp, 24 predicted proteins | sample 1115981 | NCBI WGS metagenome assembly MAAC01 (sample SAMN04961126, study PRJNA320927) | seawater metagenome | isolation source: sample BD02T64 sea water enriched with oil for 64 days | place: USA:Gulf of Mexico | collected 2013-07-27
TAGCTGCTGGTAGTCTTTCATTGTTGCATCTCTTGCCGGAGAAAAGACGATTAGCCTACAGGCAGCTAACCGCTTCTTCTATCTCATCAAGTTATGCACTTCGGGTTTGAATCCAAGAACCCTTTTGACCCGGCTTTGTTCGTTTTTATCAATCGTCATAGGGATAAAATAAAAATATTATACTGGGAAAAAAATGGCTTCTGCCTCTGGTATAAACGCCTGGAAAAACAACGCTTCAAGTGGCCTGTTGATCATTCCGGAGCGACCCTGACACTCACCGGCGAAGAGTTGAACTGGCTGCTGGATAGTTTTGATTTATGGCGCAATAAACCCCACGATTCCCTGCACTTTAGTACGGTCGGCTAGTGCGCATGCGGTATATTTCGGGCCATGTCTTTCGCCTCTCAAACACTCCCTGACGACCCCGCGCAGCTCAAACAACTGCTGATAAAAGAGCGTGTTGTCAGTGAGAAACTTAAGCAACAAATCCACACGCTTCTCGAAGCCCTACGCCTGGAAAAGCATCGCCTGTACGGTAAAAGCAGTGAGAAGTCCCCCGATCAGGTAGAGCTGTTTGACGAAGCCGACAGCATGGGTGACGAGACCGGCATTGCTGATGACGAACCAGCAGCGGTGACACCGGGCAAAAAAACCAAGGCCCGGTACGCAAGCCCTTGCCCACTGAATTACCTCGTGTACGCCGCGTCCTTGAACTGAGCGAAGAAGAACGGCAGTGCGCCTGCGGCTGCACACTGGTTGAGATCGGCGAAGACATCAGCGAGCAAGTGGATATCATCCCCGCTCGGGTCCAGGTGATCCAGCACGTGCGTAAGAAATACGCCTGCAAAAGCTGTGATGACACGATAAAGGTGGCGCCAAAGGCCAAGGTCTTACTGCCTAAATCGATAGCCTCCGGCAACACCCTGGCCTACGTCATCACCTCAAAATATGCCGATGGTCTGCCCTTGTATCGTTTGAGCGGCATTCTGGCTCGTTATGGTATCGAGTTATCCCGGCAAACCTTATCGGAATCCGTGCTCAAGGTGGCTGACAAGATAAAACGGCTGACCGACCACCTCAAGCAACAGTTGATCGATAGCGCAGTCTTGTTTATGGATGAAACACGGGTTCAGGTGCTCAATGAACCGGGCAAAACACCCGAAAGCCCGTCGTACATGTGGGTACAGCGCGGCGGACTACCCAGCAAACCCATTGTCCAGTTCCATTACGACCCTGGCCGATCAGCCGACACCGCCAAAGGCTTACTCAAGGATTTTGAGGGCACACTGATGAGCGATGGCTACCCAGCCTATCGCATCGTCGCCAAACACCAGGGCTTAATCCACCTTTGCTGCTGGGCTCACAGCCGCCGCAAATTTATAGACGCGCAAAAAGCCCAACCCAAAGGCAAAACGGGCAAAGCCGATATGGCCATCAATTTTATCGCCAAGCTGTATGCTGTCGAAAAACACACAAAAGACAGAGATGCCGCGCAGCGCCATCATGCCCGGCAACAAACCAGTGGGCCCGTACTCGAGCAATTCCACGCCTGGTTACTCAAAAGCCAACAGCAAGTGCCGCCTAAAACAGCGCTGGGCAAAGCCGTGAATTACACCCTGGCTTACTGGCCGGAACTGAGCCGATACATTGAGAATGGCCGCTGGCCGATTGACAACAACCCAGCTGAGAATGCGATTCGGCCCTTTGTCATCGGGCGAAAAAACTGGCTCTTCAGTCACAGCCAACGGGGTGCCAAAGCCAGTGCAAGTTTGTATAGCCTGATTGAGACCGCCAAAGCCAACGGTAAAGAGCCCTACCGTTACTTAAGCTGGCTGTTTGAAAGATTGCCGGGGACAAGCAGGGAAAACATTGAAGTACTTATGCCCTGGAATATGCCTGAATAAAAGGGGTAGCTCGCCGGACGCTTACCTACGAAAGATGGTATTTAACATTGGGAGATAATCGCTTCACATGATGCATACTGGAACTTTCAGTCGTGACATCGCTTATGTATAAACTTTGCGTCAATCGTCTGTATGCCAGTCTATTATTTAAGCCCAAAAAAAACGCCGGCGGTCTTTGCAGACCACCGGCGTTTTTATCAAGCGAACTTACATCGACATTAGCTATTTCAGCTAACGGGTACCTCGACGACGAATTGAAGAAGCCGTGAAATAATCGTCTTTAAGACGAATGCTAAAGTCGGGGGCAGTATCTTCATTGTCTAGCAAGATGGCTAACATGCGCCCGGCCTGCATATCATAGAAGGTTTCCAGGGTTGAACCCAGGAAGCCCACGTCGTACCACATAATGCTGTGCAGCTCCTGCAGACGCCAGCTTTGATCACGACGATCATAACCGTCCATCAGCATAATCCACCAGGAATCTTCATCGAGGTAGAACACGCGGCGGCCGTAGTCGTGCTTAGTGCCTTCGCGCAACGTTCCCTCAACAGCCCACACGCGATGCAACTCGTAACGCGCAAGATCCTGGTTCATACGGCCATCTTCGGTGATCATATCACTCACCTTGAGATCACCCGAGTTCAGCTTGTAGGCATTATAAGGTACGTATACTTCACGCTTACCCAGTAGTTTCCAGTCAAAGCGATCATTCGGCCCATTAAAACCGAACTTCTGATCAGTTGTTGCCAAACCATCACTGGCACTCAGAGGGTTATCATAAACAATCTGCGGCGCACGCTTTACACGACGCTGGCCGGGACTGTAAACCCAGGCACTACGGAATTTCTCCATAAAGTGCACGGGATCATTCGCCAGTACCACCTGCCCGGCAATTTTAGCGGGCGCAGTGATGGTCTGGTAATAGAACATCGAATCAACACTTGGGTCAAAATCTTCAATCGTGTTCGTCGGCTCGCTCCATTTCCAGTGCTGCTGTACAGACAGTTTATTAACCACATATTTGCCGGTAGTAGTCACCGCTGCGGCGTTATCCCAGCTATCCATCCAGGGCTGAATGGGGCGTGTCACCTGGTTCATTAAGGCTTCATTACCATCCTTAGGAATGGGAAAGGCCCAGGAGATGATGGCATTTTTAAAGCCAACAACACCCTCTGGTGTCACGGCCACTTCGGCCCGTGGCGCATTTTCCAGAGCCGCCTTGTAAATATAGGGCTTAAAAACGGCCGTTCTACGGGTTTGATAAATATTCATGTAATAGTCAGGGTATGTCTTAAACATACTCTTCTGACCATCCGTTAATTTATCGCCGTGCTCTTCATAATTACCGGCATTAATGGTGAACAGCACCTTGTCTTCACTAAAGGGGTCTGTATGAAAGGATCCCTCTTCAAAGCCCGCGGGTACAGCAATTGGCTCATTCTTCCACTCGGGAATAGTGCCCTCGGCATTACCTGAACGAATCGCACCGGCAGGTGTCAACTCAGTGCCTTCCAAACCCAGCTTAGCCAACTCTGCTGCACTGGGTGCCGCCTGACCTGCGCCCGATACTGCCAAAGCCACAGCGGCAATCGCCGTTCGACTAAAACTCAACTTACTATTTTTGATACTACGTGTAGTCATTTAAATGACCTCCTCAAAAACTTGTCTTAAATACGATGGATACATTGTCGCGATCATCATTAGTACCAGCAGTACCCAACCAGGTGACATACTGCAGATCCAGTGACGAACTCAAATAGGTGAAGCCCAGTTTGGCAATCAAAGTGCGCTGGTTTTCTACCAGCGAACCGGCATTAACCGGGGTATAACCTTCGACGTTGTGAACAAAAATCAGGGTAGGCGCAACGTTGACGTTCATAAAGACGTTGTTATAAACCAGCCCTGCAACAGCGGCATAACCCCAGGAAAAGTCAGTAATCGGACGATCCAGAGCATCAACCCCTTTATAAGTACCGGGATCGACCGTAGTCCCCCAAGCGTTGGGATTAAGGTTTAGACGATCGGTTTTATCACCGTCTTCCAGCTCAGTAATCCACACGGCAGAAGCATCAAACACCAGGTTTAGCGTATCGGCACCCAATAAATCGGTACCCCCTGAGCGAGTGAAGTTCAGCAAGTAGGTATAAACATCGCTAGCATTGATGTCACAACCGTCGATAACATCGGCGTATTCCGTCGTTGGATCGAAGTCGAGGCTCGGGCCAAAGGCCTGACCCACTTGCAAACCACCGAGATCAGCGACTTCAACAGCACTAATACCAAACAGGTTGCGACATTGACGCGTATCAAAGAAGTTCTGCTTTAAGTTCAATTCCATCGCAAAGGAGGCACCGAACAAAGCTTCACCGTTTAATGAAATACCGTAGGTATTTTGGTCTTCGCCGTATTTCCACTCATAACCGGCGAGAGTATCCGCACCAGGACGAGCAGGATCGGGCTTCACCATATAATTTTCATCACGGCCAATATAAGCGGTGTGAGCATGGGAGCGAACATAGTAAATGCCCAGATCGGCAAAGTTCAACGACTCCAGAATGAAGTGCATGTTGATGCCCCACTGGCCACCGCTATCGGGTTCATCACTGCCGGTATATTCGATACCGCGGACAAACAAGTCAGGGTTATAGCCCTCGCCTAAAAAGTCAAAGGGGCTAAAGAAAGTACCCACGGGGACAAACACAGATTTGCGCCACTTCCAGGTGTAGTAGGCCTCCAAGCTTATATTATCGGTAATACCCAGATTGAAATAAGCGGTTTCCTGCGGTAACAGGGTTTCTTTAACTTCTGTTCCCGGCGTGGTTGCCTTACTCATATCAGTCGGGTTTTGCATTTGGCTAATGCCGCCGCCCATGATATTGCTTTCGCCCCAGCTAATGACCTGCTTACCCACACGGGCATTAATCGGGCGATCCATTAAACGGAAATTGCCGTAGAAAAATAGATCGTAAAGGGTGAATTTTTTACCCGCGAGGTTTTGCGCCTGCTCATCAATACCATCGACCAGTTGCTGCTCTGGTACGCCCTGGTTGAATACGGCCGGTGCTTCCGGCCACAAATTGGAGCGCTCGCAATTGCTACAGTCCTTACTCCTGATGGTGTAATCGTAGCGATAGGAAAAACGCGTGAAAAAACCGTAATCACCATTGCCAATACCGGCATCGGTCAGCAAGGATAGTGGTGAGCTATAAACATCACCGGCATCATTAAATACCGACCAGTTACCCGATGGATCTGCAGTGCCATGGTTTTTGGCACTTTCTGTACGCATCGCCGTACTGGCTGAGAACACCGTATCGACAAAAGCATCGTACTCGCCCACTTTAAATTGAAATGCATGAGCCTGACTCGCCGTTAATGCTAGCGCACAAGCACCAACTTTAAGCACAGATGTGCTTAGCGAAGTGAGAGAAGATGGAACCGATGAAAGCAAAGAACGCCGTTTTCTGTCTGGCGTGGAACTTGTGTTTGAACTTGAAGTTAAACTGTAAAGATTTTGATCGAACAAAATACACCCCCCATTTTATTAAGACTATGGAATACCGAGGTACTACAAAGTATTGCTGGTATGCGCAAATGGCACTGTTGTTTTTTTGGCCAATTGAGCGCGGGCACAAATTAGTCGCTGCCTAAATCTATGTCAATGTATTTCCAAAGATCCACAGGCTATCAGCGCATTAAGCGGCCCTTATCGAAAACCTTTTGTCACAAGGTTGAGGGGTAGAAAAGCCGATATCAGTAGCATTAATAGCAGCTTAGGGCATAAATAGAATTTATAGCTTAGATAATAAAGCATGATTATGATTAATTATTATTATAGGCATACCCGAAGATAATGACGGGGTAATTCGAGCAGCAATATTACTTACGGGTATTGCTGTCATTCCCCAAGGTTTGCTTAATCGCTTGCTTTAGCAGGCTATTGTTAAGGTGTTCTGAGACTCAATAACAGGCCAGAATAAAAAAACCGCTACTCAGGCAGCGGTTTTTAATTTATTTCAAAACGATCACGACACTAGAATTGATAGCTACAACGCACCGCCACCTCACCTCTTCAGTCAATAGCTGTCAACGTAGTACCCCTGTCTTGACTCTGCTCATCCAGCTGGCAAGGCTTCAATCGCCCGCCCAACGCTAGGTACATAGCGTTGGGCGGGCTGTAACAAGCAGCCGTTTCAGGCCTTATTTTATCGGGCCTTCAGCTTAAATACCCAGGCGCCGAATCGCTTGTGACGTCAGGTATTTATCATACACTCCGGGCTGATCATTAATACTTTTATAACCATTACTCAGCTTCTCGGCGAGAGCTAGTCGGCTCATTCGTCCCGATTGAACATCGTGACTGTGTACCCAGGTTGGACCCCAAACCGGACGCCCACCATGATCAGACATGGTTATTTCCAGATTTGCCCTTTGCGGTCATAAGTCTGGTAACCAATATAAGCCATATTTCTCAAATCCAGCCACACCCGCTTCTTACTGACCGGCGCGCGCGGGTAACCCGTGGGCTCTGCTTCAATCACTAAAACCTCGGGGCAAAGTTCAAAAGAGCTATCCCAGAATGTCTTACCCTGCGGCCCACCGTGGGTGGGGGGGATCCAGTCCTTCTGATCACCATTCCAGTTGTCCGACTGACCTCCCAGGAAGGGGCCACGGCCGATAATCTTATAATTGCCCCAGGTCAGCAAAGGGTCTCCAGCTGCCCAAAAGTCTGAAAGAAAGACGGTAATACCCGGTACCAGAGGCTCAAACCGCTGATTCGTTGGAAAGCGCCTTACCCGCTTAAATGCGGGAATATAGCCCACCAGAGTGGGAAATTTACGCTGATCATAAAGAATCGTATTCAGGAAACTGGTACCCGAGACATCCTGAGGGGAGACAAACCAGACACCGGTATAGCGTAACTTGTCCTCGTGACCTTGCCAGTAGGGGCCATCGGGATCTGAGACGCGGCCCATTGCGGTTTTTTCACAGGCGGCCAATTCATATTCATATTCCACCTCACCTTCAGCACTCAGATCCCAGTCCCGAGCTGCGTATTGGGTTTCGTCGTGACGACCAGCGGTCAGGCCCAGGTTCGAAAATGCCTCAAAGCCTGACTGGGGGTCGGGAAAGGGCATACCACCAATCCAGGGCTTGCCATTTGCTTTTAGAACAACATTTCCCGAGTCATCAAGCCCTGCTTGACCACTGTTTTTCAAGGTTGCCTGAAGAAAATCGTGGGGGTAGAGCTTGGTGATATCCGTTGTTTGGGGGACCACTTTAATGCGCCGCCCCATTTGACTAACTTCCTCATAGGTAATGGAGCACAACAAGTCTTTAACGTGTTCGACATTATCTGCCGTAATGTACTCACCCTCGCTAACCTTACCCTTGGTATAGGCACTCAAGGACTGTAACTCTTCCGGATAAGCCTTGGCGATGTCACCACTTTCGGCAATTAAAGGCCACAGCGAGGTCAAGACACCCGCCCCCATTGCGCCCTTGGCCATTTTTTCCACAAAATAACGTCGACTGTAATCAAAATCATATTTTCTAATATGCATGTTCTACTCCCGTTTTTATAGTATTGGAGAAAAGGGTGAGCTCTTAGTAAGAGAGGTCGCTTAATTTTTTTATTAGAAGCGACTCTATCGTAAGAAATGCATAAGAATAACTGACAGTTTTTACAGCTATAGAAATATTATCGTCGACCTTAAATAATTTTTACTGAAAAAACACTAAAAAAAACACAAAAAAAAACACTCAAATGAGTGCTTTTTTTCGATGGAAGGAAATTAGAACTGGTAGGTGATGCGCATCGTAAAGTCATCAGACCAGTCGAAAACACCCAGTGAAGAAGAGCTATTGCCATCAATAATGTTGGCAAAGGCTTCTATTGTCCAATCGCCATTGGGCTTGTATCGGACTGATGGCTGAAGTAAAAAGCCTCCCTCAAAGTCATAGAGGAAAGAACCATCAAGACGCCACTTCAAGCCAGGGAAGGGCTGCTGAAAAGCCAACACCGTACCGTGCCAGCCTCTATCCTGCTCACCACCACCCGGCCTTTTTGTTACCGTACCACCCAAACCGCTCAAATGACGACCCAGTAGATCGCTCTCCTTGCGGTACATGTATTCAAAGATGAAGAAGGTCGCGGGAAAGCTGTCGCTAAAGCGATGGTATTTTTCAAACACCAGACTGGCCAGCAACTCATCTACCTCCAAATAATCGCGGCGCAAGTTATGGGTAAACTTTTTATTCGGCGTATAACTCGTCTCAAAACGCACCACCAACTGATCGAGCAGGGAGTCTTCCTCGGCATAGAAAATATGGTTAACACCAAAGCCGAAGATATTTTCTGAAGCGTAACTCACTTTCATTTTACCACTCAAGCCAACGCCGCCTGGTGAGAGAGGATGTAAAGCCTGACCACCTTCTAGTGCAGCGATAGCCCCTTCCAGGGTCCCGCCTCCGGCTGCACCAAAGCCCCAGAAAGCCTCAAGAAAATCGGTACCATTCAAACCATCTGGCACCAGGCCCTCCATCGTGTTGTGCCCCCCGCCCACTTGCGTGGTTAGGTAGTCGCCATTCGCGTCCGGCCTCATCGCAAAACCTCCCGCCGCAACAGGAGCCTCAACTAAACCTTTAAGCCAGGCGTAATCGTGGATCAAACCATTGAGCACATCCAGGCCATCGACACCACCTATACCCGAGTTATAGAACCACTCCGCCGGGCTGGCTGTACCCGCCCGATTTCCCGGCTCATAAATAAAGGGCTGAGTCGCAAACCCAAGACCCTGGGGATCAAGCGTTGGATGCCCAAAGGCAGGGTTTGGCACACCACCGGGAAGCAAGGAAAATAGCGGGTCCGGATTATGTCGCGCGACCGCAAAAACTTGCACACCCCAACTACCATCTTCACCGAGGTTTTGCCCCTGGATGCGAATACCACCATTGATTTGATCATCGACCTTATCAAAGCCCTCCTCATAACCCTGATTCATATTGAAACCACTTTGAATCAGGTTATAGGGCGAATAGTTAGTGGGTAGAATGGTGGGTTGAAACATCTGGGCAAACACTTCCACCTCCCAGTTTTGGTCGACCTGATAACTGGCGCGAATGCCCGGCGAGGCCAGGCGCTCATCGGCATATTCCTCGGCGCCAAAGTCAAAGATGACATGGCGGCGAAAATCCAGACCGTTGGCCATATCAGCGACACGGAAAAACAGCGCCTCACCCCAGGCAATTTGCTGTTGACCAATACGCACCCATAACGGGCCCTTGGCATAGTCTAGATAAAGGGAGGGGATATCCAACATATAGTCGTCATCACTGACCGACAGGTAGGTTGCCTCATTACCATGATTGGGTACTCCGAACTGGTCCGGCAAACCTTTTTGCTCGTCACCATCAACAAAGCCACTTTTGTCGACCTGATTAAAAACATCGGGCTGATAGTAGCCACGGAATTTCACAAAGCCGGTTACATTATTGGAGAAGTTAAAACTAACATCCACCTCAGACTTAGTGGCGAACACGTTCCAGTCATTATCTGTCGACCGGTCTCTGCGACCAGAAATAATTGTACCGTCAGGCACCCCACTAAGCGGTAAGACATCTCCCCGGGACGCATAACTCTTACCGTTAAAATTATTTCCACCCGTGGTATTCGGGTTCTCATTATTATTCAACTTATAAGCCATTTCCTGACGTATAAAACCCGAGACCGAATAGTCAAAGGCCGATACTGCGGGTGACACAAAAGGTATCCCCGCCAGCGCGAGCATGGACACACCTAACCTTGCTTGTTTGTTATTGATCATTTACTACCCCTATTGTATGCAACTTCTTATTTTTCGTTATTGGTCTTTTTACGATACAGCGCTAAGCATCAAGTTTATTTACCTATTTTTATTATTGTTTTTTTCGTAAATAAACTTGAGTTTTCTATTGCTTCTTTTTTTGTTATTAGCGACTTGCTATTAACTACCGAGACGACGAATGGCCTGAATAGTCAGGTACTTGTCGTAGGCATCTTCTGTGTTGAACTGCGTCTTCAGGCCACCTTTAATGCTTTGCGCGTGGTTGAAACGCGTAAAGCGATTGGTCTGTACGTCCTGTGCGTGCACGTAGGACCAGGACCACTCGGGATTGCCATGGGAATCCGGATTGATAACATCGCCCTTCTTCTGCTGGCTGAAGCCAATTTCAAAGGAGCGCCACAGTTCACCGCGACGGTCGTAGGTGACATAACCAATGGCAGCCATGTTGCGCACGTCGAGCCAAACACGTTTTTTGCTAACGGGTGCCCGCGGGAAGCCAATGGGCTCGGCTTCAACAACGATAACCTCGGGGCAGAGCTGGAAGTCGACTTCGTAGAAGTTGAGGCCTTTCTTGCCGCCGTGCAGGGTTTTATCTTTCGACCAGTTGTCCTGATCGCCGTGCCAGGTACCGGACTGTGAGCCCAGGAAGGGGCCACGGCCGATAATTTTATAGTTGCCCCAGGTGAGCATGGGGTCGCCAGCGGCCCAGGCATCAGACAGGAAGAAGGTAATTCCCGGTACCAAGGGCTCAAAGCGCTGGTTAGTGGGGAAGCGACGCACGCGCTTAAACGCGGGCAAATAGCCGAAGAGATCGGGGAATTCGCGCTGGTCGTATTTCCAGATGTTGAGGAAGCTGGTGCCTTTAACGTCATTCGGTGAGGTGAACCATACCGACTGATAACGCAGCTTGTCTTCGTGGCCTTCCCAGTAGGGGCCGTCGGGATTACTGACCAGACCCACGGTATTCTTTTCACACCAACCGAGGTTGTAAGAGTATTCGATATCGCCGTCGGGGCCGATGTCGTTATCTTCTACGCCGTAAACAGAGGTGTCGTGGCGACCCCAGCTCAGGGTAACGTTGGCGAAGGCTTCGAGGCCAGTTTTGGGATCGGGAAAAGGTGAACCACCGATCCAGGGCTTGCCTGTGTCTTTAACAACCACATTGCCGTCGGTGTTGAACGCACCCATGCCCTGGTTTCGCAGGGTGGCTTCGAGGTAGTCGCGGGGATACAGCTCGGTAATATCAGTACTGGTCGGCGCAATGCGAATGCGACGACCCTGCTGAGTGATCTGGATATAGGCAACGGGATCGAGAATGTCTTTGACATACTCGACGTTGTTGGCGTCGACAATATCGCCAGTTTTTATTTTGCCCTTGGTAAAGGCTTCGATGTTAGTCAGCTCTTCTGGATAGGCTTTGCTAATATCGCCGGTGTTACCAATCATTGGCATTAGCGAACCCAAAACACCAGCGCCCATGGCACCCTTTGCCATTTTGTCCATAAAAAACCGGCGACTGTAATCAAAATCGTACTTTTTAATGTGCATAACTGCTCCCATATCCTTTCTTATTATATTGGACGTCCGTTTTAGCCCTTGCGAAACTCAACAAGCTGACTAACAGAAAACCTTTTAGCCCCAAAAAAATGCTCACCCAAAAGCACTGGCTGCTAAGTTACTTTGTACTATATGACCATAAATTATGCAATACATTGACGCCGGTAATGGCAAAATAGTATGGAAACATATTGCTATATATACTGCTATACAAGTACTAATGGCACTAAACTGATAGCACTAATACTGCCAATTCAGTCACAGCGGAACTCTGCGCGTCTGCGGAGTCATGAATTTATAGAAAGTGTCCAGAATGGACTGCCAGAAAGGGGCCTCAGGGTAACGAGGTGCGGAGCCGTTTTAGTATTCGACGCTTACTTTAAAAGCCGACGCACTTACATGAAAGGCTTTAGAGAAGAACGAGATTGTCCCGATGGATCAACTCTTCGGCATCGCAATAACCCAGCAAGGCCGCAATGTGCTGGCTGGCCTTGCCAATGATTTTACGGGCATCGCCAACACTATAGTTGGCTAGCCCCCGTGCGATTTCCCGCCCCTGGGCGTCAACACAGCGCACCATCTCGCCACGGGTAAACTCACCACTCACGGCACTGACGCCGACCGGCAATAAACTCTTACCCTGCTCTTTTAAAACACGCACAGCGCCATCATCCAGCACCAGCGTGCCCCGTACCTGCAGATGCCCGGCCAACCACTGCTTGCGGGCCACCAAAGGGGCATTGTCGGCAACCAGCAGGGTACCCACTTCGGTACCGGCAAATATTTTCAGCAGTACATCCGCGTCGTGGCCACCGGCTATAATGGTATTGGCACCGGAGCGTGCCGCCAGCCGAGCCGCCTGTAATTTAGTCACCATGCCGCCCCGACCGAGCCCACCAAGGCTGTCACCGGCCACCGCATCAAGACGTCGATCATTGGCACTGGCGCGGCGAATCAAGGGGGTATTAGGGTTTTTACGGGGATCTTCTTCAAACAGACCGGACTGATCAGTGAGAATGACCAGCTGCTCAGCATCAACCAGGTTCGCCACCAGTGCCGCCAAGGTGTCATTGTCACCGAAGCGGATTTCATCGGTCACAACGGTGTCATTTTCGTTGACCACGGGTACCACCCCGAGGGCGAGCAAGGTATTGAGGGTGCTGCGGGCATTGAGATAGCGCTCGCGACTGGAGAGGTCGTCGTGATCGAGCAGAACCTGCGCGGTATGCCTGCCAAATTGCTGAAACTTTGATTCATAAGCCTGCACCAGACCCATTTGTCCGACGGCAGCGGCCGCCTGCAATTCGTGAATCAAGCTTGGACGCTGCTGCCAACCGAGACGCGCCACCCCCTCGGCAACGGCACCCGAGGAAACCAGCACCACCTCAAGGTCATCGTCCTGCAGTTTAGCAATCTGCTCCACCCAGCCGGCAATGGCCCGGTGATCCAGACCCTGGCCGTTATTGGTCAGTAAGGCGCTGCCAATTTTCACCACCCAGCGCCGGGTGGGGCTTTGAGACTCTACTGTTTTATCCACGACATCTCTAATTTGTAGGGCTTATTGCCAACATCTAGCAAAATGCTAGGGGCTGTAAACGACTTCGACCTCATGATCGTCGTCATCCTCATCGTCTTCATCTTCTAGCTCTTGTTCAGCCGTTTTTGTCTGCTGACGCTGCAAACGCAGTTTTTCAATTTGTTCCCGAGCCTCGAGCTGCATCCGCGACTGCATATCCCGTTCGGCTTGCGCCACTTCGGGAAACTCGGCTTCGCGGCTGCGGCAGTCATCGAGGTAGTCGCAAATATCATTGCATAGCTTGTCCGTACCCTCTTTGGTCAGGGCGGAGACAAAAAACACCGGCCCCTGCCACTGCAAATCTTCAATCAATTGCTGGCAAATAGCAGCGCGGTCTTCTTCCGGCAGCAAATCCATTTTATTCAACACCAGCCAGCGTGGTCGCTCGGCCAAGGTAGCGCTAAAGCACGACAGCTCATTGTGAATAGTGCGAGCGTTTTCCAGCGGGTCGGAGCCATCGACGGGCAACATGTCGACCATGTGCAGCAAGAACCGGGTGCGCGTTAAATGCTTGAGGAAACGAATACCCAGTCCCGCACCCTCGGAGGCACCCTCGACCAGACCCGGCACATCGGCAATCACAAAGCTGCGGTATTTTTGTAAGGTGACAACGCCCAGGTTCGGCACCAGGGTCGTAAACGGATAATCGGCCACTTTTGGCGTCGCCGCTGACACCGAGCGAATCAGCGTGGATTTACCGGCATTGGGCAAACCCAACAGGCCGACATCGGCGAGCAGTTTCAGCTCGAGACGCAAATTGCGCAGCTCGCCCTCCGACCCCGGACTGGTCTGGCGCGGTGCACGGTTGGTACTCGACTTATAGCGGGCATTACCCAAACCGTGGAAGCCACCCTTGGCAACGATCAGCTCCTGCCCCGCGGTGGTCAAATCACCCAGCACTTCGTCGCTGTCGCTATCGATAATCGTGGTGCCAACGGGTACGCCAAGAATCCGGTCGTCACCGCCCTTGCCACGGCAATTGCGGCCGCGACCCGACTCGCCATTTTGTGCGCGGTAATGCCGTTGATAGCGATAGTCGACCAGGGTATTCAGGTCTTCCTCGGCACGCAGGATAACGCTGCCGCCATCACCGCCATCGCCACCATCGGGGCCACCCTTGGGAATGTATTTTTCGCGCCGAAAACTCAGACAGCCTCGGCCGCCATCGCCCGCTTTAACAATAATTGGTGCTTCGTCGACAAATTTCACTCTACACCTCTGCGCAGTTGTTGCATCTGCATACCCTGACTATCAATTGTTTACCCACCAATAGGAGTGACAACTCTTACCAGCGCCATCATACGCCCATAAAAAAAGCCCCGCATGCGGGGCTTTTAAACAAACAGTACCGCCTGGCTGCAATTTACATTAAGCGCAAATCACTTCGACAAATTTACGACTGTGCGGGCCGCGCACAACGAATTTTACCTCGCCGTCTGCCTTGGCAAACAAGGTGTGATCTTTACCAATGCCAACGTTGTTGCCGGCGTGAAAGCGCGTGCCGCGCTGCCGCACAATAATATTACCTGCGTCGACCTGTTCGCCACCGTAGCGCTTAACACCAAGGCGTTTGCTTTCCGAATCGCGCCCGTTTCTAGTACTACCACCTGCTTTCTTGTGTGCCATGCTCTATCTCCTGCAGATCAACCGGCTTTGATGTCGGTAATTTTAACTTCGGTGAACCACTGACGGTGACCCATCTGTGAGCGGGAATGCTTACGACGACGAAACTTGACGATGCGTACTTTTTTAGCACGACCGTGGCTAATAATCTCAGCACTGACTTTGCCGCCATCAACGTAGGGAGCGCCGATTTTTACATCGTCGCCATCGGCAACCATCAATACTTTATCAAAATCAATGGTGTCGCCAGTTGCTGCCTCAAGAAGCTCGAGGTTTAATACTTCACCCGGCTCAACTCGATGCTGCTTGCCATAGCGCCTTCTTATGTTCTCAACGTTAAAGAAAGAAGAATGCTGCCCTGGCCACTTACTCTTGCGCGTAATTATTGGCCTGGGGGCGAGAGGGCGGCAATTCTAAGGGAAAGTGCTCTTGCTAGCAAGCACTCGATGAGATATTTAAAGATATAATGTCTCGCTATAACAGGGGCTTGCTTCAATCTTGACACTTGGCCAGTAGAACCCTAGGATGCCGCGCTTGCCATCGCCTATTTTTACCGCCCAATGCAGCCATTTAGACAAGTAGTCACCACCGATTTTGACGCCGTCAATCAGCTGATTATTGACGAATTGCGCTCAGATGTGGGGCTGGTCGAGCAAATTGGCCACTACCTAATAGATGCTGGCGGAAAACGCCTGCGTCCCCTGCTGGTATTACTTGTCGCTCAAGCCTGCGGCTATCGGGGTAAGGGGCATATTAATCTCGCCGTTATCATCGAGTTTATTCACAGCGCCACCCTGCTCCACGACGATGTGGTCGACACCTCTGAAATGCGCCGTGGCCGCTTCACCGCCAACGCCCAGTGGGGCAACCCCTCAAGCGTACTGGTCGGCGACTTCCTCTATTCGCGCGCCTTCCAAATGCTGGTCGGCCTCGGCAGCATGGAAATCATGGGCATTCTCGCCGATACCACCAATATTATTTCCGAGGGTGAGGTTCAACAGCTAATCAACGCCAAGGACCCCAGTGTTACCGAGGAAGCCTATCTTGAAGTGATTCGCGGCAAAACCGCACAACTGTTTGAAGGCGCAGCCTCCGCTGCAGCCGTGCTCGCAGGTGCCAGTCCCGCACAGTGCACAGCGATGAAAAACTACGGCTATCACATTGGCATGGCCTTTCAACTGGTCGACGACGCTCTAGACTACCGCGGCGACGCACAAAAGCTCGGCAAAAACGTTGGCGATGATCTAGCCGAAGGCAAGGCAACCCTGCCTTTAATACACGCCATGAAGAATGGCAGCGACGCCGATGCCGACTTTGTACGCCAGGCCATTCGCGAAGGCAGCACCGAGCACTTAGACAATATTATTAGCATCATCAACGCTACCGGCGGCATCGATTACACCCTCGAGACCGCGCGCGACTATGCCAACAAGGCAAAAGCCTACCTCGCACAACTCGATGACTCAGCCTACAAGCAAGCCCTGATACAGCTGGCCGATTTCGCCGTGAGTCGAAATCACTAAAGCCGGCACCCCGGCTGGCGAACCTGCCAACAATTCCATGTTTAGCCATCGCCCTGGCGCATGCGCCCGATAGCCTCCGCTCAAGTTTAAAGGATCAAACGCTCGTCACAGGCGAGCGCGCCCACACCCATCTGGCTGTCACCACCACTTCCACCGGCGGCGCTCTTCCCTTAGGATGGCGGAAAAGGATTTCACCATGACAGCTTACCCTCTATGAATGACCCCGTGCTTATCGACCAAAGCCCCGCCTGGCAAGCCTTGCTCAAACACCAGCAAACGCTATCAAACACCACGCTAAAGACATTATTCGAGCAAAACCCGCAACGTGGCCAGGCCTTTAAAGCCTCCGCTGCCGGTCTTTATTTCGACTACTCAAAGAATCTGCTGACCGATAAAACACTTCATTTGCTCAATGAACTCGCCAACAGCGCGCAACTGCCCGCCGCCATTGAAGAGCTATTTAGCGGCGCCGATGTCAACAACACCGAACAACGTCCCGCCCTGCACACGGCTTTGCGCAACCCCCAGGCTGGCAGTGGCGAATTAGCCGTGTCGCTGGCTCAACAGCGCAATACCATGAATACATTTGCCGATCGCCTGCGTCAGGGCGAGGAACGCGGCGCCAGTGGCAAAGCTTTTCGCGATGTCATTAACCTCGGTATTGGCGGTTCGGATCTCGGCCCGCGCATGATCGTCGCTGCCTTTCCAGAGCACCAGGCAGAGGGCTTGCGCAGCCACTTCGCCGCCAATGTCGATAGTGACGTCTTAAAAGGCATACTCAACCAGTGCCAGCCCGAGACCACGCTGTTTCTGATTTCATCAAAAAGTTTTTCGACCCTGGAAACCCTCAGCAATGCTGGGCTAGCGCGCCAATGGCTCAGTGATGCGGGTTTCGATGAGGCACAAATTTGCTGTCACTTTGCAGCGATGACCAGCCAAATTGAAAAAGCCACCACCTGGGGTATCAAGCCAGAACGTATTTTCCCCATGGATGAAGGCGTCGGCGGCCGCTTTAGCCTGTGGTCGAGCATCGGCTTGCCCATTGCCATCGCCCTCGGTTCGGAGGCATTCGGCCAATTGCTCGATGGTGCCAGCGCCATGGACCAGCACTTTCGCAGCGCCGCCTTTAAAGATAACCTGCCGGTTCTCCACGGCCTGCTGTCGATTTGGTCGATCAATTTCAACGATCACCACAGCCGCGCTGTATTGCCCTATATCCACCGCCTCGGCGAGCTACCCAATTATTTGCAACAGCTGACTATGGAAAGTCTCGGCAAGCGCGTCACCAAAACAGGCCAGGCCTGCACCTATGCTACCGGCCCTGTTATTTGGGGCAGCGAAGGCACCAATGGCCAGCACTCCTGCCACCAGCTTTTATTGCAGGGTATCGGTGCCGTGCCGGTCGATTTTGTCGCTACGTCCAAGGCCCATTGCGAGCCACTGCAACATCAATACCTGCTCGCCAACTGCTTTGCTCAAAGCCGCGCTTTGATGCTCGGCAAAAGCCACGAGCAAGCCCTCGTAGAAACGCGCGCTCTCGGACTTAGCGAAGACGAGGCGGCCCAACTCGCCATGCACAAAGCCATCCCCGGTAATCGCGTCAGCAATACCCTGCTGCTCGAAGAGTTCAATCCGCAAACCCTTGGCGCCCTATTGGCCTTCTACGAGCACAGCGTTTACGTACAAAGTGTCATCTGGCAGATTAATGCCTTCGATCAGTGGGCCGTGGAGCTGGGCAAAACTATGAGCACCGCTGTATTTGGGGCTTTAACTCAAGCCGACAGCCAGGTCGAACTGGACAGCTCTAGCCAGGCCCTGATTAAGCACATTCAAAGCTCTCAGCGCCCACCCTCGCCTGAAGACTAAGCACAGCTCATACAGACCAACCAGCTATTTTTTTTTCTTCAATTAATGTAAGGTGCTTCACCTTTTATTAATCGGCACCAGCTTGGTGCGCGAACGACCCATAGTGAGGCGCATATTGTGATAGTAGGCATACCCCGGGAAATGAAACCCGGAGAAGACAGGGTGGCTATGACCCCCGCCAATATTCAGGTGTGGTCAAAGAAAGGCGTTGAATTCATTATCGAATCCAACGCTGGTGAGGCCGCAGGATTTTCCGATGAGCTTTATAAAGACGCCGGTGCGGCTATCAGTACCGAACGGTCTGAGATTTTTGCCAAGGCTGACATCGTCGCCCAGGTGCAATCCTTCGGTGCCAATGAAATCAACGGCGACGACGATCTGGCGCACCTCAAACCCGGACAATTAATCGCCGGCATGATGGACCCCCTCGGTTCACCCGGCACTGCCGAGAAAATCGCCAAAACCGGTGCCACCGCTATTGCCATGGAGCTGGTACCGCGCATCAGTCGTGCGCAAAGCATGGACGTACTGTCGTCAATGGCAACACTGGCCGGCTATAAAGCCGTGCTGCTGGGTGCCGGTCTGGCACCGCGCATTATGCCCATGCTGATGACCGCTGCCGGCACCTTGCAACCCATGCGCACCTTTATTATGGGTGTCGGTGTTGCCGGCCTGCAGGCCTGCGCCACGGCCAAGCGCCTCGGTGGTGTGGTTGAAGCCTACGACGTTCGCCCTGCCGCTCGCGACCAAATCATCTCGGTGGGTGCCAAGCCGATTGAACTTGATCTGGAAACCGAGAGCTCTGAAGACAAAGGCGGTTACGCCAAAGAACAGGGCGAAGACTTTATTCGTCGCCAGCAAGAGTTAATGACAGCCGTACTCGCCGAGCAAGACCTGGTGATTACCACGGCCGCCATCCCCGGTGCCAAGTCGCCGATTCTGGTCACCGCCGACATGGTAAAAGCCATGAAGCCCGGCGCTGTGATTGTCGATCTCGCCGCTGAGCGTGGCGGCAACTGCGAACTCACCCAACTCGGTGAAACCGTCGTCGCCCACGGCGTGACGATTATCGGCCCCGACAACCTGGCCGCGACTATCCCGCACCACGGCAGCCAGATGTTTGGCAAAAACATCGAAACCCTCCTCGAGCACCTGCTCGGTGAAGAAAACACGTTAAACCTCGATTTCGAAGACGAGATTGTTTACGAAACCGTTGTCGCCCACGGCGGCGATGTACCACACAAACGTATGCGCGAACTGCTCGGCTACCCAGCGATTGACCTCAACAATAGTGTTGATCTGGGGGAATCTGTCGACCTCGATGCCGATGACGACAGTACGACTGAGCAAAAAGAAGGGGGAGCTTCCTGATGGAAATGATTGTTATGCAACTGGCACTTTTCGTGCTGTCACTATTCCTCGGCGTGGAACTGATCACCAAGGTGCCACCCACGCTGCACACCCCTCTGATGTCGGGTACCAATGCCATTTCAGGTATTACCCTGGTGGGCGCCGTTATCGCCGCCGGTGCTGGCGATAGTGCCTCTGGACTGGTGCACGGCCTCGGCTTTATCGCCGTAGTGATGGCCACCATCAACGTGATTGGCGGCTATCTGGTCACCAACCGCATGCTCGCCATGTTCAAGAGGAAAAACTAGATCATGAATACCAACTTAGTGGATCTAATTTACCTCATCTCCGCCGTCTTCTTTATTCTCGGCATTAAGGGGCTGACCAAGCCGAAAACTGCGGTACGCGGCAATATGCTCTCGGCCATCGGTATGTTGATTGCCGTGGTCATCACCCTGCTGGATAAGAGCATTGTCAGCTACGAGTACATCATCGCTGGCGTTCTGGTCGGTGGAGCCATTGGCGGCATTATGGCCACCCGTATTCAGATGACCTCGATGCCACAAATGATCGCTCTGTTGAACGGTTGTGGTGGTGGCGCCTCTCTGGGTCTGGCCGCGGCAAGCTACCTGCTCACCAGTGGTGGTGAAGGTTATGAAAGCGGCGTCATGGGCGGCATTGCCGTCAGCTTTGTGATGCTGACCGTGTTGATTGGTTCGGTCACCATGACCGGTAGCTTGGTGGCCTTTGCCAAGCTGCAGGAATTGATCTCCGGCCAGTCCATCGGTTTTGCCGGCATCAAGTTCCTCAATGCGGCGCTGTTTATCTCCGCCATTACAATGCTAGGCATGCTCTGCTTTGACCCGACCAACAGCACCCTGTTTTGGGGCTTGATCGCCGCGGCCTGCATCCTCGGTATCACTATCGTACTGCCGATTGGCGGCGCCGACATGCCTGTTGTTATTGCACTACTGAATTCCTATTCGGGTATTGCTGCAGCGGCCGCTGGTTTCATTATGGGTAACACCGTACTGATCGTTTCCGGCTCACTGGTTGGTGCCTCCGGTCTCATTTTGACACAAATAATGTGTGTCGCAATGAATCGCTCACTGACCAATGTACTGTTCGGTGTGATGGCCGAAGGCAGTGAAGCCGTCGATGCCGATGAGATCTATGCCGGCAAGGTGAAGAGCGCTCAGGCGGAAGAAATCGCCATGATCCTCGAAACCGCCCGCCGTGTTGTTATCGTGCCCGGTTTTGGTATGGCCATGGCCCAGGCTCAGCACGCGGTGCGTGAACTCTCCGATGTGTTGCAGGAAAATGGCACCGAGGTAGAATTTGCCATCCACCCCGTCGCCGGTCGTATGCCCGGTCACATGAACGTGCTACTGGCCGAGGCGGAAGTGCCCTACGATCAGCTGGTCGAGATGGATCGCATCAACCCCACCTTCGAGCAAACCGATGTCGCCATCGTTATCGGCGCCAACGACGTCACCAACCCCATGGCGCGAGAAGACAAGGGCAGCCCGATCTACGGCATGCCCATCCTTCACGTCGACAAGGCGCAAACCGTGGTCGTTATCAAGCGTTCGCTGAGCCCCGGCTTCGCCGGTCTGCCCAACCCACTGTTTGCCATGGACAATACCTTGATGGTATATGGCGATGGTAAAAAGGCGGTGGTCGAAATCACTGCTGCACTGGCTAGCGCTTAAAAGACCAAGCTTAAGCCCATAAAAAAACCCCGCTCTGCGGGGTTTTTTTATGGCTGGAAATAGGCGCTCAGCTAAATATCAAAAATGCTAGGCATCGAGAAAGGCCAATAGCTCCGCTGTTTTTGCCTTCATTAAAGCCTCGTCACCACGGGACTCGACATTTAAACGCACGAGCGGCTCGGTGTTCGACATGCGCACGTTAAAACGCCAGTCGCCAAAGTCCATGCTCACGCCATCGGTCTTATCTAGCAACTCAGCACTGGCTGCGTAGTGCTGTTCGATACGCGCCAACATCGCCGCGGCATCGTCAACTTCACGGTTAATTTCACCACTCACCGGATAACGGGCCTGACTGTCTGCCATTAACTCCAACAAGCTACTACCCGAGGTGCCAACCAGCTCGGCCACCAGCAACCACGGAATCATGCCGCTGTCGCAGTAAGCAAAATCGCGGAAGTAGTGATGGGCGCTCATCTCACCGCCGTAGAGGGCGTTTTCGTCGCGCATCACCTGCTTGATAAAGGAGTGCCCGGTTTTACTCTGAATCGCCTGTCCGCCGCATTGCTCGGCCAGCTCGATGGTATTCCAGGTCAGGCGAGGGTCGTGAATCACCTTGCCGCCGCCATTTTTCTTCAGGAATGCGCTAGAGAGTAAACCCACCAGGTAATAACCTTCGACAAAATTGCCCTGACTATCGAAAAAGAAACAACGATCAAAGTCACCGTCCCAGGCGATACCCAGATCCGCTTTTTCCCGCTTCACCACATCCGCCGTGGCGGCGCGGTTTTCTTCCAGCAAAGGGTTGGGAATACCATTGGGAAAGTGCCCGTCGGGCTGATGATGCACTTTAATAAATTCGAAGGGCAGGTGGGGCTCGAGTAAATCAAGCACCGAACCCGCGCCACCGTTACCGGCATTGACGACAATTTTCAGGGGCGAGAGTGAATCGATATCAACATAAGACAGCAGGTGCTCGATATAGGCCTGTTTATCGGCGCTGTGGCTGAGCTCCCCCCGGCGCGGCGCGGTACTAAACTCGCCCTGCTCCGCCAGGGCCCTAATGTCTGGCAAGCCATCGTCACCGCTGATCGGCCGCGAACCCTCGCGGACAAACTTCATGCCGTTAAAATCCATCGGGTTGTGGCTGGCGGTCACGACTAAGCCACCGTCATAGCCACCATCAAAGGTGGCAAAATAAATCTCCTCGGTGCCGCACTCGCCGATATGCACCACATCGCAACCGGCATCGCGAATGCCTTCCACTACCGCATCGCAAAGCGAGGGGCTGGTGAGGCGAATATCGTGACCGACGACGATGCGCCCGGCATTGAGATACTGGGCAAAGGCGCGGCCGATGCGATAGGCGATGTCTTCATTCAGCTCGCTCGGTACACGCCCGCGAATGTCATAGGCTTTAAAACAGGTATAAGACTCAGCCATTTTTTACTGCTCACCCTGCAAATAAATATTTTCATAGACATAGTTGGTGGCTTCGACATAGCCGTCGACACTGCCGCAATCAAAGCGGCGGCCCTTAAACTTATAGGCCAGCACCTTACTGCTTTTCGCCAGTGATAACAGGGCGTCGGTCAACTGCACCTCGCCATTTTTACCCGGTGGCGTGTGACGTAAGAGCTCGAAAATAAAGGGGGTCAAAATATAGCGACCGATAATGGCCAGATTACTCGGCGCATCGGCCAGGTCGGGTTTTTCAACCATGTCGGTGACGCGGTAGAGGCCGGGCTCCTCTTCGACACCGGCAATCACACCGAACTTGGAAATTTCCGCATCGTCGATTTCCTGAATGGCAATAACACTGCAGCCGGTGCGGCGATAAATTTTCGCCAACTGCTCCATCACACTGTCGCCATCGGTGATGCAGAGGTCATCGGCGAGCACCACACCAAAGGGCTCCTGACCGACCAGCAATTCGCCGGTCAATATGGCGTGACCCAGGCCCTTCATTTCCGACTGGCGGGTGGAGGTAAATTTGGCGCTGCCTATCACCTCCCGAATGCTCGACAGGTATTTTTCTTTGGAGCTACCGGCAATTTGATGCTCCAGCTCATAGCTGGTATCAAAGAAGTCATTGATCGCCCGCTTGCCGCGCCCGGTGACAAAACAGATTTCAGAGAGGCCCGCGGTCAGCGCCTCTTCAACACCGTATTGCACCAGAGGCTTATTCACCACTGGCAGCATTTCTTTCGGCATCGCCTTGGTGGCGGGTAAAAATCGCGTGCCATAACCGGCAACGGGAAACAGACATTTTTTGATCACAGACAAATCCTTTTAATTAACAGGCCGTAAGGTACTAGCGCCTTAAAAATCGAGGTAGGCACTGTAACGAAAATCCATGACAATTAGGCAAACTGGCGCAAAAAAACTGACTAATGCGTGCTTGTGACTGCCGACTCGCCAGGCCTGGAGATAGCCAAGACCCCGGCGGCAGGCATTACTACACCCCCGCTATTTTTCGCAGGCTGGACATAAGCCCTTATTAGGCTAAAATGTCGCGTCTTTTTGATTGTCTCGGCGTTGCTGATGTAACGTCGGGGCCCTCACCGTACCAAGTAAGAGGTTACTTTTGAACGATTCAGACGCCCGCCAGCGCAACAGTTTTGACTACGACGATTTAATCGCCTGCTCAGAGGGCCGACTCTTTGGCCCCAAGGCCGCGCAACTGCCCGCACCCAATATGTTGATGGCCGATCGCGTCACCCATATCAGCAAAGAAGGTGGTGCTTACGGTAAGGGCGAAGTCATTGCCGAGCTGGATATCCGCCCCGACCTGTGGTTTTTCCAATGTCACTTCCCCGGCGACCCGGTAATGCCCGGCTGCCTTGGCCTCGATGCCCTCTGGCAGCTCGTTGGGTTTTTCCTCACCTGGCGCGGCAATGACGGCCACGGTCGTGCACTGGGCTCCAGTGAAGTGAAGTTTACGGGCCAGGTCTTGCCGACCCACAAGAAGGTCACATACCGCCTCGACATCAGCCGTGTGATTGAGCGCAAGCTGGTCATGGCCATCGCCGACGGCACCATGCTGGTCGACGGCAAAGAGATTTATACCGCTAAAGGCCTGCGTGTTGGCCTCTTCACCTCCACTGACAATTTTTAGACAATTGGTTACAATCGCCAATCTTCTAACACCGAGTCAAGCGCTCTAGCGAGCCAGGGATTATTCATGAAACGTGCAGTTATCACTGGAATGGGCGTCATTTCTTGCCTCGGCGACAACGCCGCAGAAGTCCTCGCCTCCCTGCAAGCGGGGAAATCGGGTATCACTGCCAAGGATGATTACCGGGAAATGGGCCTGAAAAGTCAGGTCGCCGGACAGATTCATATCGACCCCAAAGAGCACATCGACCGCAAACACCTGCGCTTTATGAGCACCCCGGCGGTCTATGCCTACATTGCCATGCAACAGGCCATCGAAGACGCCCAGCTGGCTGAAGACGATGTCTCCAACCCACGCACCGGCCTGATCATGGGTGCTGGCGGTATATCCGGCGACAAGTTTGTCGAGTCTGTCGACATCCTGCGCAACAAGGGCGTGCGCAAAATGGGCCCCTATCGGGTCACACAAATCATGAGCAGCTCGGTCTCTGCCTGCCTGGCCACACCCTTTAAGATCAAGGGTCTGAACATGAGTATCTCCTCGGCCTGTGCCACAAGTGCCCACTGTATCGGCGCGGCGGTCGAGCAAATTCAGCTCGGCAAACAGGACATTCTCTTTGCCGGCGGTGCCGAAGAAGAGCACTGGTCCATGGTCAGCATGTTTGACGCCATGGGCGCGCTGTCATCGAAGTACAACGACACCCCCGAAAAGGCCTCACGGGCCTACGATGCCGATAGAGACGGCTTTGTGATGTCCTGCGGTGGCGGTTGCTTCGTGATTGAAGAACTCGAACACGCCAAGGCACGCGGTGCGAAAATCTACGCTGAAATTGTTGGCTACGGCGCCACCTCCGATGGCTACGACATGGTCGCCCCCTCGGGTGAAGGTGCCATTCGCTGCATGCAACAGGCCATGGCCACCACTAAGGGCAGCATTGACTATATCAACACCCACGGCACCAGTACCCCGGTCGGTGACGTGCAGGAGATCGCCGCTATCCGCGAAGTCTTCGGCACCGACGGGCCACCGATTGGTTCCACCAAGTCGCTCTCCGGTCACTCTCTCGGCGCGGCTGGCGTACACGAAGCTATCTACAGCCTGCTGATGATGGAAAATGACTTTATCGCGGTCTCGGCCAATATCGAAACCCTCGATCCCGCCGTCGCCGATATGCCCATCGTCACGGAAAAGGTTGAGAACGTGAAACTCGAGCGCATTATGTCCAACAGCTTTGGCTTTGGCGGCACCAATGCCACGCTGATTCTGGAAAAATATAAAGACTAAAACGCTGAGTTTAAAAAGACGTGCTCACAAAAAAGCCCCGCGACACAGTTGTCACGGGGCTTTTTTGTGGCCAGACATATCCCGATGCTGAAATGTCTGGCCCTGGAAAGCGCCTTTAAATAACGCCCTTCTCAAGCAGATAATCAACCAACTGCTCGGCGCAAGTGGCGACATCGTTATTGCCCGTATCGATTAGTAACTCGGGGTTTTCCGGGGCCTCGTAGGCTGAATCGATACCCGTAAAGTTGGGAATCTCCCCCGCTCGTGCCTTTTTATACAGGCCCTTCGGGTCGCGCTCCTCACAGACATCCAGCGATGCCGAAACGTGAACCTCGATAAACTCATCGTCTTCCACCAAATTGCGCGCCAGCTCTCGCTCGGTGCGGAAAGGGGAAATAAAGGCTGTCATGACAATCAAGCCCGCATCAACAAACAACTTCGCGGTCTCACCAATGCGGCGAATATTCTCCACTCGCGCTTCATCACTAAAGCCCAGATCGCTGTTGAGACCCTGGCGCACATTGTCGCCGTCGAGCAAATAACAGTGGTGACCGCGCTCGAATAATGCCCGCTCCAGTGCATTGGCAAGCGTCGATTTACCCGAACCACTAAGGCCGGTAAACCAGATCACACTGGGTTTTTGCTGCTTCTGTTTGGCGCGCTCCGCTTTGCTAACAATGGTTTCGTGCCAGGTTAAATTGGTGCTCACTAATAGTTTCCCTGTTTAAATTAAAGTTGTTAAAGAATTTTGATAACGACAATTGCAGCCTAAAAACTGTTTAAAACGGGATATCATCATCGAAATTATCGAAACCCGCTGGCGCATTTTGCGCCGGTGCCGCCTGGGGCTGAGCCTGGGCAGGTGCCTGCTGAGCACGCTGAGACTGAGCCGCTGGAGCACCCTGCTGAGCATAGCCTTGGCCGCCGCCCTGCTGAGCATAACCCTGACCGCCGCCCTGGCCACCACCCATGCCTTCACCGCCGCCACGGCTGTCGAGCATCTGCATTTCATTGGCGACAATTTCAGTGGTGTAACGGTCGGCACCGGTGTTCTTGTCCTGCCATTTTCGGGTACGCAATGAACCTTCGATATACACCTTGCTGCCCTTCTTCAGGTACTCACCGGCAATTTCCGCCAGGCGATTGAAGAAAACCACCCGGTGCCATTCAGTGCGTTCCTGAGGCTGGCCGGTTTGCTTGTCTTTCCAGCTTTCACTGGTGGCAATGGTCAGGTTGGTCACCGCACCGCCCGAGGGCATAGCGCGCATTTCGGGGTCCTGCCCCAGGTTGCCAATTAAAATAACTTTGTTGATGCCTCTGGCCATAATTGCCTCCTACT
>MAAC01018663.1_pt1 | contig 26646 bp, 17 predicted proteins | sample 1115981 | NCBI WGS metagenome assembly MAAC01 (sample SAMN04961126, study PRJNA320927) | seawater metagenome | isolation source: sample BD02T64 sea water enriched with oil for 64 days | place: USA:Gulf of Mexico | collected 2013-07-27
TAACACCCCTACAACATTAAATGCAGCACTTCATTTAAGCCAATTTTGGGATGGTCGCGAACCCGATGTGGAAGCCCAAGTGGGAGTCCCGGTATTAAACCCAGACGAAATGGCCATGGCAAGCGAAGAGGATGTGATAGATCGATTAGAAAACAGTGATTTATATATTGATTTATTTGAGGATGCATTCCCACTAGATCAAACCCCTATTTCCTTTGCTAACATGCAAAAAGCCATTGCTGCGTTTGAACGAAAATTAATCACTCCCTCTAAGTTTGATGCGTATATGAATGGGAATAATCAAGCCTTAAACGAAGCCGAAAAAGAAGGCTTAAACACCTTTATAGAAGCCGGATGTACCACTTGTCATATGGGACCATTATTGGGAGGTAGTATGTATCAAAAATTTGGTTTACATGCCGACTATTGGGAATACACCAAAAGTAAAAAAATAGACCTGGGTCGTTTTGACGTAACGGGTAAAGAAGTAGATAAATATGTATTTAAAGTACCCTCATTAAGGAATATTTCAAAAACGGCTCCTTACTTTCATGATGGTAGTGTGGAAAGTATTCATGAATCCGTTGCTATTATGGCTAAAGTACAAGTAGATAAAGAACTTACTCCAGAGGAAATAGAGCGTATTGTTTTGTTTATGGAAACCTTAACGGGTGAAGTGCCTACGGAATTAAGAAACTAAACAAAAAATGAGACTCCAAGTAATCTCTTTTTTTGTTTACAACTGACCAAAATCCTTGGATCAGGGCTTACATTTAACCATCCAAAACTCTAATTTTGGCCACCAATTAAACACACCACGAATGAAGCAATCACAAGCCTTAGATATTCTGAAATCTGGAGAAAACGTATTCTTAACCGGTTCTGCCGGAGCGGGTAAAACCTACGTATTGAACCAGTATATTGATTATTTGAAGGCTCGTAAAATTCGTGTGGCCGTCACTGCCTCGACCGGAATTGCTGCAACGCATATGGGAGGTTCAACCATTCACTCCTGGAGTGGAATTGGTATTAAGGATCGTCTTTCATTAAGCGATTTACGATCTATGAATACCCGACAATACCTAAAGAAAAATCTGGAAAAAGTAAAGGTTTTAATTATTGATGAAATCTCGATGCTGCATAGAAACCAGATGGAAATGATAAATCAAGTATTGAAACACTTTAAGAATCAAAAAGGTGCGTTTGGTGATATCCAAGTAATTTTTGCAGGAGATTTCTTCCAGCTCCCGCCAATTGGCGACTCTCCCATTCGTGAACGCTTTGCGTTTATGTCCAACGCATGGGTAGAAGCCGATTTAAAGATATGTTACTTAACAGAACAGTTCCGTCAAAGTAATAATTCATTAAACCATATTTTAAACGAAATCCGTACGGGAGAAGTTTCTAATAGCTCTATTTTACGATTAGAGGCAGCAGCCAACACCATCCTTAAAGACAATTGGGAACCTACCAAACTTTACACTCACAACGTGGATGTGGACCGCATTAACAAGGCCGAGTTATTGAAACTAAGTGGGAAAACAAAAATATTCAAAGCACAAACCAAAGGGAATCCGAAAATTATTGAATCCTTTAAAAAGTCGGTGCAAGCAGCAGAGATCATTGATTTAAAACTGGGTTCTAAAGTGATGTTTGTCAAAAACAATCCAGATATGGGTTATATTAATGGTTCTTTGGGTGAGGTCATTGGTTTTTCAGAGGATATTGGATTTCCAATTGTTCGTTTATTAAACGGAAAGAAAATCACGGCTGCTTTAGATTCTTGGAGTATTGAAGATGATGCCGGAAAATCGTTAGCGAAATATGATCAGGTACCTCTTCGACTAGCCTGGGCCATCACCGTTCACAAAAGTCAGGGAATGACCTTAGATGCGGCTGAAATTGACTTGAGTAAAACCTTTGAAAAAGGTCAAGGATACGTAGCTCTTTCTCGTTTAAAGGACATCGACAACCTCAAACTTTTAGGTTTTAATGCCACCGCAATTGCGGTAGATAGTTTAGCATTAAAAGCGGATAAACGATTTCAACAACTTTCATCCGAGAATGAAATTCGTTTTATTAACGAAAAAGACCTGGCCAAAGAGGCCAAAGAGTTTATTGAATGGTGTGACGGACTAACCGACCCCAAAGAAATTGAAAAACACGCCAAAAAGGAAAAAGCAAAGGGATTTAAAAAATCCACGTACGAGCAAACTAAAGATTTGGTACTAAAAGGGTTAAATATTATTGAAATTGCTGAAGAGCGTGGACTTGGAGTTAGTTCCATCATTTCCCACCTCATCAAGCTAAAAGCCGAATACCCTAAGTTGGATATCGACAAGTTTAAACCCAACACAGCCGATTTACTAAAAATAAAAGCTGCGCATACCAAGTATCAAAAAGTAAAACCCGAAGATGAACCGGTAAAACTAGGGGTGATTAGAAATATGCTTAAAAACGAATACGAGTATTCGGATATCAAATTGGCGATGCTGTTTATTTAAATCCTAGCCTGGTACGTAAACAATTGATGGTAACGACCTTCTAGTTTAATCAAATCATCATGGGTACCTCGCTCATGAATGCTTCCGTTTTCTACCACCAAAATTTGATCTGCTTGTCGAATTGTACTCAATCTGTGCGCAATAACAAAAGTGGTTCTCCCCTTCATCAGCTCCGATAAACTTCGTTGAATCATGGTTTCACTTTCGGTATCCAAATTAGAAGTGGCTTCATCTAAAATTAAAATCTTAGGATCGGCTAGTACTGCTCTAGCAATAGCAATACGCTGACGTTGCCCCCCAGAAAGTTTCACCCCTCTTTCTCCAATTACGGTTTCTAATCCATCGTCAAATCGGTCGGTAAATTCACTCACATATGCCGCTTTTACAGCCGCTTGAACCTGAGCCTCCGTAGCATTGGGTCTCGGAAACAAAATATTTTCACGAATGGTTCCTTCAAACAAAAAATCATCTTGTAACACCACCCCTAGATTGGCACGGTAACTACTCAGAGTAACCTTACTTATGTCTTGGCCATCAATACTCACGATTCCCTTATTGGGATTCATAAACGAAGAAACCAAACCTGCAATGGTCGTTTTCCCAGAACCGGAAGAACCCACTAGCGCAGTTACAGAACCAGATGGAGCATCAATATTAATTCCATGTAATACTTCCTTTTTATCCTCATACGAGAATGAAACATTTTCAAATTTAATATCTCCTTTGATATTTTTCAGGGTTACCGTTCTATCGTTCAACTGATTTTCATCGGTTAAATTCATTAATTCCTCGGTTCGATCTAATCCCGCAAACCCTTCCGTTAATTGGCTTCCAATATTACTCATCTGGACCAATGGAGTAATCATAAATCCTAAATAAAGGGTGAACGCCAAGAAATCGCCAAAAGTCATGGATTCATCAATAATTTTATACCCACCCATTCCCATAATTCCGGCAGAGGCTAAACCTAATAATAAAGTAGCCGAACTCGTTACCAATGCGGTGGAAGTCAAACTCTTTTTCACATTTAAAAAAAGTTTTTCCACTCCTTTTCGAAAGGTTGCAATTTCTTGTTCCTCGGCATTAAATCCTTTAATAACTCTAATTCCATTAAGTGTTTCGGTCAGTCTTCCGGTTACTTCGGCATTTATTTTTCCTCGTTCTCTAAAAATAGGACGAATAAACCCAAAAGCCTTCATAGCAACTACTGCGAAAATGGTAACTGGAATTAAAACATATGCCGTCATAGACGGGCTAATACGGATTAATAACACCAGAGATACTATTGCCGTTAAAGTTCCACCTACCAATTGAACCAAACCCGTACCTACCAAATTACGAACCCCTTCCACATCGGACATAATACGTGCAACCAATTCACCTGACTTGGCATTATCAAAGAAGTTTATGGGTAAACCCAGTACTTTCTTTTGAACTTTAACACGTAACTCCGCAATTAATTTTTGCGCTTCCACGCTTAATAGTTTAGTCAATAAAAATGAAGTGATGGCTTGAACCACAATGGCTGCAACTACCCACATCAATACGGTATACAATCCGTTTACATCCTTATTTACGACCACATCATCCATTAAATACTTGGAGGCCCAAGGGAGAATTAAACTGGCCAATCGGCTAATGACAATTAAAAACAAGCCCACAAAAAGAAGCTTTCTTCTTGGCCATAGGATGGTTTTAAAAACACTGGTAATGGAGGTTTTAGATTTGCTCATATATAATTTGATTGAAGGCAAATATTTTTTTGCGCACGCAAAGGTAAGTTCTATTTAAGTTCTAAGTAAATAATTATTCAGAACTCATTATCTCCCCCTTTTAACAAAAAAAAGGGCCGAACTTTCGTTGGCCCCTTTTAATTACGGTCGGACCATTCCTTTATGGCATATATATAGGATCCAATACTTTTATACTGTCCTTGGATACTACAAAAACAAAATCGCTTTCTTTAAATGTAATTTTTAATTCCCCATAACTCCTATTGGGTAATGGCGTGTTCGATTTATTCGTTTTACCCAAATAATTCCTTTTATTTTTTGTGAAAATTGGAAATTGATACCCACTTATAAATGCGCTATCGGGAATGAGATTTAGGCTCCCGGATTGAATTAACATTGAAAACTCCAAAGAATTCGTTCCTCCTTGTATTCCGGAAACCCACTCTTGAATAGTGACATTTTCTACCCTCATTTGAGCCCATTGTTTTTCTGAAAGATTGGCGGCATTTTTAATACTTCCTTTCGTACTGGAACAACTCGCTATAAAAATCACGACTCCCAAAGCCGTTATTACTTTCCTTATCATTGAATTCATTTAATCCACAACAAACTTAATCTTCGCAGAATGGTTTTCGGTATTTACTTTCAAAAAATACGCTCCCTTGGGAACATTAATAGATACTGGGATATTATTTCCCGATTGCATTTTCGAATATACCCGTTTACCCAACACATCAAATATTTCGATCTTAACATCCGAATATGCCCTACCTAAATCTACCTTAAACTCCCCTGAATTTGGATTGGGGAATAAACGTATATTGTTTGTAAAGGAATTTTCAATCACCGAGTTTACCGGTAAACCTTGGCGAATAGTATAATGAAAACGATACGTTTCTGTGGTATCGTTGTTCTGACCTACCGCAAATACTTTAAAATACATTTCTGTGCCTTCGGGATATAAATGAAAGGGTATATCCGTTTTCCAAGTACTATCCGAAACATTTGACATACTTAAAGTCTTATGTAAATGAATAGAATCATTAGCCCATTTAACAAAAACGGATTTTAAGGGGACATCGTGAGAAATTACTACCGTTACATCTTCATCATATCCCGACCGTGGTCGAGTAGTAGTGGGTGCATTGCTAATTTTAGTTTCTAAAATGGTAGGATAAGAAGCCCTATTTACCAAGGGTACTTCCCATAAACCTCTACCCCAAGTGGCTGCTTTTAAGGTATTAGATCCGTATTGAATTTCTAAATCTTTTACAGATACGTTGGGTAATCCTTGGGAATACAAAGTCCAAGTTTGGCCGTTCATTGGTTTTACATACACCCCAATTTCTGCCCCTAAGTATATATTTCGTTCTGGGCTATGGTCAATTACCACACTAAGTATAGGCATACTATTTAGGTTATTGGAAATATTATTCCATGTTAAACCTAGATCATTTGTGATAAACACTTTGTTATTGTCCGCATTATAGTTGTTATAGGTAACTACAATGGTAGAATCAAAATTAGGATCAAACGCAATATCTGTAATCGATTTGTTAGGTAACCCAATATCTGCATAACGAAAAGTACTTGCCCCGTCTTCCGTAATTTTCAATAGATAACCGGAAGAGACGGCCATTATTTGGGAGTTATTTTCTGCGATACTGGCCCGGTCAATACTACCAAAACGGGGAGTACCTGCTAATGTCCAACTTTCACCAAAGTCTTCACTTTTCCAAATACTATCGGCAAACGAATACACTCTCATTTGATGGATCGGGTCAAAAAACATGGGAGCTTGCCATCCACCTTGCCCAGCTTCCGGGTTATTCGATCCATTTCTGGTACCCCCACCATCACGTGTATATTGACGGGTACCATATTGCCAACTACCCATCATCCACTCGGGGTTTAATGTTTGTACGATAGCTTCCATTCCATCGCCACCATTCCATTCAATCCAACCATTGGCATCCAAAATACTGGTCCCATTATCTTGCGACCCCGCAATAAATACATTGTGTTTCCCTTGACTTACTCCTGCGGCATAAAACTCACGAATTCCAGTACCATCATTTAAACGAGCCCATGTTACTCCATTATCATCCGTCTTGGACAAATAACCATCGGTACCCACATAAAAAACACCATTTACACATTCTGTAGTTCTTAAATCCGCATGGGTATAATCATTTACTGGACTCATATTATACCAACCCGCTATTTCATCAAATGTTTGACCTCCATCCGTACTTCCCATCAAATTAAGATATCCATATACCATATTGGAAGTATCGACATCCGAAACCGAAAAACCATCACATCTTTCGCTAGGGTTGGAAATATATATGAAATTTTGTCCCATATCTGATGATTTCCAAACGCCACTATCACTGGCGAAATACACATAATTTGGAGCTACCGGAGATACGGCTATAAATCCTTTACGAGAACCATTGCCCGGAATGGTGGCCGAAGCAGAATAACTCAAACCTTGATCCGTAGAAATAAGTATATTATTCTTGGTCGCACTCCAATAATAATTGTCATAAATGTAAACGGTATTATTATCCGTTGGATGAAACTCAATATCACTAATGTCACCGGTACTTACCAATTGTGTCCATGTTTGTAAATGATCATCCGATCTAAATATACCGTTGCTCGTTCCTATAAAAACCAAGTTTCGAACTCTAGGGTGGTACGCTATTTTATAAATCCGTCCGTTTGAACCTAATCCTCCCCAACCTAAGATATCCGGGTTAAAGTTAGATTGCGTCCAATTTAATCCGCCATCTTCACTTCTGTAAATCCCATGCGAGGTACCATTTGAAGCATTTCTTACATTAATTAAAACGGTATCGTTATTAAATGGATTAACTCCAATGGTATTCACCCCAGAAGCGATTAAAGTATCCGTGGTATTTTGCCAGGAAGAGCCGCCATTCAACGACCTCCAAAAACCACCACTCCGTGATCCTAAAAACAGATGTTGTGAATTATTTGGATTCACCCAAAAAGACTCCACTCTACCGATACCCGGATTATATCCTTCAGTAATATTATTGGCCGTGTATGGCCCTAAATCTCTCCAGCTGGGGTTTTGAGAACGGGATGATTTGTTTAATTCAACTTGAATAGAGGTATAACATTTAGCCGCAAAACGTGAATCCGTATTCTCTCGGTCCCCACTGGGATAGTATTTACTCTCATTCTCTGCTTTCCAACGTTGATAAGGTTTCCAACCTGTACCCTTTCCTTTGTCGTGGGATTGAAAGTAAATATCGGCAGCCTCGCACACTTCATAAAAATTGTACGATGGATCATTCATCATTTGTTTGTAATGCACCTGTCCCATTGCCGAAACAGATAACAACACACCTAAAATCCCACAAAAAAATGGGGTAAAACCTTTTCTCATAACTTTGATAATTATCGTGCTAATATAAGGGGTAAACTGGAAGTACACACCTATTTTTTTTTCACAAATTTTGGCCTATTACCCTAAAAAATGAATACGACTTACTTAAAGTAACGTTATCTAAGTAACTGGCTATGTCATAAATGTGTTTTGGTTCCATTATTGAAAGGGATAAAGCCATACACTTCCTTTTTTACTAACTTGGCAAATCGTAAATTTGTCACAACATTAATGTATATGAAAGTTACGCTATTCAAATTAAAGAAACCAAAAAGATTTTCTTATGCCCCTAGGCATTATGATCCGGTTATGGAAGATTTAAACAGCCGTGTTAATGTCATAAAATCAAATTTAGACCGAGAAACCCAAACGGGAAACTCTGACCTTACTCGATCTAGATTGCGAGCTGCATGGAATACTCCAGAAACACGTAAATCTGCAAATAAAACGTCTACCATCAGGATTGGAATAATTGCCATTTTACTTTTTGGATTTTTCTATGCCTATTTTTTCACCAATTTTTTCTCATAATACCTTTAAATGGCCGATATAATAAAGCTTTTGCCAGACACCATTGCCAATCAAATTGCAGCCGGTGAAGTTATTCAAAGACCTGCGTCTGTAGTAAAGGAACTGGTAGAAAACTCTGTAGATGCGGGAGCTACACATATTGCTGTGGATATAAAAGATTCGGGTAAAACCTTAATTATGGTCAGCGATAACGGAAAGGGAATGACTGAGACCGATGCCCGAATGAGCTTGGAACGACATGCCACTTCAAAAATTGCATCGGCAGATGACCTTTTTGCTTTAACCACCAAAGGCTTTAGAGGAGAAGCCATGGCTTCTATTTCGGCTATTGCACACCTTTCAATCAAAACCAAATCGGAAGAATCTGAATTAGGTACTTTGATTGAAATCAATGGAGGAAAAATGGAAACTCAAGAGCCTAATCCGTGTCCTCAAGGAACACAGGTTTCGGTCAAAAATCTGTTTTATAATGTTCCAGCCCGAAGAAAATTCTTGAAATCAGATAATGTGGAAATGCGTCATATCATAGACCAATTTGAAAGAGTCGCCATCGCACATCCACAAATTAAGTTTACTTTAACTCACAATTCAAACGATGTATTTATTCTGCCCGAAGGAAATATGCGTCAACGATTAATTGGGGTTTTTGGGAGGAAATATAACGAGAAATTAGTTCCTGTAGAACAGGACACTCCCTTGGTAAACATCTCTGGTTTTGTGTTAAAACCAGAAGCAGCAAAAAAAACTAGAGGAGAACAATTCTTTTTTGTCAATAATAGATTTATAAAATCACCCTACCTCCACTTAATGGTTTTACAAGCATACGAGGAGTTATTACCGAAAGGGTTTCATCCTGGTTATTTCATTTTCTTAGAAGTGGAGCCTTCCTTTATTGATATAAATATTCACCCCACAAAAACGGAAATTAAATTTGAAGATGAACGTTCCGTTGGAATGCTTATGCGATCCGCGGTGAAGCAATCCATAGGGATGTACAATGTATCCCCTACCATTGATTTCCATCCAGAAAATAGTTTCACCACCTCCTCAGCCCCAAAGAACAGAATTATCATGGAACCGAAAATATCGGTAAACCAGAACTTCAACCCCTTTAACGTAGCTAACGACTTTAGACAAAAAACAACATCTAATCAAATTCAAAATTTGCAAAAGATGTATGAGGAACTAGATGTGGTGTCGCAATCTTCCGATTTTGGTATGGATCCCCAAACCTCCGCCTCTATTCCAGAAACGCTAGAAACCATTAAATCGGTAGCCGCTTTTCAAGTAAAAAACAAATACATCCTGACCTCTATAAAATCAGGAGCCATAATTATTAACCAAACCAGAGCTCACCAAAGAGTTTTATATGACCGACTTTTAGATCAGTTGGAGAATAATGGCGGTAGTTCTCAACAACTTTTATTTCCAGAAAACGTTACTTTTACTAGTCAGCAAACTCAGCTACTCAAAGAGTTGTTGCCCACCATGAAGTTATTAGGATTTGATTTGGAACCCTTTGGAGCAAACACTTTTATTGTTAGAGGTTTACCCACAATTTCCAGCTCTCAAGAACCCAAACAACTCATTGAAGGCACCTTATACGGGTACGAAAGTCATATGGAAAATGCGGGGACCATGCAAAATGAAGCATTGATTGGAGCATTGGCATTTAAATCAGCCATAAAAACGGGGAAATCACTAAAACCAGAAGAAATCATGGAGTTAATTGATGAGTTGTTTGCTTGTCCAAACCCCATGTCATTAAGTGATGGTCGAAAAATATTTCATCAATTTACCTTAGATGATATTGAAAAATTATTTAATTAATTATGAGTCAATTTAGAACAGGCGGATTTCAAATGCTACCTACCGTAGTAAAAAACTTGTTAATCATTAACATATTATTGTTTTTGGCTACCCAAGTTTTGCTCAATATAAGTGGTATTAGCTTGAATAATATTTTAGGATTGCATTGGATGGGTTCCGAAGCATTTCGCTGGTACCAACCCATCACCTACATGTTTATGCATGGTAATTTCCAACATATTCTATTTAATATGTTTGCGGTATGGATGTTTGGAAATGCCATCGAAAATGTATGGGGGTCCAAACGATTCTTAACCTTTTATTTAATCACTGGACTCGGAGCTGCGGCCATGCATTATGGCATTGTTTATTTTGATACCATCCAGGACTTCAATCTATTAATGGATGCCTTTTTGGCCAATCCATCCACCGAAACTTTTGCTACCTTTAATAGGGAATTTCCTTTTCAAATCTACCCAGGCTCTGGTTTAAGCTCCTCATACAAGGAAGCTACACCTTACCTTACCAATCTTTTTAACGGTAGTATAAATCCAAACGATATCGAGTTATCGTATGAATTTATGTCCAATTACAAACAGTATTTTTTAAGTTCCATGAACGTAGTTGGAGCCTCCGGATCCCTGTTTGGAATATTATTAGCATTTGGGATGATGTTTCCTAATGCGGAGTTATACATGATGTTTATTCCCATTCCCATTAAAGCAAAGTATTTTGTAGCTGGGTATGGCGCCTTCGAACTCTATTCAGGTATTGCAGGTTCGAACGATGGAGTTGCACATTTTGCCCACCTAGGTGGATTAATTACAGGGTATATTTTAATTCGTATTTGGCAAAAATACGATTCCACTTTTAAGTTGCTTTAAGAATGAACAATTCCATCTTTAAGGACCTAATGGAGGTTTTCAAGAGTAAAAACTATCTCTATCAAATCATTATTGTGAATGCCGTAGTTTTTATACTACTCAATTTAGTAACCGCCATAGCTCCATCCGATTCTTACGATTCCATTGTTCGGTTTTTTGGCCTATCGGCTGACATTGAAAACAACTATTGGCATATTTGGACTTTGGTAACCTATATGTTTACTCACATGGGATTAAACCATGTGTTTTTTAATATGTTTCTGTTATACTTCATTGGAAGGATTTTTTCGGATTTATACGGATCCAAAAGAATTTTGGAAACATTTATTTATGGAGGCGTAATGGGGGGGCTTTTGTATTTGATTTCAGCCCTAATTTTACCAAATGTTTCCACTTCCAGTTATCTCATTGGCGCCTCGGGCGGGGTTATGTCTGTAATTGTAGCTACTGGATTTCTCCAACCCAATTACCAAATGCAGATATTTACCTACCGAATATCTCTAAAATACATTGTTTTGGTTGCTTTCATTTTATCCAGTGTTTTATACATTGACCAAAACACAGGTGGGAAGGTAGCTCATTATGGAGGCGCATTTTACGGGTATATTTTTGCCTATTACCTGCCAAAGGGACTCGATATCAATACAAAAATCACCCGGTTTTTTAGTCGAATAGGGAAGGTTTTCAAGCCAAAGTCAAAAATCAAGGTGGTTCATAAAAATGATACATTCACCAAAAAAGAACCCACTAAAAAATCGCAGGCCGAAGTCGATAAAATATTAGATAAAATCTCCAAATACGGGTATGATAACCTGTCCAAACAAGAAAAGGATTTTCTTTTTAAATTTAGCAAGAAATAATGCGTTTAAGTTGGATCTCAAAAATATTTTTTTTCCTTAATATCCTCGTGGGTACGGCATTGGTAATTACCAATTTCTCATCCAAATTCGAACCCGTGTCTAATCCCTATGGTTATTTATTTAGCTTAACCTACCCGATCTTTTTAGTCCTCAATATTGGGTTTGTTTTGCATTGGATGTATCAAAAAAAGATTCACTTTCTATTTTCCCTTATTCTTATTCTTTTTGGATATTCTAATGTATCGAAATTGGTGGCTTTTAATTGGAAAGATAATATTGCTACTACAGCCGACTTTAAAATCATGACCTTTAATGTTCGATTGTTAAATCAATACCATTCTTTAAATGAAGAGAATATAGATAATCAAATATTTGAATACATAGAAAGTGAAAATCCAGATATTATTGCATTCCAAGAATTTGTAGATTCAAAGGTATTAGACCTAAACTACGTAAAACGCATGAAGAGCCTTGGATATAAATATACCCAACGTGAGCCCAATCAACGCAAGAAAAGCAAATTGAATTTCTTTGGATTGCAAACTTTTTCAAAATTCAAAATAAAAAAATCGGGATTAGCTTATCGTTTTGCTGACAAATCAAAAGCACGATCCTACTACACGGATATTGAAATCCAATCTCAAATTGTACGGGTTTACAATACCCATTTAAATTCACTTGGGTTTATTTCTGAAGATTATCAATTTGTAGAGAACATCACCCAAAATTCGGAGACAGAAGCTATTGAGAAATCAAAAAATATTTTAAACAAAGTAATACGAGCTGCGAGAAAAAGACAAACGGAGGTAGAAGAAATAGCGAAGCATATAGCCGCATGCCCCTATCCCGTAATTGTTTTGGGTGATTTTAATGAACCCCCATATTCATTTGCCTATCCTCGTTTTGCCACCGATTTGGAAGATCCATTTCAAAAATTTGGATTTGGTGTGGGTACTACTTTCGATGGAATTTCGACCCTACCGGGATTACGCTTAGATTACATCCTACACAGTCCAGAATTAAAAGCGATTTCCTATAAAACCGGACAAAAAAACTTATCGGATCATCGTCCGGTATGTTCGCAGTTTATGCTCCCCCAATAAAACATATCTATACTAACCCTTTTGAGAAATTTTTTTTCGTATAAACGTTATTACGCAAAATAATTGGCAATCAAATTAGTGTAAAATATCCATAAAATTTGTTATTATTGCATTATACAAAAAACTGAACATTATGAGTATAGATATTTCCATAACGCGTAACGAAAACCCAAACATTGACAATTACAACCAAGATGAAATTGTATTTGGGAAAAACTTTACGGATCACATGTTCATTGCCGATTTTGATGGTGAAAAATGGACGGATTGTAGAATTGTTCCAACTGGCGAATTGAGTGTACACCCTTCTAATGCAATGTGGCATTATGGTCAATCTATTTTTGAAGGTATGAAAGCCTACAAAAACGATAAGGGAGAGGCTTTTTTATTCCGTCCCTTAGAAAATGCAAACAGACTGAATCATTCGGCTGAAAGAATGTGTATGCCTGATATTCCAAATGAAGTTTTCATGGAAGGTTTACACCAACTAATGAGTTTAGATAAAGAGTGGATTCCAAACAGACCGGGTTCTTCCTTATACATCCGTCCCTTTATGATGGCATGGGATTCTTTCTTAGGAGTTAGACCATCCACCACCTATAGATTTATGATTTTATGTTCCCCAGCTGGTAAGTATTATGCTGAGCCTGTTAGAGTGAAAATAGAACAAGAATTCTCACGTGCAGCTCCAGGAGGAACGGGTCATGCAAAAGCAGCAGGAAATTATGCAGGCGCAATGTACCCTACTCGTTTAGCCATGGAACAAGGATACCAACAAATTATTTGGACCGATTCTAAAGAACACAAATACATAGAAGAAGCAGGTACCATGAACTTAATGTTTATGTACAAAGGGAAATTAACGACCTCACCTGTTTCAGATACCATTCTTAACGGAATTACTCGTAAATCTGTTCTAGCCATTGCTAAGGATTGGAGTATTGAAGTAGATGAAAGACAAGTAGACGTTGTGGAACTTACAGAAGCCATTAAAAATGGAGATGTAACGGAAGCCTTTGGTGTCGGAACTGCAGCTACAATAGCACAAATCAAAACCATTGGTTTAGCCGGTGTTGATTTTGATTTACCAGCCATTACAGATGATATGTTTCAAGTTAAAATCAATACGTATTTAGAAGATCTACGTAAAGGAAAAATAGAAGATAAATTTGATTGGACCGTTGAGATAAAATAATCCAAACGTTTTACTTATTCAAAAAGGGCAACGGTAATAGTTGCCCTTTTTTCTGCAACAAATTCTCCTATTATACTTCTCATACGAGAAGTATTTAACCGCAGTAAATACCATAGAATTTGTTTAATTTGTAGCTTTATAAAATTTGACAACCATTCATGCGTCTACGAAGTTTTCTTCCAATTTTAGGTCTTTTAATTACTTGTAGTTTTTCTTCCTGTTACAAAACCATTCCTAAAAGTAAGGATGTGGAATTAGGAGCACTTACTTCTAATCAAATACACTCCAACCCTAAACAATATCCATTACTGAGTAAAAAGGACCACCCCATAGCTTATGCACAATTACAACGGGTAGTTAACAATATATTGGAATCACCGGATATCAAGGAAAAAGGGACATTTGCTTATGATTCCATAACCATAGTGCATGACGATGAAATCATTAATGCTTTTTGTACCCCTGGAGGTTACATTTTTGTGTACACGGGTTTAATAAAAATGGCGAAAAATGAAGATCAGTTGGCAGCCGTTATTGGGCATGAAATAGCCCATGCAGAATTACGACATTCCGTAAAGAAGTTAACGCGTGGTGTGGGTCGACAAGCCATTATTATCGCAGGAGCTGCGGCTGCAGGAGCTTCTTTTGGTGTTTTTATTGCTGTTGAAGTGGGTAACAAAATTTTAGGTTTAGGTATGGGAAGAGATCAAGAATCCCATGCGGATAAAAAATCAGTTATTTACATGGGAACAGGGAACTATTATTCTTCCCTAGCCTTGGCTGACTTTTTTGAAGAATTAGCAAAAAGTGGAAAAGATATTCGTATACCTCCGATCATTAGTACCCATCCAGATACCGAAAATAGAATATATAGAATACGAAAATGGGCCAAAAAATTTGGTTACCGAACGGAATATGGTGAAAACCCAGAGTTTACCGTTCTACAAAACAGCATACCATAATACACGTAAATATGAGTACACCACAAGGAATACCTTCCGTAGACTTATCCGATTTTGTATCGGGAGATGAAAACAGAAAGAAACAATTTATTGCGGACCTAGGTAAAGCATACGAAGAAATTGGTTTTGTCGCTTTAAAAAACCATCAGGTTTCAAAGGAGTTAATTGATACGGTATATGACTATAACGCACGTTTTTTTGCCTTACCAAAGGACATAAAGAAAAAATATGAAATTGCGGAAATAGCCGGACAACGTGGATACACTTCTTTTGGTAAAGAACACGCCAAAGGAAAAACGGCAGGTGATTTGAAAGAATTTTGGCATTTTGGTCAATTCGTTGACGATGATCCTCAAAGAAAAGCAAGCTACCCAGATAATGTACCTGTAGAAGAACTACCAGAGTATCTATCCGTAGGTAAAAAAACATACCAAGCACTGGAATCAACGGGTACCAAAATGCTACAAGCTATTGCCTTATACTTGGGTTTGGACGAGTTTTATTTTGATAAATATGTTCACAATGGAAATAGTATTCTTAGACCTATTCACTACCCTCCTGTAGAGACCTTGAAAACAGATGCCGTAAGAGCGGGTGAACATGAAGATATCAATTTGATTACTCTTCTGGTTGGTGCTTCTGCGGATGGACTTCAAGTATTAAATAAACAAGGAGAGTGGAAAAGCGTCACCGCAATTGAGGACCATATTGTGGTAAACGTTGGGGATATGTTACAACGTTTAACGAATAATAAATTGCGCTCTACCACCCATCGAGTAATTAACCCACCAGCCGAAAATATGGGAACAAGTAGATATTCTATTCCATTTTTCTTACATCCGGTTTCGGAAATGCCATTGAATTGTTTAGCAGAAACCATTGATGAAAATCATCCCAAACAATACGATGATATTAGTGCAGGTGATTATTTAACGGAAAGGCTAATAGAAATCGGATTAAAATAGAAATCAATAAAATGTAAATCATGAAAAAAACAAATATTTCATTAATTGCAATAGCCACCTTATTTATGGCTTCATGTGGTACTGGAACGGAAAATAAAAATGAAACCGAATCAGCCCCTATTGAGGTGTCTGAAGGGACCGTTTGTCAGTATCAATTCGATCCAAGTTCAACTAAAATTACGTGGACTGCATTTAAAACCTCTGCAAAAATTGGAGTCGGTGGAACATTTGACAATTTTAAAATTGAGGATACCCAAATTGCCACTTCGGAAATTGCGGTGTTTAACGAAGCAATTTTTGAAATCCATACAGGTTCGGTAAATTCAGGAAACACCATTAGAGATCCCAAGTTGGTCGAATATTTCTTTAACACCATGATAGATGGTTCTTCCATTATTGGAAGCCTCGTAAAAATGAGTGCCCCTGAAAACGGAAAAGGAGAAGCTATTCTTTCTATTACTATGAATGGAGCCACTCATGAAGAAAATGCAATGTATACACTTGAAGGAACGAGTTTAGTCCTTTCCGCTACTTTGGATCTTTCAAAATGGGAGGCTAATAGTGCGGTAGCTTCTTTAAATAAAGCGTGTGAAATATTACACATGGGTGAAGATGGGGTAAGTCAACTTTGGAATGAAGTGGAAGTTGAAATTTCTACTGTTTTAAAGAAAGATTGCGAATAAAATCAATCAAAGATGTCAAAAGCCCGAACCAAAATCTTGGTTCGGGCTTTTTTATTTTATTTAGCCACGGTTACCGCCCCCTTTATTTGGTAGGGTTCTCCATCCACACCTTGAATTTCACTGATCCAATAATAGACACCATTAGGTACATCATTCCCCTTTTTGTTCTGTCCATTCCAATTCACTTGCGGATCAACAGATACAAAAATCTCCTTTCCCCAACGATTAAAAATAACGGTCTTAATAGACACAATTCCTACCGAGTAAACGGGGATAAAAACATCGTTCATCCCGTCTCCATTTGGCGTAATAATATTCGGCATCTCCACATAAGTATCACAATTCTCGATACTCACCCACATGGTATCAGAGGCTGTACATTGGCCTGTTACAACCCTTACCCATTGTCGACCTACCAAGCTAACAACGTACTCTATATTTGTAGATCCATCCCCCCATAAAACACTATCATAATCGTTCGGAATACTCAGAAGGAAACTCGTGTTATTACAAATCAAAGTGTCTTCTCCTAGTTCCACTTCGGGCATTGGCTGAACGGTTAAATCAAGCGTTCCAGAGGTGGAGCAACCTTTAGCCGTGACGGTGACACCGTATACCCCACTCGAACTAAACTCGTAGGAAGAAATAGAACTACCATCACTCCATAAATAATTTGCACCGGTTGAAAACACATCCTTGGTAAAGGACTCCCCGTCACAAATAATGGTATCATTTCCTATGTCAACCAAGGGGTAAGGGTTTACATATACATTTACCGTATCAGATACTACCCCACAAAAATTAGCTACTTCCACCCATACTTGGTTACTCTGATTCACCGATAAGGATGGGTTAACAGAATTGTCATTCCATAAATAATCTACTCCGATCTGGGTCACATCAAATACAATAGATTCTGCCCCACATAAAACAGTATCATTTCCTAAACTGGCCACCGGATAATCAAGAACGGTAATAAACACGGTATCCGAAATAACACAATTATTAATGGTTACCTCCACCCAATACAAGCCCGTGATGGTGGCACTTTTCAAAGCTCCCGTTGCATTATCATTCCATAGATAAGTCGCGTTCAAATTATTGGCTTGAAGCAAATAACTTTGCCCAACACAAATAGTCGTATCCGGACCTAATTCCACTAAAGGGATGGGGTCAAAAGTAACCTGTACCGTATCTCTGTCTATGCAGGAACCCGCCTGAACAGATACATGATAGGTACCCGATTGAGAAACGGTTATCATAGAATCAATAGTACCCGTATTCCATATATAAGAGGCAGATGGATATCCCGCATTTAGATCATATAGTTGCCCATCACATAAACTGGTATCTGGACCTAAATCAACCAGTGGAAAAAGGACATAGGACACAATGACTGTATCCGAAAAAGTCCCACAATTATCGGTCACATCCACCCAATATACACCGGGTTGGGTAATGGACAAATTATTAGTAGTCGAGTTATCACTCCATAAATAACTTGCATTCGGCCAAGACACGTCTTTGCTCAACACATCGCCCGGACATAAAACCGTATCGTTACCCAAACTTATATTGGGTTGGGAGGAAAATGTTACGATTAAATCATCCGTTACTTCACAAGCTCCATTGGTGACAGAAACCATTAAATTACTATCCGTAGCCGTTATCGTGTTTAAGGCGCTATTAGTACCATCACTCCATAAATAACCAAATTGAGAGTTATCTGTAGCATCCAAATAAAATGTTGCCCCCGAACAAATAACCGTATCCGGACCCAAACTTACAATGGGTAAGGTATCTACGCTAATATGAATCGTATCCGTAGAGGTACAAAGCGTTGAAAATTGAATATCATCTATAGCAAAATCGTTCCCTCCACCCGCTGTACTTTGACTGGTAATACAAATAGATGCGCTAGTTTGAGTAGCTCCAGAAGTCCAAGTTTGCGCATACCGAGTCCAATTACATACCGTAGAATTCAATGTAAAAATACTTCCAAGAGTTCCTCCGCCCACAGAAAAGTTTAATTGGGCAGGACTCCCTCCTACCACGGAAGTAAACCATGCCGAAAATTCATATTGAGTGGATGGTGTTACCGTTATGGTCTGACACCACACATCGGTATTTGCAATGGAAGAACCATTCATGATCATAAAATTACCTGCCCCAGAGGTATGATCTGTACAGGAAGGAAAATTATTATGGGTTAAGTTAGCATTTGTACTTACCGCAAATTGTCCGGGATTTGATAAGAGCCCCCATGAACCTCCAGTTCCATACACATAGGCACTTGTAAACCCCGTATTCCCTGAAGAAAAATCGCCATTTGCCACCAAATTATTAGTCCCGCTCATTCCTACGGTACAGATATATTGGCCTGGGGAGGTTACGGAAATATAGGAAGAAGAAGCCCCTGTTGACCAACTATAAGAAAGGAATCCCGATCCGGCATTTATCAAATAAGGTTGTCCAATGCAAATAGTGGTATCCGCTCCCAAATCCAAGCTGTTATTGGTACATTGAGCAATAACAGTATGGAAATTTACAAGTAAAAATAGTATGAGTGTTATGTATTTCATCAAAAGGGATTTATGTTAATGCCATTCTTTAATTAGACGTAAAATAATAGAGAAGGTGCTATTTTTTTGTTAAAATACCGCCATTTTATTTTGAAACAAAATATTTGCTAAATGAACTCGATAAAAGCCGTAAATTTGCAACTCATTTTTTGGGAAAAAGTTATGAGCAAGGGAAGAGTTGTTGTTGGTTTATCGGGGGGTGTAGATTCAAGTGTGGCTGCACATTTGCTCATTGAACAAGGATATGAGGTAATTGCTATGTTCATGAAAAACTGGCATGATACATCGGTTACCATAAGCGATGACTGTCCATGGATAGATGACAGTAATGATGCCTTACTTGTAGCTGAAAAACTGGGTATTCCCTATCAAACTATTGATCTTAGTGAACAATACAAAGACCGTATTGTGGATTACATGTTTAAAGAGTATGAACAAGGACGTACTCCCAATCCAGATATTTTATGTAATAGAGAAATAAAATTCGATATTTTCTTAAATGCTGCGATGAAATTAGGGGCCGATTATGTGGCTACTGGACATTATTGTCAAAAAGGGGAAACCGAGTCGAATGGTAATTCAATTTATCAGTTAATTGCGGGAGCAGATACAAATAAAGACCAAAGTTATTTTTTATGCCAACTCAGTCAAAACCAGTTAGCTAAATCGCTATTTCCCATTGGTCATTTACAAAAAAGTGAAGTCCGAGAAATTGCGGCTGAACAAGGTTTAATTACCGCAAATAAAAAAGACTCTCAAGGCCTTTGTTTTATTGGTAAAGTAAAGTTACCCGACTTTTTAAAACAACAATTAAAACCAAAATCGGGAGATATCATTGAACTAGATACAGCCTTTGATGGTTATGGAAAAACACCCTCAGAATTTGATACGTTAGAAGAAAAACTGAAGGCCTTAACAACACCTATTACGTACTCTCCAACTGACGGTAAAGTAGTGGGACAACACAATGGGGCACATTATTTCACGATTGGGCAGCGAAAGGGATTGGCTGTTGGAGGTACCAAAGAAGCCTTATATGTGATTGCTACCGACACTAAATCCAACCATATTTATACCGGACAGGGAGATCAACATCCTGGATTAATTAGACCTGGACTGTTTATTGAGGCAGATGAAATTCATTGGATTCGAGAAAATCTAGAAATGGCCATTGGAACAGAGCAACGTTTTCAAGTTCGCATTCGTTACCGTCAACCTCTGGTGGCGGCAACTTTGTACCGTCAACAAGAAGGTCTATACCTCCTGTTTGATTCACCAGAACGTGGTGTTGCTGCAGGACAGTTTGCTGCGTGGTACCAAAATGAAGAGTTGATCGGTTCAGGAGTAATTGCCTAATTAAAAGCGTAAATCATGATTTCTTCGATCTACCTCCAAATTTCCAGAAATACTTTCTGCATTTTTGGAAGCGGCTTTGTTCCCGGTTAACTCAAACAGCTCCACACCCAATTCTAGGTATTCCAAAACGTAAGGATTCGAATCTATGGATTCATTCAAATAGTTTTCAGCATCCTTATATCGCATAAGATTCATTAAACTTTGTACATGAACAACATTGTATCTTATATCAGAGCGGTTAGATTGGGCTATTGCTTCGCAAATCACTAAAGCCTCTTTATTTTGATTATTAGCAATATATCCCCGTACCAAATTATACCGATAGGATTTGGATGGATTCAAGTCCACTGCCTGCTCAAAACTTTTCACAGCATCTTGGTAATTCCCTGATTTAAAATCGCAAATCCCGGCAGCATTCATCGCATAGTCATTACTATCTACCCTAAACGAAAATAGTTCAAAGTCACGTTTGGCATCCTGGTACTTTTCCATCGCAAAATTCGCCTCGCCACGTACCCCATAGGCTTCGTAGTAGGTACTATCGTATCTTAAACATGTGGACAAACTCTTCACTGCTTTTGGATAGTCCTTCATTTTAAAATACGATTCCCCACAATAAAACCAAGATCGTACATGATCTGGCTGTAAACGAATAACTTTAATAAAATAGGTATTTGCTTCTGAATTCAATCCTTGAATAGAATAAGCCCTTGCTTTCAAGAAAAAAAGTTCTTTATTCTCTGGGGTTAATTCCAACCCTAAGTCACAAGAATTAATGGTATGACTCCCTTGACCTAAAGATAACTGAGCATCAGCTAAGTGCTCGTAAGCATGTGCCTTTTCTTTATTTCCATGAAAATAATGAGTCAACGCCTGGGTATACCACTTTATGGCCTTCCTATTTTCTCCTTCTTTAGCTAATATTTCGCCTTTGGCTTGATAGACTTCATAATTACCTATATCCCATATTAAAGCGGCATCAAAATTTAAATTCGCAGCAACAAAATCTTTTTTATCAAAAGCTCTCCAGCCCGTTAACATTTCCAATTGATATAGCTCTTTCGCCTTTTCAACCTGATTTCGTACCCGTTCTATTTCTTCGGTATTTTTTGAATTTCCCGATTCCTCTGAAAGCTTCAAGTACCAATTTGCTGAATCTAGTTTTTTAGCTTCGGCATATAACTTTCCAATTTCCAAGGTAATAACCGGAGCCAATTTATCTTCTGATGAATAATTCTTTGTTAACAAATCTAACGCCTCTGCATCTTTGTCAACCTTCATTAATGCATTAGCCGATTTTAATAACTTCTTTCCTGTTAAATCTTGGGCGACACCAGAGAAAGTAAATAATACTGTTAAGACAATTAATAAGACCCTATTCATAGTTGATTTATTTATTGGACGAAAATAATCTAAAGAAAGTGTTAGATAAATAATATTTTTTTCAAATTAAAACCCAAAAAAGGCTTTATTAAATGTTTCCAGATACTTTCCTTTCCCTAAAGGGAATCCGAATGTTAATTTTCATCGTATCCGAATAAGTTAAAAACGAATCATGATTCGATAAATCATGCCATCCTGCAAGTAAGTAACAGGAAGTGTAGATCGAATGTTATCAAAAAAAAGTCCGATGCTTACCCATCGGACTTTTAAAACATCTAATTACGATTTATTTTTTAATCAGCTTCTGAGAAAAGTGCGTAGTATCACCCTCTATTTTTATTAGATATACCCCAGAGGCCAAATCCTTTACAGAAATTATGATTTGGGTTTCGCTGCTTGTTTGGGTTTTCACCATTTTACCTGTATTATCTAATACTTGGATACGAACCACTTCTCTACCTGGAGTTACAATTGTCAATTTATCTTCCATTGGATTTGGAAAAACGGAAACTCCTTCCGTTTGCATACCATTACTTATGCCAACGGTCCAAGTTTCATAACAATCAGAAATTTCAATACAATTTCCAGCGGAGACTTCTACCGCATAATTCCCTTTCTTTCCAGGTATAAAAGTAGCCGAATTGGCTCCTGTAATTGGATTCATATTGTTATCGCAATCCAACCATTGATACGTATAACCTATACCAGCGGTAGCTGTTAATTCTACCCCATTATTGGTCACACCAGCAGTAGGTGCATCCAACACATAAATGGTATCTATAATAGTCCCAATACAACCTTGAGCATTGATATAATTAATTGTGAGTTCCCAACTACCCAAGCCTACTACTGAAGGAGTAAATTGACCGTTTTGGCCAAATGATGAAATATGTAGTGTGTCGTTAGTTCCTAATGGACCTAATGGGGTTTGAGAAAAAGTAACACCCGCTCCATACAACCAGGGTTGCACAAATATTTTGACATTCGATTGTGAGATACAAAATGCAAGGTCTGAAATAATGGAGGCATAATCAATTCCAGTAACCTCGACAGAAAAAGATTGTGTGGTTCCACAATTACCACTAGAATCAGCTACGGAAACATCTACCGAATAAATCCCTGGGGTTACCCCTTGTGCATCAAAATCTCCAGAATTACCCACATATCCATCTACATCAAAAAAGGTAATAACAGGATGGCTCCCTTGAAATGGAGACCCAGATAAACTAATGTGAGAAAGGAGGTTGGCCGTAGACCCTTCACATATTTTAATGGAATTAGACGGAATTGTAAATTGAAACGGTTCAATAATTCTAATCGTAGCCGTTTCAGAATTTTCACATGGATTATGAAGAGTATAGGTAACCGAACTATTCCCTAATTGTAATCCGGAGCTACTAAATTCTCCCGTAAGTGTATCTACAATTCCAGCACCGCTCCATACCCCACCAGAAGTAGCCGCGCTTAAAAAGATATTGGATGCCCCCAAACATAATTCGACCAATGTCACTGTTGCATCTGGTAAGGGTAAAACGGTAACACTCATGGTGGAATCATTTGAACATTGCGCTGGAGTTGGAATAAAATAATTAATATTCCAAGTACCTACACCCGCATTTGCGGGATCAAAAACACCCATAGAACTAACCCCTGATCCGGTAAAAACTCCACCTGAGGTAAGAGGTAATAGTGTTTGAACTGGTCCGTTAATACACACGACCGAATCAAATACAAACCCGGCATCAAATGCACTTGTGGTGACATATACATTCTGGGTAATGGTTTGCGTACATAAGCCAACAGAATCTGAAATCAACACATTGTATGTTGTATTTGACATTGGAGAATCTACCGCATGAATACCCAAAGGACTTAAATGACTAGGTACAGGTGACCAACTGTAATTGTAACTGGCAGAATCCATAGTATTAAAATGCTCGAATTTTGTATTGGGCCTATTGAAACTACTAATGTTATTGGTCGAGCTACAAACATTTCCATTATCTCCTCTTGTATATAATACACTCGTATACGTTGTTGGTGAATACTTGGTAATAGAGGTTGCTGCCGTAGAATAATTTGTATTATTCGTACATATTTCTACGATTAAATTAGAAACGCCATCCCAAACATAATTGTGATCAAATTGATGCATATTCCACCCTAATGAGGTAAAATAAGTATGATTATTAACCACGACAGATAATCCAGTTAAAAAAGTGGGCGTAAAACTATTAACATTTGTACACCCTATCCGTATCGTCATATTATCCATATTATTTGGAGCTCCAACAGTGGCAACATCAAACCCTAAAGAAGAAATAATTGAGCCCGAAACCATACCCATGGAACTAAGTTCAGCAGCCGTATATAATAGCTGATGCTTGTTCCCCCAATAAAACCGGCCATACACGGATGGATACCCGGATCCTGATGGTGTTGTGGCCATAGTACCTATTACACCATAATTTGCAGTAGAACTAGATTGAATATTAGTGATTGCACACACATTGGAAACATAATCAGGCAAAATAACTTCTAAATGAACCGAGTCACCTTGACAAATTATGGAGTCGCCCAATAAACTAAAGATACCTGGGATAGCATCCGTTACATCTACATTTATTATTCCTTGCTTTACACAACCCATTCCATAATTTACGGAAACCGAATAGGAGGTTAAAACAGAAGGCGAACAATATGGGTTGGAAACGGTGTCATTATTAAGACTCATGGAATTTGACCATTGATACAGGTAATTGTTACTTGAAGGAGTTACGCTTACAGAAAGTTGTAAACTATCACCATTACAAATAATGGTATCATTTGAAAGATTAATACTAAAAGAATTGGAAACATTTACCGTAACCGTATCTGTATTTCCACATACACCTACCGCATTAGCGGTTAGCAAATACGTGGTGGTTACATTAGGGAAAACTGCTGGAATACTACAATTATTGCATGTCATATTGTATGTTGGGGAATTGGGGTTGGTATCAATGGTAGATCCACTTATAGAAACCCAAGAATAATTAGTTCCCCCAATCCCTATTAAATTAGCGGTATCACCAACACATAAATTAACATCTAGCCCTGCATAAATAGAAGGAGCCACAACAATTTGAAAATTTTCAGAAACGACTCCAGGAATAGGACATTTCCCATCAGTTCCTCGAATTCTTAGGGAACGCTGCCCCAAACTATTTGCAATCCATTTCACATTTACAATAACCGGGTTCGACCCTGTTAGAATAACCACCGCAGTGGTATCTAAAGCCGCATAAATATTATGGGTAATCGCAATAGAATCTGAAATATTCACATCCGATAATGAAATATTAAAATCCAAACTATCTCTAAAGCAAGCATATAGAATTCCAGAGGTAAGAGTTCCATCCGCCAAATTAGTCATTCCCGATGCCGAAAACTGTGGCGCACTTTGACTGGAGGATATTACATTAACCTGAAAATCTCTTCTTATCGTTCCTTTCAAAAACCCTGTGTTTCTGTCGTATTCCTCTACGCGCACGTTAATAACAAAAATACCGAGAACCGAGGGTGTTAAACTCAATTGACCCGTACTACTATTTAATGTAACCCCCGAACCTCCCAGAGGTTGAGAAGGGGTATATCCAATAGCATAAGGAACAATTGAAGTTGACGTTTCAAAACCGGGTGACATAAAGTAAACCAAGCTGTCTCCATCAGGATCAATTGCCCCTAAATTGAACTGCGATGTATGCGCCAAATAAATAGAAGGCATTCCAAATTCCGTAAAATAAGGCGAATTGTTACACGGAAACGAAGATGAATTAAGTGTGGCACCTAACCAGATAGCAAGTCCTCCAGGATTTGACAGGTTATTGATATTCAGATTTCTACAACAGGTCGAATAAGAAAATGTCCAATTGCTACATTGAGGGCTTAAAACAACAATGCCCGAATAAATATGGGCCTCTAGTCCAAATAATGATCCTCCATTACAAGAAGAAGAACCTAGCATGGAAGCACAAATTTGAGAAACTTCGTGCACAATGGGTTGTTTAACCAAAGTTGCGGTAATTGACGGCCCACAATCACTAGTTAAGTTTAATTGAGTCGTGCTTGGTGCATAAGTCCCAGAACAGTCCCTAAATAACGTGAGGGTTACTAAAAATGAATCCTGTCCAATGCATTCATAAACCAGGTCACCGCCTGGTAAATGCGAAGCATTTAATTTCAAATTACTAAGGAGAATTAGCACAGAAAATGTTATAAATTTTATTGTATTCATGGTTAAAGTGATGGTTAAAGTTATTAATAGAGATTTTAAGTTGGTCATAAAGGTACCTTAATTTTCCAGAAAAAAAAATCAAGTAGTAAACAGGCCTGCTATTAAAACACAGTAAACTAACTTATTGCCCCACAAAAAAAGTCCGGTGGGTTACCCATCGGACTTTTCATTCATTTAATTACGATTTATTTTTTAATCACCTTCTGGGTAAAGTGCGTATTATCCCCCTCTACTTTTATTAGATATACCCCGGAGGCCAAATCAGCAACCGAAAAACTAAGCGCTGTTTCTTGAGTAAAATGGGAGGCTACTATCTTTCCTGTATTATCCAATACTTGGATACGAACCACTTCTTCACCTGGAGTTACAATTGTCAATTTATCTTCCATTGGATTTGGA
>MAAC01015436.1_pt1 | contig 26645 bp, 22 predicted proteins | sample 1115981 | NCBI WGS metagenome assembly MAAC01 (sample SAMN04961126, study PRJNA320927) | seawater metagenome | isolation source: sample BD02T64 sea water enriched with oil for 64 days | place: USA:Gulf of Mexico | collected 2013-07-27
ATTTTAGCTTGGCTACGTAATGGAGAAGTTTTTGTTTGTGTTTGAATATCGCCAGTGATAAATGGAGAAGAAACATTTTGTTCGAACATATGATATAACTCTTTCTTTTGTTAATAAAAATAAAATAAAACTATAATAACTAGTACTAGCCCTAATAAGAGCCAGTCGCAAAGTCATCAAAAAATTTGTCTAACGTCACCAATTGTTCATCAGTAGACGTTAAACCATTAAAAATAGCCCTAAACGCTTTGCCTTGGTCAATAGTAAACGCTGTGCTAAAACCGTCTGTGGTCTCAACCAGGTTTTGTACATACCAAGAAACATGTTTTCTGGCGATCATCACACCTTTGAAATCGCCGTAAAACTGATGTAACTCCATAACGTGTGCTAATACAATTGAACGAACTTCGCTCAATTCGGGTGCAGACATCTTATTACCCGTGGCCAAGAAATGATTAATTTCTCGAAAAATCCACGGACGACCCTGTGCACCACGACCAACCATTATGGCATCCGCGCCCGTATGGTCTAAAACCTGTAGTGCTTTTTCAGGTGACGTAATATCACCATTTGCCACTACCGGAATTGAAATAGCCGATTTTATTGCTTTAATCGTGTCGTATTCCGCATTGCCTTTATAAAAGTCATTACGAGTACGGCCATGCACTGCGAGTGATGCTATACCACTATTTTCAGCAATTTTTGCTATTTCAATACCATTACGGGTATCTTCACACCATCCTGTGCGAATTTTTAGCGTGACCGGTATATTTACCGCGTTCACCACTGACTGAACAATTCGCTCAACCTGTGTTGGTTCTCTTAACAAAGCAGAACCCGCTAATTTTTTATTTACCTTTTTTGCCGGGCAGCCCATATTGATATCAATAATTTGTGCGCCGTTATCAGCATTTACTTTGGCAGCAAACGCTAATTCATCAGGGCAACTTCCGGCAATTTGTACGCTACGGATACCCGCAGCATCACCATGCAGCATTCTCAATTTAGACTTTTGTGTATTCCATACTTTCGGGTTTGACGAAAGCATTTCAGACACTGCTAAACCCGCACCCAATTGACAACATAATTGTCTAAAAGGTTGATCGGTGATCCCTGCCATAGGAGCAAGCATTACCTGCGAATTAAGTTGATATGTGCCTATTTTCATACTGCTGTTTTTTTGAGCTACCTTTCAAAAGGGCGCTAAGTTTACTCGTTTTTTTTTCAATTGAAAAGCATAGAATTTGAACAATATTTGATTTTTTTCACCTTTTTGATATTGACATTTATTAAAAAAAAAGATAATACCAAATATACCGCAAACTTAGCTCGAACAACGCCTACAACGGTAGCAAAGCAAAATTACTAACACTTACCTAAACTAATAATAATTATAAATATAATGACAACTATTCAAAAAATGCCCATTACTAATGTATTTGGACAAAGTGATTACAGCGCCACTTTGCACCTTGGTAGTGAAAAATCCCCGTTAATCTTCTGCTTGATACCGATAGTAAGTAGTACAAAGCACTACTTACCAAGCAACGATGAAGTGATGTGGCTCAAGCGCTTCTTCGATGGGTTTAAAATGACTTTATACGGCGTTAAATAATCAAACCATAGAATGACTATGGTTAAATTATTTGCCTTGTCTAAAGTGGTTTTAATTCCCACTGAAATCCTGCACTTTGATTGGTAATGGGTATATAACTACTTTCGTTGTCCGTTTAAGCGAACCCACTCTTCTTGTACGCTCACTGGTTCCATATCACACCATTGTCCGTACAATGTTTGTAGTACTTCTGCTTGCTCTTCAAGTACACCTGACAACGCCAACAAACCTTTATCACCAACATACTCAATTATAGTAGGCGCTAACTCACGTAATGGCCCCGCTAGAATATTTGCCACAACGACATCAGCTTTAAATTCAGGCTGATCTTTAGGCAAGTATAATTCAAGTCTATCGGAAACATTATTACGCTCAGCATTAGCAAGGCTTGCTTGCAAAGCTTGTGGGTCGATATCAATACCAATAACTTTCTTCGCGCCTAATTTAAGCGCTGCTAATGATAAAATGCCTGAGCCACAACCAAAATCGACTACTGTTTTATCTTGTAGGTCTAAGCTGTCTAACCAAGTTAAACATAATGCAGTGGTAGGATGGGTTCCGGTACCAAAAGCAAGACCAGGGTCTAACATTACATTAACGGCTTCAGGATCTGGAACATCGCGCCAGCTAGGACAAACCCATAAGCGTTCACCAAATTTCATTGGGTGGAAGTTGTCCATCCATTCACGTTCCCAGTCTTTGTCTTCTAATTGCTCTAGCTTGTACAGCATTTTCTCTTTATCTGGGTGAATACTCTGCAAGTAACTAATGACTTTATCCATATCATGGCTTGCTTCAAATAAGCCCATAACGATTGTATTTGACCAGTAGATAACTTCATCACCGGGAAGTGGCTCATATATTGGGGTGTCTTGCGCATCGATAAAAGTAACTGCTTGTGAACCACAGGCTGAGAGCCAGTCACTATATTTTTCGGCGTTGTCTTCGTTGGCACTTAATCTTAGTTGTATCCAAGGCATCTTATTTCTCTACTGGTATTTTGTGTTTGCTGCTACTCGTTGTCGCTACAATTGTCGGTGGCGCAAAGAGACGATGTTATTGGCAAATAGTAGCAATAAATAAGCTTGATGCTAGTTTATCATTCATTACTGCTAGAGTAGGCATAAATAACCAGAAAAAGGAAAATACCATGTTGGATTTACTCCCTGACTTGTTTGATCAATATCCAGAGCAACTTAGCCTTGCTAATGAAGCTTTTATTGATTACGGAAAGAACACTATTTTTTATGGTGAGATAGTCACTGTTGCATGCTTTGAAGATAATTCTAAAGTGAAAGAACTATTAGCTACCGATGGTACAGGCAAGGTACTGGTTGTTGATGGTAAAGGCAGTATGAATCGTGCCTTATTAGGCGATATGATAGCAGAAAATGCGGTTAAGAATCATTGGCAGGCAGTGGTAATCAATGGCTGTATTCGTGATGCGGGTACTATCGGAACTTTAGCTATTGCAGTAAAAGCCCTTGGGTGTAACCCGATAAAAACAGAAAAATTGGGTGTCGGTGACATTAACCTTGTCGTTAATTTTGCTAATGTTGAATTTATACCGGGTTGGTATGTATATGGTGATGCAAATGGCTTGGCAGTAAGTGAATCAAAGTTAAAAATACAGTGCTAAATTCGGTATCAAATTCTCTATCAAAGTAATACAGATTAAGGTTTTATCTTTTCTGCTATGTTAATCTGAGCGTAATAAGATAGGTAATACCAATTCCATTAAATTATTGCTCACTTGTTCTGGTTAAAATATTCCCAGGCGTTGCTCTCAATCCCAATAGCCAGCTATTGGTCAATCAAGCGCCTACCCTAGAATTATTTTTCCTACGCACAACAAGATCACAAACTTAATGGGATTGGTATAATTAAAAAAGTTGGCTTGTAGATGAAGTATTTTCCCGTTTTTCTTGATGGTAGTAAAATTAATGCCATGGTAGTTGGTGGCGGAGATGTTGCCGCTCGTAAGATTGAATTACTGTTAAAGACCACAACAAAAATAACCATAATGGCAGCAAGCGTTACGGATGGTGTTGAGCGCTTAATTAACGAAAATCAATTAAGCTGGTTAAAACATAACTACCAAGCTGGCTTGTTAACTAAAATTACCTTAGTGATTGCCGCCACAGATAATACCGCAGTTAATGAGCAGGTTTATCATGAAGCGGTAGCATTTAACATTCTTGCTAATGTGGTTGATCAACCAGCCCTTTGTACTTATATCACGCCAGCGATTATTGATCGTTCGCCTATGATTATTGCACTTTCAAGTTCAGGCAGTGCCCCTATTCTCATTCGCATGTTACGAGAGCAGATTGAGAAAATATTACCGCAAGGATACGGCCGTTTGGCTGATTTTTCATTAAAATTTCGTGATCATGTAAAAGCACGCATAAAAGGCATACGTAATCGCCGCACCTTCTGGGAAAACACCTTACGTGGTTCAATCGGGCAAGCATTACTCGATGGAAAACAACAAGAGGCTGAGCAACTGCTGATTATGAGCTTGAAAGAAAAAATTGCGCCACCTCAGGGTGAAATTATTTTTATTCAAACCCTTAAGGGGAACCCTGATAACTTAACCTTGAATGCCCACCGTGCTTTACAGTTTGCTGATGCTGTTTTTTATGATGGTGAGGTAAATATCGAGCTGATTGAATATGTCCGCCGTGATGCAGAAAAATATCCTCAGAGCGTCAGTTCAAGACTTATGCTCAATTACCAGCATGCGTTAGAACTTGCCCAAAAAGGTCAACAGGTTATTTACTTACTTAGCGGCAATGAAGAATTACCCAGTAATGAGGCTTTAATTGCTAGTGGTATTAGTACCAAAATAATCACCAGTGGCAGCTAGCCCTTTAAAATTCTAGCAGCCGAAAATAATATTGATTCAAATAATAACAGTGCGTATTATATTAATTGCGATTATAATACGTACAATTGTCAATAAAGTAACCATCGTTAAGCCAAGGTTACTATCTAAGGTTACTCCGCTGTAGCAATAACGTCTATGTCAAATACTTCTATTTCCACTTACCTTTCTACTTTTGTTAGTGATATTTCACACTACTCATTACCCGACTCCTTACCCGGTAAGTTTACCTACCCTTTTTGTTATCAGGCACACCCGCTAGCATTAACGGCGAGTGAAGAGTTACAACAAAAATTGGAAAAGTTCCATCCTGTTGAGTCTGAACAACAAGGAAGAATGTATGGGGTATTAATCGTTAAAGATACTCAAGGCTCGCTTGGCTACTTAGCAGCAATTTCGGGCAATGCGAATGAGAACATGGCCGATGACAACTATTCAATTAACTTTGTTCCCACTATCCATCAAGCGTATAACCAGAGTGAATTTGAGAAACAGCAACAAGTTGAAATCAATGATATCAACAAAAAAATTAATCTACTCGCAGCTAATCCTGAGATTGATAAATTAACGGCTTTATTGAAGACAGAGGTCGCTAAGTCTGTTCAAGAAATACAATGTCTGCAACAACAAATGCGAGATAATAAAAAAGCACGTAAAGACCAACGCACTTGGCTAAGCACTGCGGCTTTATCTGAAGATGAACACAGAGACATTAGCATTGCGCTATCTCGCGCCAGCGTAACGGATAAAAAAGCGCTGCAAGCTCTAAAACTACATCATCAAACAAATATTAGCTTAACCTCAAATAATTTACAGCAACTTACCGATGAAATAGAGTCGTTAAAAAAACTAAGGAAAAAGCTCTCTGCGAAACTGCAAAAGCATTTTTTCAAACAATATAAAATGCTCAATAGTAAAGGGGAGAGAAAAGACTTAACTAAAATTTTTTCCGATACCATAGTGCAAAAGCCACCTGCCGGCTCTGGTGATTGTGCAGCTCCAAAATTGTTACAGTATGCCTTTGAACATAAATTAACACCGCTGTGTATGGCTGAATTTTGGTGGGGAAAACAGCCTAAATCTGAAATCAGAAAACACAAACACTTCTACCCTGCCTGCCAAGGTAAGTGCCAACCAATTTTAGGTCATATGCTTGCTGGTATGGAGGTAGATAAAAATCCTTTATTGGATAATCCAGCCAAAGGTAAAGATCTAGAGATCGTTTTTCAAGATGAGCATGTTGTGGTGGTAAATAAGCCCGCTGGTTTATTATCTGTTCCTGGAAAGTCGATTAAAGACTCAGTTTATACACGTATTAAGACACAATTCCCTCAAGCAACTGGTGGTTTGATTGTTCATAGATTAGATATGGCCACCTCAGGTTTGTTGATGTTGGCACTCAATGAACGAGCCCATAAACACTTGCAGCAACAGTTTATGAATAAAGAGGTTAGCAAACGTTATGTAGCAACTATTGAGGGTAAATTAGAAAAAACGTCTGGTGAGATATGTTTACCCCTTCGTGGTGACTTTGATGATAGACCAAAGCAAATGGTCTGTCATGAGCATGGAAAGTATGCTGAAACTCATTGGCAGCTCATTGAAGAAACAGAGAATACGAGTAAGTTGTTTTTATACCCTATCACGGGCAGAACACATCAACTACGGATGCATTGCGCTCACCCGGATGGACTTAACATAGCCATTATGGGTGACGGTTTATATGGCAACAGTGCTGATAGACTTCATTTACATGCACAACGCTTAAGCTTTAAACATCCCATAACCAAAGAGCTATTAACCTTTGAAATAGCGGAAAGTTTTTAGTCCTACGCTCAGTTTAAACACCAATAAAAGCGGAACTTCAGCCAGTTTTTGAATCAGTAAAGACACCTTGTAACTTCATAGTGTCTTTACCGTTAAAGATTATCAGTCACAATCTATCGAACAGGCCATTCAAGAAATAACGACTTAAAATCACGTACCTATTACCCGCATTTTTATCTGTAACGGCATAATATTTTTGCCGTTACAGAACTTGTTAAAATATTGAAAAACTCATTTCTTTTTATAACGCCTTTCCAAGTGGTCGTAACGTGGTTTACCTTTCAGCTGCGTACCAAGGAAGTAATCAATTAACCGTTGCAACATCAACACTAGAAAATCATTTATTAACCAACAAAGTAAATGATCGTGTTAGAGCAATTTGAGCAAGTTTAAATCTTCAAAATGAAGCCGACAAAGCATTAACAAATTATCAAGTATTAGTGCAAACACAACCGGAAAGCGTTTTAGTCAATAATAATTTTGCTTGGCTATACATGGAAAAAGCGGTTAAAGCGTATAAACTAACAGAAGGTAATAGTGTAAATATAACGTTGAATTACATTGAAGGGCTTATTGCTAATGAACGTAGAGATGAAGCCAGAAAACTGTTAAAAAAAACGCCCCCTCAAAGTGAGGCTAAAAAAGCCAAAATGAAGACATTACTCGATATGGGATAAAAAGGAATTAACATGAACGACTCCACGATGAAGTGTATCAAGCTAGCAGCAATATTATCTATCGCCATAGGTCTATCTGCTTGTTCAGAACAAAAAACTACAGAAGAGTATATAGCGGCCTCGAAAGTTTATATTCAGAATCTTGAGTATGGCGCAGCGATAGTTGAATTAAAAAACGCGGTTCGACAAGCACCAAAAGATGCTGAAGCGCGTTATTATTTAGCTAAAGCTTACACTGAGCAAGGGAGTTATGTAAACGCCGAAAAGGAGCTAGATAAAGCAGAACAGTTTGGTTTTAAAATGGCGCTGTTGCTACCTGATTTGGTATTTATAAAATCAAAATTAAATAAAGTCGAAGAAGTATACGCTTTAGTGGAAAATGTAGATTATTTAAATGATGAGCAATACATCGTTGCTCTAACATATGCCGGTATCACTGCACTGAATAACAAAGAGCTAGCAAGAGCTCAAGACTTTATAGCTCAAGCAAATATAATTAGTGAAACATCTCTTTATAGTAAAATGGGAGCGGCTTATTTATTCCATGCGGAAGAGAATTTTTCCAAAGGGATGGAGATAATTGATACTGTATTGAGCGAATCACCAGCTTTTTCAGAGGCACTTTTACTGAAAGGCCATTTGTTATTTTCTTCAGGACAATTTATCCAAGCAAATGAGGTATACACCAAATACAGACAACGACATCCTCTCGCTGACTACGTTCGTTTCTTTGAAGTAAATAGTTTGATCTCAGCAGAAGAATATGGAGCAGCTGATGTTAAGGCGACAGAGTTATTAAAACGTTTCAAAAATTCACCTTTGGCTCATCAATATAAAGCTCAAGTTGAGTATCAAAAGAAAAATTATGAAGATGCGCGATCTTATGCAATTAGTGCAGCCCAGCAAGGGAATGAGTTTATTCTTTCAAAGTTGATTGCTGGTATGAGTTCTTATCAATTGGGAGATATTGAACAAGCCCATGGTTATTTAAATCAAACTGAAAAATATTTACCCTCATCCCATCCAATAAAAAGGGTGCTTGCCTACATTAAAATAAAGCTAGGTTATACCACTGAAGCTATTGATACCTTAAGTACATTAGAGGGACTGACCACATCTGATGCTGGCTTATTTCAATCATCAAGTAGTGAATTGATGAAAGCGGGAGATTTTGAAAACGCGATAAAGTTGCTAGATAAAGCGTCTAGCATAGCACCAGAAAGTGCCTCTGTCGCAACCCAAAAAGGCATGCTAAAACTTTCTCAGAACGATAAAACAGGTCTTGCATCGCTCGAACATGCGTTAAACCTAGATCCTAATTTAAAAGAGGTAGAATTTTCTTTGGCAATACAATATTTAGATAATGGAGAAGAGAAAAAAGCGCGCTCTATTGCGAAAAAATGGATTGCCTCGCAAGATAATCAAGTATCTGGATATTTACTGTTAGGAATAATTCATTCGAATAATAACCTGAGTTCAAAAGCCGAAGAAAACTATCAAAAAGTACTCACCATTGAACCTGAGAATTACACTGCACTATTTTATCTCGCCGATATTGCAGAGAAGGCTGATAGGCTGTTGGACGCAGTTGACTATTATCAAAAAGTAGTGACTATTTTACCTGAGCATAAAGGCGCCATTCAAAGATTAAGCCGATTACAGCTCAAACAAAATAATACCTCTGACAATGTTGAATTTTTATCAACATTAGTGGCTAAATACCCTGAAAATATCACCTTAGCATTAGGGCTGGCACAAAATTTACGCTTAAATAATGAATTGAAAAAAGCCATTACATTATTGGAAAATATGTCTGATAAGGCAAGAAGTTCACAACAATATTGGGCTATTTTAGGTGACAATTATCTTCAAGCGAAAAATCACACCGAAGCGAAAGAATGTTTTAAAAAAGTGCTTGCTCTAAATCCAAATCATTTTGTCGCACATTTGCGCCTTATCGGTATATTGGAATTTGATCGCCACTACAAACAGGCCTTAACATATACGATAAGCTCATTAGAGAGGTTTGAACAGAATACTCTGTTATTAATATTAAAAGCAAAATTCGAGTTATTAACTGGCAACTTAACTTCAGCTAAAAAAACGGTGAGTTATTTACAAGAACAAAACATTACATATTACCTTGTTAATAAATTTGCTGGGGAGCTGGCCCTTGCTGAAAAAGACTACCCTACCGCTATCGATAACTTCAATGAACTTTATCAAAAAAGCCCAACAGCGTTAAATGTTATGTTATTAGCAAGAGCATTGAGCTTCAATGGTCAAAAAGCAGAAGCTGCCCAGACCATAGAGAGTTACCTTGCTAGAATGATAAAAGATCATAAAGTAAGAATGTTATTAGCTGAGTTATATATGCAGTTTGATGAGGCTAAGGCGATCAAGCACTTAGAGATAATAAATCAAAGTGAACAAAACAATGCGGTGGTATTAAATAACTTGGCGATGCTGGAGTTGAAACGCGCTAGACCCGAGCAAGCATTGTTATATGCTGAAAAAGCGTTTGAACTTAAATCAGGCATTCATCAGATAGCAGACACCTATGGTGCGGCCTTAGTGACGGTTAAAAATTTCGACAGCGCAATTATCGTGTTGGTAAATGCCATCAAGCAAGGCAGTGAAGCTGAAACCACGTATGTGAATTTAACTAGAGCTTATTTAGCTACAGGCAAAACGGATAAAGTTAAAGCCCTGCTAGATTCCATCAAAGATAGAACCTTCTATTCTAAAGTTCAGGCATTGAGGTAATAGTTGATTGATAGCTTGTAAAGCACCATGGACGGCTTGTTTTATCAAGTGGAGGAACTAATTATAGCTGCTAAATGAGAAAATCACTAACATTAAAACTGTCAGCATTCTTTACAGTTTTTTGTTTAAAATATGATCAATTTAACTAGTGTGATTTTTTCTCCTTTAACTTCAAGTGCTAATAATCTTGGTATGTTGGTTGCTTTATAACCAATGCAAGTTACTTTATTTTAATACATAAGGACATTATGATGAAAAAATTAATAATAGCAGGAACGATTGCAGGAACAATATTATTATCGAGCTTTAGTGCATCTGCGGCTGTGGTGAGTGCTGGTGGTATTAATTGGGATGATGACACGACGGGTCCTGGTCTGGGTGGTGTTACCGCGCAAGCTAATTTTCAACAGTGGTTTACCGATAGCGCCACGGGAATGGCTGGTGGCGTTGATATAATAACCACTGATGCTGCAGTTGCCGGTGCTGCTGGTAAAGAATTGGTAGGTATTGGTGAGTTTTATAGTTTTGCTGATGGTAGAGAGCCTGTCGGTCCTCCTTCATTCTGTGTTGTTGCTGGCTGTGAACTTACTTTTGCTTTTGGTGGTTTAATCGTCAACCCCGATGGTATTACCTTTTCTACCGCTGGCGCTTGGTTTAATATCTACATCGATCAAGTTCCAGATTTTGATGGACCAGGTATTGGTGATACAACCTTGTCTTCGACTGCTCATACTAAATTCGCCGAAGCACAAAATGGCACCTTATGGGCGTCTTTAGCATATGATAGCTTTGACTTAGACGGTACGCTGATAGGTGGTGAAACAGAATTTACTATGTCAGTTGTTGCAGGTAAGGCAATTGCTGCGGTAGAGGCTGCGCTAGATTACAATTCAGCAATATATAGCGATATTGCTTTCACTGCAGGGGCAACCTTTGTCGATGGCAATTTGTATACGCTTGATGGTAATGGTCAAATGATTAATGTTGAAGTGCCAGAGCCAACTTCTTTAGCAATTTTAGGCTTAGGTTTACTTGGTTTGGCAGGTGCTAGACGCCGTAAACAAGCTTAATCATTAGCTGACAGTAGACCATTCAATATAAAAAAAGCCTCTATTTAGAGGTTTTTTGTTTTCTAACAATGACCCGTCCTAAATAAAGTTTATTGTATTATCTACTTTACATAGTAAATATAAGCCGTTGTGTTAATTGTGAATATACCCCTATCTTGGGTTATATCGACCGACACTTAAAATATTATTGGGATCGACTACTGATTTTATATCATTGACGGTTTTCCAAAATTCCGATTCAGCATCTAGTAACCATTGCTGTTGATCTATGTTCAATCTATAAGGTATGTAGCCTAATTTCACTCCCTCAACTACCAGTTCTTTCAGGCAATTATGAGCATCTTTAACTGCATCAGGGTTTGATAAATCAAACAGAATGGGAATAGTGCTGTCTACACAATCATGTTTTAAATTAGTAAAAGTAATTAAGGGTTCAATATTAAACTTAGGGCAGATTGTTCTAATGTAATTGACATATTCCCGCATAACTTTTGGTTTCATGGTGATCAATGGTGCGTACCAAAGCAGCCCACACCCGTCTCTTCCTGGAGATAGATCATCGGCAGGAAATTGTTTTGAATTTTGATGACGCCAATAAGCAAGCTTCAAGGCAATATTATTTGGTCGCCCTAACATTATTTCTTTGCCGCGCTCAAATGAGGTCAGCTGGTGTTTAACGAGCGATAATATTGGTAATAATTTGAAAAAGAAGCTGGGCATGGCATTGATTGCCGCATTGCCAATAGGAAAAATTGGGCTATCAGAGTATATCTGCCGACAAGGAAGCGTTTTAAATATACTTTTAATTTCACTTTTAGCTACCTTTGCCACACCCTTCGAGCCATAAATACTGCCCATGATGGTCCAACTAGGAGTTTGTTGAGCTTTACTTAGCTTGTCAATATCGGCTGAAGACATAACTTTATGTTCGCCGGGGTTAGGGTTTTCAGCAAACATGGATAAAACCCGTCTTTTATCCATCAGGTTTATTGAGCCAACAATGCCTTCATACTCTCTTAATACTTGACCAATTAAAGGGATTGCTTTTTCTAAATCTTTATCATCGGGCACTTGAATAATAAAAGAGATAAATTTTTGAGGTTTTTTCGCCACCCGAATCGTCATTTGGGTGACTATGCCAAAATTTGATTGAGTAAATAAACCATCTAAATAAGGACCAAGGCCCCATTTAAATGTTTTATCAGCTGTTTTGTTTTGTGATGCATCTAACTCATTAACCGCGGAAGAGTAGCTTCTTGCATTTGCCCAATATCCTTGAATAGCAGTAACAGCAGCAAAATGATCGGTATACGGAGTAATGCCATAGCCACGTTCGACGGCATTACCAACAATTGAGCAGCTAGGGCCAGCTCCGGTAACAGGCACCATAAAGTTATCACCTTTGCTGATGAAGAAGTCACTAAGGAGCTGTTGTGTGACACCTGGTTCTAAAGTAACTAAACCTAAGTCTTCATCGAATTCAATCTTTGTTAAAGCGGATAAATCTAAGATTACAACTTTTCTATTACATTCAGGTGGTTGGCTGGTTCCGTACCCCCAATTTAATCCGGTACTTATTGGGTAAATAGTAAATTTTAATTCTGCTTGATTTGCTAGCTCATTTGCAAGGATAAGCAATGATTCAACATCTTTGCTATTATGGACTTTGACTACTGCAATAATATTGGTTTTACCATCTAAGCCTTCTGGACCACGAAGATATGGTGTTAATTCGTAAGCATTAGTAATCACTGAGGCTTGATTGCTTATCGCCGTTTTTATGTAAGAGATACAATCTGACATTAGTAATCCTAAACAATATTGTTGAGTAAAGCTAAAGCCGCTATTTATTTATCGGCGGCATTGGTAAAGGGAATTAATGAAATCTGTTGAGCAAGATCATTGTGAATTATGCTGTAAAGCTCTTTGAGCTCTTGGCTTAGTTCTGAATTAAAGTCATTTCTGTCAAGATAAAATAATGCTCTTTTTCCATGATACTCCATCTCATTCCCAACCTGCTTAAAAGGTAAGCCGAATTGTACTAAAAGGCGATTTAATTTTGGCTCTACCATAACAAACAAACCCACATGATTGCAGAGTTCTGCTAATGCTATGCCTGCAAGGTATAATCCCATAGCGATATTCGGAAAATGTCTGTGTTCCTCTTCTGTATAAATTGTGTCAGGATTTTCTTCACAGATAATATATGGTTTATTTTTTTCTTTTTTTCTTCGCCGAAAAGATTCGAGTACAGCGAGACGGGAAAACTCACCAAAACTACCTCGAGCTAACTGGGTAGAGTCAATGATATTAGTTCGTGCGCTTTCTAGGCAGTTTTGCTCAAAAGGTAATAAATAATCAGGTTGGGATATTGGAGGGATGATTAATCTAATACAGCCTGCATAATCCCCTGTTCTACGATGTTCTAACAGGCAGTGGTAGGCGGAATTATCATATTCATCGGTTTCCATCCCTCTGTCATTCTCTGGTTCCCAGCCTAATTCTTTACTGTACACACCGTATCGTATTTTGAAGGCTTGCTGCCGTAGCTCTTTAGTATTAGCAAATTTAATTTTAAAGTACTGATTAAAATTGTCAGCAATTGAATATTCACTCATCATTATTCCCATATATCTAAGGCGATTATTAATAGTAACTTTTGCAGTTAGCTAAAAAAATATAACAGCAAACACTTTTTTCAATATTATAACTTAACGTTAACTTTAGTATTTTAAAAGTAAAATGTCACTACCGATGGTTGGCTCAGAAAATTTTTTCTAAAATCAAGGGGGTCAGATCACTTGTTTATTTCATTTGTACTCTAAAGGTTTTCGATCACCGCCATGGTTTTCTAAAAACACCGTTTCTTCCCATTAAATTTTCAAGCTCATTAAGGAACTTTTTATTACCAAGAGCTTGTAATTTATGTGCAGACAAACGCAACGCTGTTCAAAGCTGTGATGGGATCGTATTTTCAAATAGTGAATAATAATTTGTTTCTCTTTCTTGTATGACTACTCTGAAGTTTCTTCCATAATGTTTCCAGGAATACTTTTTTTCACTATTTTTCAAGGTATATAGAGAAGAATTTATATTGGGTTTTATTCTTAGCATGAGCTTCGTTTTTGGTGCAGTACTACCTACAATATTTGCCACTTTGATAGCGCTTATCTCCGCTACTGTTTACTTTGTCGTGCATTTTATTTGGTTACGCATAAAGAGTATCACAACAAGAAAACAAGCAACTTAGCCAAAGTTTCAAACAAGTTTTATTGGGATATCGCGAGTAGCATCCGCATATTTTTTTTAATTGCGTCACTTAACTCACTAAGGTCATTTACTACAATATTAGCTAAGCTCGCATAACTCACCGTTTTGGTATAAGTGACAAGGCAAGACATGGTATTGGCATTTTGTGCCGCTTGAAGATCATATAAATAGTCACCTACATACAACAGGTTTTCAGGTGGAGCATTCCAATATTCCGCTAAATGTAATAAAGCATCAGGAGCGGGTTTAGCTTTATGATCCTCCCGTGTTAACAATATGGGAATATCAATATTATTATTTTTAAGTTTTATTAAGGCTGCTTGTTTACAATTGCGCGTGACAATAGCACAGGGTATAGAAAGTTTTGACAATAGCGTTAATAGCTCATCAGTCCCGGCCAACTTGTTAGCATTGAGAGCATCATTGATTTCATATTCAACTAACACTCTATTGGCATCAATCTGTTGCTTTTGCGGTAATGAATCAACAAAATCCAATAAGTCGATTTCTTTTGCGCAACCTAAGGACTTTCTAATACTATCAAAGTTCAAGGATGAAGAAACTAAGGTATTGTCTAGGTCAAAGATAACGCCCAGCAGTCTATGTGTTAACAATATTAAATTCTCCTATCAAGTTCGTCGATCAATCGATAACTATCAACTTATAATTATCAATTAAATGCAATCAGTGAGTTAGATTTTTATAGGCTATCCAACAAGTATAACCATCAAAATCACACTGTGCTTGAATACCTACAAACTCATATTGATTGCCTAACTGAGTACCTTTGCTTGATATTAAATCAAATAATCGCAAATAATCTCGGTATTTTAATATGTTATTAGTCATAGAGATAAAACGCTATCATTTGGTGGTAACAACAGGTAAAACATATAATAACTCCTATGATTAAACTCATAAAAGCATTACGTAAGAACAATAAAATAAGGATGCATATTGTCCTGATCCATCACTTTTTATAAACTGGATCCCCGACTAATACACCACGGGGATGACGTCCCTGAGCCATGGGCATAGGCATGTGGGCATGTGGGCATGTGGGCATGTGGGCATGTGGGCATGTGGGCATGATAAAATAAGAGCATATTTTTCCGCTCTATCATCAAATAAACGTATCGAGGCTCAATAATACTTAGAAGTAATACTTAGAAACAATAGCTGGATTTATTGTAAGTGGCGTAAGCGATAGGACCATAACAGTTTTTATTATTTATCAAGGGTGAAAAAATGCTTTCAGATTTTATTAAACAACATAGGTTACCTGAAGAATTTAGGCTAACGGTAAAAGAGCATTACAAACCACTTGCTGATCAATTTGTTAGTCAATTTAAAATAAGCAAGAACCCATATTTTGTAGGTATTAATGGCTGCCAAGGTAGTGGTAAGTCAACACTCTCCGACTTTATTGCTGAATATTTAATAACACAATATCAGCTTAATGTTGTCGTCATGTCTTTAGATGATTTTTACTTATCAAGCGAAATACGCAATCAATTAGCATACGACATTCACCCACTTTTAGCGACTAGAGGTGTTCCAGGCACTCATGATGTCACCGCCCTTAATCATGTATTAACTCAACTATCGGAGCACAAAACAGGGTTTTCTATTCCAAAATTCAATAAAGCTACCGACGAGCCACTTCCTGAAAGCCAATGGACTTCGATAAAAAAACCGGTAGATATTATTTTATTAGAAGGTTGGTGCTGGGGCGTACCACCACAAACAGATGAGCAACTACAAATCCCAATTAATGAACTTGAATTACAACATGACGTAACTGGAGAATGGCGTAGTTATGTCAATCAACAACTTAAAATTGCTTATGAACCACTGTACAAAAAAATGGACTTTTGGTTAGCATTACAAGCGCCGTCTTTCGATTGTGTTTACCAATGGCGATTAGAACAAGAACAAAAATTACAAGCCAAAAACATCGGCTTATCTAATTCAAAAGTGATGTCTCCCGCAGAGGTATTAAATTTCACTCAGTATTTCCAAAGACTTAGCCTACAAGGGGCAGGTACCATTTCAAAATATGCAGATGCTGTTTTTCATTTAGATTATGATCGTCATATTATAGATACTCCCTTAATGACAAGATTATAACCCCTGAATTCAAATTGCATGTGAGTAATAACATACTAATCGCACGCTTAACCAGTTAGTGGAATAAGGAGTGTGCGGAAAGTTTTTCAGAAATATTTAAAATACACTTCAATAAAATGTTTTTTGAAAAATATGAAAACTTTGAGTAACACATTTTTCTAGTTCAAACGTAGCTATACCCCTCCTACAGAGAGCACACATTTTCATCTATTGATTTTTAGCACAACACATGTAAAGTGGTCATACCAGATTAAGCCTTATTAAAAATAAATACATCAACTTTTATGCCTAACTTTTATTCTACGGAATCAAAAATTATTTGCGTGGACAAGTTCGCTATTGCAGCAACCACCTACTCGCCAACAACAGACGTTAAGGGGGCAATTTTAATAGGCCCTGCGACCGGAATACAAAGACAATTTTATGCTAGCTTTGCCTCTTTCCTTGCGGAAAAAGGCTATGGCGTGATCACCTTTGATAATAGAGGTATTGGTGGCTCTTTGATTGGAAGCGTAAGAAAAAGTGATGCATCATTACAATGTTGGGGTGAAAAAGACATGCCTGCAGTGTTTGAGCAACTTAAAACAACATTTCCTAATACGAACTATCATTTGATTGGACATAGTGCAGGAGGTCAACTTGTTGGGTTAATGCATAATGCGAAGGATTTCACTTCCATCTTTAATTTTGCAAGTTCATCCGGTCAATTAAAGAACATGAGCGGAACCTATGCGATAAAGGCACACTTTTTTATGAATTTCTTTATCCCATTGAGTAATACTCTTTTTGGTCATACGAAATCTCAATGGTTAGGTATGGGCGAGCCTTTACCTAAAGTGGTCGCTCAACAATGGCGAGATTGGTGCAATAGTGAAGGCTACGTAAAAGCTTCCTTTGGTAAAACAGTTCATACTCATTTATATGATGATTTATCCACGCCATCTATGTGGGTGAATGCAGCTGATGATGAGATCGCAATTGATGCAAATGTTGAGGACATGCTCAGTGTCTTCACAAAAATGAGTGCGGAAACACTCACTTTATCTGCTGATGATTATGCATTAGATGAAATAGGACATATGAAATTCTTTAGCCGAAAGTCTCAGGTGTTATGGATTCATGCCTTGAACTGGTTAGAAAAGCATTAAAAGCTGATAATTGAGTTTTTACATCTGTAGTAAAATAAGTGCTTGGTCTTTCTTGGTCATTTTACTCACCACCAACTTAAATGAGTTATCCATCATCCGCTCTACCTCACCTTGTGGGACTGAGCCATCCAAAATGACGGTATTCCACAAACGTTTGTTCATGTGATAAGCCGGAATAATCGAGGGGAATATATCGCGTAACATAACAGCTTCATCGGGATTGCACTTTAGGTTCATCCACCAGTCTTTTTTCTCTCCATCGCCCTTGCCCATCTTCCCTAAAGCTAAAGTAGCAAACATTTTGTTTTTCACTTTGAATACTTTAACTTCCTCACCAAATGGGAAGTCTAACGTGGTTTCTGGCTTATTAAGTAAATAGTGTTCAGCTTGAGTATGGTCTGGGCTATCAGTCATAGCTTGGTTCCTTATCGAATAAAGTCCTGATTAATAATCTATCGTAATTCAATAATAGATGAAATATAAATCCCGGCATTAAGTTCTTCTATAGTATAAATTCAATTTTATATAGCAGGTGCACTTATGTGTAGTACACCAAAACCTAAGCAGAAAGTTAAAGGTAAAAAATCAACCAATGTCGTCAGTATTTTATCTCAGATGAATGCTGAACAAAGAAAACAGTTTGCTGAACGTGCCAATGCAGCGAGTGAACGACGAGAGATAGAAGAACAAAAAGCAATATTAGAGCAGACTCAGATAGATCTGAATAAAGCTCATACTTCACTAAAGAAAAATACCATGGCGAGTAAGCCATGGCATTATTGGTTAATAAACGCTAGTTTTAGTGAAATATTTCAAACACTACTCCATAAAAAATATGCAATGAAATAACGCTAAAATACACTTGGACATTAATTTCAAAGTGTTAATAACCATTGCGTTAAAAGCTCTTCAGCAATTAAACCACTTTTCCCATGAAATTTTCCCTGTTCATCAATAAAGTAGCTGCGCGGCAACTCGCCAAACCATTGTGGATCAACTTGGTACCTTTGCTGAGCTTCCTGCCCTTGTGTAAAGTGGAAGCTCTTCAAACTCACTAGATTAAAGTGTTTTATGATGTCATCTCTTTCCTGTTCACTGCTCTCTTCGGTGTCTGTGTTTATCATAACCACGGCTAAATTTTTCTGCTTTTGTTGTAACTTTTGTACTAATGCAAGTTCTTTCATACAAGGAGGACAGTCAACTGACCAAAGTAAAACTAGCCACTTTTGAGCAAGTTTCTCTTGTTTCACTTGTTCAAAACGAACCTTGTTAAACTCAACAGAGTCCTTACTTAAAGGCTCTGATTGAGCTAAGCCACTCATGAAAAACGCCCCAATAAGCAGTGCACTAGTTAGAAGTAGTGTTTTTACCGACATTAACCTTTTCATAGTTGACTCAGCCAATGGCCTTGTTGAAAGCGATGCCAAGACACAAAACTCTTGCTTTCTCCTTGAATGATAAAGGGTCTATCAGAGCCCTTCGTCGATGTTGCTAACACCTTAGCAGCTCCAAAAGTCACACCTTTATCGGTCGATTGTTGATGCCATAGTTGATGTTCAGTTCCGGTGAATTGAGTCCAAACAATGTCAATAACACCGTTTTGTTCACTCATATGAGGATGAGCCGCTTGTGCTGCTTGTTTCCCAACCGCTAAAGGTAATGATAATGACTTACCGGCATCGTCAGAATAGCCATAAAAAATACCTTTGCCTTTATCACCTTGGTTATACCACACCATGTGATAGCGGTTATCTTTAGCTATCGATAAAGCGCCGCCTTGGTGTGGGCAACCATTTATTTTCCAGTGATCATGGCTTACTTGATAGGGTTTGCTCTGCTCACCTAGCGTTGTAATAGCAAATTCTCTGATATTATCTCCATAAATATGACGCCATAATATAGCGAGTTTACCTTGTTGGTTATAATCCACCGCTAACCGGCAACAAACACAGGTGCCATTAACAACTTCTTGATTAACAAACTGTGCTGTTGTTTTAGTCATATTGCCACTGGCAATGAAAATAGCCGAGCCATTGTTTGCATCTTTTCTCTGTTTTAAACGGCCATCTAACCATACAATGCTAACCTCGTTTTCGTCATTAACTACCATTTCATTAAAACTATGCCCCGTGAGTAAACCATCATCATTTACCGTAATAGGCGTAGAAAAAGTTTTACCATAATCACTAGAATAACTATAACGAATATCCGCGGTGTATTTTTTCTCGCGCGGTGTAGCCCATGACAAATAGACCCCTTGCTTTGAATCAAATGCTATTTTTGGCCTGTTTTCATTTCGTGCTGATATCTTTTCTTTTGGTATAGCAACAGCTTTTGCTATACCAAAATTCTTGCCATTATCTGATGAAGTTTGATAATAAATATTATCTTGTTGACTCCAAACTCGCCAAAAGTCACCGTTAGGCGCAAAAGCACTTGTGACCGTTTTTCCGCATATCACTGCAATTTTTTGACAACTTGTCTTTGCTTGCTTTGCTGATTTTTGACCTTGATGCTGGCTATGATCCATGGGCTCAGCCAACACTTGCTGGCTAATGCCTATGCTTAAGATAAAGTTCATTAAAATTAATAGCTTTAGTCGGTTTTTAATATTTTTCATAGCATTTCTCATTTTAGCTATTATTACCATTGATAACTCATCCCCATATAAGCAGTTCTTGGCGCACCCGGTGACCAAGAGTTTCTGCCATAACGATATTCACCGCCTTGAGCATAGACCTTATCTGTTAAGTTAAGAATTCTTGCATTGAAAGAGAGTTGATTGTTTAGCTGATAACGCGCTTTTAAGTTAACCACACTATAACCATCATATATTCTGTCTAACCCTGTTTCAGGATCTGTGCTGTTTGCATCATCCATCCAGTATTCGCCAACCGATTGTAGCTCTACTTGGCTTGAGAATCCTTCAAGGTAACTTGGTAAATAACGTAAGCGAACATTAGCAATGTAATCTGGTGCCATACGCATTTCATTACCTGAATATTCTTCATGTTCATCAAATTCATGTTTACTCTTACTGTAAGCAACGCTCAAATTTAATTCGTCATTGATTACCCATAAAGTAGATAACTCAATACCTTTATGAAGTACTCGGGTGGCGTTAGTTAAATAACGCTGACCTTGCTCGTTATAGGCATGCACTATGCCGTCATCAACATCCATAAAATACAAAGCAGCATCGAATGTTATGTTATCAAAATTACCTTTATAGCCTATCTCATAGGTGTCAGAGGTTTCAGGATCAACAGGTGCAGCTACTTCACTATCTTTAGTCGTTAAATGATAAAGACTACCTGCCGTTGGTAACCTAAAACTGTTGGCATACCTAAAATAGGTACTAGTATTCTCAGATAAGTGATAGTTCAAACTTACTTTAGGGCTGAGATGTGAAAAATCATCGTCTCGGTCTTCTAAGCTTATTTTTCCATGTCCGATATCACCATAAACGCCAAGGTGATTGGTAAATTCATATTTCGCATAGTCATAACGAACCCCAACAGTTAAGTCGAGATTTTCTGTCAATGTACGCTTGTGTTGCAGGTAAGGTGAAATGCTAGTGTAACTTGTCGTGTCATCGTAAAATTTCTCCCCTTTTACAAAGGTATCAGCGCCCCAACCTGTCGTGGTAAAATCTAGTGGCTGATAAGAGAGTTGGTCACCTTCAGTGTATTCAAAATCAAGTCCTACGGTTGTTTCATTGTCAGCCGTGTGAACAAAATTCGCCAGCGCTAATAAACCTACCGTATTCACTGTCGATTGCACTTTAGGCATGTTCTTATTCCATGTCGCCGTATAATCATTGGTGCGGTGACGTAAGTAAGGGATTACAGAATAATAACTGTCCTCATTCATTTGATCCCACTGCGTTGTTAAACGCATATATTGCGTTTTACGCAAAGGATCACTCGCCAGTACTTCATCAGATAAACCTGAATTAGTACGATCATTTTCAATCTGTTCGTCATTCAAGCTCGCTGCCATTTCTTGCTCAAGATCAGAGGCAGTAAAAGAGGTGATTAACCGCTCATTGGCTGATAGTTCATATTCATGGCGCAAGTTGATCTCTGCACGCTGCGAGGCAGTATGATCTCGCCAGCCTTCATTTGTTACATAGGAAGCAGATGCTCGGATACCTTGTGTATTTGAAAGCTTATTACTGTGACTAACTTGTACTCTACCGTATTGCTCTTGACCCAATACAACATCCATCGCTGTTTCAGTTTGCTCTGCGACTGGTTTGGTCAAAATATTTACAGTGGCGGCAACAGCACCCGAGCCATATAAAGCGGTTCCGGCCCCTTTAAGTACTTCCATTCGACCAACATTAGAATTGAAACTAGACCACCATAAGGCATTATGATTGAAAAATGCAGCTGACTGTAAAGGCACATTATCTTGCAGAAATAAATAATAGCCACTGGTATTCATCGGCATTCTGATTGACGTTTTATGACCTTGACCACCTGATAATTGATCAATTAACACTCCTGAAACACTGTTTAATGATTCAGCAACATGCTGACCATTATCCATTTGTAGTTCTTCTTCGCTTATACCATGCACAGACATGGCTAAATCTGTATCAAGGGCCTCTTTACGGTTTGCCGTTATCGTCATGCGCTCCATATCACTTCTTATCGAACCATCAGGCAGAGTTTCAGCTGAGGTGGCATAACAAGTATTGGCAATAATAAGTGCAAGTAACGAGGGAGTAAAAATTCTAAGTTTTAGGATCATAATGTTATTTCGTGTTAAAAAACTACCATTAATGGTAACAGCTGAGTCGCTGTTTAACGGTGTGACATAATGTCGCAACATTGTAAATAAAACCGACTAACATTAACTTTATATTGTTTTAAATCAAAACTTTAATAAATAAACTTCAATATAAAGACAGATACAAAAAAGCCCTTACTCTAATAGTAAAGGCTCTAATAACACCGATAATTTGTAACCGTAATTCGAAATTAAGATCCGTTAGAAAGAATAAGTTGCTTCAAGCCATGCACTTAACCCTTCGCTTGGCAATCTATTCATTACCGGCGTTTCTACTTCTTTAACGCGATTATAACCGCCTAAGTGATTTTGATATTCTCTATCAAGTAGGTTATCAATCCCACCACGTAGGGTAAGATCAGCCGTAACAAAATACTCAACATCAATGTTAACTAAACCATAGCCAGATGTTGCCTGCTCAGTATTCGTTGCAGAAACATCATCTTGTGCCGCAACAGCAACTAGCGTTAAGTTGGTGATGACATTTTCATTATGGTAACTAACGCTTACTTGACCATTAAGTGGTGCAATGCGGTATAAGTTGTCATCAATATCACGGCGTTCACCTTTAACATAGCTGGCGACACCAGATAACTGGAAGTTATCTGTAAGATTGTAATACCAATTAACATCCGCGCCGTATAACTTAGCATCAACATTGCTAAATTTAAGTGGATTGTCATCCCCAGCCATCATCGATGCCATCATTTTTGCCGAGGCATCGTCCATATCCAGTGGTGTGCCTTGAATGTAGTTATCAATATTTTGATAAAACACATGTGGTGCAATCATAAAGTCACTTGATTGCCAGGTTAAACCAAGGTCAGCTTGATAGGCTGTTTCTGATTCAAGATCAATATCACCAATATAAGTATGGCCATCTGCTAATCCACCCGTAGATTCCATTGGCGTCCATAAATAACGCTCTTGGTATGATGGTGCACGGTTTTTCATACCCACACCAATATAAAGTGATAAAGTTTCACTTAGCTGTGTTTGAGTACCTAAGGCAATATCTACATTAGTGTCTGAGACTTTGCGGTCTGCATTATTAAAATCATCTTCAAGATCACTTAATAAACTTCCCATGCTCGGCATCATAGCTGAATTCATACTTCCCATATTAGAAGCCATGCCTGAATCCATACTTCCCATGCCTGAATTCATATCGCCCATTGGCATATTCATCGCCATATTACCGCTTACTTCATCTGCATTCGATAGTGCATGTTTTACTCTTACGCCTAACTGAACGGTGGTTTGTCCATACTGATTTTGCCATTCAGTAAAAAAGCCAAAACGATCATCTTGCACATTATTAAAGTTGACCACTTCGAACATAACATTAGTTGGGTTTGTAATAACTGAGTCATGCGTTGCAAGATAACCATCAACACCAAAACTCAATTCACCAAAGCTGAACTCACGATTTAATACGAATTTAAAGTCTGTGGTGTCAGCAAGGGCTGTGTTACGACGTTTTTTCATTGGATCATGGGCACGCATTAAAAAGTTAGTCATGCCATGATCTGCATCTAAATAACCTAATGACCATTCGCCTTGCCATTGTCCTAATTGGAAATCACCATCTAAATTAATGCGGCTACTTTCTATATATTCAATATCCATTGGTAGTGCTGGCGTGCCTGAGTCGGTCGTTTTTGTATAGTGATAACTCAAACCCACAGTATTATTTTCAGTAGCGTGTCTTACATCAAAGCCTGCTTGCGTTTTTTCAAAGTCAGTAGGAGCAATGACAGTACCGTCACCACTTTCCATGCTATCGCCTGCTTGAGTGTTACCATAAAGCAAGACCGCAACATCTCCTTTAGCTAAGTTGGTTACACCAGAAAACGTACTCGCGCTGTTATTGCTGCGATAGCCCGCTTGCAAGTCACCTGATACTTGGACATTTTCCGAATTCATTACTTCTGCTTTACGCATTGAAATGTCGATAGCACCACCTATTGTACTCATGCCAGCAGAAACTGGCGCAATGCCGCGGTATACCGTCATTGAATCAACAATGAGTGGAGTTGAATAACTTAAAGGTGTGTCCATAGCGTTAGGACCGGCGCCAATAATAGGATGACCATCAAGTGAAGTAGCAACTCTGTCGCCGAATAAACCACGGTACTGAGCTATACCGGTAATTGGGCCATTACTGTTAATGTTCGCGCCGGGAACAGAAGCTAGCCAATTGGCTAAATCAGCTTCGGTAGTTTTACCTTGCGCGTAACTTTGATTGTCTACAAGAGAATTATGACGCTGATTTGAGATAGTGATAACTTCAATATCTTTAATCGTGCCTTGAGCTGCATTTGCTAAAAATGGGAGCGCTAAAGCAGGAAGTGCCATAGCACTGCTACCCAATACAATGAGATTAACAGCGAGAGCAATAGGTTTTAGAGTAAAATTCATGTGATTTTCACTTACAGTAATATGAAATAAATTCAGTAACATACCCGTTACTAATCAAGATGCATGTTTCAGAGTGCTTGAGCAATTTCAATTCAAGGCGCTGTGATGAAATAATGGTTATTCCATTGTAAATCACAGCAACGATGAAGTGATGTTGCACAAGCGCTTCTTCGATAAGTTTAAAATCACTTTATACGGCGTTTAATAATCAAAACATAGAATGACTATGCTTAAATTATTTTTCTTGCCTAAAGTCATTTTAATTCCCACTGAAATCCTGCACTTTGAATGGTAACGGGTATAAAATTGGTATAACGCTATTTTGTAAGTGATTACATTTGGACACAAATGGAAATGGGTAATGTGCGACAAAGTGTCGCACCTTAAAACTCGCTTAGTTGCGCTAGGTCAAATAAGCAGAAGTTGGTAAATGAAAAATATTAAATAACACCTGCTTTTTTCAAATGATTTCTAGCAATTTCAACACGAACGGCTTTCATTTCTGCATAGCTGCCCCGCGTAAAGTTAAAGGCAAAGTAATGCACACCTTTCGCATTTTCAACAAAGCCAACATACCAACCTAACATGGACTTACTGCTTTTATCATTGCCATTTGCTTTACCAGCTCCCGTTTTTGCATAAAGTGAATAGTTAGCGGTTTTTTCAACTAACATAACTTCTTTGAGTGTATTAATACTGTGCTGACTTACGCCTAATTGCCCACGATGCATTTTTTGTAAAAAACGTACTTGCTCTAATGCCGAAATTTTCATACTGCCATTAAGCCAAAAATTATCTAATCCCGAGGAAATGTCCTGATTTCCGTAATTGAATTTTGAGACATAAGACTGCATTTTATCTTGACCAATATCCGTTGCTATTTGTCGAAAAATGGGCACCATAGAAAACTTAAATGCTTTGGTAAGGTCATACTCTGCAAGTTTCCAAACCGATGGCCACCACGGTTTCGCCGGATACTTCTCTTTGTCAAACGTTAATACTTGTTGTGCGTTAGCTATTTGCTTGCTATCCAATGCAATAAGGCTATTAGTGATTTTAAAAGTAGAAAAAGGTGATAAGCGTTGTTTTGCTCTCTCTTCATTTACCAGTGATAGCATCTCATTTTCTTCTGTGTATGATGAACCTTGAGTCACTTTGGCGCTATGGTGAGTATTTTCATCCTCACTCGTTGTCTCACTGACTATTTGTGTCATCGCCTCACTTTTCTTTTCGCTGACTTTTGTACTTAACAAAACAAAAGTACAACTATTAGTACTAGCAAGACAAAGTTCATTACTGGCAATTGCTTGCTGGGTAAAACTGCTCAGTGCTAATGCACTAACAATACAGATAAATTTTTTCACACAAACCTCTTTAATAGGGAAACTGAATAGGAAATTATAGCCAATCTACTGAACTTGTATTTTGAAGCATAACGGGCATACATAAAAGAAAAATAATACGCGGCTTCAATATCGCGAACAATGACGTAAATCAAGCAAGCAGATTTATGCCATTGATAAGGTGACAAATACAAATTTAGTGTCACAATGGTTAAATAGGTTATCAACAGGAAAATGAATGAAAGCTTTTTTTACCTTAGTTTTTATATTATTAAGTTCTACTACTTTTGCCTCTGAGCAAGCTGAAGAAATATTTGCGCAACTCACCCCCTCTCTTTACCAAATTAAATTAATTGATAAAGCCAGTGGAGAGAAGTCTTCTATTGGTTCAGGTTTTCAAATCAGTAATGATGGCATTATTGCAACCAACTATCATGTGATATCTAGCTATGCTCGTCATCCCGAAAAATATCGCATTGAGTACTTAGATCACCAAGGAAAAATGGCAGAGGTGGAATTGGTTAGTGTTGATGTTATTAATGATCTGGCATTAGTAAAACGTCAAGTTGAAGGTGAAATGCCTTATTTCCAGCTTTCTGATCAAAAACCTACTAAGGGTGAAAAGTTGTTTGCCTTAGGCAACCCTCATGATTTAGGCATGATTGTGGTACCTGGCACTTATAACGGCTTAAAA
>MAAC01017908.1_pt1 | contig 26585 bp, 22 predicted proteins | sample 1115981 | NCBI WGS metagenome assembly MAAC01 (sample SAMN04961126, study PRJNA320927) | seawater metagenome | isolation source: sample BD02T64 sea water enriched with oil for 64 days | place: USA:Gulf of Mexico | collected 2013-07-27
ACTTCCAATTCACCATAAAACATAGGATTATCGGTAATATCAAAATATCGTGGAGCAAAATAACTTGATGTTGAGACCCCACCATCAGCACTTGTAGTATAAGATACTTGCTCTAAAGCAGACGTACGGACAAAGTTACTGGCAGCCGTAACATCTAATTTGTATTGGTTATTCTTCAAAGCATCAAAATACCCAATAAAACCATGAAGATTTAGTACGTAATTATCTGACTCAATATTTGTTCCTGCTGGTGAAAATGGGGTATCCCCTCCTATGCCTCCTGTAACTTCCACATCAAATGTGTCATTTACATAATAACTAATATAATCTAAGGTTGTTGCATTACTTATTGTCCATGTATTCGTATCAGTTTTATTTACTACAAGCTCATTTCCAGAATAGTCAAAAGCTTTAAAATCATCTATATACTTTCCGAAATCACTCACAGAATAAGTGCCTTGTACAACTCTTGGCAAATGATAGGTTACATTCGCTGCAGTTATTCTTCCAGGGTTTATTATTACGGGTACTTTATCTTCAACAACATTCGTTAAATCTATAGACGTGGTAATTGGTGAATTAACCGCCAAATCGTTGATTCGTTTAGCAGAGCCACAACCTACAAGGATAACTCCTGTAATAAAAGTGCTTAAAATTCTTTTCATTATTTAGTTTTGTTTAAAGTTAATTTAATAGACGCCAAAGCTAAGAAACTGTTACTGTATTATTACACAAGTTTTTGTTAATTTCCCCAAATGGAAAATCCCTTAGTAAGCATCCTTATTCCGTTTAAAAATACGGCAATTTTTTTACCAGATTGCATCACGTCTATCCTTAAACAGTCCTATACTAATTGGGAGCTTATTATTATTGATGATGGCTCAACAGATAACAGCTTTTCTATTGTTGATAAATTTGCCGACCAAGATTCTAGAATCAAGCTTTTTAAAAATACTGGTGCTGGTATTATTGAGGCTCTAAGATTGGCTTTAAGTAAAAGTGAAGGGGTATTTATTACGAGAATGGATAGTGACGATTTAATGACTCCAAACAAATTAGAAATACTAAGTACTAATCTCATTAAATATGGAAAGCAGCATCTCGCGGTTGGACAAGTCAATTATTTCTCTGAAAAGGGCATTGGTGATGGCTATAAAAGTTATGAATTATGGCTTAACAAACTAACACAAACAGGAACAAATTATGACGAAATTTATAAAGAATGTGTGATTCCTTCGCCATGTTGGATGGTATACAAGGAAGATTTAATAGCCTGTGGTGCTTTTGACCCAGATCGTTATCCGGAAGACTATGATCTGGCCTTTCGATTCTATAAGCACCAATTAAAATGTATTCCTTGTGATATTAATTTACACCATTGGCGAGATTATGCCATACGTACTTCAAGAACACATGAGCATTATGCCGAAAATCATTTCATAGAATTAAAGTTGCATTATTTTTTAGAGTTAAACTTCATTAAAGAAAAATCACTAGTCATTTGGGGAGCGGGAAATAAAGGAAAGGTTTTGGCCAAAGGCTTAATTAAAAAGGACATCCCCTTTAACTGGATATGCAATAACCCCAACAAAATTGGACGTGATATTTATGGCCAAGTATTAGAGCCTTTTGAGTTTTTAAAAGAATTAGAGCAGCCCCAAAGCATAATTACTGTCGCAAATGCAAGCTCACAAGCCTATATTAAAACCTATCTCAAACAGCAGCAAATGCAACCCATGATTGATTATTTTTTCTTCTGTTAATATTGAATGGATCAACAATAAGATTGGGCTATATTTTTTTTCATAATTTTAAATTACGGATATAAACTAATACCCATTTCTCCATTTAAGAAAAAATTTCAAAGTGAAACGATCACTACATTAAATGTAATTTCTCACGATGTGGGAAATGGCTAAATGGTATTCAATTATTTTTAAAGTCGATTCAAATCAAAATTTTATGCTAAAAAACAGCCATAAATCTTATTAAATCTCTTTTTTACCTTAAGTTTGTGTAAGATCAAAACCAAATTCACTATTGGTTTTTGTAAATTTAATTAGAGAATGCAGTTTAAACATCCCGAACTTCTTTACGCTTTATTTCTGCTTCTCATTCCAATTATTATTCATTTATTCCAGCTCCGTCGCTTTCAAAAAATTGCCTTTACGAATGTGCATTTTTTAAAAAATGTTATTATACAAACGCGTAAAAGCTCACAACTAAAAAGATGGCTCACGTTATTGATTCGCTTATTTCTTTTTGCTGCAATAATCCTGGCATTTGCTCAGCCATATACCTCAAAAACGAATCGTTTAAACCTACAATCGGAAACCATTATTTATTTGGATAATTCGTTTAGCATGGAGGCCAAGGGGGAAAAAGGCCCCCTCTTAATGAGAAGTATACAAGATATTATAAGCAACTTAGAGCAAACCACAAATCTTAGTCTTTATACTAATGACCTTACCTTAAAAGATGCTACACACAAAACAATTACCAATGCATTATTAAATTTAGACTATTCATCAAATCAACTAGATTATAATGCTGTATTGTTAAAAGGGAAAAAAATATTTAGTAAAGAAACTGCTACCGTTAAAAATTTAATCCTCCTCTCCGATTTTCAACAAAATGGACAGCCTTTAGTAATTGATCCTGATGCATCTATTGATATAAGCTTGGTACAACTTCAACCGCTCAACACTGCTAACGTTAGTATCGATAGTGTTTATATTTCTAAAGTTACTGCATCCCATACAGAATTAACCGTGAAAGTTAATAGTCATAACTCAAGCACGATAAATGATGTCTCGATTTCACTTTTTAATAATGAAAATTTAATTGCTAAATCTTCAGTTGATGGATCTGGAGGATTAACAACAACCTTTACCTTGGCCAATAATGAAATTATTAATGGCAAAATTACTATTGACGACGTCAGTCTTCAATTTGATAATGTGTTATATTTTAACATTAATAAGCCTTCAAAAATTAATGTACTTTCTATAAACGCTGCTGATGACGATTTCCTGAAACGCGTGTTTACAGATGATGAGTTTGACTATAAAACAACAGCCATTGATCAATTAAATTATAACGACATTGAAGATCAGAACTTAATCGTTTTGAACGAAATAGACAACATACCTGTGGCACTATCTAATGCTTTATCCACTTTTAAAAATGATGGTGGCCATGTTTTGATTATTCCTTCAGAAAAGATTACTTTGAATTCGTACAATCAATTCTTTAAAGCATCAACTTCTGCAATTTTTCAAGCTTTGGATGAAACAGAAAAAAAAGTCACTACAATTAATTATGCACACCCAATTTTTGATGAAGTTTTTGATAAAAAAATTAGCAATTTTCAATATCCAAAAGTAAATAGTTACTATACATTGAATTCAAATAATGACGACATTCTTAAATTTGAAGATGGCAAACCATTCTTAATACGCAAAGGACAAACCTATGTGTTTGCGGCTGCTTTAAACAAGAACAACTCTAATTTCACCAGCTCTCCACTTATTGTACCTACCTTATATAATATTGGTCGACAAAGTTTACAACTTCCTAGACTTTATTATAATATTGGAACAGAAAACCATTATGATATTCACACTACCTTACAACAAGACGATATTTTAAAGTTAAAAAAAGAAGCTACTGAAATCATTCCACAGCAACGAACTTACAGTAATAAAGTTAGTGTTATTACCAACGAATTACCTATAGAATCAGGAATTTATCAAATAAACAAAAGCGCAGAAACATTAGAGCATATCAGCTATAATTATAATAGAAGCGAAAGCAATTTAAACTACTTTGATCTTTCAACTATTGACAATGCATCTGTGGCAAGTTCAATACCACAAGTCTTTAATACTATAAAAAGTAATACTAATATTAACGCGCTATGGAAATGGTTTACTATTTTTGCACTAGTATTATTAATTATAGAACTGCTCATCTTAAAATATTTTAAATGAACGTACTGATAAAATCTGCTACTATAATTGACCCAAAGAGCGATTTTCATAATCAAACCCAAGATCTATTAATTGAAAAGGGTAAAATCACCAATATTGCCAATCACATAAAGAATCCTAATAATTACAAGGAAGTTAGTCTTGATAACTTACACATTTCCCAAGGATGGTTTGATAGTAGTGTTTGTTTTGGAGAGCCTGGATTTGAAGAACGGGAAACTATTGAGAACGGGATACAAACAGCTGCAAAGTCAGGTTTCACCGCCGTAGCAGTAAATCCGAACACAGATCCTATTTTAGATACGAATAGCGCTATTGCTTTCTTGAAATCTAAAGCTGTAAACAAAGCAGTAGAACTTTATCCAATTGGTGCGTTATCAAAAGCTAGTGCTGGCAAGGATTTGGCCGAAATATTCGACATGCAGAATGCTGGAGCAGTTGCTTTTGGCGATTATCAACACCCAATAAGCAATCCTAATTTGTTAAAAATAGCATTGCAATATACCAGTAGCTTTAATGGATTAGTGTGCTCTTTTCCGCTAGAAAACAGAATTTCTGCCAATGGTGTAATGAATGAAAATATCACGAGCACAACTATTGGATTAAAAGGAAATCCTGCACTTGCAGAAGAATTGCAAGTAGCAAGAGATTTATTTTTACTGGAATATACCCAAGGGAAATTACATATACCAACCATCTCTACTGCAAAATCTGTCGACTTGATTCGTCAAGCGAAGCAGAAAAAATTGGATGTCAGTTGTAGTGTCGCGATACATAATTTGATTTTTACCGACGAAGTACTCACTGGATTTGAAACAAACTATAAAGTGACGCCACCACTTAGAACACAAGAAGATATTACCGCTTTAATTGAAGGTTTAAAAGATGGAACCATTGATATGGTAACGAGTGATCACAATCCACTAGACATTGAACAGAAAAAAGTAGAATTTGATTTTGCCGCATACGGAACTATCGGTCTGGAAAGTGCTTTTGGAGCCTTAAATTCTGTACTTCCAACTAAAACAAGCATCAAATTATTAACAAAGGGAAAAGATAGATTCAATATAGAAAGTTCAGTAATTAATATTGGAAATATTGCTAATATAAGTTTATTTAATCCCGATATAAACTATAGCTTCTCGAGAAGTAACATCATATCAAAATCTAAAAATTCAATATTTGAAAATCATAGCTTGAAAGGAAAAGCCTATGGCATTATCTCTAAGAATAAAGTAATTATTTAATAGCCTAATTATGACAGAAGACACAGTAAAAGAAGGTAAAAACATTGCATTAATAAGTTATATTTGGATTTTTGGGGTCATTATTGCCTTTTACATGAATAATGATAATAAAAATGAATTTGCTAGTTTCCATATTCGTCAATCATTAGGGTTGTGGTTAACTTATATGGCCTTTGCATATATGGTTGGTTACTTTGATAACTTCATGATATCAATTTCATTTTGGATCTTCTTTGGCGTTTTATTTGTATATAGCTTTGTAACGGCAGTATCAGGGAAAGCATATCCCATTCCATTAGTTGGAAATTTATATCAAAAAATATTTTCTGGCTTAAGGTAAATAATGATGACAAAACAATTATCTCTAGATTACATTGTTAGAGCGTCAACGCTCAGCAATACCAAAGCACCATTACTTATCATGCTCCATGGTTATGGCAGCGATGAGAACGATTTATTTTCTTTTGCTTCTGAATTACCTGAAGAATTATGCATCGTTTCAGCAAAGGCTCCCTATAGCCTTCAACCTTATGGCAACGCTTGGTATGCTATTAATTTCGATGCTGATAAAGGCAAATGGAATGATAATGAACAAGCCATTCAGTCAAGAGATTTAATTGCTAATTTTATTGATGAGGTTTGTAATGAATATGAGGTAGACCCTACAAATGTCTCCTTATTAGGTTTTAGTCAAGGGACTATTTTGAGTTACGCCGTTGCACTTAGCTATCCACAAAAAATTAAAAACGTAATTGCGTTGAGCGGCTATATAAGTTCAGAAATAATTAAAAATAATTTGGACAGCAAAACGTATTCCAATTTAGATTTTTACTGCTCACATGGAAGTGTAGATCAGGTAATTCCTGTGGAATGGGCTAGAAAAACTCCTCAAATTCTGGAATCTTTAAATATTAAACACCAATACAATGAATTTCCAGTAGGTCATGGTGTTGCACCTCAAAATTTTCATGAACTCAAGGAATGGTTGGAAAACCGCATTTAATTTGATTGTATAGGATACATGAAATATTCTACCAAGTTAAATTTCAATTCTTGATTATCAGTAATCCTATAAGTTAAAAATAATTCTCCCCAATGTTTCCCATCCGAAAAATCGGCTAAGATCCATTTATGATTTAAGAGTTTAATGGTATTTATCATCATCTTCCCATCGGTCATTGATGCATAAGGTACAAGCGGATGTTCTCCTTTTGCTTCATTTAAGGTATACAATTCATCTTTAATAAATGGAATCAACTCGGAGACATCAAGGCCTTTACTTTCAAAAAAACTAATAGCATCTTCATTGTGTTCCAGATTAAAATGCATCAATTCAAGGTTTTCATCTTGCATGATTACCGTAGCATCTTCAAGCTTTTCAATCTTAGCTTTAAACTTTGTTATATCGTTCTCATATTTATCCAATATGTTTTTGGAGTTTACATATTGAAAAATCACCAGTAATATGGTGAATACAAACAAATACATAAATATTTTACTTTTCATCTTTCTATACTGTTAATTGTAAGTTGTCATAGGCCAGAAAAACATTATCTGGTAATGATTGCTGAACGTCTTCATGAAAGCCTAACATATGGCTAATATGGGTCAAATATGCGCGTTCGGGTTTAACTGTTTCTATAAAATCTAAGGCTTCTTCTAAGTTAAAATGTGATGGGTGTGGTTGGATTCGTAATGCATTTATAACTAATATTTTAAGCCCTCCTAATTTAGCAATTTCATCATCATCAAGGGTTTTCATATCGGTTAAATAGGCGATATCATTAAACCGAAACCCAAATACCTGTAACTTATCGTGATAGCCATTTATAGGGATTACATCAATATTCGCTAATTTAAATGGATTATTTTCAATAATATGCTTTATCACATTTGGTGCACCGGGATATTTATTTTCAGTTTTAAAAATATAATCAAATCGTGTTTCTAAGGCCTTCATGACACGATTATGGGCATAAATAGGAATATCTCCTTGTTGAAAGAAAAAAGGCCTAATATCATCCAACCCCGCAGTATGATCGGCATGTTCATGAGTAAATAAAATACCATCAATTTTACTACAGTTGGCACGTAACATTTGATATCTAAAATCCGGACCACAATCGATTACATATGTTTTATCATCCCATTCTATTAAAACAGAAACTCGTAAACGTTTATCTTTTGTATCAGTACTCAAACATACAGGGTGTTTACTCCCAATAATGGGAATCCCTTGAGATGTTCCTGTTCCTAAAAATGTAAGCTTCAAATGTGTAAATTTTAAGACAAAAATAAGCTTATTTTTTTTCTTTGCGTCTCTATTTTAATACCTTTGTTGAGGATATATAATCTAAATTTTTGAAATGGAAATAACCATAAAGGGAGACAAAGCATTTAATGACATTCCTTCGTTAAAAAGTAAGGCGCTTCGCGTTAACTTAAACGAAAATATTTACGGAACCTTTGCTGAAATTGGAGCAGGTCAAGAAACTGTTCGGCATTTTTTTAGAGCTGGAGGTGGTTCAGGAACTATTGCTAAAGCAATGTCTGCATATGACAAAGATTTTAGTGATGCCATCTATGGTATTGAAGATGATAAACGCTATGTTACTGAGGATCGTTTGAGAAAAATGCTCTCTCACGAGATGACACTTATTGAGTCACGTATTACTCGTGACAAACACCCAAATAAGTTGTTTTTTACGTATGCCAACACTGTAGCTACTATTGATTTTGCTAAGAAATTTAAAGGCCATGGTTGGGTAGGAATTAAATTCCAAATTGACCCAGAACAGGATTATAATGAAATTACATTGCATTTCCGTTTCAAAGAAAATGATGCACGTTTACAACATCAAACGCTAGGGGTATTAGGAACCAATTTAATTTATGGTGCATTTTATAAATACAACGAACCTAAAAAACTATTAAAATATTTATACGATCATTTAGAGAAAGATCAATTAGAAATTGATACCATTAACTTTTCGGGACCTGTTTTTGAAAATGTTGACAACCGTTTAATGAGCTTACAACTAGTAAAAAATGGCATGACAGATGCTATAATGTTTGCTCCCGATGGAAATAATGTATTACCAGCAAGAGTTTTATACAAAAAAAATATATTAACGCTTCGTGGTAGTTTTAGACCTGTTACCAAAGTAAATATGGACATGTATCAAAAATCATATGACATGTTTATCAAGGAGAATAGAGTCAATCCAGATAAAACCAAGGTGCTTTTTGAAATTACACTTTCCAATTTACGTGCCGAAGGTGAAATTGATGAACAAGACTTTATGGATAGAGCAGATTTACTATGCTCATTAGGTCAAACAGTTTTAATTTCGAATTTCCAGGAGTATTATAAACTCGTTGAGTATTTCTCTCAGTATACAAAAAACAGATTGGGTCTCGCTATGGGAGTTAATAACCTTGTAGATATTTTTGATGAAAAATATTACCGTCATTTAAGTGGTGGTATTCTTGAAGCTTTTGGTAAGTTATTCTTTAAAGATTTAAAAGTATACCTCTACCCTATGGAAAATAAAGACACAGGAGAGCTTACTACCAGCGAGAATTTAAAAGTGCACCCGCGTATGAAAGAATTATACAAATTCTTTAAATACAATGGGAAGGTTACCGATATTACCGAATATGATCCAGAAGTTTTAAATATCTTCTCGCGTGAGGTATTACAAATGATTGCCGATGGAAAACGAGAATGGCAAGATATGCTTCCTGATGGTATTGCCGATTTAATCAAGGATTATCGCCTATTTGGATATACAAGAAAACCAATTGTATTAAAAAAGAGTTCCAAGTAGTAATAAAATAAATAAAAAAGCGACTTCACAGTTGCTTTTTTTTATTTCAATATTTGATCGGTATGTGCCTTTGTTTTTACTTTGGTGATCACGTCTTCAATAATCCCATTTTCATCAATTACAAAAGTGATACGATGGATACCATCATAAGTACGGCCCATAAATTTCTTCGCACCCCAGACTTCAAAAGCATTTATTACCGATTTATCTTCATCGGCTAAAAGCGGATAAGGAAAATTGTACTTATTTCTAAAATTAGATTGTCTTTTTTCACTATCAGCACTTACGCCTAAGATTTCATAACCCATATCTTGAAAACGCTCATGATTATCCCTCAAATTACAAGCTTCCATAGTACATCCTGGGGTACTTGCTTTTGGATAGAAAAACAAAACAAGCTTTTTTCCTTTGTAATCACTTAGCGAAATTGGGGTGCCATTCTGGTCTTTAGATTGAAAATTTGGCGCATTATCACCAATTTTTAGTGTAGTCATATTTGTTATCTTTGAATTCTTATACAAATATAAGATAATGACAAAACAAGAAAAGGTAAATTTTGTGATAAACACACTTTATCAACTCTACCCCGAAATACCAATACCATTGGACCACAAGGATCCTTATACGTTGCTCATAGCAGTATTAATGTCTGCACAAAGTACTGATGTTAGAGTGAATAAAATTACCCCTTTACTTTTTGCTGAAGCCAATAATCCATACGATATGGTAAAATTGACAATAGAAGATATTAGAGCCATTATTAAGCCCGTAGGATTATCTCCAATGAAAAGCAAAGGCATCCATGGTTTATCACACATTTTAATAGATAAACACAATGGAGAAGTACCTCAAAGTTTTGAAGACCTAGAAGCCTTACCAGCCGTGGGCCATAAAACCGCCAGTGTCGTTATGTCTCAGGCATTTGGTGTTCCTGCGTTTCCTGTAGATACACATATACACCGTTTAATGTATCGTTGGAACTTAAGTAATGGTAAAAATGTGGTGCAAACCGAAAAAGATGCAAAACGTCTATTTCCAAAAGAATTATGGAATGAGTTGCATTTACAAATTATATGGTATGGGCGTCAATATTCACCTGCAAGAGGATGGGATATTAATAAAGATATTATTACAAAAACAATAGGCAGAAAAACTGTTTTAGACCAGTATAGTGCTAAATTAAAGAAGTCCTAATGATTAATTAGGACTTCCTTTCGCCAAAGTTTAGTTTAGAAGCGCTTCAAACTTTAATTTATTATACTCAATAACACTTAAAGCTCGAGAATAATTCAGAAGAAAATTAACCGTTTCTTCGGTCGGTTGCAACGTTTCAAAATGTTTTGAATTCTCAATGTAAAGTTTTGCCATCTGTTCTATTTAGTTGTTAATTATAGAACTTTAACGCAACAAAGCTTTTTATATTGTATTAATTTGTTAAAACAATGTTATGCTTATCAATTACCTTTCTTAAATTTATCAATGCATAGCGCATTCTACCTAAAGCCGTGTTGATACTAACACCGGTGTTTTCAGATATTTCCTTAAAACTCATGTCGTTATACATGCGCATTATAAGTACTTGTTTTTGATCTTCTGGAAGTTCTTCAATTAGTCGTTTTACATCGTCTACAACTTGATTTTTAATAAGAACTTTCTCTGCATTTAAAGACGAATCACTAATCACAGAGAAAATATTAAACTCATGACCATTATCAAATTTTGGCATGCGATTATTTTTTCTAAAATGATCAATAACTAGATTATGAGCAATACGCATAACCCATGGTAAAAATTTACCCTCTTCATTATATTTTCCAAGTTTTAGTGTACGAATAACTTTAATGAAGGTATCCTGAAAGACGTCTTCAGTAACATCTCTGTCAAAAACTTTTGAATAAATAAAACTGTAAATTTTCTGTTTGTGCTTTTTAATCAAGACCGCTAAAGCGTTCTCGTCTCCTTTAATGTAGTTGCTGACTAATACAGCATCTGTGATAAGTTCTTTTTCCATAATCATTACTTTTTGTTGCACAGAAGAAGCCTTCTCTGCTTGGGGTTCAAAAATTAAAAAGTAATGTTATAGTATAAGCTAAAAGTTTAGTATGCTGATTAATAGAAATCAAATATAACAATAATCAACCCTAAAAAGCAAAAAAAATTTAACTTTTTTAACAAATAATCGATGTAATATCTATTTTTAAAGCTAAAATAGAAGTAGTATCTTTGCGCAATTATTTCTTATAGATGTCCATAAACACAAATATTTCCAACATAGATCCAAAAACAAATATCATTATAAAAGGTGCACAATTGCATAACTTAAAAAATATTGATGTTGTGATACCTAGGAACAAACTTGTTGTTATTACAGGCCTATCAGGTTCTGGAAAGTCTAGTCTCGCATTTGACACTTTATATGCTGAAGGGCAACGTCGTTATGTCGAAAGTCTCTCTAGTTATGCTCGACAATTTTTAGGAAGACTTAATAAACCTAAGGTAGATTATATTAAAGGTATTGCTCCTGCAATTGCCATTGAGCAAAAGGTGAATTCTACAAACCCACGCTCTACTGTTGGAACTACTACCGAGATTTATGACTATATAAAGTTGCTTTTTGCTCGAATAGGAAAAACCTACTCTCCTAAATCTGGATTACAGGTAAAGAAAGACACCGTCACAGATGTGCTAAACTATGTCAAAACCTTTAGTGAAAGTGATAAATTACTTTTATTGTCCCCCATTCATTTAGAAAATGGCCGTGGTATTAAGGATAAACTTAAAGTTCTTAACCAACAAGGTTATTCCAGAATTAAAGTCGACGATACTATTAAACGTATTGATGATATTGATTTTTATGATGATAAAAAACAGTACTTCCTTGTTGTAGATCGTATCATTGTTCGAGATGTAGAAGATTTTTATAATCGATTAGCTGATGCAGTACAGGCGGCATTTTTTGAAGGAAAAGGAGAATGTTTTATAGAAAGTCTAGTAGATAATTATAGCCGTCACTTTAGTAATAAGTTTGAGCTTGATGGTATAAGTTTTTTAGAACCAAATATCCATCTCTTTAGTTTTAATAATCCATATGGTGCCTGTCCAAAATGTGAAGGCTATGGTGATGTGATTGGAATAGACGAAAACCTGGTGATACCAAATACAGGTCTTTCAGTTTATGAAAATGCAATTTTTCCTTGGCGAGGTGAAAGTATGAGTTGGTATCGAGACCAATTGGTAAATACTTCGCATCAATACAATTTTCCAATCCATAAACCATATTTTGAGCTGAGTGAAGCTCAAAAACAGCTAATTTGGGATGGTAATTCACATTTTGAAGGCTTAACTAGTTTCTTTGCAGAATTGGAGGCTAAAGCGTATAAAATTCAGAATAGAGTCATGCTTTCCAGATATAGAGGAAAAACGAAATGCATTGTCTGTAACGGCAAACGATTACGTGAAGAAGCTAACTATATAAAAATTGGGAATGCGACCATTACCGATTTAGTAGAAATGCCTTTGAAGACTTTAATTTCATTTTTCAAACAACTTGAGCTTAAAGATCACGACAAACAAATTGCGAAGCGATTATTAAAAGAAATAGAAACACGATTATCATTTTTGACGAATGTAGGCTTAGATTATTTAACACTAAATCGAAAATCAAATACCCTTTCAGGAGGTGAAAGTCAACGTATCAATTTAGCAACTTCCTTAGGGAGTAGTTTAGTCGGATCTATGTATATCTTAGATGAACCAAGCATTGGTTTGCATCCACGAGATACTGAACGACTTATTACAGTATTAGGGTCTTTACGGGATATAGGTAACACGGTTATTGTGGTAGAACACGATGAAGATATCATGGCAGCGGCCGATGAGATTATAGATATTGGACCAGAAGCCGGAACACTTGGAGGCCATGTAGTGGCAACAGGTACTTACAAAGACATTTTAGCTTCTGATTCCTTGACAGCAAAATATTTAAACGGCGATTTATGTATAGAAGTCCCTAAAACTCGACGTAGCTCAACATATCATGTGACCATTAAAGGCGCACGTGAACATAATCTTAAAAATGTAGATGCAATTTTTCCTTTAGGGGTGTTAACTATGGTTACTGGAGTTTCTGGAAGTGGAAAAAGTACATTAGTAAAAAAAATACTGTACCCTGCACTATTAAAAGAGATTGGAGGCTTTGGTGAAAAAGCTGGTGAATTCACTTCAATAGAGGGAAATTTTAGTAATATAAAACATATTGAATTTGTAGACCAGAATCCTATAGGCCGCTCATCGCGCTCAAACCCTGTAACTTATATTAAAGCTTATGATGATATTAGAGCTTTATATGCAAAACAAAAAGTAAGTCAGATTCGTGGTTACCAACCCAAGCATTTCTCTTTCAATGTTGATGGTGGACGCTGTGAAACCTGTAAAGGTGAGGGAGAAGTAACTATAGAAATGCAGTTCATGGCAGACGTGCACCTAGAATGTGAAACTTGTAAAGGCAAACGTTTTAAGAAAGAAGTACTGGAGGCGACATTTCATAGCAAAAGTATTCATGACATTTTAAATATGACTATTGATGATGCCATTGTCTTTTTTGATGCTCATAACCAGGCAAAAATCAAAAATAAATTACAACCATTACAAGATGTTGGATTGGGCTATGTAAACTTGGGACAAAGCTCCTCTACGCTCTCTGGTGGTGAAGCACAACGTATTAAATTGGCCTCATTTTTGGGCAAAGGAAATACAAAAGACAAAGCATTATTTATTTTTGACGAACCTACAACGGGCTTACATTTTCATGATATTAACAAGCTCTTGAAATCATTATATGCACTCATTGAAAAAGGACATTCAATAATTGTTATTGAACACAATTTAGAACTTATCAAATGCGCCGACTATATTATAGATCTTGGTCCAGATGGCGGGGAAAATGGAGGCCAATGCATTGCACAAGGAACTCCTGAAGAAATAGTGGCAATTAAGAACTCCCATACAGGACGATATTTGAAGGATAAATTATAACTTAAATTACATAATTTTCAAACGTAAATAGCTAATAATCAAAATTTAACCTCGTTATTGGCTTCCATTAATAAGATTTGATTTATCTTTATATTTCAAATTATATTGCCTTCTACTTCGTGAAAATCTTCTAACGGTTATTGGTCATAGTAATAATAACTAAAACCGTATAAAATGAAAACATTTGTGTTATTTATTGGATTCGTGCTATTTTTAAGTGTTGGATATGCTCAAACAAATTGTGAACCCTATGTTCCTGTTGACAAAGGCAGCGTATGGGAAATCACGAACTACAGTGCTAAAGGGAAACCTACTGGAAGAATTGTTCATGAGCTTGTAAATAAAGTTGAAAACGCTAATGAAATCACCTTCACTATTAAAACCATTACATACGACACAAAAGACGAAGAAATATACACCAATACATTTGATGCCAAGTGTAGCAATGGAAAATTTGAATTTGACATGGCTGTGAAAATGGATGGAGGTGCCTTAAAAGCTTATGAAAACATGGAAGTAACTGTTGATGCTTCAAAGTTTGAGATTCCTTCGTTTAACAGTCCTTCAGGCAGTTCACTAGAAGATGGTTCTCTTATGGTTAAAGTAGGGACAGGGGCTATAGCAATGTTTAAAATGACAGTATTAGTTACTGAACGAATTGTAGAGGGCAAAGAAGAACTAGTAACCCCGGCCGGGAGCTTTAAATGCATTATTATATCTCAAAAAGTGAGTACTAAAATGATGATAAGAGTGCGGGGATCATCTAAAGAATGGTATGCCGAAAACACAGGGTTAGTCCGGTCTGAATCTTATAACAAAAAAGGAAAGCTCATGGGGTATAGCGAGTTAACCAAAATAACTCTTAATTAATCATTTAGAAAACGAAACCCAAAAGTCAAACTTTAATAGGACAAGAACGATAGCGCCATCATTATCCCTATTGCAATAGGTACTACAAACGACAAATACACAAAGGTTATCAAGGATACTTTGATTAAACTAATAAAAAAGTTCTGTTCGTAATAATTTCTAACCGCGATGATTAAATACAAAAACGTGGACAGCATAATCAAGAAATCTATCCAATCGGGAATTTCCCATATATAATTTACACCCAATATAACGGTCAAGACTACAAACAAAAAGGAGAAATAATAAAAACTAAACACCAAATGGTGTGCAAATCTCCCACGACGCCAATAAAACACTTTAAATATCAATGCAAAAATTGGTAACAAAATAAACAGTGAAATGGGAATACTATCAAACAATGCATCCAATATTCCAACGCCTTTATTTTGATGAAATTTGAGCCACTGCCTATAAAATGCTTTTTTAAAAAACCCAGCATCCTCCTTCATTCCTAATAATTTTAAGCGTTCCATTTCTGGAGCACCTGCGTCTATTAGAGAGTCTAATTTGACCGTATCATAACCAAAATTCAAATTATTTTTAACGGGCATATTTAATGTAGAATCAAGCGCTTTAAGCTCGGCTTCACTAATCCCTGTAACGATATTAGGATTATTTAATAGTGGCTGTGTCAATTTAGCAACTTGAGCACTATCAACTTCAAAGATATTTATTGAATCATTTTGTTCCAATGCAAAGCCCTTCCCAATAACATCGTCGACCTTTTGACTGTACTCTCTAATTTTAAAAGAGTACATAAAGAAAAACACTACCGAAATAAATAAATACATCTGCGCAGGGTGCAGGTATAATAGGCGTTTCCCACTAACAAACCGCTTGGCCAATATACCAGGTTTCAGCATTAATGGAATAAAACTTTTTAAAAAGCGGGCATCGAAGGAAAAATAATTACTAATTGTATTATAAAAAAGAACACCAACGGTAAGATCTTCATCGGATTGTTGGCCACAATGTGGGCAAAATTGAAAACCAGCTTCGTGATCTATTTCGCAGTTTTTACATGTTTCAATATTAGATTCTAATGTATAATCTATATCATCGCCATTTTCAGAATTAGAGCTAATATCTGTATTGGTACCCATTGTTGTGATTAGTTTGCATAAAAATAGAATTAATTTTTAACATACTCACGATTCAATTTCATTATTCCTCATAATCAATTACTTACATTTTTGGCACGACAATTGAAAAGTCTATAACCTATAGCGGAAGCCGAAAAGCTAAATGAGTAGGCATTAACTTAAACATTTTAACTATGAAAAAAATTACTTTAGTATTAGCAACAATGTTACTAAGTGTAACATATGCAACAGCTGCAAAATTAACTTCCGACTCAAACCATACAAATAAAAATAGTATTAATAATTATCGTTTTGCACAACCAATTATGTTTGTAGAGCGCGGGATTGAATTTTTGGTTTTCCAAAACGGAGAATTTGATTTTAATACTGATAGAAGCTCTGGTTATTCCAATAATTATAAAAGAAAAAACAGATCTCGCTATGGTTCAAATAATAGTCGTTATGGTTCACCAGGAGTTAGAGTAGATTATAAACGTACAAGAGGTGTCTATATCTCTCATGATAGGTATGGACGTGTTCGTCGTGTTGGAAATATATTTGTTAATTATGATGCCCATGGCCGTGTAAAAAGAATTGGTTCTGTATACATGAGATACCAACACCGTAAATTAAAACAAGTTGGAGGTCTTCGATTACAGTATAACAGAAGAGGAGGCTTAATGAGTATCAAAGGCCAAGTAAATTATAGCAATCAAGGTTGTGGTTTTTGTGGGACTTCAGGATGCTCTACATCACATTTTGATAATAAATGGAATGAACGTGACGATTGGCAAGAAAATGATCGTGATGATTATTATTACAAAAAAGGAAATAAATCAAAGAAAAATAGAAGATCAAGATCACAATAAAAATTTTGTTCATAACCTACTAATTTGGTTGGTTAGTTGAATCCCATGAGTTATGTCTCATAAACTCGTGGGATTTTTATTGAAAATTAACTAAAGTTTTTCCGCTTTATCATTCATCAATAATACACCGCTATATTTAAAAGTCAAATAAACCAATTGTTTTCCAGGTATCGCGTTTCTTAATTTGTGAATATGTCTTAAAGATTAATTATTTAATTCGCTTTATATCTCGACCTCAGACTTCCTTTTTTCAGCTCGGAATAAAACAAACTATAATTAATCCTCTTTTCCCGGATGATATGTAGCTGTTGCTTTTTTAAGTACGTCTTCCCGATAATAAGCTACAGTCTTAAATTCACTATCGGCGTAACGCTGTGACTGGTCATCAAAATGTTTAGAATCAGGATTGCCGTTTTGCCCACCAGCCAATAAGGTTTTTGCTGTAACTTTTTCTCCAAATTCTACAACCGCCACAAAACTATTGCCTGAAGTTCCATATTGACGTTTGGTATTTTTTCCCTTTCGTGTTCCAAATGAGGCCAATGCGCCCCAGGAGCCGGATGCCATACCTACTCCAATACTTGGTAGGCTATCGTTGAATTCTTGCCTAATTGCTCCATTGTTTCGTTGATAACGATTAAATTCTCCCCACTGCGTTTTCCATGAGCCAAAATCTATCTTTATCTGTTCTACACTTTGTGCAAACACTTCTAGCCGCTCTTTAGGATCTGATTCGGAGGACATATATTGCATCGCTGCCATGAAACCCAATTCTCGAGTCACTTTTCCTGATCTGAGATAAGCTCGTAAATAAAACTGAGCTAAAGTCATTTCTATGGAAGTTATAGAAACTTTAAAATTCCATTTTTTTAATAATTCAGCCGCATCTCGAAGCTCATTATTTGTGACCCCTTGTATTTCATAAGCTTCCACTAAGCCTGCAATTAATTGATCTGCACCTGGTAAATAAGGATCGTATGCTAATTCGATTAACCTATCCAGAGTAAGATCTTGGGCTTTATCTAACAATGGTATGGCATGAATTCCTCTATAATTTTCTGGATATGAAGTCATATAGTTCGGATAATCTTCACGCTTAGGGCTATTGGTTCCCGCTGAAGTAAATGGTGTTGAATTACAATTCTGAATCCAACCATTATCTGGATTAAATACAAAGATATTATCGGTTAAATCATGCAAACCATTCCAATCCGTTTCAGGGTTACTGCCATCAACTGCTTTTGTATAATCAAATTTCACATTTCGTTTAGGAATAAAATTACCATGATAATAGGCAATATTGCCATCGGCATCAGCATATACGGTATTGTTTGAAGAATTGGTACGGATATCCATCATTTTGTAAAATTCTTCATGATTAGAATTCTTAGTTCTAATAAACGACTGTTCTAAGGCTTTTACTGGACTCCACATCATTGAAGTTGTTACCCATTTATCTCCATTGGCATGTGTAATTGGACCACGATGTGTACGATATGTTGTAAAGTTGCGCTCTTTTACGCCGTGGTCATTACGATACTTTAAAGTGACATTGTTGGTTCTTATTGCTCTTTGTTCTTCGCCATATTTATAGGTAAATCCCTCGTTAGTTTCTTGAATGGTTTCTTCAAATTCATCTATAATATCGGTCCCTGTAGAGGTATGCATCCAACCTGTTTTATCGTTAAATCCTTGATAAACGAAAAACTGTCCCCAAGTCACAGCACCATAAGCATTCAATCCTTCTTCACTAACCATGTGTACTTCCCCTCTAAAAAAGAAAGACGTATGTGGATTAATAAGTAACATGGCATTACCTGATGCTGTCCGGCTGCCGGCAATAGCGAAACCGTTAGAGCCTCTAGGTTCATTATCTTCAAGACGAATTAGGCCGTCATCCACTATGGCTAATTCCGTATTTGAACGATCGTAAAAATCCTTTATTTTCCGTGTGGAAACACGTTCAATATCCCCTCCTATTGAGCCCTCACTAAAGTACATTGGCATCCATGGCTCAAAATGAGTTAACAGTTTCGGAGTGATTTCGGGATGTTCAGATAGATAAAAGTTAATTCCATCGGCAAAAGCTACACACAAATCCTGTAACCAATCAGGGCTATTTTCAAAGTTGTCAATAGCTTCTTGCTTGGTCATATAGAGTTTTGCTCTTAAATCGCTATAAAGTGCTTGTTCTCCTTCTACTTCTGCAAGCCTACCAATGGCCCAAATATAATTTTGCTCAACCCGATTGAAATCGTCTTCACACTGTGCATAAAGCAATCCAAATACGGCGTCGGCATCAGTTTTTCCATAAATATGTGGGACTCCAAAATCGTCTCTAATAATTTCTGTGTTCTCAGCACGTTGTTGCCAACGTTCTGTTTCAGTGGGTGTTTTTTCTTTTGGAGTACAAGAAAATAATACAAGAATAAAGAGAATATAAATGTGTTTCATGGTGGTGGTTTACTTATTATATTATCTCAAATATATAAATAAAACACCATTTTATTTACGCAAAAAAGTCAACATAGCTTTCTTATAAAATATTCGAAGCTAATAGTATGTATGTTATTCGTGACTTATTCTTCTTAACTTTCACAAACGAGTTCTAACTGCTTACCATCGGCTTCTGCCTTTTTATCTAGGGTAGTTCCATAGGACATTCCTATTACCATTCCAATAGGGATTCCAATACTCATAAAACTATAATTGTCCAATATTGATGAAAAAACAGTCCCTAATGTGACTCCAAATACAGCTATTCCTAAAGCCATCCATTGATTTCTATAGTGGTGTTTAGATACGTATTGAAGCTCCTCCTCAACAAATTTTAAAATCTTGACAGCTGTTTTTCTAAGTGTTTTGATTAATGCTTTTTCTGTACCTATAAAAGCATTGATCATTTTAATATCTGTATTAATTACATTCCAAATATTTTGAGAAATTTCTTTTTTCTGCAAGGCATCAATTATATTATCCATTTTATGATAAGCCTTTGTAAGCTTTGAATTATGTGAGGTACTTTGTCTTATTTTTAGTTTTTCAATATTCATTTTATTTAGTCTTATTTAATTCCAACAGTGGGTTTAATGTCCCATTGATATGATTATGTTTTTTTCGTAGGCCCGTCTAAAGATATAGACTATGACATTTGTTTTTTAACGTCTGAGCTCCTCCATATCAGTAATTATTTCCTTTAATTTTCTAAGTACTCGACCATACACAATATTTAGGTCTAATTTATAAAGTAGGCCTCCAAAAACTGCTAATAACCCTGCAAATAACATCACAGCAACAAGCAAAAATAGCGGAATTCCAAACACCAAAGTTGTATCAGGAACTTTAGAAATTAATACATTTATAAGTGCATCTCCATCTTCAGTAAATCGTCCTTGTATCACAAATGAAAGAAAAAATAAGGGGTAAAAAAAACGACTAAACAACATAAATTCGGAAATAGAATTCTGTAACCAATTATCAAAACTTTTAATATATTGATAGCTATTCACAAACTTATCAATTTCCCTTAATTGTTTAACATGCTTTAGTGCAAGTACGATATGAGCAACTATTAATATGCACAAAAACAGCCCTAAATAAGTCGCTCCTATAAGTACTCCCATTACTAAAAAAAATGCAGCTAATACCACTAAATAAATCAGATTGTACTTCCCCATTCTGAGTATTTTATCAATGATATGTATTGATTTTTGATTGTAAAGGTCATTCAGTTTAGGCACCACTAATTGATCGTCTTTCAAAAACCCGTCTTTCCAAATGGATTCAATTGATTTTCCCATCTAATATTTTTTTTAAACGTTCTTTAATTCTATTAATGCGTACCCCAATATTGTTTGGACTTGTCCCAATAATTTCTGCAATCTCCATATTTGGCTTTTCTTCTAAATAAAGTAAAATTACGGCTCTATCAATATCAGATAACTTCTTGATAGCATCATATAACAAATTCAGAGATTCGTCTGAGAATGCGTGATTATCTTCGGTTGCTTCTAATGGTCTTTCGTAATTTGAAGAATAATGCTGTTTGTTTTTTTTCTTTTTCTTGATTAATGTCAAACAAATATTCAAGGACAACCTATAGATCCATGTCGACCACTTAGAATCTCCACGAAATCGTTCTCTACTTCTCCAAATCTGCAAACAGACCTCTTGATAATAATCTTCGAAATCTTCTTGCGAATCGGTATAGGCCCTACATATTTTGATAATTATTCCGGAATAGGGTAAAATCGATGATGTATAAAAGTCGGTACTCAATAATAGTTTTTTAAGGTTAGTGGCTAAAACTTGAGATTATTACAGATCAATAATAATTTCTTGTTTTTTTTAATGCACATAAAAATATCACTTTATAATTAAATCGTAAACAACTATTATACAGCGCTATATAAACTAGAAGGTAAAGAAAAATTATTTATAATTTATAAAACTCAAAAGCTTTTGTTTTCAAACGATATAATTTTTGGCACGATGCTTGGTAAGTTAAAAGTATTCAATCTTAAAACGAACAATTATGAAACAGTTACTACTAATTATTGCAAGTGTGTTCCTCAGCGGAACCATTGTTAATGCTAGCACAACCGCGAACAGTACAGATAATAAAGCACATGTTTCAACGATAGTGTACGATTATAGTAACTCTTTCATTTTTGTAGAACAAGGTGTTGAATTTGCGATTTTCCCCGATGGACAATTTGATTTTAATGTCAATCAATATGGACCAAATTTCAGTGCTCATGCCAACTTAGGAGGGGTAAGTATAAGTTATAATACAGGACATAGTTACGATGCTTATGTACAGTACGATGATTATGGCGCCGTCATTCAAATTGAAAACGTTCCAGTGTATTACGACTATTACGGACGTATTATACGTGCAGGAAATGTGCGCATTAACTATAATAATTTTGGCCGCATTAATCGCGTTGGAGGTTTATATGTTTATTATAACAGATCTAATAACTACTCACACTATTCAGGTTATATTAATGCTTATAACAGACAATATACTTATAGACCTTGGCATACTTATTACGCTGCACCAATAATAGATTTTTGTATTGTTTTAAATAGACCATATAGACGATATTACAAATCTGTAAGACATACTTATTACAGACCATATAAAAATAATTATAGAGAACGTGTTAATATAAATTCTCGAAGAACAGCAACTGCAAACACTAAAAGACGCAGTGATAATTACAGACAAAGTAGTGACTCTAGACGAGGAGATAACACAGTAACAAGAAGTCGTAGAATTGCAAGCGTAGATCAAGCGAGAACAAGAACAAGAAGTGAAAATTCGAGACTGAGAGAAACATCAGATCGACCACGGACTGTAACGAGAAATTCAAGTCCTAGAGTTTCAAAAAAAGATGGCAAGAATGTAAAGTCAAGACCAACACAAACTCGTCCAAAAACTGTAAAAAGAAAAGAGGACACAAGACCTAGAGTTGCATCAAAAAAGAATTCAAATTCTAGACCAAGAGTTTCTAACAAACAAACAAAGCGTAAAAACAACACAGTTAAGCAACGTTCACAACGCAGCAAAAGTTCACAAGCGAGCAAAAGCAGAAGTTCTGAACGATTAAGAAATAAGTCAAGAGCTAGTACTAGCAAAGCACCTAAATCTAGAACTAGTAAACGACGTAATTAATAAAACTTTTGGTTAGTTAGTTGTAAAATCCTGCATGAAGTATGCCTCAAAGCACCTTGCAGGATTTTATGTATTCCTACCTAAACAGAAATCACATTCCCATTTAAGGAAATAAAACTAAGCGTTATTACATAATTTATTTATAACATCTGAGATATCCGTAGAGAGCATAAGAAAACAAGACATTAGACGCCGCAAAACCAACAGAGAAAATTGGGGTGTTGTTAATGGATTGGTTAGTACCATCATTATTAATTTTAAAACTTAAATTTTTGTTATAAAATTGGAACTTATCTATGGTTTGTTTTCAATTAACGCTGCCAACTGTTCCGTCAATGACTTTCTGCTATATTGCTGAAGACCAACAGCATGACCTTGCAAATTCTGCTGAGTATACGCCGCAAAATATTCTAAGATCTTAGCTTTTATCATATCGTAATCTGAATATTCAAAATATGTCCCTGTATTGGTAGATTTAATAATTTGAGTGACATCAGCATTTTTTGGTCCCAATGCAAGTATTGGTCTATTTGATACCATATATTCAAATAGTTTTCCTGGAATGATACATTTCGTTGCTTCTGAATCGATTTCAATCAATAATAAAACTTGAGATTGCTTTTGATATTTAATGGCCTCTTCATGCGATACATATCCCACCAAATTTACAAATTGAGATAATCCATATGCGTCCAAGCTTCTCAAAATATCTTTACTTACAGCACCAACTAAATTCAATTGAAACTGTGATTGAAATACTTTATCATTATGAGCGATATCACTTAATGCTTTCCATAGTACTTCTGGGTTTCTATCTGAAAGTAATGATCCTATATGAGATAAAGTAAACTTCACATCCAATGTGGTTTCTCCTATTGAATTTAAGTCATATCCATTAGTGATTACAGTAATTGGTTGCTTCGTAATATTTTCAAATTCGTGTTTGGTTGTTGGACTAGTAACAATTATGTGGTCAGCTGCTTGAAGCACTTTCGCCTCTAATTTTCTGTGTTTAGCCTTGGCAAATCCCAATAATTTTAATTTATTATGATAGCCTATGGTTGTCCATGGATCTCTAAAATCAGCTAGCCAGGTAATATTTAAACACTGTTGTAATTGCAATCCTATTAAATGCATACTATGAGGCGGTCCCGTAGTAATAATAGTATCAATTTTATTTGAATTAATATAATCTTGAAGAAATTTTACCGAAGGCTTTACCCAATTTTTACGTGCATCAGGAATAAAAAAATTACCTCGGATAAACAATAATAACTTTTCTACAATATTCTGATGCTGTGTTTCTTGAATAATTCCTTTACTGATTGTCGTAGAACTCTTTTTTGACAATTTCCCTGCAAGTTTATAAGGTTCTTTTATGGGCTGCTTTAGAATTGTAATTCCTTGTGGTATTTCATCAACTAAACTCTCATCGATTAGAGGATAACTAGGGTTTTTAGGAACATAAACGATTGGCTCTATATTGAAATCTCCAAGGTATTTTACAAATTTCAACCAACGTTGCACTCCTGGCCCTCCAGCTGGTGGCCAATAATATGCTATTATCAGTACTTTCTTTTTTTTCATTTTCATCATTTCTTAAGAAGGAAAGAATCTCTTTCAAAAATACGAATTCATAATAACTCCCTAACTTGTTTTGTAGAATAATGATTAAGATTGTTTTGGTTTAAACTCCCAGAACAAACCACCAAGAATTAATATCCCCAGTGTAATTGAACCCGCCAAAGCAATGCTACTTCCTGTTTTTATTACTTGAGCTTCAAATTTATATTCAATGGTATGTTCTCCGGCAGGAACATTCATACCGCGCAATATATAATTAACCCTAATATGATCTACTTTTTCACCATCTAGGTAGGCTTGCCATCCTTGGATGTAATAGTTCTCTGAGAACACTGCAAATCCAGCGTTTGAATTATTCGAAGTATATTTTAAATAATTTGGTTTATAATCTACCAATTGAATCGTCGCTAATGAATCAACAGTAAAAGACGGAATGCCTTCCGAATTATAATCCTTGTTAAATTGCGACACATTTAACACAGCTCTAATTTTGGTATTCAAACTATCTAAAGTCAGAATTTCGGCATTAGCTGTTTCAACTGCTTTAAAATTTTTAATAAACCATCCATTACCATTGGCTTCTACATTATTATATATTTGTGGCTGATTATCTTCACCAGGTACTACAATATACTTCGTATTTAACATGCTAAGTACCTCAAGATGATTCTTAGCAATATAAAAGTCAAACACATCATTATAGCGGTTCATTTTAGCCGCATGATATCCATTAAGTGAATTATGAAAATAAGAAGGCTTTGTCCCTCTTGCTGTTAGATCAAATACACGGTAATGTGATTTATCTTTTTTAATTTCAAGATCTATAGCATTGGCTTGATAAGGCTTTTGAACTTGAATTGCCGACACAAAATCATCTTCGTTCACATATCGTCTATCCACAATAACCAAGTCAAATAAAATAAGTGCTGCAAAAGCTATGATTACTCTGTTCTTTGATAGTTTCTGTTTTATAAACATCCAAATCACGCCTGCCGATATTAAAACGAGGACTAAAGTTCTCAGGGTATCTGCACCAAAAATAGCACGTCTATCAGCTTTTACGGCATTTATATAATCTTGTCCATATGCCTGAATAAACTGTCCATCACGCAAACCTACAAAATCAAATAAGCTGCCTTTGAACATTAAAAAAACCAGTGCCATTCCACCTGTTATAGCTGTAGTATATTTTAAAGCCTTTAATTTCTTCTCGTTACTTTCAACATCATTAAACAATTTAACCAATCCAAACACCCCTAATATAGGAATACATAATTCTAAAATAACTTGAATTGAACTTACGGCTCTAAACTTATTATAAAGCGGAAAATAGTTAATAAACAGATCGGTTAAAAATCCTAAATTCTTTCCAAAAGATAATAGTAAAGATAAAATTACAGCAGCTGCAAGCCACCATTTTAATCGGCCTTTCATTAAAAACAGGGCAAAAACAAATAAAAACAATATGACTGCTCCAACATATGCCGGGGCCTCAACAATGGGTTGATCTCCCCAATATGTCGGGGTTTGCTTCGCCTCATTCAGTGCTTGTAATGGTGTTGCTCCTAGTTTTAAAAAAGCATCGTACGTATTTGATTCTTTTCCAACATCTTCATAGGCTCCTCCCCCCATAAAACGGGGTATAAATAGATTAAAACTTTCTACTTTCCCATAGCTATATTCTGTGATATAAGATTTGTCCAAGCCACTGGAAGCCACTTTTGGTGAACCATTTGGATTGATCGTAAGTTCACTTTTGCCTCGTGTACTTTCTTTTACATACTCCTGAGTGGCCATAATATTGGTTGCATTTAAAGCAATTGACAATGTCACAGCACCAATTAAAATACCAACAGCTTTGAAAAAATGAGGCAGTTGTTGTTTTTTATAAGCATCAATTAAATAGGCAATTCCAAGTACAATTACCAAAATCAACAAATAGTACGTCATTTGAAAATGGTTGGCCACAATTTCAAGAGCCATTGCTGTTGCTGTTAGCAGAAATCCCCAAATATATTTGCGCCTGAAGGTGAGTATGATCCCCGATAGTACTAAAGGCATATAACCAATAGCATGTGCTTTCGAGTTATGTCCAACACCTAAAATGATGACAAGATAAGTTGAGAAACCAAAGGCCAAAGCCCCTAGTGCTGCTAGTTTATAATCTACTTTTAATACAAGTAATAAAATATAAAAACCTATAAAATATAAAAACAAATAATCTGCAGGACGTGGCAAAAAACGCAATGCCAAATCCACTTCTTTGATATAATTATGGGGGTATTTAGCACCGAGTTGATAGGTTGGCATACCACCAAAAGCACTATTGGTCCAATAGGTTTCCGATCCTGTTTG